>LNFM01014097.1_pt1 | contig 17673 bp, 18 predicted proteins | sample 596031 | NCBI WGS metagenome assembly LNFM01 (sample SAMN04254537, study PRJNA301005) | activated carbon metagenome | isolation source: dual media filters at the Ann Arbor, Michigan drinking water treatment plant | place: USA: Ann Arbor | reverse complement strand
TCGCCGGGCCTGCGCCCTTGTAGGGCACGTGCGTCATGTCGAGCTTTTCGGCTTGATTCAGCATCTCGCCCCAGATGTGCGACGAGGAGCCGATGCCGAACGAGGCGAAGTTGACCTTGCCCTTGCGCTCCTTGGCCCAGGCGACGAACTCCTTCACCGACTTCGGCCCCAGGGTGGGCGGCACCACCATCATGAGCGGGGCGAGGCCATGCTGCGTCACCGGCGCGAAGTCCTTGAAGCCGTCGTAGGGCATCTTCTTGTAGACGTAGGGGTTGATGCACATCATCGACGAGTTGACGTAGACGAATGTGTAGCCGTCCGGAGCCGCGTTCTTCGCGATCTCGGCGCCGACCATGCCCTGCGCACCGGCCTTGTTCTCGACGATCACCTGCTGGCCAAGCACGCCCGTGAGTCTTTCGGCGAAATAGCGCGCGACGACGTCGGTCTGACCGCCGGGCGGATAGGGGGCGATGAGCTTGATCGGCTTGTTGGGCCAGGCCTGGGCCATCGCGTCGACCGACAGGAGCATCAGGGCACCGGCTAGCAGAGCGTTTATTGTCGATTTCATTGATTTCCTCCTTGCCGGCGGATGCTAGCCGAGGCCCCGGCCATCGCCAACTTTCGCCTTGCGGCCAGAGGATCGATGTCACGCCGCGAGCTTCACCGGAATGCGTAGGTAGCTCACGCCGTTTGCGTCTGCAGGCGGCAGATGGCCAGCGCGGATGTTCACCTGCACCGACGGCAGCAGCAGGACCGGAGCGGCAAGCGTTGCATCGCGCTTTTGCCGCATCGCGACGAAGGCCGCCTCATCGACGCCGTCATGCACATGGACGTTGCGCGCACGCTGCTCTGCCACGGTCGTCTGCCAGGCGTAACTGTCCCGTCCCGGGGCCTTGTAGTCGTGGCACATGAAGAGCCGGGTGGCGGGTGGCAGCGCCAGAAGACGGCGGATCGAGCGATAGAGCTGCGCTGCATCACCGCCCGGAAAGTCGGCCCGCGCGGTGCCGTAGTCGGGCATGAAGATCGTGTCGCCGACGAACACGGCGTCGGCGATCCGGTAGGCGACATCGGCCGGCGTGTGACCGGGCAGATGCATGACCTCGATCTCGAGCGTGCCGAGGGCAAGCCGCTCGCCATCGCGGACGAGACGATCGAACTCGCGCCCGTCGCCGCTCACATCGGTGGCGTTGAAGACCTTGCCGAAGATTTTCTGAACCTCGCGGATGTGCTCGCCGATCGCCACCGATGCACCCGTCTTCGCCTTGAGGTGTGGCGCCGCGGTCAGGTGGTCGGCATGGGCATGGGTTTCCAGAATCCAGTCGACCTGCGCGCCGCGCTCCGCAGCTTTTGCCAGCACGCGATCCGCCGAGGCGGTCGTGGCCTCGCCCGAGCGGTGATCGTAGTCGAGCACCGGGTCGACGATCGCCGCCCGGCCGGAAGCGGGATCACTGACCAGATAGGTAACGGTGAAAGTGGCAGGGTCGAAGAAGGCGTCGATGACCGGCTGCGAGGTCATGTTTTTCTCCAAGGCTGTTACTTGACATATATATTAGTAGTCCCTAAATTAGCAATACCTAATATGAAAAATACATCCATCCGCATCGATCCCCGCGCGCTCGAAGCCAAGGCCGGCCAAGTTGCCGACCTGCTGGGCGCCCTTGCCAACGACCGCCGGCTGCTCATTCTTTGCAAGCTGGTAGAAACGGGCGAGGCAACGGTCGGCGCACTCGCCGACGACGTCGGCCTGTCCCAGTCGGCGCTGTCGCAGCATCTCGCGCGCATGCGCGAGGAGGGCATCGTTAGCTTCCGGCGCGACGCCCAGACACTCTGGTACCGCATCGCCGATCCGCGGGTGGAAACACTGCTGGCCACCCTGCACCGGCTCTACTGCCAGACCTGAACCGGACCTTCCGAGAGGAGAACAACGTGACCCTTCCCACCATCGATGCTGTCCGGGCCAAGCGCCTGATCGACGACGGCGCCGTGCTCGTCGACGTCCGCGAGGCCGATGAGCGCGCCCGCGAGCATGTGCCGGGCACACGTCACCATGCCCTTTCCACACTCTCGACGATCGACACGGCCGGCGCCAAGGCGGTGATCTTCCATTGCCGCTCCGGAGCCCGCACGGCTGCGAATGCTTCGCGTCTTGCCGGTGCCGCCGGCTGCGACGCCTATGTCCTCGAAGGCGGCATCGACGCCTGGAAGAAGGCGGGTCTGCCGGTCACCACCGACACACGACAGCCGATCGAGATCATGCGGCAGGTCCAGATCACCGCCGGCAGCCTCGTCGTTGTGGGCGTTGTACTGGGTTTCTGGATCGCGCCGGCATTCTTCGCTCTCTCCGCCTTCGTCGGCGCCGGCCTCGTATTCGCCGGTGTGAGCGGCTGGTGCGGCATGGCCAGGCTGCTCGGCCTGATGCCGTGGAACCGCGCGGTGAAGGCCGCGCTGGGCTGATGCTTGCCGCAGCCATCGCACTGGCTTCGGGCGGCTTGATCGGTCTCGTCCTGGGATTGATCGGCGGCGGCGGCTCGATCCTCGCCGTGCCGCTGCTCGTCTATGCGGTGGGTGTTCCCTCGGCTCACGTCGCGATCGGCACGGCAGCCTTCGCCGTCGCGCTCAATGCCGCGATCAGTCTTGGTCTGCATGCCTGGCGTACGTCGATTCGCTGGCCCTGCGCGCTCGTCTTCAGCGCCGCCGGGGTCGGCGGGGCGTTGGCCGGTGCCGCCTTCGGAAAGTCGGTCGACGGCCAGAAATTGCTGGCCCTGTTCGGGCTCGTGATGATCGTTGTCGGCGTGGTGATGCTGCGGCCCAAGCCGGCGAGCGGCTCCCAATCGGCGCGCCTCACACGTGAGAATGCGCGCCGCCTGTTGCCGCGGCTTATCGTGCTGGGCGCCGGTGTCGGCCTGCTGTCGGGGTTCTTCGGTATTGGCGGCGGCTTTCTGATTGTGCCGGGGCTGATCCTGGCGACCGACATGGAACTGCAGGATGCCGCCAGTGCATCGCTCGTTGCCGTCACCGCGTTCGGTATCACCTCCGCTTCGAGCTATGCTTGGTCGGGCCTGGTGGATTGGCCGGTTGCCGCGTTGCTGGTCGTCGGGGGCGCCGTCGGTGCGATCGCCGGCACCAAGGCCAATGCCGCCCTCGCCCGGCGCAAGGGCCTGCTCACTCGGGTATTCGCGTGGTTTGTGATCGCGGCAGGGCTCTATGTCGGCGGCCGCGGCGCTTTCACATCCCTGCAGGCGTAGCGTCGGGCCGGCTCAATGCCTTCCAGACCTTATAGGCGGTAGTCGGCATGTCGATATGTCGAATGCCCAGCGGGCGAAGCGCATCGACGATGGCGTTGCCCAGGGCTGCCGGGGCGCCGTTGGTGGGCAGCTCTCCGACACCCTTCATGCCGAGAAAGTTGTTGGGCGAGGGCGTGGCGATGGTCTCGACGTGCAGGCCGGGCATGTCGTCGGCGCGCGGCAGGGCATAGTCCATCAAGGTGCCGGTCAGGAGTTGGCCCGTGTCCTCGTCGTAGACGGCTTCCTCCATCAGCGCATTGCCCAGCCCGTGCACGATGCCGCCGTGCATCTGGCCTTCCAGCAGGCGGGGGTTCACCACCACGCCGGTGTCGGCCACGGCGGTGAAGCGGTCGATGCGCGTTGCTCCGGTGTCGGGATCGACCTCGACCTCGCAGACCATGACGCCCGTCGGGAAGGCCTCGATCTTGTCGGCGAATGCCGCGTCGCCGTCGAACGGTTTCCAGGCCGCCAGCTCGAACAGGCCGATGCGGCGATCCGTGCCCACAACCTCGAAGGCGCCGTCGCGGTAGGCGATATCGGCTGGCGCTGTCTCCAGCCGCTCGGCGGCAAGATCGCGGCCGCGCTGGATCACCACATCGGCGGCGCGCGCGAGCGTCGTGCCGCTGATGATGGTCGACGAAGAACCGCCGGTACCGCCGCCGCGGGGGATGCTCCGCGTGTCGCCTTGGCGGATGTCGATGCGCTCGACTGGCACGCCAAGCGCCGACGACAGTAGCTGGGCGAAGATCGTTTCGTGGCCCTGGCCCTGGCTTTGCGTGCCGAGGCTCGCCACCAGCCGGTCGGGCTCGACCTGTACGACGACATGCTCATCGGCGATGCCGCCGGTGCCGTGCAGATGACAGGAGAGGCCGAGACCGCGCCGCTTGCCCGTGGCCTCGCTGGTGGCGCGCCGCGCTTCGAAGCCGGAGACGTCGGCCTCGCGCAGGGCCGTCTCGAACAGCCTGGGACAGTCCGCCGCGTCGTAGGTGTAGCCGCTCGCTGCGGCGTAAGGCATGTCCTCGGGCCGCAGCAGATTGAGGCGACGCAACTCTACCGGCGAGCGGCCGGTCTCGTGGGCCGCGATGTCGACCAGCCGTTCGAGCAGGAACAGCGCCTCGGGCTTGCCGGCGCCGCGGATCGCATCGACCGGCACGGTGTTGGTGAAGGCGCAGTCGAAATCGAGGCGGATCGCGGGGATGCGGTAGAGGCCGGAAATCACCTTGGCCATACCGGTGGTCGCTATGGTGGGCGCGAACATCGAGACGTAGGCGCCGTAGTTGGCGTCGGCCTTGACCCGCACACCCAGGAATTTTCCGGCGGCGTCGAGCGCCAGCTCGCCCGTCGCCACGAGATCTCGGGAATGGCTGTCGGCCAGGGCGAGCTCGGCGCGATCGGCGGTCCAGCGCAGGCCGCGCCCGAGCTTGCGCGTCGCCCAGGCAATCAGCGTTGGCTCGGCGTAGATCGGATACTTCGGGCCGAAGCCGCCGCCGACATCCTCGGTGACCAGGCGGAGCTTGTCCTTGGCGACATTGAGCACGCGCTCGCACATTAGACGGTGCGGGATCTGTACACCCTGCGAGCCGAAGGTGACGGTGACGAGGTCGATGGCGGCGTCGTAAGCCGACCAGGCGGCGCGAGTCTCCATATAGTGCACGATCTGGCGCGGCGAGCGGATCGTGAGTTTCGAGACATGCGCGGCCTTCGCGAAAGCGGCTTCGGTCGCGGCAGTGTCGCCCTTGCTCCAGCGACACATCAGGTTGCCAGGCACCTCGTCATGGACCAGAGCGGCGCCGGGCTCAAGCGCCTGCGCCACCGTCACGACGGCGGGCAGTTCCTCATAGTCGACGACCAGCATATCGGCCGCGTCGCGCGCCCGGTCGAGCGTGTCGGCCACGATCATGGCGACGATATCGCCAACATGGCGCACCTTGCCGACCGGCATGGGCAGATGCGGCGGCTCCCGGTGGCGGTTGCCGGCCTCGTCCTTGATCTCGCTGATGGCGGGCAGATGGCCGAGCTTGTCGGCGGCCGTATCGTTGGCGGTATAGATTGCAGCAACGCCCGGCGCGGCGAGCGCAGCCTCCTTGTCGATGCCGGCGATCCGGGCATGGGCATGCGGCGAGCGCACGAACAGGACGGCCAGCGCTCCCGCCGGTGCGGTGTCGTCGGTGTACCGGCCCTTGCCGGTCAGGAACCGCCGATCCTCGCGTCGCGCGATCGACTGGCCGAGTTTCAGCGGCGCGTTCATGGCGATCTAGGCGGCGAGCGAGTCGCTAATGACCTTGAGTGCGGTGTCGACCTCCGCGCGGTTGACGTCGAGATGGGTGACCGCGCGGATGCGGTTGCCGGCGGCGGTGCCCATGCCCACACCACGCTCCTTGCAGGCCTCGACCAGCCTGGCGGGCGTCCAGCCGGGCTTGGTCACTTCGAAGAAGACCAGGTTGGTCTCCATGCGCGGCACGTCGATCTTCAGACCCTTGATGTTGGCAATGCCCTCGGAGAGATGGCGGGCGTTGTCGTGGTCCTCGGCGAGGCGGTCCCAGTTGTGCTCGAGGGCGTAGAGCGCGGCGGCGGCGATCACGCCGGACTGGCGCATGGAACCGCCAAGCATCTGCTTCTGGCGCCAGGCTTCCTTGATGAAGTCCTTCGAGCCGGCGAGGCTCGCGCCGACCGGGGCGCCCAGGCCCTTGGTGTAATCGAGCCAGAGCGAGTCGACGCAGGCTGCGTAGTCGCAGGCCTTGGTGCCGGACTTGACGACTGCGTTGCAAAGCCGCGCGCCGTCCATGTGAAGGCTCAGGCCGGCCTCGCGCGCCACCTTGGTCACGCCCTGCATGGTGGCGAGGGGCCAAACCGTGCCGCAGCCGCCGTTGGAGGTGTTCTCGATCGACACGAGGCGCGAGCGCGGCGCGTTGCGGCTGTTGGGGTCGCGCACGGCTTCCTTGACCTGCTCGCCGGTGAAGACGCCATAGGGTCCATCCAGCATGCGGATCATGACGCCGGCATTCGCGGCGGTGCCGCCGCCCTCGGCATTGATGATGTGCGCTGTGCGGTCTGCGATGACCTCGTCGCCCAGCCGGCAGTGAACGCGGATGGCGATCTGGTTGCCCATCGTGCCGCTCGGCAGGAAAACCGCGTCTTCCGTGCCCAGGAGCTCGCAGACGCGATCGCGCAGTCGGTTGACGGTGGGGTCTTCCATCTTCTGCTCGTCACCAACCTCGGCGTCGGCCATGGCTTTCCGCATGCCGGGCGAGGGCTTTGTCTTGGTGTCGCTGTAAAGATCGATGAAACGGTTTTGCATGGCGTGACGGGTTCTCCTGCGCCACCATAGCCGCATAAGGCAGAGGGAGGAAACATGAGCCAGTTTGCGGCCCAGACCACACCGGCGCTAATGCCGGAGGAGCTGCTCTACGATGTCGACGGTGCTATCGCGACCGTCACATTGAACGCGCCGCAGCGCATGAACACGATTTCCGGTCCGATGCTGAAGCAGCTCACTGAAGCGCTGGTCAAGGCGAGCGAGGATCCGGCCGTGCGGGTCGTGATCCTGACCGGCACCGGCCGCGCCTTCTGCGCCGGGCTCAATCTCGAGGCGCAATCCAAGGGCACCGACAATCTCAGCGTCGGCTCGGGGGCGACACCCACCAATATCGACCTGCGCAACACGCCGCCGCCGGTGCTGCATGCCATGGACAAGCCGGTCATCGCCGCGCTCAACGGCTCGGCGGCGGGCTACGGCCTCGACCTGGCGCTGGGTGCAGATATCCGGGTCATGGCGCAGTCGGCCAAGCTCGCGGCGTCCTATGCCAAGCGTGGCGTCCTGCCCGAATCCGGTGGCACCTGGTACCTGCCGCGGATGCTGGGCTGGGCAAAGGCTGCTGAGCTGATCTTTACCGGCCGCACGCTCAGCGCCGCCCAGTCGCTGGAAATCGGCTTGGTCAACAAGATGGTGGCCGACGCCGAGGTCATGGGCGCGGCCCGCGATCTTGCCCTGGAAATCGCCGCCAACGCGCCGCTCGCCATCCAGGCCGCCAAGCGCATGATGCGCATGGCGTGGAACGAGCCGTTCAACGAGCATGTCCATCACGTCTTCCTGCAGCTCCTGCCGCTGATGCAGACCGAAGACATGAAGGAAGGCATCAGGGCCTTTCTCGAGAAGCGGGAGCCTTCCTTCAGGGGGCGCTGACCCTGTAAAATCCCCTGCGATGCCCTCAAAAAGGCGATTTTTTCACCTAGATTAGCTAGGCTTTGTGAAGTCGGGTACGCGTTGGAATACGACAGGCGGCGGGCCGTTGATGATCAGGGACTTTGTTCTCAGGGAGAGGGATTCGATGTTCAAGGCAATCGCAGTGGGAACTCTGGCGACCGTTCTATTCGCTGGTGCGGCTCAAGCCGATGGACCAGCCTATAGACCTACAAGATGACGATCGACATCACGACGGACGGCAACGAAGTGAAGGGCCTCTTCCAGCAGGAAGGCCGCCCGCAGCGCTTCTTCAACGTAGCGATGGGTCCCGACAAGAAGTTCAAGACCAAGGCCATCGTCGGCAACAACAACACCATCGACGTCGTCGGCACGCTGCAGGATGGCGCGCCGAAGATCATGCTCGACGGCTACTGCCTGTTCGAAGGCCCGCTGAAGAAGAAGTAGTCACGCAAGGTCGCGCGGCGGTCAGTCCATCACAATCGCCACGCGGCCGGTGACGCTGCGCTCCAGCAGGGCGCGCATCGCCTCGGCCGCCTGATCGAGCTTATAGGTGCGGTCGACGTGCGGGCGGCAGAGGCCGGCCTCGCACCAGCCGCGGATGCGTTCCATCAGGGCGAAGGTGCGGGTCGCTTCCTCGAAGCGCGCATCGTGGGGGCTCCAGCCGACGTAGTAGCCATAGTTGAACCCGGTCACTGCCAGGGTCTTGACCAGCAGGATATTGGCCGGGATCTGCGGGATCGTGCCGCCGGCAAAGCCGATTGGGCAGATACGACCCTCGACCGCCATGCAGCGCAGCGACTGGGCAAAGACGTCGCCACCGACCGGATCGTAGACACGGTCGACGCCGCGGCCGCCGGTCAGCTTCAGTACTTCCTCGCGGAAATCGGTCGTGGCGTAGTCGATCACATGATCGGCGCCGTGCGCCTTGGCGAACGCGGTCTTGCGTGCGCCGCCGGCCGTGGCGATCACCGTGGCCCCCAGGATCTTGCCGATCTCCACGGCCGCCATGCCGACGCCACCCGCCGCCGCATGGACCAGGAGCGTCTGGCCTTTCTGGACGTCGAGCGCCATCGGCCAGGTGAGGGCGCCGGCCGAGGTCGGGTAGGAGATGGCGAGCTGGATCGCCTCGACGAAGCCAACGTTGCTTGGCTTGGGGAAGACATTGACCTCGTGGGCCACGGCTTCCTCGGCGAGTCCGCCCCAGTCAAGCACGGCTACCACCTCGTCGCCGACCTTGAGACGCCGGCAGGCCGCGTCGACCTCGGTCACGACGCCCGACGCTTCGGTGCCCGGCGCGAAAGGAAAGGGCGGTCGGCGCTGGTACTTGCCGGCGATCACCAGCGTCGTGGCGAAGCTCACGCCGGCGGCATGGACCTTGATGCGGACCTGTCCGGCCTCGAGCGGCGCGGGCTCCACGGTTTCCAGCCGCAGGTCTTCGGGTCCGCCCCATTGGCGGCAGATCACGGCCTTCATTGCATTGATTCTTTCAGGCGTTCAGCGCGCCGACGATGGCAACGGAGCAGACGTTGCGGGCCGGAAAACCGCCGAGATTGTGGGTCAGGCCGAACCGAACGTCGGGACGCTGGCGGGCGCCTGCCCGGCCCTGCAGCTGGAGGTACATCTCGTAGATCATGCGGATACCGGAAGCGCCGATGGGATGGCCGAAGCATTTCAGTCCCCCATCGATCTGGCATGGCACCCGACCGTCCGAATCATAGAAGCCATCCAGAACGTCCTTCACGGCGCCGCCTTCGGGCGAGATGTAAAGGTCTTCGAGCGTCACCAGCTCGGTGACCGAGAAACAGTCGTGACATTCGACCAGGCTCAGCTGCTCGCGAGGCCGCTCGATGCCGGCCTCGCGGTAGGCTCGCTTGGCGGCGACTCGGGCGGTGGCGAAGTAGCTGCCGTCCCAGGTGTTATGCTGCTCCTCGATGCCGTTGGACCCGGCGATCTGCAACGCCTTCACAGAGACGATATCCTTCTTGCCGAGATTGCGGGCAATCTCGGGCGTGGTCACGATCGCGGCTGCCGCGCCGTCGCTGACACCGCAGCAATCGTAAAGCCCGAGCGGATCGGCGATCAGTGGTGCGTTCAGCACATCTGCTTCGGTGATGGCGCGTTGCAGATGTGCTTTGGGATTCCTGACGCCATTGGCGTGGCTCTTGACCGAGATGTGCGCCATCGCGCGCTTGAGTTCGTCGCGGCCGATGCCGTGCTTGGCACGGTAAGCCGAGGCGAGCTGGGCGAAGCTGCCGGGCGCCGTCAGGTTGGCCCACCACAGTGGGGCACCCGTGCCGGCGTTGAGGCCGGGGAGGCCACCGAAGCCTGTGTCCTTCAGTTTCTCGACACCCAGAGCGAGTGCAATGTCGCAAGCGCCCGCGGCAACGGCATAGACGGCGGAGCGGAAGGCATCGGACCCGGAAGCGCAGTAGTTCTCCACCCGGCTGACCGGGATGTAGTCGAAGCGGAGGGTTTCGGAGAGGGGCAGGCCAGACTTGCCGACGTGGACCTCGTCGAGGCAGGTCGACAGCCAGGCAGCGTCGACCTGCTTGCGCTCGATGCCGGCGTCGGCAATCGCCTCCTCGAAGGCGGCAACCATCAACTCTTCGGCGCCCTTGTCCCAGTGCTCGCCGAAGCGCGTGCAGCCCATGCCGAGAATGGCGACCTTGTCGCGAATGCCGGAGGCCATGTCCGTCTTCTCCCTAGGCGAGTTGTACCGGCAGCCGCTTGACGCCGCGCAGGATGAGCGAATCGTGCCACTGCGGCTCGGCCCCGGAAAGCCGGATGTGCGGCAGGCGTTCGCTGAGCCGGGTGGCGGCAATCTGCGCCTCAAGCCTGGCCAGAGGAGCGCCCAGGCAGAAGTGGATGCCGTGGCCGAAGGTGAGGTGCGGGTTCTGTGCCCGGCCGATGTCGAAACGCTCGGCCTCCTCGAAGGCCTCGGGATCGCGGTTGGCCGCGTTCACGAAGGCGAAGACGCGCTGGCCCTCGCGGATGGTCTTACCGGCGATCTCAAGATCGGCCGAGGCGACGCGCGCCAGCGCTCCCGACGGACCGTCGTAGCGCAGGAACTCCTCGACCGCCGGAGCGGCCAGCGACGGGTCGGCCACCAACCGCTCCCACTGGCCGCGGTGCTTCATGGAGTAGAGGAAGCCGTTGCCGATCAGGTTGGTCGTGGTTTCGTGGCCGGCGAATAGCAGCAGGATGCAGGTGCCGATGATCTCGTCGGTGCTGAGCGCGTCGCGGTCATCGCGGGCGAGCACCAGCTGGCTGACCATGTCGTCGCGCGGCCGCGCCGTGCGGTCCTCGACCAGGACGCGGAAGTAGTCGGCCATCGCCTTGGCACCCGATTCGGCGCGCAGATACTTGTTGCCGGCGACCTGGGCCGTACCGATGAAAAGCGCGATGTCGTCCGACCACACTTTCACGCGTTCCAAGTCGGCCCGCGGCACGCCCAGCAGGTCCATGATCACCGAGGCGGGCAGCGGATAGGCGAAGTCGGCGATGTAGTCGACGGTCTCGCCGCGCCGGGCCTTGGCTTCCATACCGTCGATCAGGTGGGCGACGATGTCCTCGACGTTGGCACGCAGGTTCTCGACCGAGGTCGGCGTAAAAGCCTTGTTGAACAGGCGGCGCAGGCGCGTGTGATCGGGCGGGTCGCGGAACACCATCCAGTGGTTGAGGTAGCGCACAAGGCTCTCGATCGAGCCCTTCTGGTACTCGGGATTGGTCTTGAAGAACGGCGTCAGCCGGTCGGCTGAGATCTGGCGGTTGTTCAGCGCCACCTGCTTCACGTCGGCATAGCGCGTGAAGATCCAGGCCTTCATGGCCGGTGACCAGTGCACCGGATCTTCCACGCGCAGGCGCGTGAATTCGGGGAAGGGGTTGGCGTTGGTCGCCGGATTGCCGAGGTCGAAGACGTAGGCCATGAGCCAAGCTAGCGTCAGCCGGCTTACCAAACAAGTGTTTGGTTGCTACAATGCGCCATGTCGCGTGAAAGACTTCTGGCCGTGTCGGCCCACCTTTTTGCCAGGGGCGGGTTCGAGGCCACGTCGATGCGTGACATCGCTGGCGAGGCGGGCATGCTGGCGGGCTCGATGTACTATCATTTTCCCTCCAAGAACGAACTGATCGCCGCGGTCTACGAGTCGGGTGTGGCCGAGATCGCGGCGGCGGTCGATGCCGCCGTTGCCCGGGCGCACACGCCGTGGACCCGGCTGGAAGCGGCCTGTGTCGCCCACATCGAAGCGCTGCTGGCCGACCGGGCCCATGCCGCCGTCATGACGGCCGACCTCGGCCGCCTCGACCGGCCGCTGCGCAGCCGGCTGGTCGTGATGCGCGACGGCTACGAGAAGCGCTTCGTCGAGTTGGTGACGGCGCTGCCGCTGCCCGCTGGCACGGACCGCACGCTGTGGCGCCTGCACCTGCTCGGCGCCCTCAACTGGACGCCGACCTGGTACCGGCCGGGCGGCAAGGCGCCGGCGGCCATCGCCCGCGCCCTGGTGGCGGCGCTGCGCTAGTGGGTTATAGAGAGCCGATGACCGTCGAAATCCGCTACGCCGGCCCCGGCGACGAGGGCCTGTTCGATCGCATTGCCCCCGACGTGTTCGACCATCCGGTCGAGCGCCGTCAGCTCGCCCACTATCTCGCCACGCCGGGGCATCATCTGATCGTGGCGATTGCCAACGGCGAGGTCGTGGGGCAGGTCGCGGCGGTCGTCCATCGGCACCCCGACGGCCGGCCGACCGAACTCTACATCGATGAAGTGGCGGTGACGCCGGCCCGCCAGCGCCAGGGCATCGCGCGGCGGATGCTCGAGGCGATGCTGGCGCTCGGCCACGATCTCGGCTGCGCGGAAATGTGGGTCGGTACAGAGCCGGACAATGTCGCGGCGAAGGGTCTCTATGCCTCGCTCGGCACGTCGGCCGAGTCCTTCGCCATGTACGTGAAGACCTTCTAGGTCAGAGCCGCAACACCCAGCGCCTTGCCGAAGCGGCGGCTGCACTCCAGCGGATCGCCATACTTGCGGTGCCGCGCCGTGTGCTGGGCGGCGGCCAGCAGCAGCCGGCCGCGGTCGGGCAGGCGGTTCTTGCCGAAGTCCTCCAGCATGCAGAGCGCGATTTCCTGGTTGTGCGGATCGTTGCCGATCCGGCTTGCGGCCATCGCCAGCGCCCGCACCAGCGACGCGGTGTCGTGGCCGCCGGAAAGATAGGCCTTCGTCCATCCCAACGCTCGGGGGGCGTCGAGGGCGATGGTCGCCGCCTCGACTTGGGCTGCGAGTTCGTCGGCCCGGAGACCCGACGCGTTCGACGGCATCTCGATCCGCGGCGGCAGCATGTCGCCGGTCAGCTTCTGGTGCCAGGCGTTCTGGTTGAGGTAGGCCGCCGCGAGATAGAGCAGTTTCAGCCGCTGAGGATGCTGGAAGTTGTCCCAGAACCAGCCCAGCGTGTTGCAATACTCGTAACAATGCTGGGGCAGCGAGAAGTTCGTGTCGGCGTGGGTTTCCATGACGACCTGGGCCGCGCCGAGCTGGACGGCGTCGAGGATCGAACGCGGGTTCTTGCCGGCCTTCAAGAGGGCCGTCAGGTGCTCGATATAGGCGGGTTCGTGTTCGCGCAGCATGACTTCGATGAACGCATCGGCCTCGGCCTGCGTGAGCGGCGCCTTGCTGCCGGCGAGGATCGCGCGTTCCTGCTCGGTCGTGCCGCTGTAAGGCACGGCGTGCAGCTCGTGGCCTTCGAGATAGACGGTGATGGCATTGCAGGCGACCTCGTAGAGCGAATACCAGCGCGGACCGACGGCGATATCGAGGGCGCCGGCATAGAGCACGTCATGCGCCGTGTCCCAACCGATGGCGCCGCCCAGTTCGACGGTTGCGCGGGCGCGGAAGGATTTGTGGCCGGTGGTGTAGGAGCGATTCTGGAAGGAACGGTCCTGCACGTCGATCAGGCCTGCGAAGACGAGTTCGGCCAGTACCGCACGCCGCTCCGCGGGATTGGCCATGAGGCCGAGGAAGGTGCGGTAGGCGTCGACCACCTGGCCGCGATGGACCAGCGTCATCCACTGGCCGAGGCGGTCGTGCAGCGGCCCGTCGAGCTTCAGCGGCGATTGGTCGGGCCAGTGCACCACTGGCGCCGGCGGCGGCCCGTCGGCCATCTGGAAGCCACGCGTATAGTGGCCCGGCGCCTTGGCGATCTTCTGGTTCCAGATGTCGAGGCCGGTCGGGATGTACCAGACGGTCTGCGCCATCGGCAGGCCTGAGGCGGCGCCGGGCAGCATTTTCGCCAGATGCAGCGTGGCCCGAGCGCTCAGGAGGCAATGGTCGTTGTTCACGAAGTTCACGAAGCCGTCGTCCATGCGCTCGTGATAGGGCACGTGGGTGTAGGGGGCGTGGATGCGCACGGCCTCGCGCAGCATCTCGGGCAGCGGCCGGCCCGCCTTCGCCAGCCGGTAGTAGACCTCGCTCGCGCCCTGCTGGTCGCGTGCCAGGATGCGCTCCTCGAGCGAGGCATACATTGGATCGGAACGCGTACTCGCAGCGGATGCAGAGTCAGGCGGCATGGTCGACCTCCGACGAGGCCGACATTAGACGCCCGGCGGGCCGGCCTTCCAAGATGCTATTTGGCCCAAGGTCCGAAGGGCGGCATATCCTTGCTGGGTTTCAGGGGAAAATCCGGCGTCCTCTTCTCGAAGAAGGACTTGATGCCCTCTTGGGCGTCGGCGCCGGCCGCGAGAAAGCCGACGCACTGCAGGTCGAGGGTGACGGCGTCGAGCGGATCCTGGGCGCCCCACATGCTCCACATCAACCGGCGGTTTACGGCGGCAGCCACTGCGGAGGAGGCGCCCGATGCAAACTTCTTCGCCAGCGCCTGGGCGGCGGGGAGGAGTTCCTCGGGCGCGTGGACGGAGCGGACGAGACCGCCTTTCAAAGCCTCGTCGGCACCGAACAAATCGGCCGTCATCACCCATTCCTGGGCCTGCTGCATGCCGACCAGCCGCGGCAGGAACCAGCAGGAGCCGGCCTCCATCGCCATGCCGCGCCGGTTGAACACGAAGCCGACCCTGCCCGCGCTGGACATCATCCTGATGTCCATCGGCAGGCACATGGTGATGCCGACTCCGACGGCAGCACCATTGATCGCCGCCACGATCGGTTTCAGGCAATTGAAGATGGCGAGCGTGATCGAATCGCTCGCCTCGCGCTTCTGCGGTTTATTGCCGTCGTTCCAGACCTGGAACGCGCCGCTGCCGCCGGAAATATCGGCGCCGGCGCAGAAGGCGCGGCCGGCGCCCGTCACGACGATGGCGCGGACCTCGTCCATGGCGTTGACGCGATGGAAGAAGTCGATCAGCTCCAGACTCATCATCGTGTTGAAGGCGTTGAGCTTGTCGGGGCGATTGAGCGTCACGGTCATGACGCCGTCGGCCAGGTCGGTCAGAAGGGTCTCGTACTGCATGACGTTGGCGTCCTTCCCAATGGTTCCGCGATGCGAGGCGGAATGTCGTTGCGCGAATGCTTGGATTGAGAAACCATCGCCGCAACTGTGACGGACTGCAATCCCGGAGGAAGCCTATGTCGTATGTGCTCAAGACCGTCGAAGACGGCGTGATGAAGATCGTGCTGAACCGCCCCGACGCGATGAATGCACTCAACCGCGACATGATGAGCGGCTTCAGCGATGCGCTCGAAGAGGCGGCCGGTGACCGCAGGATCGGCTGCGTCGTCGTGCGCGGCGCCGGCGAGAAGGCATTCTGTGCCGGCGGCGACGTGAAGTCGATGGCCGCGGGTCGCGACCAGGACAAGACCTACGAGGACAAGGTCCATGACATCCGCGTCCGCATGCAGGTCTCCGAGCTGCTGCACGAAATGGGCAAGCCCACCATCGCCATGGTGAACGGCGTGGCAGCGGGTGCCGGCCTGTCGATCGCGCTGGCGGCCGATATGCGCTTCGTCGGCAAGAGTGCGCGCATGACGACGGCTTTCGCCAAGGTGGGATTCTCCGGCGATTTCGGCTCGCACTATTTCCTGCACAAGCTGGTCGGCACCTCGAAGGCACGCGAACTCTACTTCACGGCGGAAATCCTGAATGCCGAGCAGATCGAGAAGCTCGGCCTCGCCAACCGCGTCATCGACGACGCCAATCTCGACAGCGAGACCATGGGCTTCGCCAGGAAGTTGGCCGCCGGTCCCAGGGTCGCGTGGTGGCATGTAAAGAAGAACATGAAGGTGGCAGAAGAGGGCACGCTCTCCGAAGCGCTCGACAGCGAGGCCGCACGCATGATCCGCACCGGCGAGACCGAGGACCACAAGGAAGCGGCCCGCGCCTTTGTCGAGAAGCGCGCGCCAGTCTTCAAGGGTCACTGAGGTCTTCAAGGATCACTGACGACGAAGCCGGACGGCGAGGCGACTGAGCGCGCCCGCCACGCCGTTCGGCATCGCCACCATGGCCAGGATCAGCAGCCCGGCATAGAGCAGTGCCGAGAAGCCCTTGCCCAGTCCGGCCGTGACGTCGGGGAAGAACTGCAGGAAGAGGCCGCCCAGGATCGCCCCGGGGAGCGACTGCATGCCGCCGATCACCAGCCCGAACAGCATCTGGACTGACAGCGCGAAGTTGTAGCTGGTCGGTCCGACGAAGCCGAACTGGAAGGCCGAGAGGCAACCGGCCAGCGCCACGTAGGCGCCGGCCACGCCCGATGCTGCCGCCCGCACCTGCACGACCCGGACCCCTTGTGCTGCCGCGGCGAGGTCGTGGTCGCGCGCGGCCCTCATCGCCCGGCCGGAGCGGCTCTGGAGGAGATTGGCGGCAAACCAAAGGCCGGCCCCAAGCAGCGCCAGCGCCATCAGGAAGCCCCAGCGGTCGTCGCTCAGGAGACCGTCCGGCGAGGTGGGAAAGTCGAGATAGAGGCCCTGCACGCCGCCGGTCCATTGCTCGATCACCCGCCAGCGCAGGAGCTGCGGAAAGGCGATGGCGAAGGCGTAGCTCACCAGCGCTTGGGTCCACAGGCTGTGGCCGGCGGTGACCCGGCCGAGACCGTAGCCTGCGGCGTAGCCCATCAGTGGCGCGAGTGCGAGTGCCCAGTAAAGCGAAAGCGGGGTATGGGCGCCCAGGATGGCGGCGGTGTAGCCGCCGATGCCGAAGAAGCCGGCCTGGGCGAAGGAGAACTGGCCGCTCGTGCCGCACAGGATCACCAGACCGAGGAGTGCGATCGCCCAGATCACGGCCTGGGTGAATCGGAAAACGATGAAATCCGGGAAGCAGAACGAAAGCGCGGCCACCGCCACGAAGCCCATGGTCCACACGGTCCGCATGGCGCTACCATAGGCGACGAAGAAGACGAAAGGGAGGGGTCCGATGAAGCTCAGGCAATGCGTTTTCGTCTGCGGCGATCTCGAGAGCTCGCGCGAGGAGCTGTGCGATATCCTGGGCATCGACGTCGCCTACCGCGATCCCGGCGTCGCCAAGTGGGGCCTGGTCAATGTCGTCTGCCCGACCGGGCACGACTTCCTCGAGATCGTGACGCCGTTCCAGCAGGGCACGTCGGCGGGCCGCTACATCGAGCGGCGCAAGGGCGACGGCGGCTACATGGTCATCCTCCAGGTCGCCGACGCCGCGGCCGAACGCAAGCGGGTGACCGACCTTGGCGTACGTGCGGTGGCGCAGAAGGACCTGCCTGAATACCAGTACACCCACTTCCACCCTTCGGACACGACGGGCGTGCTGCTGTCGCTCGATACGACCTTTGCGCCCAAGGGCGTCGATCCGGCGCTGTGGTGGCCGCCGGCCGAGAAGGGCTGGCTGAAGCACGCGCGTTCGGACGTGACCAACGGCCTGGCCGGCGTGGAGATCCAGCACGAGGATCCGGACAAGGCTGCCGCCACCTGGGCGAAAATCCTGGACCGTCCGGTCGAGGACGACATCATCCGGCTCGACGGCTCGCAAATCCGCTTCGTGCCGATCGTCGATGGGCGTGGACCCGGCGTGTCGGCTTACGACGTGAAGGTCGTCGACCGCGAACGCGTCCTGGCGGCGGCGGAGAAGCGTGGCAAGCAGCGAGGACCGTCTCAGGTCGAAGTCTGCGGCTGCCGCATCAACCTGGTGTGAAGCCCGCGCGAGCGGGTGAAGAGAAACATCAGGATGAGGAAGTTCAGCATGTTGAAGGCAACGCCGGTGCCGAACGCCGGCAGGT
>LNFM01007164.1_pt1 | contig 17681 bp, 16 predicted proteins | sample 596031 | NCBI WGS metagenome assembly LNFM01 (sample SAMN04254537, study PRJNA301005) | activated carbon metagenome | isolation source: dual media filters at the Ann Arbor, Michigan drinking water treatment plant | place: USA: Ann Arbor | reverse complement strand
CTTCTTGGTCACGATGCCCGATCCGAAGCCCGAATAGATTGAGTTGATGAACGACACGGCCATGCCGCCCTCGTCCACCACAGTCATGTAGATCGTGTCGCTGCCACCGGGCCTCGGAATGGGGCCGAGATCTGCTTTGCGGGTCTTCCTGTCGATGCGGCTGACCAATTCGTCGGCGAATGCGTCCGACAGCATGTGTTCCACTGGCACGTCCGCCATCAGGGGGTCGGCGACAAACATGTCGCGCATCTTGTAGGCCAGTCGCACGGCTTCCATCATGACGTGGTAGCGCTCGACCGAGACCGGTCCGTCGCCAAGCTTGCCGAAGCGCTCGAGCATTTTGAGCATCACGAGCGCAACGATGCCCTGGTTGTTGGGTGGCAGCTCCAGGATCTCGGCGCCCTTGTAGCCGACCGAGATCGGGTCGACGTACGCGCACGACTGGTTGGCGAAATCCTCGACCGTCTGGATGCCCCCGAGCGCGCGCAGCTCAGCCACGATGTCCTCGGCCACCTCGCCCGTGTAGAAACCGTCGCGGCCCTTCTCGGCGATGATGCGCATCGTGCGCGCCAGCGCCGGCGAGCGCATGATCTCGCCCGACTTGGGCACCAGGCCATTCTTGAGGAGATGCAACTTGGCGCCGTCGTTGTTGCGGATCTTGCCCTCGAGCGAGGCCCAGTCGAAGGCGATGCGCGGCTGGACCGCCCAACCATTCTCGGCATAACCGATCGCAGGGGCGAGGATGTCAGCGAAGGTCTTGGTGCCGTGGTCTTTCAACAGCCTGGACCAACCGTCGATGGCGCCGGGAATGGTCACCGAATGCGGCGTCTGCGTCTCGATCTGCTTGATGCCGGCCTTGGCGTACCACTCGGGCGTCGCCGCTTTCGGCGCTTTGCCGGAGGCGTTGAAGGCAATCGGCTTTTGGCCCGGCTTGGCGATGATCGCAAAGCAGTCGCCGCCAATGCCGGTCATCGCCGGCTCGACGACGCACATCACGGCCGTGGCCGTCAGTGCCGCATCGATGGCGTTGCCTCCCTTGCGCAGCATCTCGATGGCAGCGAGGCTCGCCAGCGGGTGCGAGGTGGCGCACATGGCGCGAGTACCTATGACCGGCGAACGGCCCGGAAAGTGGAAGCTGCGCATCGAGACGTGTCTCCAAGGGAAAAAGAGGCGGTTCGCCTGCTCGTTGGCACATAAACAGAGTTGCGGGGTGCCGCCAACTGATCGGTAAGTGCGCCGTCACACGTGGCAAATTCTACTTTACCCGATCACATTTGCCGCTCGGAGCGCCGCCAGTCGCGCCGCATCATAGCCGAGCAGCCCCGAAAGCACTTCGTCTGTGTGCTGACCCGGTGTGGGCACCGGCCCGATCCGTCCCGGCGTGGCAGACATCTTTACGGCTAGCCCCGGCACGTGAATCTCACCGGCGAGCGCATCCGGTTGCTTGACCAGCATCTCGCGCGCCCAGGTATGCGCATCCCGTGTCACCTCCGGTATGGTGCGCACCGGCGCCACTGGGATACCTGCGTCGAGGAGCGTCGCCACGATCTCCTCCACGTTACGCTCGACGGCCCAAGCGTCGATCGCGCGCCGCCGCGCGTCTCCTGCCCCGGCCGACGAGTTGATCGGCCCGGCTTCCGCGCCCGCCGTGCTCCCGCTGACGATCTGCATCAGTCGGCCTGCCATCTCCCGACCGATCGCCGAGATCACCACCCATCCATCCTTGGCGCGATAGGGCGGCCGTCCACCCTCGCCGCCTTCGTCGCCGGTGTCGAGGTAGGTGATGCTGGGGATTTCGACCATGGACAGCGCCGAGTCGAGCAGGCAGCAGTCGATCATCTGTCCTTCACCGGTTCGGTCGCGGTGCCGGAGCGCCGCCAGCGCACCGATCGTCGCGTGCAGCGCCGTCGTGCGGTCGACCAGTGAGAATGCCGTGCCGACCGGCTGCCCAACAGGGCGCCCCGTCAGGGTCATGAGGCCGCTCATCGCCTGTCCCAACGGATCGAACGCGGGTCGGTCCCTGTAAGGACCGTACTGCCCGAAACCCGACACCGAGACGAGAATGATGTCCGGCTTGATCGCTTTCAGCTGCTCGTAGCCGAAACCCATGGCCTCCATCGTGCCGGGACGGAAGTTCTCGAGCACGATGTCCGATTTCGCGACGAGGTCGCGCAGCACCGCCTTGCCCCCGTCGCTGCGCGTGTCGAGGCAGATCGACTTCTTCCCCCGATTGTAAACCGTGAAGTAGACGCTCTGGCCGCGCACGATGGGCGGGTTCTTTCGCGTCTCCTCCCCGCCGATGCGCTCGACCTTGATCACCTCCGCGCCGAGGTCCGACATCATCATGCCGCCGCGCGGGCCGGCCTGAAAACGGGCCAGCTCGAGTACTCGAACGCCGTCGAGACTGAGTGTCATGGGGCAACTCCTGTCGTTGGCGCTCACCGACCCGTGAACACGGGATTGCGCTTCTCGACGAAGGCGCGCACGGCCTCTTTATGGTCGGCCGTGCCCTGCGTGCGCATCAGCCGCTCTGCCTCCCTGTCGATCGCCTCAGCGTGCGTGATGTCGAGCGCCTCGTCGAGATTGTCCTTCATGTACCCGACCGCGACGGCAGGTCCCTGCGCAAGCGACCGCGCCAGTGCGAAAGCCTCCGCCTGCAACGCCGTGTCGTCGACCACCCGGTTGAACAGCCCGAGTTGAGCACCCCGCTCCGCGCCGATACGCTCGTTGGTCAGCATCAACTCTCGGGCCCTGCCAGGTCCGACGGTCCGCGTCAGCAGCCAGGCAATGCCGTAGTCACCCGAGAGCGCCACACGCGAATATCCGGTCGCGGCGAAGGCCGACGTCGCAGCGACCCGAATATCGCAGGACAGTGCTAGCGCGAGGCCGGCTCCAGCCGCCGCGCCGGGCAGTGCCGCGACTGTCGGCTTGCGCAGCGCTCTGATCGCCCCGGCTGAGCCGTGATGGCGCTCCTGCATCACCCGGAAGCGCTCGTCGTGTGTGAGGTCGGTCGGCGCTCGACGATCGCCCATGTTCTTGACGTCGCCACCAGCGCAGAAGGCCGTACCCGCGCCCGTGATGAGCAGCGCTCGGATGTCGGGGTCGGTGGCGCAAAGTGGGATCATCCGGCGCAGCGCTGCTGACATCTCCATCGAGAACGCGTTGCGCGCCTCTGGCCGATTGAGCGTGATCACAGCAACCCCGTCCCGCACCGCGCAGATAAGCTGCCCCGTCCCCGTATCGATCGTGCGATCTGATGCCATGCCCGTGCCCCTCTTCATCTGCCCTGGAACACGGGCTTGCGCTTTTCCATGAAGGCCCGTGCTCCTTCCTTGAAGTCGTCGCTGTCGAAGCAGGCGAGCACCTTGGCGTCGAGGGCCGGGAGATCGACACTCTCCGGATTGGCGACAAGCGCGTCGACTGATGCCTTCGCCGCGCGGATGCTGAGCGGTGCGTTGGTGGCGATCTCGTTCGCGAGTTGAACCGTTTCCTCCACCAATTTCTCGGCGGGCACCATCGCATTGAGCAGGCCCATCGCCAGGGCCTCGGGCGCCAGATAGCGTCGGCCGGTAAAAAGCATCTCCTTCACCTTCGCTGCCGTCATGACGGCCAGCATCGGCTTGATCCAGCGCGGATTGTAGCCGAGCGACAGCTTCGCCGAGGGCACCGAGAACGACGCGCCGTCCGATCCGACGCGCATGTCGCAGCAGATCGCGAGTTCGCAAGCGCCGCCGAAGCAATAGCCGTTGACCATCGCGATCGTCGGCTTCTCGGTCTTGAGGATCGCCTCGTAGGCCGCGTGGTTGATCTCGTCGTAGGCTCGCGCAGCGGCCCCTGTCCGGTTGTTCCCGAACTCCGAGATGTCGGCGCCGGCCGAAAAGGCTTTCGAACCCGAGCCCGTAACGACGATCACCCGCACGTCCGGATTATGGTCGGCAGCCGCGAAGTGCTCTGGCACCGCCCCCCACATATCGCGTGTGAAAGCATTGAGCCGCGGCTCGTTGTCGATGGTGATCCACGCGATTGCACCGTCAATGCGCGAGCGAAGGCGGCCTACAGTGGACAATGTCATTCGTGCTGACCATGCGTGTTGTGGCCCTCGAAACCTCCGTGATGAGTTCGAGGGCCATGCAATCATTTCCGTCGGGCATGCTGTTGCTAGGCGGACTTCTGGGGATCGCTCATGCCGGTGGTATAGGTCGACGGCTTGCCTTCGAAGCCAGACTTGGCGCGCTTGTTGAGCCAGTAGCGCAATGGCGGCGGCACGAGCGCGAAGTTGGGATCGGCGCCGAGCTTCTGCGCAGCATCCATCGGCCAATGCGGATTGTACATGATCTCCCGCGCCAGTGCGACGAGGTCGGCACGGCCCGACTGCAGGATGGCCTCGGCCTGGTCAGCGTGCACGATGTGTCCGACCGCCATCGTCTTCACCCCCGTTTCCTTGCGGATTCGCTCGGCGTAGGGCACCTGGTAGCCATAAGTCTTGGCGCGCGCCGAATCCATCGGTGACAGGCGCTCGAGCGTGCCGCCAGACGAGCAGTCGATCACATCGACGCCCACCCGCTTCAGCTCTGCCGAGAGCTTGACGCTGTGATCGAGGTCCCAGCCCGCATCGTCCTCGCACGAGAGGCGCATGAACAATGGCTTCCCGGCCGGCCATACCTCGCGAACTGCTTCGGCCACCTCGATCGGGAAGCGCATTCGGTTGGTGTCCGAACCGCCGTATTCGTCGGTGCGCAGGTTCGTTACTGGCGACAGGAACTGGTGGAGCAGATAGCCGTGCGCAGCGTGGATCTCGAGAATGTCGAAGCCGCACTTGTCGGCGCGCACTGCGGCATCGGCCCACTTGCCGACCATGGCCCGCACCTCGTTGTGGGAGAGCGCACGGGGCATCGCTTTCTCCGCGTGCGGGACGGCCGATGGTGCGACCAGCTCCCACTCGTCCCACTCGTAGACTTCCGGCTCGTTGCCAGTGAGCGGCTGGCCGCCCTCCCACGGACGCGTCAAACGGGCCTTCCGCCCCGAGTGGCCGAGCTGGATGCCGGGCACCGCACCTTGCTTGCGGATGAAGTCCGCACAGCGCGCGAGGTTTGGAATGAACTTGTCGTCCCACAAGGCCGTATCGCCGACCGTGCCGCAACCATTCCTCGCGACCTTCGTCGATTCCATCATCACGAAGCCCGCGCCTCCGGCCGCGTACTTGCCGGCATTCATCAGATGCCAGTCCGTCGCAAAACCCTTCTCGGCCGCGTACTGGTGCATAGGCGCGACGACGATCCGATTCTTGAGCGTGACCGAGCGCAACTCGATCGGAGTGAAAAGCAGGGGCTGGGTCATGGCTAGTCCTCGGGAAGCTTATGTGACAGGTCGCGGATCGTGGAATGTAGGTCGGTTCGAGCTCGCACTTCGAGACGCGACGACGAGCCGCCTCGCATACTTCGGTTCTCGCGAGGGCAGGGCGCGACCCGTCCTACGGCTTGATCAGAACGGGATTCCTTTCGCCGTGAGCCGCTCCTTGAGGCGCGCCACGGCGGCCTCTAGAAGATCGGGCTCTGTCGAGCGCAGCACCAGCACGGTGCCGAACACGCGTGCCTCGCGGTTGAACGGGTAGCTCCCCATCGAGACGTCGGGGTATTCGCCCTGCGTCTCGCCGAGCAGCTCTGCGATCTCGCCCTCGCCGCGTAGGATCTCGATCTCGACAGCCAACCGCTTGCGTCCAGTCTTGAGGCTCGGCGTCACTGCATCCAGCATGACGTGCATCACGTTGGGGATGCCGGCCATGACGATGACGTTCTCGAGTTTGAAGCCCGGCGCTACCGACATGCGGTTCGGCACCACGTCGGCGCCATGCGGAATGCGGGCCATGCGCATGCGCGCATCGGTGGGCTCGATGCCCCGCTTCTGGAAGCTCTCGAGCAGAAGCTGCTTGACCTCGGGGTGATGATCGATGCCGACAGCGAAAGCCTTCGCAATCGAATCGGCCGTGATGTCGTCGTGCGTCGGACCGATGCCACCGGTCGTGAACACGTAGCTGTAGCGTCGGCGCAGCGCGTTCACCGCTTCGACGATCTCCTCCTCGATATCCGCAACCACCCGCACCTCGCGCAAATCGATGCCGATGGCTGTAAGGTGGTCGGCGATATAGCCGATGTTCTTGTCTTTCGTCCGGCCCGAGAGAATCTCGTCGCCGATGACGAGAATGGCCGCCGTTACCCGAACTTCTGCCTGCCCCATGCGCTCGCTTCCTCGTCTCATCCAGGCCCCAAGACTAGCGCTCCTTACAGGGGATGCGCCATCCCGGCGTTGACCTTGGCAGTTTCCGTGACCGCAAGCGACAGATTGCGAGCGCTACATTGACATCGCTTTCGGCTCGATGGGATAGTCCTGGCAGCGCCCGAATATTCAAGAGTTCTGGTCGGGGCCACTCGACCACGAGGCGCGGGAGGAAGCATTCATGTCGAAATTCACTCGCGCCGCGGCCGGAGTTGTGTCCGCGGCCCTTATTGGACTAGCCGTGCCCGCTGCGGCGCAGACGCCGATCCGGATGGCCACCAGTTGGGCCGGCGGACCCCATCTCGAGATATTCGCCAAAGGATTTGCCGCAAACGCCGAGCGTCTGACCGGTGGCAAGGTCAAGTTCCAAGTCTTCCCGGCCGGAACCATCGGCTCACCCTTGAAGGTGACCGAGACGGTCCAGAAGAAGATCGCACCATCGGGACATCACTGGCCGGGCTACGACTGGGGGTTGGACAAGGCCTCGGTCATCTTTGGCGGCTACGTCGGCTCACCGGGCATTGAGGCCTATCTGCACTGGCTCTATGACGGCGGCGCTGCCGATCTCTGGGCTCAGTGGCGCCTGGAGAAGTTCGGTCTCGTGGCGTTCCCGTGCGGATCCCATTCCGACGAAATTCACATGCACGCCCACAAGCCGGTTCAGAAGATAGAGGACTTGAAGGGCCTTAAGCTTCGCACAGCAGGTGCATGGGCCGAGGTCGCTTCCACTCTCGGCGCCTCGACCGTGATCATGGCCGGAGGTGAGGTCTATCAGGCGCTCGAGCGCAAGTTGGTGGACGCCATAGAATGGGCGACGCCTGGCATCAACTATCCGCTCGGCTACCACAAGATCGCAAAGTACATCGTGCTCCCCGGAGTGCACCAGCCGGCAGCCTCTCAAGAGTGCACCTTCGACAAGGCGCTTTGGGACGGCTTCGACAAGACCACCCAGGAGAACCTGCGCCTTGCCGGCAAGCTGGTAACGCTGGAATCCTGGATGCGCCTCAATGTCGAGGACGCCCAGGCTCTCGAGAAGTTCAAGAAGGAGGGCGTCGAGATCGTCCGCCTCGAGGACAGCTACCTTGTAGCCGTCCGCAAGGCGACCGCCGAGTGGGAGGACAAGACCGCCAAGGAGGCAGGCCCCTGGTTCGTCAAGGCCCTTGAGCACAAGCGCAAGTTCCAGGAACTCTGGGACGGTGCCAAAGCCTATCGCATGGAACTGAAATAATTCCTTCAGCTAGGGACGGCGAGCCCTGCCTGCGAGAGCTGGCAGGGGGCCGCAGCGTCATGCGATCATTGGTTCGGGCAATCGACGGGTTCAGCAAAGTATGCGGAGTGCTCGCGGCAGTGCTCGTCGTCGCACTCATCGTCCTCATGCTCTACGACGTGATGATGCGGTACGTCTTTAACGCCCCCACTCTTTGGGGCTATGACGTCAATACGTTCCTGATGGGGGCCGCGTTCATTCTGTCAGTGGGGTATGCATTGTCTCTGGATGCGCACGTCCGCGTCGACCTCATTTACACACCCCGGACGCGTCACCTTCTTGATTGGGTGGACCTGGCTGGGTTCGCGCTGATCTTTCTGCCTGCCTGTGCCTGGATCACCCTCGGTCTCTGGAATTACTTCGCCGAGTCGTTCCACACCGGCGAACGCTCCGGTACATCCGCCTGGAATCCGGTGCTTTGGCCGTTCCGGCTGACGTTGTGCGTCGGCTTTCTCGCGCTGACGGTGCAGATCGTCGCCGAGATCATCAAGCGCATCTATACCATCCGCGGCGAGCCGCTGGGCGGTCCCGTGGAAGGTGATCACGGGAACGTCTGACGCTACCAAGCCGGGGCCCTTCGAGGGCCCCTTTCGATCTGTCTGCCGGCTCGTCGGCAAAGCCCCTCAGCACCCCCCGGAGATGTGATGTCCTCGCTCTGGATGTTCCCCGCTCTCATTGCCGGCATCCTGACGGGGTTCCCGGTTTCTTTCGTGATGCTCTCGCTCGCCTTCCTGTTTGGCTGGTCCACTTTCGGTGCCGAAGGCCTGCTGCATCAGGCGGTGTTGAAGATCGAGGAGGTTGCGACCGCTCAAGTACTGGCAGCGGTGCCACTCTTTATTTTCATGGGTGCCATGTTCGAAGCCTCCGGCATCGCCTCGAGGCTGTTCGATGCCATCCATTTGTGGACGCGTCGGATCCCTGGTGGGCTGGCCATCGGCACGATCATCATGTGCGTGATCTTCGCGGCGACCAGCGGGATCGTCGGCGCCACGGAGACCGTAGTCGGTCTGTTGGCAATCCCTGCAATGCTGCGCCACAACTACAGCAAATCGCTCATCTGCGGCACGATCTGCGCGGGTGGCTCACTCGGCACGATCATTCCGCCTTCGGTTCTCGCCGTCGTCATCGGCCCCGTGGCCAATGCCTCGGTGGGCTCGATTCTGATCGGGATGGTTGTGCCCGGCTTCATGCTCGCCGGCAGCTACATCGTCTACATCTTCCTTCGTTGCCTGTTCCGCCCAGAGGACGGCCCACAGATCGATTCGGGCGAGCCGGAGCCCTCGATGTCCGAGCGCATTTCGATTACGCTCCAGGTGTTGGTGCCGCCCATTGTCGTCATCATCTGTGTTCTTGGGTCAATGATGGCGGGCATCGCAACGCCGACCGAAGCCTCTGCCATGGGTGCGCTGGGCACTGTTCTGCTTGCAGCGTCCTACGGCCGTCTGACGTGGCCGGCGGTCGTCGACAGCGCCATGCGTACAGTTCGCATTACGGCGATGATCCTGTTTATCGTAACGTGCGGATCGATCTTCGCCGCCGTTTTCGTGGCCTCGGGAGGCCTCCAGGCTCTCACCGATCTCATGCAAGCGCTGAACCTTGGCCGCTGGGGCCTGCTGTCGGTGATCATGTTCATCACCTTTATCGCCGGTTTCATGCTCGACCCCCTGGTCATCATCCTGATCATCGTGCCGATCGCAACCCCTCTCGTCACGGCCGCGGGGTTCGACATCGTCTGGTTCTGCGTGCTGTTCCTGGTCATGCTGCAGACGGCCTACCTGACGCCGCCGATGGCACCCTCGATCTTCTATCTGCGTGGAATCGCGCCGCCGTCCATCACGCTGCACGATATGTACGCCGGCATCTGGCCGTTCATTGGCCTGCAACTCATGGTAATCGTATCGATCATCGTGTTCCCCGATGTCGTGACATGGCTCCCGACGATGCTCACGCAAGCCCGTTGAAGTGGGATTGGGGAGGGAGTTGTGGCGAGCCTCGCTGACGAGAAGGATGCGATCCGAGAGCAGATGGCACTCTATTGCTACGCCCTTGATGGTTGCCGCTTTGACGAGGTGGCCGCTCTCTTTGCCGAGGACGGAGAATGGAGCACCACCTACGGGAGCGCCCGCGGCCGCGCCGAGATTGCGGAGTTGCTCGACCAGAACGTGCCGAAGCCCGGCGAGGGTCCGCAGCGCAAACACTACATTACCAACATTGTCGTGCGCCTCGACGGTGACCGCGCCACCGCCACGTCCGACTATCTCGTCGTGCGGGAAAGCGAGACCGGGCTTTTGCCCGTGATGGGTGGACGCTACAACGATACCTTCGTCAAGCACGACGGCACATGGTTCTTCGCCCGCAAGGATCTCGAGCACCACATCTGGGGCGACATGGCGCTCAAGAACGGTCGATAGGGAGACAGAGATGAAGCTTGGCCTGCTTACCGGCTACTCGGGCCGCAAGATGAACCTCCCCATGGAGACGATCCTGCACGCAGAGCGGCTCGGCTTCGATTCCGTCTGGACATCCGAGGCCTACGGCTCTGATGCCGTCACACCCGCCACCTGGATCCTGGCGCACACAAAGCGGATCAAGGTCGGGACGGCCATCATGCAGATGCCGGGCCGTACCCCGTCCATGGCCGCCATGACAGCGATGACGCTCGCCCAACTCTCGGGCAACCGCTTCATCGTCGGTGTCGGCGCCTCCGGCCCGCAGGTCGTCGAGGGCTGGCACGGCGTGCCCTACGGCAAGCCTGTGACGCGACTGAAAGAATACGTCGCCATCATGAAGCGCATCTTCGCGCGCGAGGGCGATCTCAACTTCGACGGAAAAGAGTACCAGATCCCCTATCGTGGCCCCGGCGCAACGGGCCTCGGCAAGCCTCTCAAAAGCATCCTCCACTGCGAGGCGCCGATCCCGATCTATGCCGCGACGATAACGCCAGCGGGCGTCCAGGCTGCGGCCGAGGTTGCGGACGGCTTTTTCCCTGTTTGGATGGACCCAGACCAGTACTCGGTCTTCGCCGAGCCGATCGAAAAGGGTTTCAAGGCAGCGGTTGGCGGCAAGTCGCTTGCGAATTTCGACGTCGCCCCTTTTGTCCGCGTGATTGTCGGCGACGACATTTCGGCCGCCATGCAGCCGCTCCGCGAGAACATGGCGCTCTACATCGGAGGCATGGGTGCGAAGGGAAAGAACTTCTACACCGACTATGCGATCCGCCTCGGCTTCGAGGAGGCCGCGCTGAAGATCCAGGATCTCTATCTGTCGGGACGCAAGGCTGAGGCTGCCGCTGCCGTCCCCGAAGCCCTGATCGATGCCTGCCATCTCGTTGGCCCCGCGCCCCGCATCAAGGAACGCGCCCAACGCTGGATCGCCGCCGGCAAGCGGTCCCAAGTCGGCTCCATGCTGATCGGCGGTGACACAAAGGCCCTTGAGGTCATGGCCGAGGCGGTTCTGTAGATCCTCAGATCCAGCCCGCTAGGCGATTGCGAGCGGGCGCACCAGAGGGGTAAGTTTGCGCCATGAAATTTGAAACACCCCTCCTCCCCGGCCGCCTCGTCCAGCGCTACAAGCGCTTTCTCGCCGATGTCGTGCTCGACACGGGCGACACGGTCACCGCCACGTGTCCCAACACCGGCTCGATGATGGGCCTCGTCGCACCGGGCTCGCGCGTCTGGCTTTCAACGTCCGACAGTCCGACGCGCAAGTACAAGCACACCTGGGAGATGGTCGAAGCCGATTTGGGCGAGGGCCCGGGGCTCGTGGGGATCAACACCAATCATCCGAACAAGCTCGTCGCCGAGGCGATCGAGGGCGGGGTGGTTAGCGCTTTGAAGGGCTACCCCGGCCTTCGCCGCGAGGTGAAGTACGGCAAGAACAGCCGCATCGACATCCTGCTCGAGTGCGCCGAGAAGGGCGTGTGCTACGTCGAGATCAAGAACGTGCACATGATGCGCAAGGCGGGCCTCGCCGAATTCCCGGACAGCATCACCGAGCGCGGCGCCAAGCACCTCGTCGAAATGTCGGACATGGTCCGCGCCGGCCATCGGGCCGTCATGGTCTACCTGATCCAGCGCAGCGACGCGAAAAGCCTCTCGCTGGCTGCTGATGTCGACCCGAAATACGTCCAAGCCTTCAAGCTGGCCGCCGCCGCCGGCGTCGAGGCCATTGCCTTGCGCTGCCGCGTGACCCCGGAGCAGATCGCCGTCGAGAAGGCCGTGCCGATAAAGGCGTAAGGGGCCTACAACTCTCCGGTGACACCGAGAACGGTCACGAGTTCCTCACGCGTCAAGCCGCCGTGATGGCCGTTGAGCCGATTGGCAATCAGATCTCGTTCGTGCCACCAAACGAAATGGCCGAGATACGGCAGCACCAGCACATCCCCGAGCCTCCGGCGAAGCTCCGGCGAGACCGATGTCGATTCGCCGAAGAGGCCTGCTGAAACGACGTCATCGACGAGCATGACTGATGCGATGCCGTCGAGGCCGTGCTGCAGCAAAGCTATCGTTTCCGCCCGCCGCTCAGGGCGGATGTGCAGGAACATGTCGCGGGGAGAGCCACACGGCCAGATCGGCTGGCCTGTCGGGCTCATGCTCAGCCATTCGCGAAGCTGCGGCCAGCGCTCGTTGACGTAGATCGTCTCATCGGCTCGCGCTGCGATGTGGCCGTGATCGGCGGTGAAGAGCCATAATGTGCCGCGATTCCGCTTCCGCCCGAGCAGCATGTCGAGCGCCGCCCAGAACGCGATCACCTCGGCATCATGCACCGCGGAACCCGGACCATGGATGTGGGCGGCAGTATCGAGGCCGGCCCAGTAGAAGTTGATGAAGGCCTTGCCGGGCACGTCCGAGACCAGCTGGGCGAGCGCCACGATGGCTTCTGCCAGCGTGCCATAAGGCACGATCTCGGCGCCAACGGACGCGATCACATTGTAGGGAGAGCGGGCATAAGACCGATGCGCGAGCTGGAAGGATCTTACACCCCGGGCAGCGAGCCGCTGATGCGCCGTCTCGAGCGGCTCTGCGAACATCGCGGTCGCAGCGGAGCCGAGCCGTGCAGCAGACCCTGGGGCTTCGCCGAGCAGCGCGAATGGCAACGACTGAATGACCTCGCCTAATGCCGGCACATACATGTTCCACTCGTAGATGCCGTGCCGCGCCGGCAAAACGCCGAGGTTCATGGTCGTGACGGATGCCGCCGTCGTCGATGGAAAGAGCGCCGAGATGGGCGTCAGCACGCCATCGCCAGCGACCCGCTGTAAAATGCGGAAGCGATCCAGGTAGCGCTGCCAGAACTCCCAGCCGAAGCTGTCGACGAAAACGAGCACGACCTTATCGGGGGCCGGATAGTTGCCCCCGAATGCGTCGTCCGGAATGAGCGGCCCGATTGTCTCGCCCGTGAGCAGTCGGTGCACCGTCGCGGGGATGTTCCCAAACGAGTAGTCAGCATAGATCGGCTTCACAAGCCGGTCACCGAAAGCCGGAAAGCGTTGAAGAGTGTGGTCGTTGATCAAGGCAGTCGCCTTTCCGTTCCGGTTCCGGGCCGTATTCTATCGGTGCTACCCGCCGCCCGCATCTGTGCTAAGCAAAGCGGAACGCCATCCGAGCCGGAATCGCAGCAATGACCATCAAAGCCCCCAAGGATTGTGCCGATCTGTCTGATGTCCGCGTCGAGATCGACCGGTGCGACAAGGCTCTCGTCGATCTCATCGCCGAGCGGTTCGGCTATGTCGAGCGGGCTTGGCAGATCAAGCTCGGCCTCGGCCATGAAGCGAACGTACCTTGGCGCAACCAGCAGGTCTTCGACCGCGTTCGCGCCCGAGCCACCGAGCGTGGCATTCCGCCGGACATGTGCGAGGCGCTCTGGCGCCAGATGGTCGGCTGGTTCATCCAGTACGAGGAAGAAAAGCTCAAGGATGAGATCGTGGCCAAGGGCAACAAGACCTGAGCGCGACGCTATAAGCTGATATCAGCGGGAGCTTGCGATGCCGCCCGAGTTCAAGGACGTGCTGCTGCTCGCCATCATGAACCCAGCGACACTCGCCGCCGGGTTCCTGGTCGGTCGGCGCGCCGACCAAGTCCAGAAGATCATCGTGGCGGGATTCGTCGCCGGTATCGCGGGCGTGCTCTTTGTGGGCCTGATCATGCTTGCCGGACTCTATCCGCCGAAGGTGCGTCTGCTCAGCGGCGTCTTCGTCGCCTCGTTCCTCCTGGGGCTGGTCTGGGGCTGGATCGGCTTCTCGACTCGGCGAAAAGACCCCGACGCTGGCTGACTACTGACGGCGTCACACGCTCACCCGTCCCCCGATGTCGGCAATGGTTTGCGGTCGGTGGTACGAGCCGTGGCGGGCATTGGGCTTGGCTTCTGCTTTCCGCTGCCGACCAGAAGAATCAATGGCAACGTGATGGCGCAAGCGGCCGTGAAGAGGCCGAAAGCGTTCAGATAGGCGATAAGCGCTGACTGCCGGCTGATCTCGTTGGAGATTTTCTGAAGCCCTGCCAGCGAATTCGAATCCCATGCCCCCATCACCCACGGTAACGTCAGTGATGGATTGAATGACGAGATTGATTCCGCCATCCGGCTGTAGTTCACGCCTGTCGAGCGGATGATCTCGGCGACGCAAATCGAGATGAAGAAGCTCGAGCCGAGATTGCGAAGAAGATGGAACACCGCGCTCGTTTCCGGTCGGTCCTTCTCGGCCACATTCGAGAATGCGATGACGGAAAGGGGCACCCAGATGGCGCCGATCGCCAGACCCTGCAACGCCGCGTTGGCCATGAGCGATATCGGCCGCACGTTCAGGTCCATGGTCATCAACCACAGCCCCGCCACCAACAGCATGCCGAACCCCGCCATCATTGATACCCGTGCATCGACACGATTGGCGAAGCCCGCGATCAAAAAGCCGATACAACCGCCGACGCCGCGACTCGCTATGATCTCGCCGACGATCGTATCGGGAAAGTTGGCGTGCGCTTTCAGCAGTGGTGGCAACAGCACGACCGGCGTAAAGTTCAGCATCCCGTAAAGCGCGACCAGAAGCAGGCCGATCGCATAGTTGCGGTTTCGCAAGTGCCGCGGGTCCAGGAACGGCTCGCGCGCGGTCATGATGTGCATCGCGAAAACCCAGAATGCGACCACGGCGACGAGAGTCTCGATCTGTATCTCGAGGCTGTCGAACCAGTCGAGCCGCTGTCCACGCGAGAGCACGAGTTGCGTAGCAGCGAGCGCTAGCGAAAGCGCAATGAACCCCGTCCAGTCCAATGGCCGCGGCGAGCGCCTGTCATCCGGGGGCAGAAAGGCGCGCAAGCCCAGGACACCGATCACCCCGACGGGGAAGATGGCGTAGAAGGCATAGCGCCACGAGTACGTTTCCGCCATGTATCCGCCGAGCGTTGGGCCGATCACCGGCCCGATCACCACACCGAAGCCGAACAGGCCCAGCACCAGAGCATGATGGCGCTGCGGGTAGGTATCGAGCAGGATCGATTGCGCGAGCGGCGTCGAGGGCGCTCCGAACGCACCCTGCAGAACCCGCCAGAACACAAGGGTTTCCAGCGAATTCGCAAATCCACACATCAGCGTGGTGATGGTGAAGCCGAAGACGCTCCAGATCATCACATTGCGCACGCCGAAGCGGCCCGACAGCCAACCGGTCATCGGCGTCACGATGGCCGTTGCCAGGATATTGAACGTGATGACCCAGGACACCTCGTCGGCGGTCGCCGACATCGAGCCTTGCATCTGCGGCAGGACGGTGGAGACGATCAGGATGGTCGTCGAGTAAAGTGTCGTCGCAAGGACGACCGAAACAAGCACTAGCGCTCGCTTTACGGGCGTCAGGGCTTCCACGGCTGGTTTGTCCGGACTCATACCACCACTTCTAGCGCAGCCTCAGTCGCACACAAATGGCGTCTTACGACCGACGGTCAGAGGTCGTGCGCGAGAAGGTGACTATCATCCGAACTCGGACTGCCAACGATCCTTGCCGCAGCGCCAGTCCTCGCTGCACGCCAGCCACCGCTCACGGCTCAGATGCGGCGTGCCGCTGCTTGTGGCATTGCGGTCGCCGCAAACCGGATTGCACACAGAATGCCTCGACTCGGCACGGCCCCAGCAATGACACGGGCCAAACCGATCCGGCAGGTCGGCCGCACGTCAGGGCAGGAAGCCCTTGGCGAGGCTCATCGCTTGGCGCGCGCGCTCGGTGCCCTTGTCGTCGAGCACGGCCAGAGTCCAGGCGAGGTCCGTCCCCGCCTCCTCGGTCGAGCGAGCCCGGATCTCGGCCACGAGCGTCTCGCCGGTCTCGAGCGCGATCGGAGTGAGCGCCGGGAAGAACAGTTGCTCCCAGTGGGTCGGCGGGGCCAGCGGGCTGGTCGTCAGCGAGACGCCCGGCACGAGTTCGGCCGCCCACCAGACGGCCAATCCGTGCACGCTGACTGGCTGGTCCGTCGTCCATCGGACCAGGCCGCGCCGCGCGACCCGGTTCTTCTGATGGAAATCGATCCGGTCCCACCGCTGCGCGGCGAGGCCCTGCCCCAGCAACTCGTCCGGCCTGAATGAGCGGATGTAGACGTTGTTGAGGCTCATTTCGCGCGCCGGACCGAAGTCGAGTCCGTAGCCCACGTGGTCCCAAACGCACAACTCGTCCCGGATGCGGGACCCAACGACTGGGCAAGCGAATTGCTCAACGACCCCCGGAATGAGCACGCCGCCCGGCTTGAGATGTCGGGCCCGGGCATCGTTCATGGTCTCGACCAGGAACTCCTCCAGTGCGAAGTTGCCGAGCGTCTCGGTCACCACGATGTCGGCTGGCTCCGGCTCGATGATCTCGGTCGAGCGGCCCGGAACGAGTTCCACGGCACGCATCCGGTTGAGCGCCTTGAGCTGCTCGGCGACCGCCCCGATCTCGGCCGTCTCGAAGGCCCAGACCTTCTTGGCTCCAAGCTTCGCGGCGAGAAAGGCGAGCAGCCCTGTCCCGGTCCCGATGTCGGCGACCGTGCTCTTACCTTTCACGACGACGCGCGAAAGCGCCTCGTGGAAGGCGGCGATGCGGATCCGGTCCGCGATCAACGTGCGATGGTATTCGATGCGCATCGGCGAGGACTAGCGGCTGCCCGGCTCCCCGGCAATCGGTCTTTCAGGCGTTTCGCTCTTGCCGTGCCCGCTCCAGTGCCTCCGGTGTGTCGACGTCGGCGAAGATGCGCGGAGAGCCGATGTCGACTTCCGCGACCTCGTCGCCATGACGCCCGATGACGTGCTTGGCGCCAGCGTCACCTTCGACCTCGGCGAGTTCGGACACGAGATGAGCGGCGAACAGCACGGGGTTACCGCGCTTCCCGCCGTGGGTGGGAACCACGATCGAGCGACCCTCCTTCGGCGCCAGGCCAGAGACCAGCCGATCGATATCGGCGCTAACCACACCGGGCATGTCGCCCAGCGCGACGAGAACGCCATCGAGGCCCCGCGGGAGCGCAGCAAGCCCCGCCTTCAGCGAAGCGGAAAGGCCGTCGCGGTAGCTCGGGCTGGCCACGAAGCTCACCGCCAAGCCGTCGAGCGCTGTGCGGACTTCCTCGGCCATATGCCCCGTGACGACGATAACCGACGTCACGCCACTCCCGAGCACGGCCTTGACAGTCCGCCTCACGACCGGCTCTCCTCCCATGTCAGCCAGAAGTTTATTCTCAGGTCCGAAACGGGTCGAGCGGCCCGCTGCCAGAACGAGGGCCGCCACTTTGATGCGATGGCGAGAGCCGTCGGCCACGGCGTCGTCTTCAGTCATTGCATCTCCCACGAGTTTGCCCTCGCGCGGCTGTGGCCGGGTAGCGATCTCCTTCAGGAGCCCGCCGAGGCCCATGGCGGCCACATCAGCCACCCCGACCTCGAGCCCCGCCAACCGCCGCTCGAGGATCCAATCGAACCCGTTGAGTTTCGGGCTTGCCGCGCAGCTCGGCGCGCCGATCACGTCCGTATCGCCGAGCCGCCCCAGCAGCATCAGGTTGCCGGGATCTACTGGCATGCCGAGGCGGATGATCTCGCCGCCGGCTTCGACAAGAGCCGCAGGAATGACGTCGCCCCGATCGACGATGGCCGACGCGGCGAAAACGATGATCGGGTCAGCCCCAGCCGATTTCATCCGCTG
>LNFM01003095.1_pt1 | contig 17681 bp, 19 predicted proteins | sample 596031 | NCBI WGS metagenome assembly LNFM01 (sample SAMN04254537, study PRJNA301005) | activated carbon metagenome | isolation source: dual media filters at the Ann Arbor, Michigan drinking water treatment plant | place: USA: Ann Arbor | reverse complement strand
CGTGGCACTTTCGAAGAACTGATCGCGCTGGATTCCCTGCCTGGCTGGCTCTGAGCCAGGCTCCCATCACGATTGCGTCAGCGCGCCTCGCCTTTGCCGTCTTTGCTGTTATCCTTGCGAGTCTGAATGGTCGCGCCCCGGATGCGGCCTCGACCGGGAGTAGAGATGCCGGAATCGCCCCAGCCAACTGACCGCACCGGTTCCTCAGGCCGCCTGAGCCGCACGCGCGCGGCGACGTCCGCGGCAATGATGGTCGAGCGGGGCTGGCCTCTCGTCCTGCCTCTTCTCGTCGTTGCGAGCCTCTTCGTCAGCCTGTCCTGGTTCGGCGGTTTCCGCGTGATGCCGGACGCGGTGCGTTATGGCGTCCTCGCGCTTTTCGGTCTGGCCGCGCTCGCAGCACTCGTCCCGCTCGTCGCCTACAGGCAACCCTCGCGCGCCGAAATCGACCGGCGCATCGAATCGTCCAATGCGCTCGAGCATACGCCGCTGCTCGTCCAGGCCGACCGGCCGATGGGCAGCCAGGACGCCTTCTCCGACGCGCTTTGGCGCGAGCACCAGAAGCGGATGGCCGACAAGCTTGCCGGCGTTTCGGGCGATATGCCCCGCACCCAGGTCCCGGAACGCGATCCGTTTGCGCTGCGCGCGGTGGCGGCACTGCTGCTGGTCGTCGCCTTCGCCTTCTCGTTCGGCACGCACGGCGGCGCGCTGTTCGACGGCTTCCAGGCGCGGCCGGCCGCCGAGGTCGTTCCGCCACGCATCGACGCCTGGGTGACACCGCCCGCCTATACCGGCAGGCCGCCGGTTTTCCTGACCGCGGAAGGCAACGCCGCGACGCAGGTCTTCACGGTCCCCGAAGGCAGCGACGTGACGCTTCGGGTCACCGGCGGGTCCGGCGAGGAAAGGCTCCAGTTCAGCGACGCCGCGGGCACGGTCACGCCGGTCGATCAGGCTGATCCTGCCGCTACGCCAGCGGCAAACGCGCCGAAAGCAGGCGCCACTTCGCTGCAATTCGCCGGCAAGCTGACTGACGACGGCGTGCTTGCCCTGATGGCGGGCGAGCAGGCACTGAAGTCCTGGACCTTCTCCGTCACCCCCGACACCGCTCCGGTCATCCGCTTCACCGCCGAACCGAGAAGCGCCGTGAACGGGACCCTGGAACTGGAATACGAGATCGCCGACGACTACGGCGCCAGCTCGGCAAAGGCTCACTTCGTGCTTGACGAAGTGCCCTCACGGGCCGCCGCACCGCTTTATGGCGCGCCGGAAATGCCGTTGTCCCTGCCGCGCCGCGGCGCGGCGGTTGCGCCGGTCAAGGCTAGCCGCGACCTGACCGAACACGTCTGGTCCGGCGCGACCGTCCAATTGACGCTGACGGCGGTGGATGATGCGGGCAATGAATCGAAGAGCGAGACGAAGACTTTCGTGCTTCCGGAGCGGCCCTTCACCAATCCGCTCGCGCGCGCCGTGGTGGACATGCGCCGCATCTTCTCGCTCGACACCAATCGCAAGCCCTATGTCCTCGACCTGATCGACGCCATCACGCTGCGCCCGGAGGACACACTCACCAACATGTCGCACTACCTTGGGCTGATGGCGGGCCGCACCCAGCTTGAGATCGCCTCCAGCGAGGACGCCCTGCGCGCAACGGCGGACTACTTCTGGGAAATGGCGTTGCAGATCGAGGACGGTGACCTCTCAGATGCCGAGCGGCGCCTGAGACAGGCCCAGGAAGCGCTGAAGCAGGCGCTGCGCGACGGCGCCAGCGACGAGGAAATCGACAAGCGCATGGCGGAACTGCGCGAGGCGATGAACGAATTCCTGCGCGAATTCGCCGAACGTGCCGCCCGCGACCCGAACACGGCGATGCAGAACCAGCCGCAGGGCCAGGAGATGCGCCAGAGCGATCTCGAGCGCATGATGGACCAGATCGAGAATCTGGCGAAGTCCGGCAACAGGGATCAGGCCGAGCAGTTGCTCTCGCAATTGCAGGACATGATGAACAATTTGCAGGCCGGCCGTCAGCCTCAGCAGGGCCAGAATGGCCAGCAGAGCGAGATGCGCCAGCAGATGGACAAGCTCGGCGAGATCATGCGGCGCCAGCAGGAGACGATGAACGAAACCTTCCGCATGGACCAGATGCAGCGCGGGCAGCAGGGCGAGCCTGGCGAGCAGGACGGCGAAGGCGAGAATGGCCAGCAGCAGGGCGAAGGCCAACAGCCCGGCCAGGGCATGACGCCGGAGGAATTCGCCGAGGCATTGAAGCAGTTGCAGGAAGGTCAGGGCCAGCTCCAGCAGGATCTCAACGACCTCATGAAGGGCCTGGAAGGCATGGGCATCCAGCCCGGCCAGGGCTTTGGTGAGGCCGGCGAAGCCATGGGCCAGGCCGAGAATTCGCTTGGCGAGGGTGCCGGCGAACGCGCCGTGGGCCAGCAGGGCCGGGCGCTGGAAGCGCTGCGCCAGGGTGCGCAGGACATGATGCAGCAGATGCAGCAGGCCATGCAGGGCGATCAGGGTGGCGGTCAGGAGGGTGGGCGCCAGCAGAATGCCGACCGCGACCCGCTCGGTCGGCCGCGCGCCACGACAGGACCGGATTTCGGCGACTCGGTGAGGGTACCCGATGAGATCGACGTGCAGCGCGCGCGCCAGATCCTGGAAGCGATCCGCAAGCGTCTCGGCAATGCGCTGAGCCCGGACCTGGAGCGCAATTATCTCGAGCGGCTTCTCGATCTGAACTAGCGCGAGACAGAGTCAGGGCGGCTCCTGCCCGGTGCGGAAGGCGTCTCGGATGGCTTCCGCCATGCCGTCGATCGCGGGGCCGGTCGCAGCCGGGGCGCGTCGCAGCACGACGTGAGACGCGTCAATCGCGCCAAATCCGTCCCCCGGCGTGAGTTCGCGGCAATCGGGAGGAATGTTGCTGCGTGATATCGGCGCGATCGCCAGGCCGGAGGTAACCGCGAGCCGCAAACCGCCGCTCGTGTCGCTGAGGTAGGCGACGCGGTAATCCAGCCCGCGCTCATCGAGCGAGCGCAGCGCGAAATCACGGCACCAGCTGATGTTCTGGTAGAGCGCTATCGGCAGCGGTGTTTCGGTGTGCATCGGGTTGATCATCGACGTAACCCACACGGTGGGATCGACCATCAGCACCTCGCCATCTGAGAAATCCTGCCATTCGAAGACCACCGCGAGATCGAGGTCGTCCGCATTGAGAGCGGCGATCTGCGACTGCGAGGTGGCGAAACGAACCGTGATTTCGACCCGTGGGTGGCGCTTGGAGAATGCGCCAAGCGCACCCGCGAGTATCGTGTAGCCATATTCCTCGGGGATACCGATCCTGACTCGTCCCGCGAGCGGCGCGGTCTTAAGCGACGCTGCGGTCTCGTCGAGCAGCCCGACGATCCGCCTGGCATTGATGATGAGGCTTTCACCCCTTCGCGAAAGCCGAACACCACGCGACCCGCGCTCGAAGAGCAGCTCGCCGACGATCTCCTCCAGCCTGCGTCCGCCCGATCGATTCGCTGGCGCGCGTGAAATTGCCGCTGTCCGCGACAGCGACGAATGTACGGAGAAGGTCGCTGTCGAGATGCAATGGTCTGTCGCTAGGCATAAGGATTTCTTATGACAGACATCATTCCAATTCGCTTGCCTCATGTCAACATCGACGGCAAGAAGGTGTGACGCAGCCGATGTTCGGTTGCACGATCCTCACTCTGCCCGCTGCCTGTTGGTGGCGGGTTCTTTTTGAGGATCAGCACCAGGGGGCCAGCGGCATCATGCAGAACCGAGTCGTTGCCGGCATCCTGGCGCTCTGCCTTGGCATCGCGGTGTTCTCCATCCAGGATCCGATCATCAAGTTCGTTTCGGGCGCCTATCCGGTCACCGAGGTGATGGCGATCCGCTCGATCGTCTCGCTGCCGATCCTGCTTGCCGTCGTACACATGGATGTCGGGCTCGGCGCACTACTGTCAGGCCGCGCAGGGCTGCTGACAATGCGCGCGGCGATCCTGTTCGTGTCCTACACGATCTACTATCTCGGCGTCGCGGCGCTGCCGCTGGCCGATGCGTCGGCGCTCTACTTCATGGCGCCACTCTTCATCATGGCGATGGCAGGCCCTTATCTCGGCGAGCGCGTCACCGCGCGCACGCTGGCAACGGTCATGGTCGGCCTCCTCGGCGTGCTGGTCATGCTGCGGCCCGGGACCGGGTTGTTCGAATGGGCCGCGCTGTTCTCGCTCGGTTCGGCGGCGCTCTACGGCGTCTCGCAGCTCATGGCGCGCAGGATGGGCGACACCGAATCCGCATCGGTCATGACCTTTTACCAGAACGGCGTGTATCTTCTGGGCTCGGGCGCGGTGGCGGGATCGTTCGGCCTCGCCGGTATCAGCCAAGCCTCGCATCCCAGCCTGCAATTCCTCGTGCGACCGTGGATATGGCCTACCCTGCCCGACTTCGCCATGATGGCCGCCTGCGGTTTCGTGGCCTCCGCCGGCATGATCCTTCTCAGCCAGGCCTACCGGCTTGCGCCTGCGAACCGGGTCGCGACTTTCGAATACACGGGAATCCTGTGGACTCCGCTCTGGGGCTATCTGTTCTTTGCCGAAACGCCGCGGCTGACCACGATCATCGGTGCGGCACTCATCGTCGGCGCTGGCATCGTCGCCCTCAACGCCGTCGTACCGAAGACCCCGCGCACCGACGAAGCGATTGGCGCTGAACCAACGTGACCCGCTGCATCGTGATGGAGCGTCCCTTATGCGTCCAATTGAACGAACGGCGCTTTATGCGTCGCCCTTGACGATGCCGACGAAGGGCAGCTCGCGGAACGCGTGCGCCACGTCCATGCCGTATCCCACGACAAAATAGTCCGGGCAGTCGAAGCCGACATAGTCGGCACTGAGCGTCGTCTGCCGCCGCATGGTCTTGTCGAGCAGAACGGCGATCGAGCAGCTCTTGGCACCGCGCGACAGCATGAGGTCGCGCGCAAACGTCAGCGTCTTGCCCGATTCGAGGATGTCGTCGATCAGCAGGACGTCACGTCCGGCGACTTCGTTGTCGATGTCGCGCAGTACGCGCACCTCGCCGCTGGTCGTGCCTGAGCCGTAGCTGGAAATGAAGATGAACTCGACCTCGGGCGACATGCCCACGTCATGCATCGCGCGGATCAGATCGGCGGCAAAGATGAAGGAGCCCTTGAGGACGGATATCACCAGGAGGTCGGTGTATTCGCGCCCGGCTATGTCCTTGGCCAGTTCGAGGTTGCGCCGCGCGATCGCCGAGGCGCTGAACAGCACCTCGATCTCCTTGTTGCGGACGACAGGCATGAAGACCCCTACTCTGCGAAGCTGACGGATACGTGCTTGACCCCGTTCTTAGGCACGTCGAGCCGGCTCGAAAAGGCGAATTTCTCCCCCGGTGCCATGGTCCGTCCCGATGTCCCCAGATTGTATCGCGTTATCCGTCCGTCGCTGCCGGTGACCTGGATCTCGAGTTCCGACATCACCGCAACCGCGCCACCGGAGTTGCCGGCCAGTCCGTCGACGAAGAGAAGCGGCTTCGGACCGGAGACATCCACGCGAGACACAACATCCGAGATGACCAGCACCGGCCCGGAATCGATGTCGGCAGGCACCGCGGCGGCACTGACGATCGAATGGCCGCCGGATATCCAGAAGGCGGCAAGCACGGCCGCGAGGCCGAACGCCCAGAACACCGGGCCGCCCCGCGGCAATCCGCGCGCGGTGGCCGGAGACGCATCGGCCCCGCGCAGCATGTCCATGCCGTCGGAAACGTCACTTCTGGTATTCATCTCGCCGGAGCCGGCCAGATCAACCGGACTGCCGCGTGGCACGGCAGGCAGCACCTCGAAATCCGCCTCGACGAGGTCGTCGCGCAGTGCCGCAGGACGCGGTGACCGGGACACTGTCGCGGCATCGGCCATGATTTCGCCGGAAACCGGGCGTGCGGTGCGCGGATCAGCCATGATGGATAAGCGCCCCTTTCGAACTTCCCGGTCGCTCGGGCGTAAACCGAAATGGTTAACGCTTTTTCACCGAAGGGCCGATAGTGCGCCCGGAAGCGGCGGAATTAACCGATGGTTAACCATGCGCGCTGATGGTCGATTCGAACCGCAATCTCTTCTCCGCCAAGGCAATCAGGGTACCGCCAGTTGATTCGTTTCGAGAATGTCGGCCTGCGCTATGGAATGGGACCGGAGATCCTCCGCGACATCTCGTTCCACATTCCGCAGAGCTCGTTCCAGTTCCTGAGCGGCCCCTCCGGAGCCGGCAAGACGACCTTGCTGCGGCTGCTGTTCCTGTCTCTCAAGCCGACGCGCGGGCTGATCAATGTCTTCGGGAAGGATCGCTCGCGAATCACGAAGAGCGAACTGCCGATGATGCGCCGTCGCATCGGCGTCGTGTTCCAGGATTTCCGCCTGCTCGATCACATGACAACCTACGAGAACGTGGCGCTGCCTCTGCGCGTGCGCGGTCGCGACGAGTCGAGCTACCGCAACGACGTCACCGAGCTGCTGCGCTGGGTCGGCTTGGGGGAGCGCATGCATGTCCTGCCGCCTGTCCTGTCGGGGGGCGAAAAGCAGCGCGCCGCTATTGCCCGCGCGCTGATCGAACAGCCGGAGATCCTGCTGGCTGACGAGCCAACGGGCAATGTCGATCCGCCGCTGGCCCGCCGACTGCTGCGGCTCTTCATCGAGCTGAACCGGCTCGGCACCGCCGTCGTGATAGCCACGCACGATCTCGGCCTGATGGAGCAGGTCGACGCACGCCGCATGATCCTGTCCAACGGCAGGCTCGACATCTATGATTGAGTTGCCGACAGACGACGCCAAGGCAGGCGAGGCAGCGCCGGTCGCAGCGACCGAAGCCCCTCGCCAGGAGCGCGCCCAGCGCAAGATGGCGCCCATCGTGCCGTCGCACAACGTCGCGGGCCGGGCGCTCGTCTGCGTTATCGCCATCATGACCTTCCTGTCCTGCCTGACGCTCGGCGGCGTCACGCTGGTCGGCGACACGGCATCGATCTGGCAGAACCAGATCGCGCGCGAGGCGACGATCCAGATCAAGCCGTCCGAAGGCCTCGACATGGAGGCGGCACTTGCCGAGGCAGCCCGCATATCCGGCGAGTTCGCCGGCATCACCGGCACCCGGATCATCGACCGGGAGGCGACCGCCCGGTTGCTCGAGCCCTGGCTCGGCTCGGGACTCAACATCGACGACCTGCCGGTTCCCCGGCTGATCATCGTCACCATCGACCAGGACAACCCGCCCGACTTCGCCGCAATCCGCGCGGCGCTCTCGAGGATAAAGGGGCTGACCCTCGACGATCACCGCACCTGGGTCGACCGTCTCGTTGCCATGGCCAACACCACCGTGACGCTCGGCATCGCGGTCCTGATCCTGATGCTGTCGGCGACTGTCCTGACCGTGGTGTTCGCGACGCGCGGCGCCATGGCCGGCAACGGCCACATCATCGAGGTGCTGCATTTCGTGGGCGCCGAGGCGCGCTTCATCGCGCGCGAATTCAGGAGCCACTTCCTGTTGACAGGCATGAAGGGCGCCGTGGCCGGAGGCGCAGGCGCCGTCGTGGTCTTCGTCGCCTTCTCGCTGTGGTCGGCGCGCAATCTGGCAACCCCGCAGGCTGACCAGGCAACCGCCCTGTTCGGCAACTTTGGCATCGGCATCATGGGCTATGCGGGCGTGGCGCTGGTCGTCCTGGTGATCGGCGGCCTGACCGCCGCGACATCGCATTTCACGGTCGTGACCTATCTCAACGACATAGACTACCGGCAGCCGGACGAAAGCTGAGCCGGCAGCAGGCCGCAATGGCCTCCGGTGTCATGGACGCTATCCAACCGGCGATTTCAGGATTAACCATTGTGCCCATGAGGGGACCGATAGAGGACGACTCGATCGACGGCGCACCGGGAGGCGAGCAGGAGCCGCGCCGGTCGCGCGCGTCGCATCGCCTCGTGGCCATGCTGCGGATTTCGTCCTACCTTGTGTTGATCGTGGCGGCGCTGTTTGCCGGCGGCTTCGGCGTCTTCGCGACCCATGTCAGCGAACTCACCACGCCGCGCAACGTGCCGAGGGCGGACGCGATCATCGTTCTCACCGGCGGCCAGGCGCGCATCGATGCCGCGCTCGATCTGCTGAAGGCCGGCAAGGGCAAGCGGCTCCTCATCAGCGGCGTCAACCCGGCTGCCGACCGCGACGCGTTGCAGGCCGCGACCGGCGGCGACGACAAGCTGTTTTCCTGCTGCGTCGACATCGACCACGCCGCCCTCGACACGATCGGCAATGCCGAAGAGAGCGCCAAATGGGTGCAGAGCCACGAATATGGCAGCGTCATCCTGGTCACCAACAACTACCACATGCCGCGCAGCCTCCTGGAGGTCGGGCGCCTTGTCGGGAACGCCGAGCTGAAGCCGTACCCAGTCGTCAACACCAGGCTGAACGACGGCGGCTGGCTGACCAAGCCGGAGGCGCTGCGAGTGATCTTCACGGAGTACACCAAGTATCTGGCGGCCATGGCGCGCGGCGTGGTGCCGTTGCGGCCGCAGGGAGAGCACCCTGTCGCGGCGCATGGATCGGCCGCAGCCTCGCCCTGAAGCGTCGGCGCTCGCCGACAAGCGGGATTGCGTTTGGCGGAGACTGCGTTACCAACAGTGATCGTTCCCGCATTCCGACCGGCTCCGGCACATGCTCATCATCCGCTCGCTGGCGTTCAACATCGCCTTTTACGTGAATCTCATCGCCCAGATGCTGTTCTGGTCGCCATGGTTCTTCCTGGCGCCGCGCCTGCGCGCCTGGTTCGTGCCGAAATTCTGGGCGCGCTCCAGCCTGTGGCTGCAGGAGAAGATCGCGGGAACCCGGAGCGAGATCACCGGCATCGAGAACCTGCCGGAAGGGTCCTTCATCCTGGCGCCCAAACACCAGTCCTTCTGGGATGCGATCGCGTTCTTCCCCTATCTGCGCGATCCGCTCTACATCCTGAAGCGCGAATTGACCTGGATCCCGTTCTTCGGCTGGTACGTGATGAAGATGCGGATGATCCCGATCAATCGCGGCACACGCAGCAAGGCGCTGAAGGCGGCGGTGTCCGGCGCCAAGCGCGAAATGGCCAATGATCGCCAGTTGATCATCTATCCGGAAGGCACGCGGCGCGCGCCCGGCGACGAGCCGAACTACAAGTACGGAATCGTCGAGCTCTATACGCAACTGGCAATGCCGGTGGTGCCGGTGGCGCACATGGCGGGGCTCTACTGGCCGCGCCGGAGATTCCTGCGCTATCCCGGCGTCATCAAGGCGCGCTTCCTGCCGCCGATTCCGCCCGGCCTGTCGCGCGAGGCCTTCATGCAGCGCCTGATCAGCGAGACCGAGGCAGCCTGCGACGAGATGCTGCTCGAGGTGGCGCGGGCGCCCAACCCACCCGATCTGCCGCCAACCGCCGTCAGGCGGCTGAAGGAACTGGGCGCGGCATAGGATTTTCCGCGCCGAGTGCTGTGTGGCCAATGCGGCAACGCAGACTACGGCTCCTCTGTCCAGGCAGGAGTGCCGAGTTGCGCGGCGACATTCTCCAGCCAGGGGTCGCGGATGCGCAGCGCCTTGAGATGGGAGACGGTGCTGATCACGTAATCCTCGTTGGCGCCAGACTGGCCGATGGCGCCCGACACCATCTCGGCGGCCTCGGTCTCCGCCATGGCGCCGGCATACTGGGGATGAGCCCGGTCCACGATGTAGGTCACCGCGCTGACCGCTTGACCGGTGTCGAGGCGCACCGGCAGCCGGCGCTCGACATAGACGCTGGTCACCAGCTCGCGCTCGCGCAGATAGGCAAGAACCTCGTCGCCGAGTTCGAGCGGCACGCGGAAGGCGAGCCCGACGCAGGAGCCGCCACGATCGAGACCGAGCACAAGGCCGGGCCGTTCGGGCGTGCCGCGATGGACGAAGGAGCGCACGCACAGCGAGCGGCGAAAGCCGTGCAACCGCGCCCGCGCCGTCTCGACATGGGCAAAACCCGGCCGCCACATCAGCGACCCATAGCCGAACACCCAAAAATCGCCCATATCGGCTAGCCAAGTCCTTCCATCGCGAAGCATCCCTTCGCGCTTCCTAAACGAACCCCGCCAGCATTGTGAATCGGCTTTCGGAAAAACCGGTGCATTGCGGGCAGCAGACTGGAACCAGGCATGAGCGAAATCGCACCCAGACAGCCGAACTATGGCGGCAGGATCAAGTGGCTTGGCATCTTTGTCATCGTCCTCGTCGCGCTCTACAGCGCCGGATGGTTCTACTTTGCTCAGGTCATCGAAACGAGAACGCTCGCGGTCCTGGAAGCGATGCGCGCCCGGGGCCTGACGGTCGACTGCGCCGAGCCGACGGCGCGCGGCTATCCCTTTCGCATCGGCCTGTTCTGCGACCGTGTCGAATATGGCGATCCCGCGCGTGCGGTCAGCGCCTCGGCGGGGGCTTTTCGCTCCGCCGGTCAGATCTATGACCCGCTGCGCATCGTCGCGGAACTGGACGGGCCGGCAAAAGCGACCGCGCCGGAGCTTGGAGACGTCACGCTGGATTGGCAGAGACTGCATGCCAGCGTCCGCCTTGCGGAGCCCTTTCCGTCGCGTGTCTCCGTGGAGGGCGGGGCGCTCGTCGCCACCACCGGCGACGGCAGGCCGCTCGTCTCGGCGGACAGCTTCGAAGGCCACATGCGACCCAACGAAGGCGACCTCGACCTTGCCTTCCGCCTCGGCGGACTGGCCATCGACCCGAACCTCATCGAAGGCCGCGCCATTCCTGCGCTGTCGGGCGATGGCGATGTATCGGTCAAGGACGGCGTCCGGCTTCTGGCCGAGGAGGTCAAGGATCTTCGCGGCCAGAGCGCCACCATCCGCGCCCTTTCCTTGTCGCTCGGCGGCGCTGGCGCGGTGTCGCTTGCCGGGACGATCGCCGTCGACGCCGACGGGTTGATCGACGCCGACCTGACGCTCGGCCTGCGCGAGCCACAAGCGCTGTCAGCCGCGCTTGTCGCCGCGCTGCCCGAATCGAGGAGCCAGATCGAGCAAGGTTTTGCCGGCCTCGCGCTTCTCGGCAACACACCGTCGCTGCCGCTCAGAATCGTGAAGGGGAAAGCCTCGATGGGCTTCATCCCGCTCGGCACCATCAAGCCGCTGCCTGCCCCGCAATGAGCGTTCGCCTGCTCAGTGTCGGCGCGCTAACGCTCGACACCATACTGCGCGTCAGCGACCTGCCGGTCGGCCAGGGCAAGTTCTTGGCCTCGGACGGGATCCAGATCGCCTCCGGCATGGCGGCGAGTGCCGCCTGTGCGGCCCAGCGCCTCGGTGCACAGGTCTCGCTGTGGGCAAGCGCCGGCGACGATGCGACTGGCGACCTGCTGGTGGCGGGAATCAGCGCAGAGGGCGTGGACTGCAGCCTCGTGCGCCGCGTTCCAGGCGGTCGCTCGGCGCTGTCGGCCGTCATCGTCGACGGCGCGGGCGAGCGCATCATCGTGCCCTACTACGACAGCCGCACACAGGCCGACCCAGACACGCTGCCCCTGCCCGATCTCGGCTCTTTCGACGCGGTGCTGGTCGACGTCCGCTGGCCCGGTGCAGCGGCGAACGCCCTGAACGCCGCGCGGTCGCTCGGCAGGCCCGCGATCCTCGACGCTGATACCGCTCGCCTGGATATCCTCGAACGCCTGCTGCCGCTGGCATCACACGTCGTGGCATCGGAAACCGCGGCAGCCATCCTGTGCGGTGCCGATCTGGAGCCCCGCCAGGCCTGCGCGGCGCTCTCTGCGCGCTGCGGCGCTTTCGTCGCGGTGACCGGCGGCGCGGCCGGCACCTGCTGGTTCGACCGCGGTGCCGCGACCGTCCGCCATGTCGCGGCGCCGAAGATAACGGCGGTCGACACGCTGGCGGCAGGCGATGTGTTTCACGGTGCCTTTGCCGTTGCCCTGGCGGAGGGCATGCCGATCGAGGACGTCTTCCGCTTCGCGAGCGCGGCGGCCGCGATCAAGTGCCAGCGCTTTGGTGGCCGGCTCGGCGCACCACACCGGGCCGAGGTGATGGCAATGATCGAGCGTCCCTGGCCCGAGGCCTGAGCCGACCGTTTCGGCCGAGCCTACCCCTTTTCAGGATGCGCCAGTTCCGGATGCGCAGCCGCCTGGCGGCCGAAGTCGGGCGCGTCGATGTCCTGTCCGGCGTCGATGATGGAGCGGCGCACCGCCCTTGTTCTTGTGAACAGGTCGAACAGCTTGTCGCCGTCGCCCCAGCGGATCGCCCGCTGCAGGAAGGCGAGGTCCTCCGAAAACCGCGCCAGCATCTCGAGGATGGCGTCCTTGTTGTGCAGGCAGACATCGCGCCACATGGTCGGATCGGACGCCGCCAGGCGCGTGAAATCGCGAAACCCCGAGGCGGAGTACTTGATGACCTCGGACTTTGTGACCGTCTCGAGGTCGTCGGCGGTTCCCACGATGTTGTAGGCGATGATGTGCGGCAGGTGCGACACGATCGCCAAGACCATGTCGTGGTGCTGCGGGTCCATCGTGTCTATGTTGGAGCCGCAGCGCCGCCAGAACTCCGAGAGCCTTTCCAGCGCCTCCGGATCGGTGCCGGGCAGCGGCGTGAAGATGCACCAGCGGTTTTCGAAAAGTTCGGCGAAACCGGCATCGGGCCCGGACTTTTCCGTGCCGGCCAGCGGGTGGCCCGGGATGAAATGCACGCCCTGCGGCATATGCGGCGCCATCTGCGCGATGACGGACGCCTTGGTGGACCCGACATCGGTCACGGTCGCGCCCCGCTTCAGCGCCGGCGCGATCTCTTCCGCCACGGCGCCCGACGCACCGACAGGCACCGAGACGATGACGAGGTCGGCGTCCCGCACGGCGTCCGCCGCTCTTGCTTCATACGAATCGCCAAGGCCGAGTTCGCGGGCGCGCTGCAGCGTCTCCGCGCTGCGGGACGAGATCGTGACATGGCCCGCCAGCCCCTCGCGGCGGATGACATGCGCCAGCGAAGAGCCGATCAGGCCGATGCCGACGAGGGCGATCTTCTGGTAGACTGGCTCGGCCATCGCTCAGCTTTTCAGGTAGTCGGCGAGCGCCGCCACCACGCCGCGATTGGCATCTTCGCTACCGACCGTCATGCGCAGCGCGTTGGGAAAGCCGTAGGCGGTGACCCGGCGCAGGATGAAGCCGCGATCGGACAGAAATGTGTCGGCACCGGCCGCCGTGTGTTTGCCGTCGGGGAAATGGATGAGCACGAAATTGCCGACGCTTGGGGTCACGCGCAGACCGAGCTTCGACAGTTCCTCCGACAGCCAGGCAAGCCAGCGATCGTTGTGGGCCACTGTCTTCTCGACATGGGCGCGGTCGCCCATTGCCGCGATGCCGGCCTCGATCGACGTCGCGCTGACATTGAAAGGGCCGCGCATGCGGTTCAGCGCATCGATGATCTCCGCCGGCCCGTAGGCCCAGCCGATCCGCGCACCGCCCAACCCGTGGATCTTCGAGAAGGTGCGCGTCATCACGACGTTACGCGAGGAGGACACGAGTTCGATGCCTGCCTCGTAGTCGTTGCGCCGGACATATTCGGCATAGGCCGCGTCGAGCACCAGCAACACATGCGACGGCAGCGCCGCATGCAGCCGCCGCACCTCCTCGAAGGGCACATAGGTGCCGGTCGGGTTGTTGGGATTGGCGAGGAAGACGATACGCGTCCGGTCGGTGATCGTCGACAGGATCGCATCTACGTCAGCTGTTTCATGGCTTTCGGGGGCGATGACGGGAACGCCGCCCGCAGCCTGGATGTAGTTCTTGTAGACGAGGAAACCGTGCTCGGTGAACACGCCCTCGTCGCCCGGCTGCAGATAGGTCTGCGCCAGGAGGCCGATCACCTCGTCGGAGCCATTCGAGCAGACGATGTTCGCCGGATTGAGGCCATGAGCGGCCCCGATGGCTTCGCGCAGCCGCGTCGCCGCTCCGTCGGGATAGTATTCGAGCCGGGCGGCGACGTCGCGCACCGCCTCGACCGCCTTCGGCGACGGACCGAGCGGGTTCTCGTTCGACGACAGCTTGTAGACCTTGGCGACGCCCGCGGGTGCCGCGCTTTTGCCCGGTACATAGGCCTCGATGTCCATCACGCCGGGTTTTGGGCGGGGCGCAGCACGTGTCGTAACCGGTGTCTTGTCCATGATCCGCTGTCCGGCGTTCGATGCCTCGAAGGCGATGGCACATACCGCGCACCGCTTGCGATGTCGAGCGGGGCCGGAAACATGCACCTTCGATTTCGACTGGCAGCGCGGTCGGCACGAACCTTGATCTTGTAGCCGATCGTAGCTACAATCATGTCCTTCATGGAGCTTATTATGACCGTTGAAACTGTTGTCCGCGCGAGAATCGACCCTGAAACGAAAGAGCAGGCAACCAAGGCGCTTCGGGCGATGGGCCTTTCCGTCTCCGACTATATCCGCATGGCCTTGGTTCGCGTCGCTCGTGACCAAGCGGTACCGTTCCCCGTCAAGGTGCCGAACGCACGAACTGCCGAGACCATCCGCAAGGCCAGGAATAGAGAGGACCTCCACACGGCAAAGGACACCGAAGATCTCTTCAAGCAACTTGGATTGTGAGTGCGCACGCCGCGCTTCACGGGCCAGTTCCGCAAGGACGTCAGGCGCGTCGAAAGGCGTGGAAAGGACATGGGCAAGCTGCGGACAGTCCTGAGGTTGCTGTGCGAAGCCGGACCCCTGCCAGAGCGCTTGCGTGACCATCCACTAAAGGGGGAATGGAATGGCTGCCGCGATCTGCATATCGAACCGGACTGGCTGCTGATCTATGAGGCCGACGAGGCGACTGTGCTGCTTCACCGGACAGGAACACACGCGGATCTGTTCGACGAGTAGGTGCTGCGATGACCAGCACGAACGCAGAGCCACCGCTCCCACGACTCCCTGTCACCAATCCGTTGACGCGCCCGCCCATCAGGACTAGAAGACCCTGACTTCCGTGGTGATTTGGCCGGTCGGCTTGCAGCCACGTTAAACAAGTTGCTAAAGGGCCGTTGCGGAAGTAACCGGCCCGGCAGATTCGGAGCCGGTTTTTTGTTGCCTCGGGCAACCCGGCGTCAGGTGAGAACCATGGTCGCCATACGCGCCCGCAGGACCAACAACGAAGCCGATCAGCCGTCGAGCCCGGTCGTGCGCTTCGGCGCCGACAGGCCGCTGCAGCTCGACGCGGGCAGCATCCTGTCGCCGTTCCAGATCGCCTACCAGACCTATGGCGAACTCAACGCCGACCGCTCCAACTCCATCCTGATCTGCCACGCGCTGACCGGCGACCAGCATGTCGCCAGCGCCAATCCCGTGACCGGAAAGCCGGGCTGGTGGGACGTGCTGATCGGCCCCGGCAAGCTGATCGATACCGAAAAATACTTTGTCATCTGCTCCAACGTCATCGGCGGCTGCCTCGGCTCTACCGGACCCGCCTCGACCGACCCCGCCACCGGCAAGCCCTATGGCCTCAACCTGCCGGTCATCACCATCCGCGACATGGTGCGCGCGCAGGTCATGCTCATCGACCACTTCGGCATCGACCAGCTGTTCTGCGTCGTCGGCGGCTCGATGGGCGGCATGCAGGTACTCGAATGGGCGTCGAGCTTCCCGAGCCGGGTCTTCTCCGCGCTGCCGATCGCCACTGGCGCGCGCCATTCGTCGCAGAACATCGCCTTCCACGAGGTCGGCCGCCAGGCCGTGATGGCCGATCCGGACTGGCTCGGCGGCCGCTATCTCGACGTCGGCAAGCGGCCGGAAAAGGGCCTCGCGGTCGCCCGCATGGCAGCCCACATCACCTATCTGTCGGAAACGGCCTTGCACAAGAAGTTCGGCCGCAACCTGCAGGACCGCGACCGCCTGACCTTCGGCTTCGACGCCGATTTCCAGATCGAGAGCTATTTGCGCTATCAGGGCGCGAGCTTCGTCGACCGCTTCGATGCCAACTCCTATCTCTACCTCACCCGGGCGATGGACTATTTCGACCTCGCCGCCGACCATGGCGGCCGGCTCGCCGACGCCTTTGCCGGCACGCGGACGCGCTTCTGCCTCGTCTCCTTCACCAGCGACTGGCTGTTTCCCACCGAGGAAAGCCGCTCCGTCGTCCACGCGCTGAATGCAGCGGGCGCCTCGGTCTCCTTCGTGGAGATCGACACCGACCGCGGCCACGACGCCTTCCTGCTCGACGAGCCCGAACTGTTCGGCGCGATTGGGGGCTTCCTGAAGTCGGCATCGCGCGCCAGGGGTCTCGGACGATGATCCGCCCAACCACCAACCGCGTCGACCTTCAGGTCGTGGCGAGCTTCATCTCGCCCGGCGCAAAGGTGCTCGACGTCGGCAGCGGCGACGGCGTCCTTCTGGAGATGCTGCAGACCGAAAAGAAGGTCGATGGCCGCGGCGTCGAACTCTCGCAACGCGGCGTCAACGAATGCGTCTCGCGCGGCCTCTCGGTCATCCAGGGCGACGCCGACAGCGATCTCGTCTTCTACCCCGACAAGGGCTTCGACTTCGTGATCCTGTCGCAGACGCTGCAGGCCACGCGCAACCCCAAGCTCGTCCTCGACGAACTGCTGCGAATCGGCGACCGCGCCATCGTCTCCTTCCCCAATTTCGGCCACTGGCGCGTGCGCCTGTCGCTGCTGTTCAAGGGCCGCATGCCGGTCACCAAGGAGCTCTCCTACTCCTGGTACGACACGCCCAACATCCACTTCTGCACCATCCGCGACTTCGTCGGTCTCTGCGACGAGCTCGGCGCCAGGGTCGAGCGGGCAACGGCGCTCGACATCAACGGCCAGCGCATCGGCTTCTCCATGCCCTGGTGGTTCTGGAACTTCTTTGGCGCGCAAGCGGTGTTCCTGCTGCGGCGGTGATTGCGGCGCATTAAGCTCCACGCAACGCCTGCAGGCTAGGTTCCACGAAGCGAACCGGACCTGCCATGGCGACCGTGCCGACAAAGTTGATCGATATCGTCCGTTCATTGAGGCCGGGTTCGGCCGAGAGGCTGATCGTCCTGCGCGCCACCGAGCAGGGCATGGAAAACCTCCTCAAGTCATCGGTCCATACGCCCGTCGCCGCGCCCAAACCGACGGTTCTGCCGCCAAAGCCGGAAGTGACGCCGGGCAGCATGCACATCATGCGCCAGACGGACGGAGGTCCTGCCCCGGCCGCCCTTCCTGCCGCCGTCGCGACACAGGCCTATGTCGAGGCCGGAGCATCGGCGACGCGCGCCGTCCCCGCAGCCGAGCGTCATCCCGACGCCGCCGCGACCGATCGCGCGACATGGGGAGCCCCGACGCACAGCCTCGATATCCGGGCGCAGGCATCGCTCGGCCATGCCCAGCTTCCGGCGGTCCTCCCGCTTGCCGGCACGACTGGGAACAGTGCTGCCGGTGACCGCTCGGGCGGGCGCGATGAGGATCAGGCAACCCCGACAGATCGCATGGCCTTTGTCGCCATTGCAGCGACCGCTGCGGTCATCGCCCTGCTCGTGCTGGCTTGGGCCGCCTTTGCCTGATCGGGTCCTTGCATCACCGGCCCCGGCCAGGCCTTGCGGGCAGCACCGGCCTAGGGCGATGGAGGGCCGAAGCCCCGCGCCGCCCCCTGCGGGTTGAGCACCGGCACGAA
>LNFM01007163.1_pt1 | contig 17684 bp, 17 predicted proteins | sample 596031 | NCBI WGS metagenome assembly LNFM01 (sample SAMN04254537, study PRJNA301005) | activated carbon metagenome | isolation source: dual media filters at the Ann Arbor, Michigan drinking water treatment plant | place: USA: Ann Arbor | reverse complement strand
AGAACGGATGCTTTACGTTGGCGGCCCGCACAACATCGGAATTGCGGACGATGTTGACTGCCATCACGTCATCGTAGTCGAAACTGAAAAACACATTCCGAGCCAAGGTCAGTTCCTTGACAGAAGGCTTTCCAAGGCGTCCTTGCCGACATGTCCTCGAACTTTTCAGCTCGCCCGATCGCTTCGCGGTCGGCATGGCCGTCGCGGTGGCACTGGGTCTCGTCCATGCGCTGACGCCGGGACACGGCAAGGCGGTCATCTTCTCGTATTTTCTCGGCCAGTCGGCCAGCCCGCTCACCGGCCTGCGGGTGGCAGCCGGCGCGGCGCTCACCCATGGCACGATCGCCGTGGTGCTGGTGCTGGTCGCGGGGCGAGTCATCAGTCCGCTCGGCCGCCCCACCGGCGCGGGCGCCTGGCTGGAAGCGACGGCGGGGCTGATCGTGGCCGCCATCGGCGCGCTCTATATCGTCCTGTCGGTGCGCAGTCTCTTGCGGCCGGCGGTTCACGCCCATGGCGCCGAGGGCTCGCAGCCTTTCCTGGCGATCGCCATGGGCCTGCTGCCCTGTCCGCTCACCATCATCGTGGTCGGCTCGGCGGTCAATCGCGGCGCCACGCTCGCGGGTATCACGCTTGCCGCCGGCATCAGCATCGGCTCGGCCGTCACCATCGGCTGCTTCGGCCTGCTGGGCATTGCGCTCCGGCGCGGCGGGCTGGCGCTGCTCGGCGGCAACATCCAGCGCGTCCTGAAGGGGCTGGGCTACGTCGAGTTGCTGACGTCACTCGTGATCCTTGCCCTGGGGCTGCTCACGGTCGCGGGCGTCGCCGGCCGCATTCGCTAGTGGATGAGCCCGCGCCAGCCCTGGAAGCCGACATAGACGCCGACCGCGATGATCAGAATGCTCGAGAAATAGGGCGCACGGCGGGCGAAGGTCGAGAACCAGGCGAAGCGTTTGGTGGCATGCCGGACGCTGAGCGCCGCGGCGGCGCCCACCGTGATCAGGGTGAGGGCGAGCCCGATCGAGAAACACAGGACCAACGTCACGCCCAGGGTGAATTCCTTCAGTTGCAGACAGAGCAGCAGCACGGTGACGGCGGCCGGGCAGGGGATGAGCCCGCCGGTCCGGCCGAACAGGACGATCTGCCAGGTCGTGACGTTGCGGTCGGCGAAGCGACGACGGACATCGTTGGCATGGGCCAGTTCGTGGGCGTCCTGGTAGCCGCCTGTCGCAATGTTGAGGCCGCGCAGTTCCTCGTGCAGGTGATCGGCGCCGTCGCGCTCGACGAAGGCAAGATCGTAGTCGTGCGAATGATGGCCGTGCGCCAGCCGCAGCCGCGCCATGAACTCGTGCGGCTCGGGAATCTCCTCGACCGATTCGAGGAAGCCGTCACGCTCGACGAAACTGAATGTCTGCCGAGTGCCGTCGGGGCGCTCGGTCTCGACGGTCACATCCGCCGCCGACCAGCCGGGGCCGGACTCGCAGCGCAGACGCCAGTGCGGCGGCACGCCGTCCTCGAAGATTTCCAGCGCCAGCACGCCGTGGCCGGTGTCGATGCGCCGGATGTCCTCGCCGTGGCGGTGGGCATGCTCGTGACTGTGCCCATGACCATGACCATGATCATGACCGGCTGCGGCTTCGGCACGCTTCTGCTCCTGCCAGGTGCGTCCCGCCATCCAGAGCGCGATGGCGACGATGATCGCGGCCGAGGCGAGCTGGAAATAGGGTTCCACCGTCTCGGTATCGAGGCCGCGCCAGAAATACAGGCCGCCCAGTGCAATGCCCCAGACGATCAGGGTGTGGGAGATCGTGGCCGCCACGCCGAGCAGGACCGCCTGCCCCACCGTGCCGCGGATGGCGACGATGAAGGCCGCCATCATGGTCTTGGAGTGCCCGGGCTCCAGCCCGTGCAGCGCCCCCAGCACGATGGCGCTCGGCACGAATAGCCAAGCGTTGCCAGCGCCCTGCTGGATCAGATCGGCAAACGACGGCATGCGCCCTATAAATACTTGGCGATAGCTTTGAATTCCTGGATTGAGCGACGCCGCTCCTTCACAGGTTGGTCAATGGCGTCATCCAGGCAATGGTCGAGATGGTCCTGGATCAGGGCTTTTTTCGCCTGACCTATGGCTTTCTCCACGGCATGAAGCTGCTGTGCAAGGTCAAGGCAGGACCTGCCCGCTTCGATCATGTCGATCACACTTCTGAGATGTCCTTCGGCGCGCCGAAGTCTCTTGGTGATATCCGTGTGGGTCTGATGCAGATGTTCTTCAGTCATAGAATTTCCTATCCTCCTGGAGGGGATCAGTCAATACTGCCCGTCACTCCCCGCTGCACACCGGCTGCGGCGGTCTTTGCCGCCGCAGCCGGGAATATCGAGCCAATGCTGAACGTACTTGCCAACCGGACGTATCGTCATCTCTTCGCGGCCCAGGTCATCGCCCTGGTGGGCACGGGCCTTGCGAGTGTCGCGCTGGGGCTTCTGGCCTATGAGCTTGCTGGACCCAGCGCCGGGGCCGTGCTCGGTACCGCACTCGCCATCAAGATGATCGCTTATGTCGGCGTGGCGCCGATCGCTTCCGCCTTTGCCGAACGGTTGCCGCGAAGGGCGATGCTCGTAGCCCTCGATCTCGTGCGGGCAGCGGTGACCGTGCTGCTGCCGTTCGTGAGCGAAGTCTGGCAAGTCTATGTCCTCATCTTCGTCCTGCAGTCGGCGTCTGCTGCCTTCACGCCGACGTTCCAGGCGACCATACCCGACGTGCTGCCGGACGAAAGGGAATATACACGCGCGCTCTCGCTCTCCCGGCTCGCCTACGACCTCGAAAACGTCATCAGCCCAATGCTGGCCGCCGCACTGCTGACGATCATCAGCTTCCACAGCCTGTTCGCCGGCACGGTCGTCGGCTTCCTCGTTTCCGCCATGCTGGTCGTCTCGGTCGTGTTGCCGAACCCCAAATCGCCCGAGCGGCGCAGCATCTACGAGCGCACGACTCGCGGTCTGCGGCTCTACCTCGCAACGCCGCGCCTGCGCGGCCTGCTGGCCCTCAACCTCGCCATCGCCGCGGCGAGCGCCATGGTGATCGTCAATACCGTCGTGCTGGTCCAGGCCGAGTTCGACCTGAATCAGCACGCCATGGCCCTGGCGCTAGCCGCGTTCGGAGGTGGCTCGATGATCGCCGCGCTCGTGCTGCCGCGCCTTCTCGACGAAATCGCCGACCGGACAGCGATGCTGGCCGGCACCGCTCTCCTGGTCGCGGGCCTGTTTGCCGGCATGCTCGCCGGGAGCTACGCCTTGCTTCTTCCGCTCTGGTTCGTGCTGGGCCTAGGTTATTCGCTCGCCCAAACACCGTCCGGGCGGCTGCTGCGCCGCTCTTCCCAGCCGGAAGACCGGCCGGCGCTATTCGCCGCGCAGTTCGCGCTCTCGCACGCCTGCTGGCTGCTCACCTATCCCGTCGCCGGCTGGCTTGGTGCGAAGGTCGGCCTGCAGTGGACCTTCGGGGCGCTCGGCTTGATTGCGGGGCTCGCGGTCCTGCTTACGCTTCGACTCTGGCCGGCGGCCGACCCCGACGAGATTGAGCATGTCCACGACACACTTGCCGACGACCACCCCCATGTCGCGCGTGCCGAAAGCGTCGGACGAGGCCGCCGGCACACACATACCTATGTCATCGACAGCCATCATCCCGAATGGCCGAAGACCCGCTGACGTGGCGGAGATCTTGCACGACCTCTACGACCAGACGGTCGTGCTGTTCGCCTATGCTGGTCGTGGCTTGATGGTTCACAGTGCTGACTGGACTGCGCCCATGGTGACGGCGTTCGATGCAGCCCAAGAGAACGTGGCACACTATGAAATCGTGAAGCGTTTCGGGTATGGAGTTCCGAATCTAGAGCGGGTGGTCGCCTCCGAGCGTAGTAGTTTAGCGCTAGCAGCCCAAACGGAAGTCCAACCATGCAGAATTGCGGAAACGGCAAGTTCAACGAGTGTGACACCAGCGGTTCATGAGCAATCTTCTGAAGTTAGGCGAATACGCCAAACTAATCCCTTCTCGTCAAAAACCTCCCAACTGATTGCCACGCCCGCCTTCAGAAAAATATTGGATGGTGTCGTGCAATAGGTTTGCTTCATCAGATTCTTGTTCATCGCTTCGGCGGCACGGGGATCGACCGCGTAGAATTTGCGGAGTTCGTCGGCCGTGCCTTGCGATTCGCGTCTGACCTTCATCGTATAGACCACTTCGGCCTTGTATCGCTTTACCTGTACCAGGTCGCTGTGCTGGTCGACCTTGAGGGGAAGAGAGGAAGACAACTTGTCGAGGACCGCATCGAGTGCCGCGATGGCCGGACGCTCGATGCCGGGAATGTCCGCGCCAGCGATCACGAACCGCCAGCCTTTCCGGGCCATGCACGGGCCGATCACCTGTGCGAGCTCGATCGAGGCCGCCTCGCGATCCGTCCGTGCGAGTTTGCCGATTCGATCGGCATCGGCCTTCGGAACCTCGCGCGGATCGTTGGCGCATGCATTTTGATCATTGGTATTGTCGGCCTGCTTCGGAATTGTTCCGTCGGTCCGGTATGCCCTGCCAATTTCCTGCCCCGTAAGAACAGACAACATCGACAAGTAGTCTTCCGCGCGGGCGGGGCTGAATGCAAAAGCCGAAAACAGTGCGCAATGAATTGTGCTCAATGCGACGGACGTCGAAATACGGCGCAACTGCGACCGAGCGACAGGCATTAACGCTCTAACCTTCGGAGCCTGTACGCGTCTCAGCATGAACGTCCACTAGGTGCGAATTTGGCATTCGCACCTCTCCTATTGATCTCCATTGCTTTCATTCGTAAGCGCTTCTCTATGGCAGCCGGCCATTCTGAGGCGGCATTTCTTCGCTTGGCGTTGGCATTGCCGACAACAGCGAGCACGACCCTTGAATTCTTCGGACGGCTGTCACGAGAGTTCGCCGGTCGCCATGATCGATGCGATCCGCCACACGACATGCTGTCCCGGCATCTCGGCCTTTAGCTGCTCGACAATTTGTTGCGCATGGTCGGCGGACAGGACCATCCGCACCTCGATCTGCCATACCCGCCCACTGACCTGCTCGGCTACCGTCCTGAAATGCAGGTTCCGGCCGTAGGCGATGACCTCGCTGACCGACAAGCCGGCGTCGCCGGCAATCTCGTGCGTCAGAAGCATCTGCACGAGTTTCTCCTCGAGCACGCGAGGTGCCACCAAGGTGAGAATGACGGATGGCGGGCTCATATGGCTGTCGCCTTTCGGGAAACGCCGAACCGGCGGTAGAGCAAGGGCAGAATCAGCAGGGTGAGAAGCGTGGAGCTGGCCAGTCCGCCGATGACCACGATGGCGAGGGGCCTTTGCACCTCGGAGCCGGGGCCAGTGGCGAACAGAAGGGGCACCAGGCCGAACGCCGTGATGGTGGCGGTGAGGAGGACGGGGCGAAGCCGGCGAAGCGCACCGTTGAAGACGATGTCTTCCATGGCTTCGCCCTCGCCCAGAAGCTGGTTGAAATAGGACACCAGGACAAGGCCGTTCAGCACCGCGATGCCCAGCAGCGCGATGAAGCCGATGGAAGCCGGCACCGACAGATACTCGCCCGAAGCTGCCAGCGTGAAGACACCGCCAACGAGGGCGAAGGGGATGTTCACAAAAACTAGCAGGGACTGGCGGACTGAGCCGAAGGTGGTGAACAGCAGCAGGAAGATCAGGGCCAGCGCGATCGGAACGACGATCTCAAGCCGCGCGGCGGCCCGCTGCTGGTTCTCGAACTGTCCGCCCCAGCGCAGCTCGTAACCGGGCGGCAGCTTGACCTGGTCCGCCACGACCTTCTTCGCGTCATCGACGAAGCCGACGAGATCGCGTCCCTTCACGTCGCTTTGTACTAGCGCCATCCGGCGACCGTTCTCGCGGTCTATCTTGACGGGGCCATCGATGCGATCGAGGGCCGCCAAGGACTTGAGCGGAACGACGGTGCCGTCGGCCATCGTCATCTTGAGGTCGGTGAAGGTGGCGCTCGATCCGCGGACGCTGTCGGCGCCCCGCAGCAGGACAGGTGTGCGGCGACCGTCCTCGAGCACGATCCCCAGCGTCTTGCCCTCGATCTGCGTGCGCAGGCCGTCGGCGATGTCGTCGACGTTCAGTCCAAGTCGCCCAGCCTGCAGGCGATCGACGGCGACGCTCAGATACTGGACACCGTCGTTCAGGACCGTGCGAACGTCTTCGCTGCCCCTGATCGTCTCCAGTTTCGCAGTGATCTCGACAGCAAGACGGTTGAGCGTCGGAATGTCGGGCCCAAATATCTTGACAACGACGTCGCCCCGGACGCCGATGATCATCTCCTGGACGCGCATGTCGATCGGCTGGGTGAAGCTGTACGAGACGCCCGGCAGCTTATCGAGCACCTTGCGCAGCTCGTTGATCAGCCACTCCTTGTCGTGCGGCTGGCGCCATTGTGACGGCGGCGTCGTCAGCAGATACGTGTCCGTCTGGTTGAGGCCCATCGGGTCGAGCCCCAGTTCGTCGGAGCCGGCGCGGGCGACGATCCCGGTCACCTCGGGCACGCCCGCCATGATGGCCTTTTGGATCTTGAGGTCGAGCGCGGCGGTCTCCTCGATGCTGACCGACGGAATTTTCTCGATGCCGACGATGACGGAGCCTTCGTCCATGGTCGGCATGAAGGTCTTGCCGATCAGAGCGTAGACGAGACCGGCCGCAACGAGGATTGCAAATGCGACCGACAGCACTGTCTTTTCATGCCGCAGGGTCCAGCGCAGCGCGGGGACATAGAGGCCGGCGGCGCGGCGCGTCAGCCATGTATCGGCATGTCCCTCCCGCCGCAACAGGAAGGAAGCCATCACGGGGATCACTGTAAGCGACAGGAGAAGCGAGCTGCTCAGCGCAAAGACGATGGCGAGGGCGACCGGAATGAACAGCTTTCCTTCCAGGCCCTGGAGGGTCAGCAGCGGCAGGAAGACGATGACAATGACGGCGATGCCCGACGTGACGGGGACGGCCACCTCCTTGGTTCCGCGATAGATGATGTTGAGGAACGGCACGTGTTTCGACGCGCCCGTGCGGCTGATCTGCGCAACGACGTTCTCGACCACCACCACGGCGGCGTCGATCAGCATGCCGATCGCGATCGCGAGGCCGCCCAGGCTCATGAGGTTGGCGGACATGTTGAACATCCGCATCAGGATGAATGTGCCGAGTGCGGCAAAAGGCAGCGTCAGCACGACGACGAGTGCCGCCCGCCAGTCTCCGAGGAACAGCACCAGCAGCACGATCACCAGCACTGTCGCTTCCAGGAGCGCCGTGGCGATCGTCGAGACCGAGCGTTCAACGAGATCGCCGCGGTCGTAGAAGGGTTTGATTACGACGCCCGGCGGCAGGCTTTGCTGAAGCTCGGCGAGCTTCGCCTTGACGCTGGCGACCACGTCGCGAGCATTCGCGCCGCGCAGACCGAGCACCAGCCCCTGGACCGCTTCGCCCGCGCCGTCCTTGGTCACGACACCGTAGCGGGTGAGGCTTCCGATCTCGACCCTTGCGACATCACCGACCCGGACGACTTTCCCGTCCTTCGACGCGACGACGATCGCGCGCAGGTCGTCGAGGTTCCGCACGTTACCCTCAGCCCGTACGAGCAGGACCTCTTCGCCGTCGCGTAGGCGCCCCGCGCCGTCGTTGCGGTTGTTCGCCTCGATCGCTTTCTGCAGGACCTCGCTGGTGATGCCGTGGGCCGCCAGGGCCGCGTTGTCGGGGATGACCTCGAAGCTCCGGACCACACCGCCCAGCGAGTTCACGTCGGCAACGCCCGGCAGAGTCCGCAGCGCCGGCCGGATCGTCCAATCGAGCAGCGTGCGGCGTTCGGCCAGGGAGAGCGAGCCGCCCTCGATGGTGAACATGAACATCTCGCCGAGCGGCGTGGTGATCGGCGCGAGACCGCCGGACACGCCTGCCGGCAGTTCCTTCATTATCGCGGCAAGCCGTTCGGTGACCTGGTTCCGCGCCCAATAGATGTCAACGCCGTCCTGGAAATCGATAGTCACGTCCGCCAGCGCGTACTTCGTGACCGATCGAAGGATCGTCTTGTAGGGGATGCCGATCATCTCGATCTCGATCGGCGTCGTAATACGCGCCTCGACTTCCTCCGGTGTCATGCCAGGCGCTTTCATGATGACCTTCACCTGCACGGGAGAGACATCAGGGAAGGCGTCGATCGGAAGCTGCCGGAACGCATAGGCTCCGGCGGCACAGAGCAGGATCGTCAGCAAGCAGACTAGCAGACGCTGGGACAGAGCGAACTCTACGAGACGGCCGAGCATTACTGCGACCCTCCGAGGCCCTGCCACGCGCCCTTGAGGGCGACAAGACCGCGGACGGCAACACTCTCGTCCCCACGCAAGGGCCCCGTTATCAGCGCCGCTTCCCGCGTCTCCTCGACGACGGTGACGGCCTGGACGCGAAAGCCGGTGGGCGTCTTCACGAACACGAACGCATCCTTGCCGCGCCGCACGATGGCTTCAGGCCGGATCGACCATGTCTTGCCGCCCCCGCTCGGGAAGTTGACGAGAACCTCGACGAACTGGCCGGGCTTCAATCCCGCGGAGCTGTTGGACACCTCGGCACGGACGGTCACCGCCTGGGTGCCCCGGTCGGCGCTGGTGCCGACGGAGACCACGCGGCCGGTGACGTCATAGCCGGCAACTTCGACGGGGATTCCGGCGGCGAACCTGCCGGCGCGCTGGGCGGGAACCTGGAGTTCTAGCCACAGGGGCGCAAGGCGGGCGACCTTGATGAGCGGCGTCTGCGCGTCGATTCGCTGGCCCGGCGCGATCAGGATTTCCAGCACTACGCCGTCGATCGGCGTGGTGACGACCGTCTTGCTGTCGAAAACGCGCGAGGAGACGAGCTTGCCGATCGCTTCGTCGGACATGCCGTAGTCACGCAGGATCTGTTGTCTTTCCGCGACCGACGCCGTCGCCTGCGCGTGCTCGTTACGCGTCGCCTGCATCTGCTTCAGCGACACGGTCCGGTCCGAGGAGAGCGACTGCTCGCGGTTCAGGGTTTCCTGAAGGAAGCGTTCCTGGTTGACCGCCTGCAGGAATTCCGACTGGGCCCGGATCAATGCCGGGCTGTTCAGCCGGGCAAGCACCGTGCCGCCACTCACCGATTGATCCTCGTCTACTTCGAGCGAATCGACCTTGGCGGCGATGGCAGCGCTGACGACGTAGATCTGATGGGGAGGAATGCTCACCCGGGCGGGAAACACGACGCCGCGCGTCGTCGGCTGGTCGGTCAGCGGTTCGGCTTCGATTCCGACGCTAGCCGCCTGCTGTTCGGAGATCGTCACCTCGTCCGCCGCATGCACGGCTGCCGCACCAAGCCCGATGAGAGCTGCCATGCCGAGGCCGATCGACTGGGTCACCCATCGGTGAGGGGTGTTGTCGTGCTGTGAAGTCTTCACCATTTCATCCTTGCATCGCGACGGCGGACGTTTACTTTGCGCCGCATCCTATCCTCGGGGGGAGGTATGCAGTCAATCGGAGAGTTTGTCGGGGCGCCCATGGACGAGAAGAAGCTTCGCCTGGCAGCGGTAACGATCGCATTTGGTGTCGCAGGCTCGTTGCTGGCCGGCTGTGCCTCCTACACGCCGAAGCCCATGGTTCCAACGAACACGGCGGCTGCGCTGGAACGTCGAACGCTCGACGAACCCAGGCTGTCGCAGTTCATCGCCGCTGCCTCGCCGACGTACGTCGGTGGCGCGCGCACCTGGGACATCTCGACGCTGACTCTGGCCGCGCTCTATTATCATCCGGAGGTCGAGATTTCCCGCACCCGGCTCGCGTTGGCTAAGGCCGGTATCGTCACGGCGGGACAGATCCCCAACCCGAACGTGAGCATCGCGCCGGGCAGCGGCATCCTGGCCGCCGAAGCGCCCTCGCCCCTGACAATTGGTTTTCTGATCAATTTCGTGATCGAGACCTTCGGCAAGCGTGAGGCTCGCGTCGAGCAGGCGCGTAACTTGACCGAAGCGGCCCGGCAGGACCTCGCAAGCGTCGCCTGGCAGGTTCGCGGAGGCGTCCGCACGGCGCTGCTGGACTTGTGGGCTGCCGAAGGACGACTTCGATTGGCCCAGAAGAGACGGGTTCTGCAAGAGCAGATTGTCGCTCTTCTCGAACGGCGTTTTACCGCGGGCGAGGCCTCGGCGCTCGACGTCGCTCGCGAGCGCATAAACTTGAGTCAGAGCACGCTTGCCGCCCGAGAATCCGAACGGCAGGCGGCCGAAGCACGGGCAAGGCTTGCAGCCGCCGTGGGTGTGCCGGCGCGTGCGATCGAGCAGATTCGGGTGGGGCTGGGAGCGTTCGACAGCCCGCCCGAGATGCCCGACCTAAATGACATGACCGAAGGCTCGCTGCGCAGACGGGCGTTGCTGGAGCGCGTCGACGTGCTCGGCATGCTCGCGGAGTATGAAGCCGCCCAATCGGCGTTGCGGCTCGAGGTCGCGAAGCAGTTTCCGAACATCACGCTCGGACCCGGCTATGCCTACGATCGCGGCGACAGTCTCTACAATTTCGAGCTGAGCTTCGACCTGCCGATCTTCAACCAGAACCAGGGCCAGATCGCCGAAGCGGAGGCGCGTCGAAAGGAAGCCGCCGCGAAGTTCGTCGCCCTCCAGGCCAAGATTATCGGTGACATCGATCGTTCGATCGCCAGCTATCGCGGCGCGGCGCGCACACTGGCCACGGCCAACACCCTCTTGCAGAGCCAGGTGCGCCGACGCCAGCAGATCGACCGTGCGTTTCAGATGGGGGAAGTTGATCGCCTGGCGCCGCTCACGGCGGATCTCGAACAGGAGGTGGTGCAGCTTGCACGCTATGAAGCCCTCGTTCAACAGCGGGAGGCGATGGCGTTGCTGGAGGATGCGCTGCAGCATTCGATGTTCGACGCCGGCGACTCCTACATCCGGCTGCCCGAAAAGCAGCCGGGCAGGCCCGACACCGTGGACACGACATCGCCCGCCGCCGCCGGACAGCCGAAGTGACGCGCCGATGACAGTCGCCGGCCCTGCGGGGCCCGCGCCCTTGATATCCTCCTGGAGGGGATGTAAGTGAGGTTGGTGCATCCGTTGAACACCTTGTTCGTCTTGCGTTCGATCCTTGCCCTCGCCATGGCGGTGTCGCTCCTATTCGCCTCGCCGATGACCGTCGCCGTTCACGATTCTTTCACCTTGCACGACGGCAGCGCCTCGCTGCTGGCCGAGGGTGATCGGGATCATTCGCAAGGTCGCGACGGAAGCGATGACCAGATGACGCATCAGCATGATCGGGCGACAGCTGACCATGGCCACGAAGCGGATGGGACGGTCGTATTCCGGATTGGGGAGCGGCCGGCCATACTGCAGCCATGGCAATCCGCAAAACCGGAGTTCGTCGATCCCGGCACGCTCTACTCGCTCGAACGACCACCAAGATCGGGAACGACGTTGTAACCGCAGCCGCCTCTCCGGGTGGTCTTCCTTTCGTCTCTCATTCAGGGTTTCCATCATGCATCGATCTGCTCGCTCGCGCGAGGCGGCGTTGCCGCCAATGCGCTGGGCCGCGGTGGCTGCGGCACTATCGTGCGTCCTCACTCTCATGGCATCGCCGGCCTTCGCCCACGCCGTCGCCGAGGGCGACAAGGGCTACATCCAGGAAATCTCCGGGGTGCACCTGCTGCCGTTCGTCTATCTCGGCGCCAAGCACATGGTGACGGGATACGATCACATCCTGTTCCTGCTGGGCGTGGTGTTCTTCCTCTACCGGCTGAACCATGTCGCCCTCTACGTCAGCCTGTTCGCGCTCGGCCACTCGACCACGATGCTGCTCGGCGTCTATTTCCACATCGGCATCAACAGCTACCTGATCGACGCTATCATCGGACTTTCGGTCGTCTACAAGGCGCTCGACAACCTGGGCGCCTACCAGCGCTGGTTCGGCTTCCAACCCAACACCAAGGCCGCCACCCTCGTGTTCGGCCTGTTCCACGGCTTCGGGCTCTCGACCAAGATCATCGAGTACCAGATCTCGCCCGATGGCCTCGTACCGAACCTGCTGGCGTTCAATGTCGGCGTCGAGATCGGCCAGCTTCTGGCGCTGACCGCCATCCTGATCGCCATGGGATTCTGGCGGCGCACGGCGGGCTTCTGGCGCCACGCCTATGCTGCAAACGTCGTCATCATGACCGCTGGCTTCGTGCTGATCGGCTATCAGCTCACCGGCTTCTTCATCAACCTTGCCTGAGGTGCTTCCGTGCCCAACGCCGAGATTCCTCCGCGTGCCGAGCTTCCCAGCGCCGCGCGACTAGTGAAATCCACAGTCATCTCTGCCGTCCCGGCGCTCATGATCCTGGTGGTGGTCATGCTACCTGCCGAGTATAGGATCGGTCCCACTGGCGTCGGTCGCGCGTTGCAGCTCACGGAGCTGGTCGAGATCAAGAATCGGTTCGCGATTGATGCTGAGGCCGATCGCCAGTCGAGCCTGCCGGCGCTGGTCGCCCGCCTGCTCGTAGCGCCTGCGGCTGCCCACTCCGATCACATGTCCAGCGAGATCGGACCGCTCCAAAAGCCGCCCGACTCCATCGCTCAAGCTCCGGCCGCGGCGAAAACGGATGAGACCGTCATCACTCTGAAGCCCAATGAAGGCGTCGAATACAAGTTGACGATGGTCCGTGGTGCGAAGGTGCAATACTCATGGCATACTGAAGGTGGGGGCGTGAACTACGACATGCACGGCACGCCGAAAAGCGGCGGCAAGGAGACTAGTTACAGGAAAGGTCGGGACATCGCCGCGGACGCCGGCATGCTGACGGCAGCCTACGACGGGAGCCATGGTTGGTACTGGCGTAACTGGGGTCCGAAATCTGTCACGATTATATTGAAGACCAGTGGCGCCTATTCGGAAATCAAGCGCGCTAACTGACCCGGAGGCGAAATGTGCATCACGCCAAGACAGTCACGCTGACAATGAGCTACCCACTTATCGGCTACTTCATCAACTCTGCTAGAGATTCCCATGTTCAATTCTGAGATTCCTCCGCGTGCCGAGCTTCCCAGCGCCGCGCAACTCGTGAAGTCGACGATCATCGCGGCCGTTGCTGCCATCGTGATCCTGGTGACGATCGTGCTGCCGGCCGAATACGCAATTGATCCGACCGGCATCGGCCGGGCGCTGAAGCTAACCGAGATGGGCGAGATCAAGAAGCAGCTGGCGGCTGAGGCCGAGGCCGACCGTCAAAGGGATCGCCAGAAGGAGACCGCACCGGCTCAGTCCGACCGGCGGTCCAGCTTGCCGTCTCTGGTCGTGGGTCTTCTGGTGTCACCGGCATCCGCGCATCCCAATCACGCCTCAGATGACGACGGGGCGACAGCGCAGTCTGCTCCAGCCGCGAAGTCGGACGAAACCGTCATTAGCCTGAATCCCGGTGAGGGGGTGGAATATAAGCTGATGATGAAGCGTGGCGCCAAGGTCGAGTATTCTTGGAAAGCCGAAGGCGGCGTTGTTAACTACGACATGCACGGCAATGTCGCTGATGGAACCAAGGACGAGAAGAGTTACAAGGCCGAACGTAGTGTTTCGGGAGATAAGGGCGTGCTCACCGCACGCGCAGATGGAGGGCATGGCTGGTTTTGGCGCAATCGCGGTAGCAAGGCCGTTACTATTGTCCTGCGCACAAGCGGTGCATATGCAGAAATCAAGCGCATGATGTAGACGGTTGCCGGCTTAGTATCTTCACCGAAGAAGCGGTGGGTACATGACGGCGACAACACAGCAAGCTGCCGAGCATAAGGGCGGCATCGGTGCCTTTTTCGGCGGTATGGGATCGGCGCGCTAGGTGGTCTTATCGGGCTCGGTGGTGCCGAATTCCGATTGCCTCTTCTCATCGGGATGTTTCGGTTCGGCCCGCTAGAGGCCGTCATCGTCAACAAGGCGATGAGCCTAATTGTCGTCGCGTCGGCGCTGCCTCTGCGAACGGGCACCATTTCGTTCGCTGCTATCGCGGATAGTGGACGGTGATCATCAATGCTTTCTGGTCTCAGATGCGTGTAGCGCATCAGCATGTGCACATCTCTGTGCCCGCTAATCAGTGCTACCTCGGGAACTGAAAGTCCTCTCTCTAAGAACCGACTGATAGCCTCATGTCTCAGATCGTGAAAGCGGAAGTCCGGGATCGCCGCATTGATGCGTAAGCGTACGGCTCGACGCCAATCAGCTCACAGGTCTCGATGAGCGAGGCGATCACGGCCCAGTGCTCGGCCCCGCCGTCGGAGCCGGCGAACAGCCGCGCAGCGCGCTCGCCAACCAGTACCGTACCGCCGACCATCGCTGGAGCCAGCTCACCATCGTACGCGAAGACAAGCTGTGGCCCGAACTCTGCCAGGCAATCGAACGGCCCGAGCTGCTGGACGACCCGCGCTTCCGGACGACCGAAGAGCGCCGCGCCATGCCTCCGCGCTGGCGGCGATCCTCGATCCGGTGTTCGCGGTCCACCCGTGGCTGCACTGGCGCCTGCGGCTCCGCCACCACGGCATAACCTTCGGCCTGCTGGGCGTCATGCGCGACGTGCCGCACGACGAACAGGCGGTGGCCACCGGCGCCGTGGTGCCGAGCACGCTCACCGAGATGCCGCGCACCATCTCGGCGCCGATCCGGCTGTCGTTCGCACCCGAGCCGGCGACGCCCGGGCTCGAGCCCGGCCACGGCCAGCACACCGGCGAGGTGCTGGACGAGCTGGGCTATGACGCCACCGAGATCGCCGCCCTGCGGGCCGCGGGCGCACTGGGGTAAGGCAGGCTTCTCGAAGCCACGCCTGCCTTTAAGACGCAGTCGCAGCGAAAGCAGCGTCCATGCGTCGCTTGCGCGGCCGGGCTGGGCGGGCAGACAATTCCTCCAACGACAAACCGGAGGAACGCCATGAAAGTCGGCATTGCCCTGAACATGCTGCATGAGCCCGGCCGTCCCGACGTCGCCGTGGTCCATGAGCACCTGGCGCTGGGGGACCTCGCCGAACCGCTGGGCTTCGATTCGCTGTGGGGGCTGGAACACCATTTCACCGGCTACGCCATGTCGCCGGCGCCGACCCAGCTGCTGGCCTACTTCGCCGGCCGCACCAAGCGCATCGAACTCGGCACGGCGGTGATCGTGCTGCCGTGGCACGACCCGATCCGCGTCGCCGAACAGATCGCCCTGCTCGACATCATGTGCGGCGGCCGTTGCCTGTTCGGTTTCGGCCGCGGCGCCGCCTCGGCCGAGTACGAGGGCTTCGGCATCCCGATGGGCGAGGCCCGGCCGCGCTTCGCCGAAGCCGCCCAGGTGATCGTGAAGGCGCTGGCCAACGAGACGTTCGAGCACCAGGGCCAGTTCTTCAAGATCCCGCGCACCTCGATCCGACCGCGGCCGATCTCCAATCCCGAGCGCCGCTTCTATGCGAGCTCGGTCAGCCCCGAATCGGCCGAGGTGATCGCCAAGCTGGGCTTCGGCATGCTGCTGATCATGCAGAACGAGTGGAGCAAGTGCCGCGAGGACATCGACAAGTTCCACGCCATGTCGCAGGCGGCGGGCTTCGCCCCCAGGGCGCCCATCATCCTCACCAACGTCTCCTGCGCCGAGAGCCGCGACGAGGCCAAGGAACGGGCCATGCGCTATCTCGGCCGCAAGTGGCAGTCGATCGACGATCACTACCACTTCTCCGACGGCCATCTCGCGACCGTCAAAGGCTACGAAGCCTACGGCAAGACGGCCAAGACCTACGCCAAGCTGAAGGATCCGGAAAACCTCAAGAAGGCGACCGACTTCTACGTCTCGATCCAGATCGTGGGTACGCCCGACGACTGCCTGCAGCAGATCGGCGAACTGCAGAAGGTCACTGGGCTCGAACATCTGGTGGCCGAATTCGCCTTCGGCAACCTGCCGCACCACGAAGCCGAGCGGAACACGCGCCTGTTCGCCGACAAGGTGCTGCCGACCCTGCAGCGCGACCCGGCCTATGCCGGACCGAAGCGAGCGGCGGCGGCACCCGGCAAGCGTGCCGCACACGGCGACATTTTCGCGCCGGCCTGAGACGTGTGGTAGCTCTCACTCCTCCGGGATCGAGCGGTCGATCTGCCAGGTGGCGGCCGAGACGTTGTGCTCGAAGCTGAGGTGGTTCACGATCTGCTCCAGCGCCGTATCGTTGCGCTTGGCGGCGACGACCTGCGCCGTCACCGTCACCATCGTCGCTGCCGCAGTCACCGCACATATCTTGCCGCTGCGGCCTCTGAACAGCGGGTAGAAAGTTTCCGTGGCTCTGTATGGATGAACCACGAGTAGTGTGGTTCGCCCACGTCCATGCAACCTACGGAAGCCGGATGTCGGAAGCTTGCTGGGCGAATGCTTCATTCTCTGGCCGCATGGAGCGCTCCGCTTGGCGATCCGACTTAGCGATGAACTGTTGATGAGCCGTGTGGGCCGTGGTGCATTTTGCCAAGCGCGTCATTTCAGAATCTATGTCGCCGCAGGAACGTGACTGATCCCAACCACGCCCGCCGAGCACGTGAGTCTCAGGTCCTCGACGGGCCGCAGCGACTCGCGGCGGACGCAAGGTCCGATTCTCTCCTCGCTTGACGATCGGCTCGCAGCTGCCGGCCGATAACTGGTGTGGCGCCAATATAATTACCGATTGATTCATATTTGTTCGTTCGTCCTGAAATTTAGGGACGGAAGTTCGATCTGGCGTTTTTGAAGAAATTAGGTGGTGTCCCTGCCGAAAACTCCATCCGTGCTGGCATGAGAGGCAGGATCGGGTAGGCTGTACCAACCGTTTATGAAGGCACGGGTGGACGAGCTTGAACGGCAGAGAGTGGAGATCGCCGATCGTCTTGCCCAGGCTCCCGCCGACATTCCCGACGTTCACCAAAACGTCTCCAATATCTACCGTAAGAACGTGGTCCGGTTCACCGAAGCGCTCGACGATCCTGATGGCGGCCGGGAAGCTGCTGAGGCACTACGCTCGCTCATCGACAAGATCGTGCTCACTCCCGGCAAGAAACGCGGCGAGGTCCATGCCGAGCTACGCGGCGAGCTGATGGGCATCCTTGAATTCGCTGATGCCGAGAAAAATCAAAGAACTAGCCGATGTATGCCGGCAGTGGTTGCGGGCCCGCGCTTTGCTACGCGGCCGTACGAAATAGCCTGCAGTGGCTCGCTACCGGCAGACCTCCGCAGGGAACGAGATGGTGCAAGTCGACATCAACGCGGGCCCCTGATGTGAACCTACGACCATTTGTCCAAAACGTGGGCGATGGCACGCTCAAGTCCGTCCCCCTAACTAATCTGCCCGGGCAGCAACGCGGGGCGTATCTGACACTCTGACGTCGGTCCCTTTGACGGCCACGTGCCGTCGGTAACAGGCGAGCGCCTGATCGTGGTCATCGGACTCACCACGTCCAAATCTACGGTCGACCGATCGAGCGACGAATTGACGCTTACATTCCGACATCGGGTCGCCACTTGCTTCCGTGGTGCTTCCGTGGTGCTTCCGTCGCGAGGCAGCCGTCCGGGGTGCGCTGCTAAGTCATTGATAAATGGCGGACCCGGCGAGATTCGAACTCACGACCTCTGCCTTCGGAGAGCAGAAGCTTGCCGCTCGATGCACCT
>LNFM01007162.1_pt1 | contig 17688 bp, 15 predicted proteins | sample 596031 | NCBI WGS metagenome assembly LNFM01 (sample SAMN04254537, study PRJNA301005) | activated carbon metagenome | isolation source: dual media filters at the Ann Arbor, Michigan drinking water treatment plant | place: USA: Ann Arbor | reverse complement strand
CGATGCGGCGGGTGTCTACTACCGGGCCGACCTCGCGCGGGATCAGGAGATCGAGCTCGACGCGAAGCACCGCGTTCGCATGCGCTGGGGCTGCGATGCGCGCTACCTCGCGATCGAGGTGCGCGACCAGTTCGGCAGCCTCTCGCGCGACACGATCCTGACGTCACTCGCCAAGGACTCCGTCCGCGAGACGGGCGGCGGCGCCGGTATGGGCGTGGCGCTCGCGTATCGCTCGTCTGACCACCTGGTGTTCAACCTGCACCCCGGCACCTGCACCGAGATCATCGCCCTCATCGACGTGCGCAACCCACCGACCGAACGCGCCGGCGCTTCGTCGTACAATATCTTCGTCGAGCGAACGCAATGACCGAGACCCATGGCCGCATGACGATTGCCCCTGGCCCCACGCCGGGTGTGCTCACCCTGGGCGGCGCCATCGACGAAACGGCCGACCTGCACCTCCTGCCGAAGCGGGCGAGCTCCGGGCGACTCTCCCTCGATCTCGCCGGTGTGAACTTCATCAACTCGCTCGGCGTGCGGGACTGGATCCGCATGCAGGCCGCCGCGACGGAGGCCGGGCTCGATGTCGAGCTCGCGCGCGTATCCGAGCCGCTCGTGCATCAGCTCAACATGATCGTCGCGACGCGTGGCAGTTCACGCGTGACGTCGTTCTACGCCCCGTATGCCTGCGATGCATGCGGCCGCGAGGAGTCGGTCCTGATCGACGCTGTCGCCTACAACGACCAGCTCGTCCGGCTCGAGCCGCCCCCGGCGAAGTGCCCCGAATGCTCGGCACAAATGGCGTTCAACGACTTCCCCGAGCGTTACTTTTCTTTCCTGTCGGGGTAAGACCCGCCCGTGCTGAAGGCCATTGCCGAAGCTGCGGAGAGCATCATCAGCAGCATCGGGTACCCCGGGCTGTACTTCCTGATCGTGCTCGAGAGCACGGCCGTCCCGGTTCCCTCGCTCCTCGTGATGCCGTTCGCCGGCTACCTCGCGTGGAAGGGCGACTTCTCGCTCCCCCTGATCCTCCTCATCAATTCGGCGGGCGCGCTCAGCGGGTCCTGGCTGTCCTACTGGGTGGGGGCCAAGGCCGGCAAGCCCCTGCTCGTGAAGTACGGCAAGTGGGTCTTCATCCGTCAGAAAGATCTGGAGAAGACCGAGGAGTACTTCGCGAAGCACGGCGGCAAGACCGTGTTCATCGGGCGCTTCCTCCCCGTCGTGCGGCACCTCATTTCCCTCCCCGCCGGGATTGCCCGGATGCCGATCGTGCCGTTCTCGCTGCTTACCCTCGCGGGCGCCTCGCTGTGGGGAGGGGGGCTGATGGTCCTGGGCTACGTACTAGGTCCGACCTACAAGAGTGTGGTCACCGAGGCCAAACGAATCGACCTCGTCTTCGCCGTCCTGATCGTGGTAGCCATCGTTGCTATCGCGGTCCGGTTCTACGTCAAACGCCGTCGAGCCAAGGCCGCCTCAGCTACTTCGACTTCGTAGTACCGAGATGTCGTACCCGGACAACCCTGCCGTACCCGGAACGGACCCAGCGGCCGTGCTAGCTTCAACGAGCATGGCAGCGAGTGGTCGCACGTCCGCTGCCTTCGCCGCGGTGACGTCCCACCTCGGCGTTGGCGCCAAGGTCCTGGATCGCCAGGAGAGCGAGCTGGTCGAGCAGGCGCTCGCGGCCGTCGCGTCGCGCTCCCTGCATGACGCCGAGATCCTCCGCAACCTGGTCGAGGAGTTGAAGGCCACCAGTGCCCTGCTCGACCGGCAGCGCCCGCTCCGCGTTCCGACGTCGCTCGGCGGCGAGCATCGCGACGAGACCACGCTCGTCGATCACCTCTGCACCATCGACGGCCTCTCCGGCGACCTCGCCCTGCCCCTGAAGGCGACACTCTCGCGCACCTACCTCCTGACGAAGATCAACTTCCTCCGGGGCTTCGTGAAGGCGACGTCCGTCATCCTCGACGTGCCCGGCTGCCCGCGCATGAACCACGACCTCCGCGAGGAGCTCGCCCAGTCGGTCTACACGCTGCTCGCCGAGGAGCTCTTCCTCGCGCTGCTCCGCAAGCCGAACGTGTCTATCCGCACGAAGCGCCGCTGCGCCGACCAGCTCATCACCGTCTGGGACGACGCGGCCCTCGAGATCGACGACTTCGCCCCGCTGCTCGAGTCGGCGTGGCACGCCCGCAACCGCATCACCTCGGCGTACGGCACGTTGCTGGGGGCGACGGAGACCTTCCGCCTCGTCACCGAGGACTGCAGCACCGAGGTCATCGACTTCTTCGGCCGCGATAACATGAGCGTCGACGAGAGTTCGGCCTTCGAAGAGTTCCTCTTCAACATGACGAGCGAGGAGCTCGCCACGCTCCGCCGCGAGATGCAGACCCAGCGCCTCTCGGCCGCGAGCCCCGCCTGGGCCGCCGAGGTCCTCGGCCGCCAGCTAGACGAGCTCGAGCACAGCCACGAGATCGATCCGATGGCGCTCTACCGCAGCTACCAGCGCCGCCAGCTCGCGGCCGACTTCCGCTTGATGTCGAACTCGCCCGGCCCGCGTCGCACGGCCGAGGCGTACCTGATGGTCTATCTGCTCGACCAGCAGTAGCGGCGATTCTCAGCGACGCTTGGCGTCGCGAGCCCGCGAGCCACCACGACGCGGTTTGGTGACGTACGTCGCGGTCCGCTCGCGCGCCGCAGATGGCGGGATGTCGACGAGCGGGTTCGTCACGCGCAGCGCGGGGTAGCGAATGAAGTCGCGATCGTTCGTCCACAGCTCGGTGACGCCGTGCTCCAGCTCCGCGACCTACGGCCGCGCGCGGTCGTGCCACGGATAATCAGTCACGTGGCATAGACGAGGATCTGCGTGTCGATGGCGATCATGGCTTGCCCTGCTCGCGGTCGTACTCGTCGATCATCGCGTTGATCTCGTCGACGGTCTGCGGGAACCCATCGGTTCCCATGTACGCGTACCACCGCTCGCGACCCTCACGAAGCTTGCCGCCGGGCGGCCCGGGTTGCGCGGAGACGCTCGCGTCGCGCAGCCGGAACGGCTTGCTCATCCCCGTACTTTCGCATGCGGGTGCCCATATTGCCGGGACGAAACCCTGCGCCGCGGTCGGACCTTGGCGTCCTCCGAGCCTTGGCGGTGAGCCTCCGGGGCACGCGCCCGGTGCGCGCAGCGCATATCAATCCTCAGCGTCTCCGGCGACGTGGCGGTGAAGCTCCGGGGCACGCGCCCGCCGTGACGAGACGTTCTGCTAGGCAGTCGCCTGGGGCTGCGCGGGCTGCTCGGCCATGTGCTTCGCGATCATCTTCGCGAGGCCGGGGATGGACTCGACGACGTTCTTCTTCGCCGAGTCGCGCATCTTCAGATACATCTTCTTCGCCGTCGTGTGCGACGTCTTCTCGGCGCGCGCGTCGGTGACCGACAGCAGATCCTCGGCGACGTCATCGCTGCGGGCGATCACGTACTCGGGGAACGTCGTCGTCGGCTGCGCGGACCAGCGGTCGTAGTGCGGCTGGAGCTTGCCGAGCCACTCGTTCAGGAGGGAGTCGACGACCTCGGGAACGAAGCGCTTCTTGATCGCCTTGACGGTCGCGTAGGCGCCCTTCATGAGGAAGCCCTTCTCCTTAACCGTCGCATCGATGAGCTCGACGGTGTCCGCGATGACCGCCGCGCGAATGGGCTCCTGACCAATCGTCTCGACCAAGCTAGGCATGGCCGGTCCTATACCACGAGCGTTTCGGATGCGGTCGTCAGGGAAAAGTGACCCCGTAGCGCTCGCAGCGGGTGCGCATGGCGTCCCGGTCCCCTTCGGCGAGCTTGGCGAACCACTTGTTCGCCTGGTCCGACTCGCCCTCGATGCACCAGGACGAGACCATCACCCGGAGCATGCGGGCATTCTCGGGCTGCGCGGCGAGGACCTTCTCGGCGTGCGACCGGGCCTCGTCCATGCGCTGACGGTCGTAGGCCTTGTTGGCCGCCGACATCTGCTCCTCCAGCTCCCGGTTGACCTCGATCTCCGGCTGCATGCGCGCCATGGTGCCCGCGGCGATGATCTTCTGCTGCTGCGCGGGGGGCGCCAGCTCCGGGGCGGGCTCGGGCGTCTCCGCGACCGGCTCGACCTTGGTGGGCCGCGGCGGCTTGCGGATGCGCTCGGGAGGCGCGGTCGGCGGTGTGCTCTCCGCCACAGGATCGACCGTGCGGGACGCGACCGGGGCGGAGCCCACCTCGCTCGTGCGGCCGACCTCGAGCACCAGGTAGATCCCCATGGCGAGCACCGCCACGCCGGAGACGGCCAGGAGCATGTGTCGGACAGCCACGCCCCGAGGATTTACCACGAGTATAGTGCCCCGCCATGCGCGCCTTCCTTGCCTTCGCGCTGCTCGCCACGGGCTGCGGCGACAACTCCAAGGCGTGCGGCGAGGGCACCGCGGACCGCGATAACAACGGCCTCTGCGAGCCCGACGAAGAGCCGATGGTGACGTGTGGGCCGGGGACGAGCCTGGATGTCGCCACGAATTCCTGTAGGCCTGATCCGGCGATCTGCGCCGACGGCCAGGAGCTCGTGAACGGTGCGTGTATCGCGCCCGTGGTCGAGGTCGATCTCGTCGAGGGCCCCGAGCCCAACGGCTTCGCTCCGGCCGACGTCCCGGCGGGCCTTATCCCGATCGAGGCCACCGCGACGACGCTGCGCGGATGTCTCGCGCCCGCCGATGGCATCGCGGACTTCGACGTCTACCGCATCGTCGTCGGCGGCCCGACGCTCCTCGCGATCACGCTGACGGGCCTCGACGGTCCCGCCCCGGGGTATCTCGCCCGCGACGTGGACGTGGCCGAGCTGCCGGTGGGCTTCGAGCGCATCGGCGCCACCCTCGCCGACGTCGAGGCGACCCGCGAGCTCTTCCTGCCCGCGGCCGGGACATATGCCCTCGGCATTACCGATGGCCGGACGCTCGCCGGGGTCGCCCGCGGGGTCACGATCGAGCCGACCGATGCGGGCTGCTACCTGGCCGCGATCACCGTGCGCGAGCGCCCGGCCCCGACGCCGGTCGCGGTCCCGAGCACGACGCTGGGCGAGCTCGTCGGCGCCGTCGACGAATTCGTGGTCGAGCCCGCTGCGACCGTCGACCTCGAGCTCGTGATGACGGACCCGGACAGCGAGGCCGCCCTGGTCGTGTACGTCGACGACGAGCTCGTGGATGCGGCGAACAACCGGGTGCAGCTCACGGGACTGGCCGCCGATGCCTCGGTCGGCGTGATCGTGGACACACGATACGACCTCGGTCTGGGACCTCTCGCGTACCGGCTCGCCGTCAACCCTTGACCCAGGCTTTTCCGACGACGATAGTGCGCGGCACATGAAGCGCTATCAAACTATGGGGCTCGCGCTCCTGGCAGCAGCCACGGCTGCCGCCACGGGCTGTGGGGACGACTCTTCGGATGGAACGGATGGGATCACGTGTGGACCCGGGACGACGAACGTCGACGGCGTCTGCACGGCCGGCCCCGCCGTGACCTGCTCGGACGGCACCGTCCTCGAGAACAACACGTGCGTTCCGAGCGACGATGTGTGCGGCAACGGGACCGTCCTGGTCGGAGCGGCGTGCGTTGATCCGGCCACGCAGCTGACGGTCGACGTCAACGAGGCGGCCGAGCCGAACAACTTTGGCGTCCAGGGCGTCGAGGACAGCGCCGCCGTCGCCGGCGAGATCACGCTCCCCGCGCTCGACGCGACGGTCGTGGTCAAGGGCACGATCGATCCGCACATCGACAGCGATGGCCTCGACGGCCTCGACGCCGACTTCGACTCGTACCGCGTGACGGCGACGGGTCCGACGCTCCTCGAGGTCAGCACCGATGGCACGAACGGCCTCCAGGGCGCGTTCCTCGTCAGCGTGCCGGTCGATCCGGACGGCCTCGACCCGCTCTCGGGCTTCCTCCGCTACGGCATCAGTGTCATCTCCGACACCTCGAAGCGCTTCGTCTATCTCCCTGCCGCCGGTGAGTACTTCCTGACCGTCGCGGATACGCGCTCGCTCTACTTCGACGGTGCGTCGCCGCCGGCGGCCGGCATCGCGGGTGCGTCCGGTGGTCCGGACGCCGACTACTACGTGTCGATCACGACGCGCGCCCTCCCGGCGCCGGTGCCCCTCATCATCACGAACGGCACCGGCAGCGTCGCCGACGACCTCACGAGCGCAGGCCCTCCGAAGGTCTACTCGATGGCGATGGGGCTGGGCATCAACAATGCCGAGCTTGACATCGAAGGCACGCCGACCGGCGCGCTCGTGCTCTCGGAAGGAACCGACCTCCGCGCGGCCGCGCAGGAGACGGCCGGCTTCTTCGGCCCCGAGCTCGCCGCGACCTCGGTCCTCGGCGGCGCGACGAGCACGATCGTCGTCGACTTCGTCCACAACTACAACACGGACCCGACCGCCTTCACGCTGAACGTCGTGGCGGGCACGGCCGGAGCGCTCTCGACCAACGGCATGACCGCGACGCAGCCCGAGGACGATGTCCAGTTCTCGGTCTTCTACTATGACGTCGGTGCCGCCGACGAGATCAAGGGCTTCGACCTCTCGTTCAACCAGCCGGTTGCGGGCGTGGTCGTCGATCAGGACTTCTTCATCGCCGCGAACTTCACGTTCGTTCCGGGGGACGGGTTCGCCGACACGTTCTCCGATTACGTGGGGCTCATTCGCCACCGCGGAGCCGGTCGCTACTACTTCCTGACCTTCGACCCGGAGGCCACGGGCCCGGCGTCGATCATCGCGACCAGCACGATCACCACCGTCGCCCCCGTCGCGGTGACCCGCGGCACGCCGCTCACCGGCCAGGCCGTCAACGCGTTCAACTCGAACCCCTTCTCGTACACGGCCGGCGTCGCGCAGGCTCCGTGGCAGACGTTCCACGTGACGGGCACGGGCACCGGCGCTCGCACGGCGAACTTCTTCGGCGCGGATGATGCGTACGGTGCGCTCGACCCGCTCGACTCCACGGACGGTCTGGCGGTGCCCGATGCGACCCCGAACTTCGTCAAGACGTTTGGCTCGAACAGCACCCCGCAGGGTCGCATCCTCATCGGGGCTCCGACGGAGCGCTACCTTGTCACCGTGAACACGGTGAACGCCGCGGGCACCCTCGGCGTTGATTTCGCTGCGCGCACCATCAGCGACCTCGGCACGCTCGCCAACGGCCAGACGGCGAACCCGGCGAACCAGCAGCTCACGACGGCCGCGCCGCTCTCGTACTACCTCGTGCGCAATGCGGTGAACGTGGTGAACAACATCTCCGTCAACCCCACGAACAACCTGTTCGACACGCGCATCGTCCAGCTCAACGCGGACGAGGGCGTGACCGGTTCGTTCAATAGCCTGCCCCCCGGCCCCGACGGCGCCGACACGGCCGCGATCATCAACAGCAACGGCGCCTACGTCGCCTTTGCGGTCACCAACGGCGTCACGCCGATCACGCAGAACGAGCCGTACACGATCACGGTCGCGGCGGTGAACTTCGTCCCGGGCACGTACACCCGCGCCACCGGCACCACGCAGTTCGTCGACGCCTGCACCTCCGGCACGACGCAGCCCCTCGTGAGCGACGGCAGCACGCTGGCCCCGAACGACGATGGGTTCACCGGGGCGATCACGGCGCCCGCGGGCTTCGAGCTGTTCGGCTATTCGGCTACCAGCTTCGTCGTCGCCACGAACGGCTGGTTGACGTTCGGTTCCCCCGCTCCGTTCATGAGCTCGGGCGGAGGGTCCGAGTGGCGTAACCTCGACATCCCGAATGCCGCGGCCCCGAACGGCATCATCGCCCCCGGCTGGGACGATCTCTACAACATCGAGATCTGTACCCGCACCGTGGGCACGACGCTCGTCGTGCAGTGGGATGGCCTCGACTTCTCGGACGACAACACCGTTCAGATGCAGGCGATCCTCGATGGGTCGGATGGGTCGATCGAGTTCGTGTACGGCCCGAACCACGACCAGAGCGGCGACCAGGCGACCGTTGGCCTCGAGGACCAGGCCGGCGGGACGGCGAACAAGGTCGGGTTCAACATGAACAACACGACCACCGGGCCGGGATACCTGTTCACCGCCAACTAGGCACGAACTGAACAGGAACCGTCCAGGACTTACCTACAAGTCCTGACAGCGGCTCGCCGGGAGGCGGGCCGCTTCGTTTTTCGGGGTACCATTCACCTTGGTATGGGGACGGACCCGAAGGGGCCGAAGGCTGAGCAACGCCCGGAGATCAAGCCCGGCGATCTGGTGCTGGACAGGTATCAGGTCGTCGAGCAGATCGCCTCGGGTGGACATAGCGTCGTGTTCCTCGGCAAGGACGTGCGGCTCTCGCGCCCCGTCTGCATCAAGGTCTTCTCCGGCCTCGGCGGGAAGTCGGGCGTCGGACGCACGAGCTACGAGCATTTCGTCCAGGAGGCGTTCGCGCTCTCGCGCCTGACGCACCCGAACACGCTCCGCATCTACGACTTCGGGCACCTCGGCTCGAAGGACGTCGAGGGCATGCCGCTCCAGGTCTGCGAGTACATGAACGGCGGCACGCTGTCGAACCTCGTCCGCGAGAAGGGCAAGCAGGACATCGCCGAGACGGCCCGCGTGATCAGCGCGATGTGCGCCGCGCTGTCGGAAGCACATGGCCTCGGCATCACGCATCGCGATATCAAGCCGCAGAACATCCTGTTCGGCTCCGTCGGTCAGACCAAGCTCCCCAAGCTCGCCGACTTCGGCATCGCGAAGTGGAGCGCCGACGAGCCCGACGAGAACCGCGCCGAGGACACGCAGATCGTCGCGGGGCAAAAGCTCGCGATGTACTCGCCGAGCTGGGCCGCGCCCGAGCAACTCGCGGGTCAGCCCGTGAGTGCGGCGACGGACATCTACTCGCTGGCGGTCGTCGCGATCTACATGCTGTCGGGTCGCGCCATCTTCGCCGACGAGGACGTGTACGCGGGCTACAAGAAGCGCCGCCACGCCGACGAGCATGTGCGCGACGCCCTCGTGCCGCTGAAGATCTCGAAGACCGTGATCCAGCTGCTGACGAAGGCGCTCGCCTTCGATCCGAAGAAGCGCATCTCGAAGGTCGACGAGCTCGCGTCGGGGCTCATGGCTGCGCTCGAGCGGAGCACGGGCGAGCTGGCGCCGACCGCGCCCGAGCCGGAGACGCCGACGGTCCCGCATGACGCCCTCCCGCCGAGCGAGCCCGCGGTCCGCCGCGCCGATGACGAGAAGCCCCGCGCGTCGAGCACGAGTGATGGCGAGGAGCCCGAGATCACGGTCGAGCCCGCGCCGCCCCCCGTCGACGGCCAGCGCGGTTCGGCCGAGCCATCGCCCGCGGTGACGAAGCCGCAGATTCCGGTGCCGACACCCAAGGGCTCGCCGCCGGGCCGGCTCGGTCCCGCCCGGACGAAGGGGGCTCCCATGCTTCCGACGGAGCGCCCCTTGGTCTCCGCCGAGGCGATGGAGAGCATGGGCTTCAACCTCGAGGAGATGGGGTTCAACCAGACACCAACGGCCGCGATGCCACCGGACGCCCCCGTGGGCACTCCCCCGCCGGCGCCGGCCCCGACCACGCCGCCGCCGAGCGTGCCGCGGACGGCCGCGCCCATGCCCGCCGTCGCTCCCGGCACTGGCAACCCTCCGCACTCCCCGCTCTCGAACACCGCTCCGCCGGCGCAATCGGGCTGGCGGCCACCGGTGGTTCGGCCACCGTGGATGTCCTCGGCCCCGCCCGCGACCGGGCAGCCGCGCTGGCTCGCGCCCGCCGAACATCCGCACCGCATCAGCGAGCGGCGGGTCCACTTCGTCCTCACGCCGCAGCAGGTGGTCGACCTCACCGGCGGGCAAGGTAGGGTCCGCGTGACCCTGATGACCTCGCCAGTCGGCGCGCGGCTCGTCCACCTGAAGGGGCTGACCTGCTTCGTCGCCATCCTCGGCGGTCGACCATCCCCGGCGGTACAGCTCGTTCAACCTAGCGACATCGCCCTGGTGACTCCTCGGGCCCAGGAGATCGGGCACATCCGGGTGGCGGTCGGTACCCAGCAGCCCGATGGGCATCGGGTGTTTGCGCTGGGCACGGAGCTGCTCGCCATCTCCGTCGATGACTGCAGCGACCCGATCTTGTTCGACTTCGGGCCAGGTTTCGACGCGTATTTCGTTTACACTCGGGGACGGTCCGCGCCGGCGCCTGCGCCAGCAAAGCCGCCTCGCCGTCGCTGACTCACGTCATGCCACAGCCCCCTAACCCACCTGGTGGTCCACCGTCTCGGCGCTCGGGAGCAGGGTTCCCGCCTCCCGAGCAGGACTACGGCGACTTCGAAGAGTCGACGAGCATCAACCAGATCCCGCAATCGCAGGTCGGGGGCCAGGGTGCGCCTCCCCTGCCACCGCCCGGCCCGCACCCCGGCCTCGGCATGGCGCCGCCCCCGCAGTTCGCATCGCCTTCGCCCTCGCTCTCGCACGTTGGCGCGATGCCGCAGCCGCCGCCGCCTGGCTTCACGGGCGCGTACGGCGTCAGCGGGCAGGACTACGGCTACGAGGACCCCGCCCACTACACGCCCGGCCCGCCGATGAACGCCGCATCGGGCGTGATCGCGCAGCAGACGCCCTACGTCTCGCGCAGCCGGATCTACGCGTTCGTCGTCGACGAGAACGGCAACCCGATCGAGCTTGGGTCGGGGCGCTTCGCGAAGGCCTATCTCGGCGAGGAACGCTGGGTCGAGTCCAAGACCACGTTGCGCCGCCCCGTCGCCCTGAAGTGCCTGCAGAAGGGCGTCTCCGGCGAGGATCAGATGCGCTTCCAGATGGAGAAGGAGATCCTCGAGCGGGTGCAGGGTCACCCGAACATCGTCGAGCTCCTCGGCTCCGGCGAGGGTGACTCCAACGGCTTCATCCCGCCGTCGATCCGTGACCGCGTCGAGAATGACTTCATGATCCTCGAGCTCCTCGACATGAGCCTCGAGGAGCGTCTCAAGGGCGCCCGCCAGAAGCGCCGCCGCGACGATCTGCTCGCGGTGCCGATGCGCGAGCGCATCTTCCGCGTGCTGGAGTATCTGGTGCCCGTCGCGACGGCCGTCGAGTTCGCGCACCTCGTTCGCGATACCTGTCACCGCGACATCAAGCCGGCGAACATCCTCGTCAAGCTGGGCGATCCCAACCTGCGTGGCTCGCAGATGAAGGTGAAGCTCGCCGACTTCAACGTCGGCAAGGCCGCCGACTCCGAGATGGACATCTCGATGACCCGGTTCCAGGCCGTGCCGGGCACCCTGTACTTCCAGTCGCCCGAGCAGGAGACGAACACGTTCGAGCTGCTCGTCAACTGCACGCAGGGCTCGCCCGAGGTCGAGTTCTTCGAGGACTTCTACATCGACATCTACGAGAACGACACGTTCTCGCTGTTCAACCGCAACGAGATGTACTCGATCGCGGCCGCCGACCGCACGCGCAAGAAGCTCCTCCTGAATCGGCCGTTCGCGGAACAGTCCGAGATCAACGTTCGCGGGCGGGTGTTGAAGAGCGTCGGTCGCCCGGCCGACATCTACTCTCTCGGCGCGGTCTTCTACTACCTGATCAGCGGCGCCTACGCGAACCCGAAGAACCTCTACGACGCCTTCCGCAAGTTCGTCGAGTACGAGAAGCGCGACGAGAACAACTCGATCGCCGCATACATCGACCACGAGTACCGGACGATCCAGAACCTGCGCGCCCCCAAGCAGGACGGCCAGGGGGCGCCCGAGCTGGCGCCCGAGGATCGGTTCTTCACCTACAAGCACTACCTCGATGGCAACGGCGAGCTCATCGACCCCTCGATCATCATGATCGTCGCCAAGGCGATGATCCGGAACAAGCCGGACAGCTACTGCCTGTCGTACGACCTGCGGACGACCGGCATCTCGGCGATGGTCCACGACCTGCTTTCGCTCTACATCCAGTACGGAATCGACCCGTCGGCGCGCGGCGCATACGGCAACGACGCATACGTGCAGCCCAAGAAGGGCAACGCGATGCGACGTGCATTCGACAAGTTCTTCAAGAAGTAGCCGATGAGCGAGGCCGCTGCCGGCACCGACGAAGCCGGGGCCGCTCGGCGCTTGGCGTTCGCGGCCGCGGCGACGGCGACGGTCGTGCTCGCCTCGCAGCTCTGTGGAAAGGCCGCGCGCGACGCGATCTTCCTCGGGCAGTTCGAGGTCACGAACCTGCCGATGCTGCTCGCGATCTCGAGCGCGCTCGCCATCGGCTCCACCCTGTTCTTCGCCCGCAAGCTGACGCAGGGCGTGCCGACGCGCGTCGTCCAGATCGCGAACTTCGTGTCGGCGGTGCTGCTCGTGGCGGAGTGGGCGCTGCTGGGTCAGTTCCCGCGCGCCGTGGCCACGGTCGTCTACATCCACCAGATGCTGCTCGGGCCGATCCTCGTCTCGGGCTTCTGGTCGATCGTCAGCGAGTGCTTCGACCCGCGCACCGCCCGCAAGGTGCTGGGCATCGTCGGGGGCGGCGCGACGGTCGGGGCCGTCCTGGGCGCGGCGATCGCCGAGCGCGTGGCCGCGCTGGTCGGGGCAGAAGCGTTGTTGCCAACCGTGGCCTTGCTGCAGCTCGTCGCGATGTGGCGCGTCGGCGTGCTCGGCCAGAACAGCAAGCAGCTCACGGGCGGTGCGGTCACGGACCCGCCGATCCTCGACGTCGTGCACAAGATCGCCAAGGTCTCGCTGTTGCGGCACCTGGCGCTGATCGTGGTGATCGTGACGGTGGCGGCGGCAATGCTCGACTTCGTGTTCAAGGACGTCGTCTCCGGCTCGGCGGATGAGGATGACCTCGCGCGCGTGTTCGCGATCTTCCACGGCGCCGTCGGCATCTCGACCGCCGTCGTGCAGTGGACCGTCGGTCGCTGGGCGCTCGACAAGCTGGGCCTGGCGAAGACGCTCGCCTCGCTGCCCGCGTCCGTGATCGGGTTCGGCATCGCCGCGCTCGCCATGCCGGGCGTGATGACCTTCGTCTTGCTGCGCGGCGCCGAGAACGTGCTGCGCAACTCGCTCTACCGCGAGGCCTACGAGGTCTTCTACACGCCGCTGCTCGCGCATGAACGCCGCGCCACGAAGACTGTCATCGACGTCGGCGTGGAGCGCATCGGCGACGTCATCGGCGCCGTGCTGGTGCTGGCCGTCATCGCTCTCGTCGAGCCCCCCACCCTCGTGCTGCTCGGTATCGGCATGGGGCTGTCGGCGGTCGGCGTCTTCGTGGCGCTGAAGGCGAAGCAGAGCTACGTCGAGGCGCTCGAACGGTCGCTGATGGCGCACCAGATCGAGCTCGACGATCAGGATCCCGCCGACAGCACCACGCGGGCGGCCGTGGCGAACCTCCGCGGGACGGCGGGCATGTCCACGCAGGCGTCCCTGCGGGCCTCGGAGATCCGTGGCCTCGCCGCCACCGGGGGATACCTTGCCTCGCCGAGTGCTTCGGGGCGCTGGCCCTTCCGCAAGAAACGCCAGCCGAATGTCCCCGAACGCGGCGCGGTGGATCCCACCCTCGCTCGCGTGAGCGAGCTCGTCTCCGACGATCCCGCACGCATCCGCTCCGCGCTCCTCGGTGAGCTGCTCTCCCCCGCGGCCGTCGCCTACGTCGTCCCGCTCCTCGGCCGCAAGGACGTCCACGCCGCCGCCGTCAAGTCGCTCGCGAAGGTCGCCGGTCCATGCCTCGGTCAGCTCGTGGATGCCTCGCGCGACCCGCTCGTCCCCCTCGCGGCCCGCATCGAGCTCCCGGCCCTGATCGCGGCCGCCGTCCTCGAGCCCGGCAAAGGCGCCGACATCACGCGGCTCCGCTCCGAGCTTGCCCGGGCCGGCCTCACCGCGTGCCTCTCCGACACCGAGTTCGAGGTGCGCTTCCGCTCGGCGGCCGCGCTCGGCGAGCTGCGCGAGAAGCTCCCCGATCTCGAGGTCGACGTGCAGGCGGTCTTCGAGGGCGTCCGCCGCGAGCTGTCCGTCGACCCCGCGGTCTGGAAGGCCCTCGAGGAGGCCACGGCCGTCGCCGCTGATGCCGCCGCGTCGCATCCGGGGTCGCGAGCCCTCTCGCGCGCCTCGCAGCACCTCGCGACGCTCCTCTCCCTCGCCCTCCCCGCCGATCCGATTCGCACCGCCTTCCAGTCCCTCTGGTCCGACGACAAGACGATCCGCGGCGTCGCTCTCGAGTATCTCGACAACGTCCTTCCCGATGACATCCGTCAGCGCATGTGGCTCGTCCTCGCCCTCGAGGCCACCGCCGCCGAGCACGTGGCGGCCGAGGAGGTCGCGACCCGAGACTCCGGCGCGCTGGGCAAGACCCGCCGCCCCGTGGAAGATGTCCTCGCCGAGCTCCTCAAGACGCGCCAGCCCAAGCACGTCCACGAGGTCACTGGCACCCAGATCGATCTGCCGCGCATCGCAGTCACGAGGCCCAAGCGCTGATGCTCCCCCCTGGCCACCGCGTCGTTGTCTCCGAGCTCGGCTCCGATCCGCTCGATGCGATCGAGAGGCTCACCTCGCTCGTGCCGCAGCCGGCACCTGATGTCGCGACGCTCGCCCCGCACGACGTGATCGTCGCCGTCACGAGTGCCTCCGTCGGCTGGGTCGACCTGATCATGACGAGCGGCCAGTACCAGCACGCGCCCAAGCCGCCCTATACGCCGGGCCTCGAGTACGCGGGGCGGGTCGCCGGGGTGGGCTCGGCCGTCACCCACGTCACCATCGGCGACGCCGTGCTCGTTGACCCGTTCCTTGCCGGCCCACGCTCGCTCGGCGCGTACCAGCAGTACGGCGGCTTCGCGACCTACGCCGTCGCGCCCGCCGAGGCGGTGCTGCCGCTCCCTGGTTCGCTCACCTGCGATCAAGCGTGCAACCTGCTTGGCAACTACGAGACTGCCTATCACTGCCTCGTGGTGCGCGGTCGCCTGAAGGCGGGCGAGACGGTCCTGATCCACGGTGCCGCCGGTGCGACGGGCCTCGCGGCCGTCCACCTCGCCAAGCTCCTCGGCGCGACCGTCATCGCCTCCGGACGCTCCGACGCCAAGCTCGCCGTCGTGCGCGCGCAGGGCGCCGACCACATCGTCAATACGGCGTCCCTCGACGGACTCCGCGATGCGGTGCGCGCGATTGCACCGAACGGCGTCGATGTCGTCTACGACGGCGTGGGCGGCGACATCTCCGTCGCGTCCCTGCGCTGTGTCGCCTTCGGCGCCCGCTACCTCATCGTCGGCTGGGCCGCGACGCCCTTCGTCTCGCAGGGCAAGGGCCAGCGCGGCGCTCCCAACGCGAATCAGCTCCCCACCAACCTCATCATGATGAAGGGTCTCGACGTCCTCGGCTGCCCGACGGTGATCTCGTCGGTGCAGGACCCGACGCTACGCCCGCCGCGCCTCGCGCAGATCCTCGCGTGGGCCGCCTCCGGTGCGATCACGCCCCACGTCTCGAACACGTATCCCCTCACCGACTTCAAGGCCGCGATGCTCGCCAAGTGGCGCGGTGAGGTCATCGGCGGCGCGGTCCTCCACCCGGCGTAGCCCCCGGCCCCTACGACGATCGCTTCGAACGTCGGAGCGTGCGCGACGATTGGTCGCGCCAGGACTGCAACGTGACCCACATGGCGTCGATCACCTGTGCGGCCGCCGCCGAAGTTTCCGTCGCGGTGGCGGGCGCGCGAACGAGGATGAAGCAGTCGTGGTGTCCCAGTGCATTCCACAGGCACTGGTCACTCGACACGGCGACTACGCGCGTGTCTCGCACTCGGCCACGGAGCTCGGCGAGCACCGATGCGAAGGGCTCGCCGGGGCGCGCCGCGTGCTCGCAGGAGGCCGGCTCGAGATCGACCAGGATCGAGGCCGCCAGCTCGTGAGCGCCTGACGAGACGAGTACGACCCGCGCCTTCGAGCGCCCGAACATCTGGAGCACGCCAATGAGCCCGCGCTCGATGCGCCCATTGAGCGCGTCACACAGCGAATCCACATCGACCACGACGACGAGCTGCATCGGTTGCTCCTAGGGATGGCGTTGGAGAACCCGCAACAGCTCGAGCACGGCGCCCTGGTTGCGTCTGTAGAGCGAGTGCAGGTCACTCAGAGCGACCCAGTCGTCCACCGTGCGCGGGGTCAGCGCGAGGGAATCGGACTCGACTCGAAGCAGGCCTTCTCCGACCAACTCGTTGGCCATATCGCGCACCTGCGCCTTGGGGACGTCGAGCAGGCGTGCCATCGACGAGACGTCGCTCGCGTAGTCGGGCGCGCCATGGATGCCGAGGAGAAACTGGAGCTTGACGACATGGTCCACGTGCTCGCGGACGAACGTCACAGCCGAACGAGAAAGCTGGGTGGTGGACACCGGTGCCGTCCTTTCGATCACGCGAGCATGGCCGGCTCGGTCGGAAGCGAGAGCCAGAACGAGACACCCGTCAGGGCGGTCACGACTCCGAGCTCACCACCATGGGCTTCGACCGTCCGCAGGCTGCGATGCAAGGAAGCGTCCGCGAACGGCACCATCGTGGGCTCGAACAGCGTTCCGCCCTCGGTCTCGAACGCGACCCTCACCCGGCCGCGATCGGGTTTCACCAGGACGATCAACCTGGCGCCTACCCTCGCGGACGTCGCCACCAGCCCTAGCAACGATTCCAGCGTTGCCTCGAGTCGCTCGCGATCGGCGTAGACCGTGAGTGGCGCAGGCGAATCGAAACGCACGGCGAGCTGACGGTGCGCCAGCCGATCCCGGCAGCGACCAACGACTCGGTCGAGCATGGCCGTGACATCGGATGACTCGCGACGCAGGCCGATCGGGCCGAGCGCGAGCTCCCCCGCGACGGCTCGCGGACCAGGTCGCTCGGCCTCGGCGCGCACGCGTCGAAGCTGGAACACACTCAAGATGCTGCCGCCCACGAGCATCAGCCCCAGCGCGCCCGCGACCACGGTGCCAGCCTGCGCATAAACGGCGAGCTTTCGCGCTTCGATCAAATTCTCGCGTTCGGAGCGGCCTCGCGTTGCAACCGCATCGAATGCCCTTCGCAACGGCTGCCTGGCATTCGTCAGTAGTCGCTCGAACGTCGCCCCCGCGGCCATTCCTGCGTCCCGAGGACTCGGAAGGCCGCGATGGATCGTGCCGATGTAGTCGTCGATGGGCTGCGCGAGCGACTGCCCGAACGTCCCGACGCGAGAGAGCTCGCGATCCATCTCCGCTTCGATGGCGAGGAGCCGTTGCTGGTCGGAGAGCGCGCCCGTGATCGCGTACTGGCGCGCCGTCCGTGCCACCTCGCGCGCGTCGGTGCGGAGGTGATCGAGCAGGGCGAGCCGAGCCACGATGTCGTCCGCTCGCTGGTCGCGGAGACGCGCGGTGTGCAGCGCAACTGTCGATGTGATGCTGCTCAGCGCGACGATCAGAGCAACTCCGGCGTGACTGACGAGCAGACGTCGGACCAGCGTGAGCTCTGCTGGGGGCACACAGAGGAGGACGGCACGGGCCGCACTCTGTTCACGGTCGCTAACCCGCCGAAAGTACGCATGGGCTGTGCCTCGACCGTCCTCCACTCCGAGCGTGTGAGCGCGGTCCCCGGTATGGTCGTGAACACCTCTTGCCGGTCGACGTCATCTGATTGACGTCGGCATCGAGTTCGATGTCTGAGACCCCTGACCAGTCCCCCGACGACCAGATGGCCGCACAGTTCGAG
>LNFM01007161.1_pt1 | contig 17690 bp, 14 predicted proteins | sample 596031 | NCBI WGS metagenome assembly LNFM01 (sample SAMN04254537, study PRJNA301005) | activated carbon metagenome | isolation source: dual media filters at the Ann Arbor, Michigan drinking water treatment plant | place: USA: Ann Arbor | reverse complement strand
GCGTTGCCGTTGGTGGTGAAGTTGAACAGGATGGTGCTGACCGCGGCCGCTGAGGTCATCACCAGGAAGGCGCGCATCAGCATCTCCGGGCTCAGCGTGACCTTGGCCTTGCCGCCCTTGCGTTTGGCGGGCGCCTCGGTTTCCTTCGGGCAGGTCATCGCGAACACGATGCCGCAGGCGATCGACACCAGCCCGGGGATCACGAAGGCCGCGCGCCAGCCGATCCATTTGACCAGGAAGCCGGTGGCCAGCGCGGCCACCGCAATGCCGAGATTGCCGGCCAGTCCGTTGAGTCCGATCACCGCGCCGGGGTTGGGCACGTTCTGCACCAGCATCGGGATGCCTACCGGGTGGTAGATCGCGGCGAAGGCGCCCATCAGCGTCAGCGCCGCCGCGAGCTGCCAGGCGTTCTGGGTTGCAGCCACCAGCATCGCCGACAGGCCCATGCCGATGAAGAAAATGATCATCATGCTGCGCCGGCCCCAGAGGTCGCCAAGTCGGCCGGCGGGCAGCGCGCCGAGCCCGAACAGCGCGAAGGCGCCGACGCTGTAGGGCATCAGGTCGGTCCAGTTGTCGTAGCCGAACTCGATCGCGATCGTCGCCACCGCGGTGGCGAAGATCAGCAGGAACATGTGGTCGATGGCATGGCCGGTGTTCAGCAGCAGGCGCACTGTGGCGGAAAAACCGGCGGGCGGGACGGTGGTGTCGGTGGCGGTTGTCATGACTGAGGATTCTGCTAGAGTCGGAATCGTCTGTCTTTCGAATATTTGCCTGAAACTTTCTCAAAATGGACAAACATCGCCCCCGCCGGCCTCATCGCGAGACGCCGGCTGCCTTGGAGCATCCGGTCGTCGGCGACCTGACACGGCCGCTGGTGATGCGTCGCACCGCTTACCCCTCCGGCCACCACATCCGGCCGCACTGGCATACCCGCGCCCAGTTTGCCTTCGCCGTTGCCGGCACGATGCGGGTGCGCAGCGCGCGCCATGCCTGGATCGTGCCGCCGTCGCGGGCGCTGTGGTTGCCGGCGCGCACGGTGCATGAAATCCAGATGTATGGCGCCGTCGAGATGCGCAGCCTCTATCTTGATGAAGGCGCTGCGGCGGCGATGCCCGCGGCCTGCGTGGTGCTGGAAGTGACGCCGCTGGCCCGCGAGCTGATCGTGCGTGCGGCGGCATTGCCCGGGGACTACGACGCGAACGGTGCCGACGGCCTGCTGATGCAGCTGCTGGTCGCCGAGATCCGCCGCCTGCCGCCCTGTGCGCTGGACCTGCCGCTGCCGGAGAGCGCGGACCTGATGCAGTTGTGCGAACGCATCCTCGCCGATCTTTCGACGCGGCGGCCCAGCGCCAGCGACGCCGGCGCGATGCAGACCAGCGCGCGCACCCTCTACCGGCGTTTCCTGCGTGAAACCGGCATCACCTTTGCGCGCTGGAAACAGCAGGCGCGCCTGCTGGAATCGATCCGCAGGCTGGCCGCCGGCGTGTCGGTGACCACTGTCGCGGTCGATCTCGGTTACGAAAGTCCGGGGGCGTTTTCGACGATGTTCCGTCGCGCGCTGGGCATCGCGCCGAGGAATTTTGCGGCGGGCGGTACGGTTGCCGCGGTGCAGCGCGGGACTACTTGAGGAAACGTTCGTAAAACGCCGCGATTGCCTGCGCGGTGTCTTTTGCCGTCTGCTCCAGCCTTGCGCCGTCACGCAGGTCGCGGCCGAATTCGAGCTGCATTGCATCGATGCCCTGCGCGCGGTGGCTGCCGTAGAGATCGACGGTGTGGCCTCCGGCGTAGTTTTTGGCTTCGACGCGGTCAGTGGGTGCGTCTTCGTTGCCAGGAACGATCTTGTAACCCATCGCCGCGAAACGGCCGAACACGCTGTCCGGCCCCGTGATTGCCGGCGCGCCGGCGCGGGCGAGCAGGGCCTGCACGGTGCTGCCGTGGCGTGTGCCGCGGAGGATCGAGTCGCGGAAAGCGGTCTGGCCGTGGATGTCGAACAGCATCGCATGGGGAAATTTCGCGCGCAGTCCGGCCAGATGGCCGCGGACCGCCGCGTGGTAGGCCTCGTACGCCGCGGCGCAGCCGGGATCGCCGTAGGCTTCTTCCGCGCGGCGGTTGGCATCGATGTACTTGCGGTGGAAACGCGCGATCACCAGGTACGGGGCCCTGCCGGTGAGGCGTTTCAGTTCGTCGGCGATGGCACGCGCCAGGCGGTCAGTGCCGGCGTCGGGCCGGTTGACGAAACGCGTGCCGGCGGGGTGCCGCTCACTGCAGCCCGGCACGCTCTCGAGGCCGCCGTGAGGCGCGGTCAGGATCACCGGCAGTTCGCCGCCTGCGGCGTCCACCAGGTCGCTGCTCCGGGCGGAGGCGCCCGCGGTCACGAGCAGCAGTATCAGCAGCAGGCGGATCATGGGTGTGTGCGGTGTGCGGTGACAAAAAAACGCCGCGCTGGGCGCGGCGTTGTGCCGGTTGTCAGCAGCCGGTCATTTCTGTTTTGCACCTGAAATCTTGACCAGCTCGACGATGCGTTTCTTCTCGTCGCGCCGCCAGTTATCGAGTGCCGCGCGGTCGCCGCCGACGACTTCAAGGCCCAGGCCCTTGAGTTTTTCGCCGAATGCCGGCTCGCGGACCGCGGTGACGATTTCCTTGCTCACCCTGTTCATGATCGCCGGCGGCGCCTTGACCGGGGCGACGATGCTGTACCAGGCGTTCATCGAGTAACCGGGAACCACTTCACCGATGGCCGGCACATCCGGAATCAGCGCGGCGCGTTTCGCGGTGGTCACGCCGAGCGGGCGCAGGCGTCCGGCCTGGATATGGGGATTCGCGGCGGGCAGCACGGCATAGGTGATCTGCACCTCGTTGGCGAGTGCGTCGGTGATGGCCTGCGCAACGCCCTTGTACGGCACATGCAGCATGTTGGTGCCGGTCAGGTGGTTCAGCAGCACGCCGGACAGGTGTTCGGAGGCGCCGGTGCCGGCCGAGCCGTAACGAATCTTGCCCGGTGATTTTTTCGCCAGGTCGATCAGTTCCTTCAGCGATTTGGCCGGCAGCTGGTTGTTGGCGAGCAGCACGAAGGGCGTCACGCCGATCAGCGCCACCGACTGGAAATCGCGCTGGAGGTCGAATTTGATGTCGGCCAGCACTTCGGAGGCGACGAACAGCTGCGAAGTCAGCATCATCCAGGTGTAGCCGTCGGGCACCGCTCCGAGCGTCAGGTCGGCGCTGATGGCGCCGGCGGCGCCGGGGCGGGCATCGACGACAACGCGCTGTTTCCAGGTTTCATAGAGCCGGTCGGCGAGCAGGCGCGAAATGATGTCAGGTCCCGAGCCGGGGGCGCTGCCGATGATCAGGCGGACCGGTTTTTCCGGGAATTTGGACGATTGGGCCTGGGCCAGGGGGGCGGCGAGCAGTGCCGGCACGACCATGGCTGCCAGCAGTTTCAGGGTGTGCATCTTGAAGCTCCTCCTTCGGATTTGTTTTGGAAACGACGGCTGCATTTTGCAGGGGCTTCTATGATGCGGAGCAGGCGGGCTTTTGTCCATACCCGCGTCTCGGGATATTGCGTTCAGTCCGCGCCGGCCCTGCGCAGCAGTGTCTCGATTTCCGCCGGAGGCAGCGGTTCGCTGAGCAGGTAACCCTGCATGCTGTCGCAGCCCAGCCGGTCGAGTATCCGCACCTGCTCCTCGGCATCGACACCTTCGGCGACAACGTCCAGGCGCAATGCATGCGCGAGCTGGATGATCATGGTGACGATGTTGCGGTGATAGTCGCTGCGCGCCATTTCGATGACGAAGGAGCGGTCGATCTTCAGCGTGTGGATCGGCAGCTGGGCGATACAGCTCAACGACGAGTAGCCGGTGCCGAAATCGTCCATCGCGATGCGCAGGCCGAGCGCATGGACGGACTGCAGCTTGCGCGTCATTTCCTCCATGTTCTCCATGATCACGCTTTCGGTGATTTCGAGGTCGAGTGCGACGCTGCCGTCCGCGAAGCCGGAGACCGCGCGTTCGACGATGTCGACGAAATCGCGCTGCCGCAGCTGGATCGAGGACACGTTGACCGCAACGCGCGGCGGACGCAGTCCGCGCGCGGACCAGCGGCAGTGGTCTTCGATGGCGCGCTGCAGCGCCCACTGTCCGACATCGAGGATCAATCCGGTTTCCTCCATCAGCGGAATGAACCTGCCCGGGGGCACCAGGCCGAGCTCCGGATCCTGCCAGCGGATCAACGCCTCAAGTCCGGTGAGGGCCCGCGTGCAGACCTCGAACTTGGGCTGGTAATGCAGCACGAACTGGCCGAGATCCAGCGCGCGGCGCAGGCGGTTTTCCAGATGCAGCGATTCGGCGACGCGGGCGTTCATCTCCGGCGCGTAGAACATGTAACGCTGTCCCGCAGACTTGGCGGCATGCAGCGCCGCTTCCGCGTTGCGGAACAGCGCGCCTGCATCGGCGCCGTCCCCCGGGAACACCGCGGCGCCGATGGTGAAGGCGATGGTGAGTTCGCGGCCGGCCACCGTGATCGGCGTGTGCAGTGCGGCGGCGGCGAGACTCTCGATGCGGTGCGCAACTTCGGACAGTTCGCGCACGTCGGGCAGGAAGGTCGCGAAGCAGTCGGCCGAAATGCGCGCGAGGTTCTCCGGATTGCGGATCATTTTCCGCAGCAGGTATGCGATCTGCTTCAGCGTTTCGTCGCCGGCGGCATGCCCCAGGGTCTCGTTGATGGCGCGGAAACGCTGGATGTCGCCGATCACCAGGACCAGCTTGCCGGAGTTGTTGCCGGCGGCATGCATCGCGTGGTTCAGGTGTTCCATGAACAGCGTGCGGTTGGGCAGGCCGGTGACGAGGTCGTAGTAGGCGAGGTAGTTGGCCTTTTCCTCCTTTGCCAGGTATTGCAGGGCGAAGGAGATGTCGCCGGCAAGATCGGTGAGCAGCTTCACTTCCTCGTCGTCGAAGAAATCCGGTTCCCGCGCGTAGAGCGAGAAATTGCCGACGACTTCGCCGTCGACGACCAGCGGCAGCGCGATGACCGAGCGGAAGCCCCGCGCCACCGCGGTACGCCGGCGTTTGCTGGCGGAGCGGGTGTCGGCGGTGATGTCGTTGACGATTTGCGGCTGGCCGCTGCGGATTGCGCGCCCCGTCACGCCCTGACCCTCGGCATCGTCGCGGGCCGAGGCCGTGGTTGAACCCCAGGTCTCGTCGGCATCGAAGCCCGCCCAGGCGGCGGGCTGGACGCTGCTGGTGGCACGGTCGAGGAAGCCGATCCAGACCATGCCGAAGCCGCCCTGCTCGGCGGCAATGCGGCAGGCCTCGTCGAGCAGTGTCTGGCGGTCGCGCACCCGCACGATCAGTGAGTTGATGCTGGAGAGCACGGCGTAGACGCGGTTCTGGCGCTTGATGCGCTCCTCGGCCTGCTTGCGTCCGGTGATGTCCTGCATGGCGCCGATCATGCGGATGGTGCGCCCCGCGCCGTTGCGGATGACATAGCCGCGGTCAAAGACCTCGGCATAGCTGCCGTCGCGACGGCGGAAACGGTATTCGGCCGACCAGAACTGCATTTTCGGGTCATCGACGACGGCATGGAATTCCGCGGTGACGCGCTCCGCGTCCTCCGGATGCAGGCGCAGTGTCCAGGATTCCGGGCCCGGCTCCAGTTCCACCACCGGGTAACCGAAGAGGGATGTGATGCCTTCGCTCCACCACAGCGTGTTTTCCCCGAAGTCCCAGTCCCAGACCGCGTCGTTGGTGGCGCGGGAAGCGAGCAGGAAGCGTTCGTTGCTGAGCTGGAGCTTTTCGCTGGTCCTGCAGTGCTCGATGGCGATGGCCGCGGTCTGTGTCGCCATTTCGATCAATGCCGCATGTTCCGGTGCGGGGCTGCGCGGTTCGCGGTAATAAATGGCGAAGGTGCCGAGCACGCGCCGCGCCGGATCGAACACCGGCGTTGACCAGCAGGCGCGCAGTCCGTAAGGCGCTGCAAGCTGGCGGTAACCGTCCCACAGCGGGTCGGTGGCGATGTTTTCGACGATGACGGCTTCGCCGCGCCAGGCGGCGGTGCCGCAGGAGCCGGCACTCGGGCCGATCTCCGCGCCGTCGATGGCCTGCACGAATGCGGGCGGCAGGCTCGGCGCGGCGCCGTGGCGGATGCGTTTGCCGTCCTCGTCGAGCAGCAGCACCGAGCACAGCATGTGATCCGATTCGGATTCAACCAGCCGGCAGATGTCCTCCAGCAGCCCGGGCAGCGGCCGGCCGGCGACGATGCCTTCGAGGATGTTTTTCTGGCCGACCAGCAGCCGGGTGGCACGGCGTTCGGTATCCGGGGTGCGCGCGTTCATGGCTGGCCGCCGGGATACAGGCGCGGAAATGCCGCAGATCCGCAGAAGGGATCCGGGAGAGTATCCATCACCGGATGTGTCCGCAGCCTGCGCATGGTGCGTTCCTCGATTGTGTCCTGTATGGACTTGTTTTCTTTGCCTGTTTCTCCCGGACACCTTAATACTGCAGCACGGCAAAGTCACGTCCGGCGGCCGCGATGCAGGGGCCCAGACAAAAAACGCCGCTTGAAGCGGCGTTTTTGTGACGGAAGTCTCGTTTACAGGCGTTCGAACACCGCAGCGATACCCTGGCCGCCGCCGATGCACATGGTCACCAGCGCGTATTTGCCGCCGGTGCGCTGCAGTTCATACAGCGCCTTGACGGTAAGGATCGCACCGGTGGCGCCGATCGGATGGCCGAGGCCCACTGCGCCGCCGTTGGGATTGGTTTTTTTGGGGTCCAGTTTCAGGTCGCAGGACACCGCCAGCGCCTGTACCGCGAAGGCCTCGTTCGATTCGATGACATCCATGTCCTCGATCTTGAGCCCGGCGCGTCTGAGCGCGTTCTGCACCGCCGGCACCGGGCCGATGCCCATGATCTTGGGGTCGACGCCGGCCAGGCCGTATGACACCAGCCGCGCCATCGGCTTGAGGCCGGCCTTCTTCGCGGCTTCCTTTTCCATCATCACCACGGCGGCGGCGCCGTCGTTGATGCCCGAGGCGTTGCCGGCGGTGACCGAGCCGCCTTCCTTCTTGAACACCGCGCGCAGCTTGGCGAGACCTTCAAGGGTGACGTCGGCGCGGGGATGTTCGTCCTTGTCGAACAGTGTCGTGCCTTTGCGCGTCTTCAGTTCGACCGGCAGGATCTGGTCCTTGAAATACCCCTTGTCGATGGCGTTCAGCGCGCGGCGATGGCTCTCGACGGCGAATTCATCCTGCTGCTCGCGGCCGATCTTCCATTGCGCGGCGATATTTTCCGCGGTGATGCCCATGTGCACGGTGTCGAAGGGGTCGGTCAGCGCGCCGACCATCATGTCGATGACATTGCCGTCGCTCATGCGCTGGCCCCAGCGCAGGCTGGGCATCAGGTAACCGCCGCGGCTCATCGATTCGGCGCCGCCGCCGACGGCGGCATCGCAGTCGCCGAGCATGATGCCCTGCGCCGCGGAGACAATCGCCTGCAGGCCGCTGCCGCAGAGGCGGTTGACGGTGAGTGCGGTGGTTTCCTGCGGCAATCCGCCCTTGATGCAGGCGACACGCGAGAAATACATGTCTTTCGCTTCGCCGTGGATCACGTTGCCGAACACCAGCTGTCCGACCTGTTTCGGATCGAGCTTGGCACGGTTGACGGCTTCCTTGACCACCTGCCCGGCGAGTTCGGTGGGCGCGACATCTTTTAATGCGCCGCCGTAATCACCAATCGCCGTACGCACGCCGCTCAATACGACCACTTCGCGTCCATTTACCATGAGATTCTCCGTAAGTCATTGATTTTAAACAATAAATTGCCAAAGTGCGGGGCGGGCAATCAGGGGGAGGACAAAGTTTACGCCCGACCCATGACAGTGTCGAGGCGATGCCGCGATGCGGCATCCCGATCAGTGCCGGGTGGGGTCTGCCGGAGTCGGGGATGCGGCGGCAAAGATCTGTTCACTGTCGACGGCATCAAAGGTGTAGCGCCGGTTGCAGAACTCGCAGCGCACCTCGACTTCGCCGCGTTCGGCGATCACGCTGTGTACTTCATCCCGTCCGAGCATGCGCAGCATGCCGGCCACGCGTTCCGGCGAACAGGAGCAGCGGAAATACACCGGTTTCGGTTCGAACACGCGCAGGTCTTCCTCGTGAAACAGGCGGCGCAGAAGGGTCTGCGGCGCGAGTGTCAGCAGTTCCTGCGGCTGCACTGTGGCGGCAAGGTGGCCGATGCGCGGCCAGGCGTCGGCATCCGCCGTCTTCTGTTCCGGCAGTTTCTGGATCAGCAGGCCGGCGGCGCGGCTGTCGTCGCAGGCGAGCCAGAGACGGGTTTCGATCTGCTCGGAGGTGGCCATGTAGTGCTCGAAGGCGGCGGCAATGCTGTCGGCATCAAGGTCGACCACGCCCTGGTAACCCTGCTGCCCGGAATCCGGCAGGAGGCTGATGGCAAAGCGCCCGTTGCCGAGCAGGGCGCGCAGTGGTCCGTCGGGGACTTCGCCTTCCCATTTTGCAGTGGCACGCATGGCGTGGCCGGCGCCGCATTCGACGACCACCAGTTTCACCGGCCCGTCACCATGCATCTGCAGCAGCAGCCGGCCGTCGAACTTGAGCGTGGCGGCGAGCAGCGCGCCGGCGGCCATCAGTTCGCCGAGCGCGCGGCGCAGCGGCGGCGGGTAGTCGTGGCGTCCGGTGACGGCCTGCCAGGTGGCCGCGAGCTGCACGAATTCGCCGCGGATCGGCGCGTGCTCGAAAAGGAAACGCTGCAGGGTATCGCTCATCCGCCGTTCATCAATTCTGCTGCCGGCGGTACAGCCGCAGGCGCTCGTCCTTGTCACCGGGACGGTGTCCTTCCCAGATTTTTTTCCATTCCGGCGGCAGCACGGTTTCGTCCAGCGGCAGGCCCTGGACCAGCAGCAGGTCGCAGGCGGACTGCGGCCTTGATTCCAGCCGCTCGGAGCGGATGTCCGCAAAATAATGCAGCATCGCGCGCTGTGCTTCACCGAGATCGCGGCTGGCCAGGCAGCGGTACTGGGCCGGCATTGCGCGTTGCATGTCGTTGATCACCGAGCGGTAGCTTTTGGTGGTATCGACCCAGCCGATGAACAGCGTGGCAAGCAATGCCCAGACCGCGGTGAGGCCGCCGGCCCAGATGGCCAGCGGCCGTTCCGGACTGCGCGGCAGTTTTGCGACCAGCGTGAACCAGGCGGCGGTGTAGGCCAGGCCGAGCATGAACGGCAGTGCCCCGAAACCAAAATCATAGCCGGGGCGTATGGTGTGCAAATGGGCATGCAGCCGTGCCGGGGTTCCGAGTTCCAGTGCGCCCCAGTAGAACCAGCCGACGGCGATGAAGAAGGTGAAAGCCATCACGCTGAACCAGTACCAGCCATTGGCCGCGCCGCGCCGCAAGGGGTCGACGCCGGGAACCGCCAGCAGTGCCAGTGGCACCAGCATCGGCAGGGCATAGAGCTCGCGCGATTCCGCCGCGCTGCCGAGCATCAGCAGCGTCACTGTGAAACCGAGCGCGGGCAGCATGATGGCCGGTGAGCCGATCTGTCCGCCGCGGCGGGCACGCCACAGGGCCCACAGGGCCAGGGGCCATACCGGAAAGGCGTACCAGGGCAGGGTGCGCAGATAGTAGGCGAGGCCGGCCAGCATGTCGCGGGTGCCGAAAAAACGGGCGAGATTTGCGCCTTGCAGCCAGGCGGCGAAGAGGGCGGGATCACGTTGCAGCAGCAGCAAGGGCCACAGCAGCAGCCAGGGCAGCGCAGCTGCGGCGGCGACCGCCAGTGTCACGACATGGTGCGGTTTGCGCCACGGCCGGGCGGCCACCGGCAGCAGCAGGGCGATGACCACGATGATCACGGCTTCGGGGATGCCCTGGGTCATGAAGACCAGGCCGCAGGCGGTGCCCAGCCAGAAGCCGCCGGGCGCGGCGCGGCGCAGCGCCAGTGCGGCGCCGTAGTAGGCCATCGCAAATCCGGCCAGCGCGGCGACGTCGACAATCAGCTGGTGCCCGCGCACGACCAGTCCGAGGCAGCCGAGCAGGAGCAGCACTGCGGTGAGGCCGTGGCGCGGGCCGTTCAGTTCGCGTGATGCGAGTGCGCTGAACAGCAGCGCCAATCCGATCCACAGTCCCGCCACCAGCCGCGCACCGTCGTGCAGCGGCAGGATCGGGGAAAACAGCCAGGCGCTGGCTGCGGCCGTCAGATGAAACAGCGGCGGTTTTTCGAGGAAGGTCTCGCCGGCAATCTGCGGAATCACCCAGCTGCCGCCCTGCAGGATTTCGTATACCACACCGAAGGTGTAGGCCTCGTCGGGTTTCCAGGGATCGTGGGCTACCAGCCCGGGCAGCAACCAGGCCAGGCAGAGGAGGGCGATCAACAGGGGGCGCAGCGTAATGCTCACGTTGGACACTCGTTGTTGTTATGGCTGCGGATTATCGCATCCGCGGGCGCAACACGACGAGGCGCGCCGGGATGGTGCGTAATGCGCCGCGGGAGTGCGAATGCGCACCGTAACGTGGCGCGCTGCGCACTGTTTCCGATCCTATTGCGGCTTCCATGACGCTGCGGCGATTTCCGTGACAGATGAAATTTTCATTGTTAAACATGCGGTTGCAGACAATTTTCCGGCGCTGGCGGAGGTTGGCACGCTTGCTGCAATAAGGGAAGACGGAAAAACACCCTTCAAGGAGAACCGACCATGTCTGCATTCAAGGATCCCTTCGACGCCAGCACGTCCCTGACCCGCGGCTGCTCCTGCGGCCGGCACACGGACGAAGCCGCGCATCAGGCTGACCTGGCATCCCGGACGGCGGACAGCGAAGCGCTGGGCAATCGCGTCGTCGAGGCGGCGGTGATGCGCGCGCTGTTTCCCCACGATGCAACGCGGCGGCGCTTCCTCAATGCAGTGGGTGCCAGCACCGCAATGGCGGCGATTTCCACGTTTTTCCCGCTGGGCATGGCGAAAGAGGCTTTTGCGCAGAGCGGCAACCTGGAAAAAACTTCACTCAAGGTCGGTTTCATTCCCATCACCTGCGCCACACCGATCATCATGTCGCAGCCGATGGGCTTTTATGCGCGCCAGGGTCTGAACGTCGACGTGGTCAAGACCGCCGGCTGGGCGGTGATCCGCGACAAGACCCTGAACAAGGAATACGACGCCGCGCACATGCTCTCGCCGATGCCGCTGGCGATATCGCTGGGCGTGGGGTCCAGCCCGATTCCGTACACCATGCCTGCGGTGGAGAACATCAACGGCCAGGCGATCACGCTGGCGATCAAACACAAGGACAAGCGCGACCCGAAATCATGGAAGGGTTTCAAGTTCGCAGTGCCCTTCGATTATTCGATGCACAACTACCTGCTGCGTTATTTCCTTGCCGAACACGGCCTGGATCCGGACAGGGACGTGCAGATCCGCTCGGTGCCGCCACCCGAGATGGTGGCCAACTTGCGCGCCGACAACATCGACGGTTTCCTCGCGCCGGATCCGGTCAACCAGCGCGCGGTGTACGACGGAGTCGGTTACATCCACACGCTGACCAAGGACATCTGGGCGGGGCATCCCTGCTGCGCGTTTGCGGCGAGCAGGGAGTTTGTGACCAAGATGCCGAATACCTACCGCGCGCTGCTGAAGGCGATCATGGAAGCCACGGCGTTTGCGTCTAAACAGGAAAACCGCAAGCAGATCGCGGAGGCCATTGCCCCGGCGAATTATCTGAACCAGCCGGTGACCGTGGTCGAGCAGGTGCTCACCGGGACGTTTGCCGACGGTCTGGGCAACGTGCGCAAGGATCCGAACCGCATCGATTTCGACCCCTTCCCCTGGCATTCCTTTGCGATCTGGATCATGACCCAGATGAAACGATGGGGCCAGTTGAAGGGTGACGTCGATTACGCCAAGGTCGCACGCGAAGTGTTCCTCGCCACCGATGCGATGAGGCTGATGAAGGAGGTCGGCATGAAGCCGCCGACCACCACGACCAAGAAATTCAGCGTGATGGGCAAGGAGTTCGACCCGGCCAGGCCGGATGCCTATCTCGCCAGTTTCGCGATCAAGCGTTGAGGCCGGTGAGGCGCGAAAGGGGATGGCGATGAGCCGACTGAAAAGCTGGGGGGCGCCGCTGCTGTCGCTGCTGATCCTGCTGGGGATGATCGGCGTGTGGCATGCGCTGACCCTGCCCAAAACGGCGGCGCAGACGGTGGATTCGGAGTATGCCGCGCTGGTCGGCGCGGCGGCGGCTACCGGGCAGAAGTCGGCATTCCCGTCCCCGGCGGATTTCGGCAGGAAGATCGGGGAGCACCTGAGTGATCCGTTCTACGACCGCGGGCCCAATGACAAGGGCATCGGCATCCAGCTCGGTTATTCGATCGGCCGCGTGCTGGCCGGTTACCTGCTGGCGGCGCTGGTCGCGGTGCCGCTGGGCTTCCTGATCGGCATGTCTCCGACGGTGTACCGCGCGCTGGATCCGTTCATCCAGGTGCTGAAGCCGATCTCGCCGCTGGCGTGGATGCCGCTGGCGCTGTTCACGCTGAAGGACAGTGCGGTTTCGGCGATTTTCGTGATTTTCATCTGCTCGGTGTGGCCAATGCTGATCAATACCGCGTTTGGCGTTGCCAGCGTGCGCCGTGAGTGGCTGAACGTTGCGCGCACGCTGGAGGTCGGGTCGTTCCGCACCGCCTTCCGGGTGATCCTGCCGGCCGCCGCGCCGACGATCATGACCGGCATGCGCATTTCCATCAGTATTGCCTGGCTGGTGATCGTTGCCGCGGAAATGCTGGTCGGCGGCACCGGCATCGGTTACTTCGTTTGGAATGAGTGGAACAACCTGTCGATCACCAACATCATGACGGCGATACTGGCCATCGGCGTGGTCGGCATGCTGCTCGACCTGATGATGGCGAAGCTGACGAAACTCGTCACGTTTCCGGAATAGGGAGTGAACATGACCGAGCCCCTGATCCGCATCGAAGGCATCAGCAAAAAATTCACCGGCCGTGACGGCACCGAAACCACGGTGTTCGAGAACCTGCATTTTTCCGTCGATCCCGGTGAATTTGTCTGCCTGATCGGCCATTCCGGCTGCGGCAAAACCACGATCCTCAATGTGCTCTCCGGGCTGGACCAGACCTCTTCCGGTTACGTGTTCGTCGGCGGGCGCGAGGTCAATGGCCCCAGCCTCGACCGCGCGGTGATTTTCCAGAGCCATGCGCTGATGCCCTGGCTGACGGTGATGGGCAACATCGCCTTCGCCGTATCCTCGCGCTGGCCCGAATGGGACAAGGACAAGGTCCGCGCGCACTGCCAGCAGTACATCGACCTGGTCAACCTGACGGGGTCGGAAAAGAAGCGCCCTGCGGAATTGTCGGGCGGCATGAAGCAGCGTGTCGGCATTGCGCGTGCGCTGTCGATCCAGCCCAAGATGCTGCTGATGGACGAGCCGTTTTCGGCCCTCGACGCCCTGACCCGCGGGGTGCTGCAGGAGGAGGTGCTGCGCATCTGCGCCGAAACCCGGCAGACCGTGTTCATGATCACCCATGATGTCGACGAGGCCATCCTGCTGGCGGACAAGATCGTGCTGATGACCAATGGCCCGTACGCCAAGATTGCCGAGATCGTGGTCAACACGATGCCGCGCAGCCGCACGCGCCATGACCTGCACAAGCATCCTCATTACTACCGCATCCGCAACCACCTGATCGACTTCCTGGTGGACCGCTCGAAGGCCTTTGCCGGCGATGCCGTAAACCACGACCCGAGGCATCCGCCGCTGGTGACGCCGGGCCTGGATCCGGCCGAGGCCGCCGCGTCGCCGGCAGGCAAACCATTGGTGGCCGTGAAATAGGCTGCCGCACCGCATGTTCAACCCGAATCAGACTAAAAGGAGAATCCCGTGAAGAAGAATGATGCACCCGAGGCACTGCTGGCTGCCGCCAGCATGAGCCGGCCGATGAAACGCACCGATGTCACCGAGATGGTGGTCGAGTCGAGGCTGAAGAAAGGCCTGTCCTGGGCGAAGATTGCCAAGGCCGTCGGCGCCAGCAAGGAGTGGACGACTGCCGCTCTGCTCGGCCAGATGCAGATGACCAAGGCGCAGGCCGAGGCTGCCGGCAAGCTGCTCGGCCTGCCGCCGTACGCGGTGCTGTTGCTGCAGCAGGTGCCGTACAAGGGTTCACTGCCGACGGCGGTGCCCACCGATCCGCTGATCTACCGCTTCTACGAGCTGGTCAATGTCTACGGCACCACGTTCAAGGAACTGATCCATGAGGAATTCGGCGACGGCATCATGAGCGCGATCGACTTCAGGATGGACCTCAAGCGCGAGCCCGACCCCAACGGCGACCGCGTGAAGATCGTGATGAGCGGCAAGTACCTGTCGTACAAAACCTACTGAGAGCACCGGCACTGGTCCGGTTTTTCGGGATGAGCGGCCGTTGTCCGCGCCGCCTCATCCCGTTTCATTTTTTTCACAGGAGCATGTTCATGAAAAACAACCGCAGGAAATTCCTCGCCGGCGGAGCTGCCGCCACCGGTGCCGCGATCACCGGTTTTCCGATGATCGCCCGGGCCCAGTCGTCACAGACCTTCACCTGGAAAATGACCAGCGCCTATCCCAAGGGCGCACCGTTCTACATGGACGGTCCCGGCAGCGCAGTCGACCTCGCCCGGCGCATCGACGCGATGTCCGGCGGACGGCTGAAAATCCAGGTATTCGGCGCGGGCGAACTGATCCCCGCGCTTGAGGGATTTGATGCGGTGCGTGCCGGCACGGTGGAGATGAACCATGCCAACAGCTATTTCTGGACCGGCAAGACTTTCGCCGCGCAGTATTTCACTGCAGTGCCTTTCGGCCTGAATTTCCAGGGCATGAACGGCTGGCTCTACGATGGCGGCGGACAGCAGCTGTGGAACGAGGTATACGCGCCTTTCGGCATGGTGGCGATGCCCTGCGGCAACACCGGGGTGCAGATGACCGGCTGGTTCAAGAAGGAAATCAAGTCGGTGGCCGATTTCAAGGGGCTGAAGATGCGCATCCCCGGTCTGGCCGGCAAGGTCTACGCGGCGCTGGGCGTTGACGTCAAACTGCTGCCGGGCGGCGAAATCTTCCCGGCGCTGGAGCGCGGGGTGATCGATGCCGCCGAGTTTGTCGGTCCGTACCAGGATCGCCGCCTCGGATTGCAGAAGGCCGCGCGTTACTACTACACCACCGGCTGGCACGAGACGGCGACGGTGTCCGAACTGCTGATCAACAAGGCCGCCTGGGAAAAGCTGCCGAAGGATCTGCAGGCTGTCGTTGAAAACGCGGCTGCAGCCTGCAACGTGATCAGCGAAGCCTGGTGCCAGCGGACCAATGCCGAGGCCATGGAAGACCTGGTCAAGAACCAGAAGGTCATTGCCCGCTCGCTGCCGGATCCGGTGGTCAAGGCCCTGCGCGACACGACGAACAAGGTGCTGGCCGAGGCCGTGGCCAAGGATCCGCTGGTGAAGAAAGTGCACAACTCGTACATGGCGTACAAGGCCAAGTACGACGCCTGGGCGGGTTACAGCGAGACTGTCTACCACAACAAGATCCGCGGCTGATCCATGTCCGGCTCCGGATTGCGCGCGCGCATCGAGCGTTTCACCGACCTCACCGGCCGGGCCACCTCGTGGCTCGTGCTGGTGATTGTCGTGCTGATGGCGACCAACGTGCTGCTGCGTTATCTGTTCAGCTACGGATCGGTGTGGGCCCAGGAGCTGGAGTGGCACCTGCTTGCGCCGCTGATCCTGTTCGGCATGAGTTACGCGCTGTTGCACGGCGAGCACGTACGGGTGGATGTGCTGTATGCGAACTTCTCGCCGCGCAAGAAGCTTTACGTGGACTTGCTGTCTGCGGTGCTGTCGATGGCGATCTCCCTGGTCATCATCGCGCTGTCGGTTAAATACGTGCAGCAGTCCTGGGTCGTCGGAGAGCAGTCCGCGGATCCCGGTGGTCTGCCTTACCGGTGGGCTCTCAAGGCATTGATTCCGCTGGGATTCCTGTTCCTGATCCTGCAGTCCTTCGCACTTGCGCTGGGCGCGGTCGAAAAACTCAAGGCCCTTCGCCGATGAGCGGCAGCGAAATTCTCGTGCTGCTGATGCTGGCAGGCTTTTTCGGCCTGCTGATGCTGGGCGTGCCGGTGGCGCTGACGCTGGCCACGACCGGTTTCGTGTTTGGCGCGCTCGGTTTCGGTTTCGATCTGTTCAACCTGCTGCCGGCGCGCATCTACGGGGTCGTTGCCAATTACCAGTGGCTGGCGATTCCGCTGTTCGTGTTCATGGGCGTGATGCTGGAGAAGTCCCGTCTGGCCGATGACCTGCTGGACGTGGTGGGACATCTTGCCGGCGGCCTGCGCGGCGGCATGGCCATCGGCATCATTGCCGTCGGCGTGCTGATGGGCGCGACCACCGGAATCGTCGGTGCGACCGTAATCACGCTGGGCCTGCTGACGCTGCCGACGCTGCTCAAGCGTGGTTACCATCCGGGAATCGCCTGCGGCGCCATCTGCGCATCCGGCACCCTGGGGCAGATCATTCCACCGAGCCTGATCCTGATCCTGCTGGCCGACATCCTCCAGCTGTCGGTGGGCACGCTGTTTGCGGCGGCCGTCGTGCCCGGCATGCTGCTGGCTGCGATCTATTGCACGTACATCATCGTGATCGGCATGGTGAAGCCCGAACTGGTGCCGCCGTTACCGGTGGAGGAGCGTGATGCGGTTTCGCGGCGCGATCTGTGGACGAGATTCTTCAAGGTGGTGGTGCCGCCGGTGCTGCTGGTGATGGCGGTGCTGGGCTCGATCATCGGCGGTGTTGCAGCCCCCACCGAGGCGGCATCGATGGGCGCGTTGGGCGCCATTCTGGTGACGGCTTTTGCCGGCCGTTTTTCCTTCAACGTGCTGCGCGAAACCTGCCAGTCGACGGCCAAGATCACCGCGATGATGATGTTCATCCTGATCTGCGCCCAGGTTTTTGCGCTCTCGTTCCGCGGACTTCATGGCGAGGACCTGATCAACGACCTGTTCGAGTTCCTGCCGGGCGGCGTCAATGCTGACATCCTGTTCCTGATACTGCTGATTTTTGTGCTTGGCTTCTTCATTGAATGGATCGAGATCAGCTACATCGCGGTGCCGCTGTTTTTGCCGATATTCGCGCAACAGGGCGTGGACCTGGTCTGGCTGGGCATGCTGATCTGCATCACCATGCAGACCTCCTTCCTGACGCCGCCTTTCGGATGGGCGCTGTTTTTCCTGCGTGGTGTTGCGCCGCCTGAAGTGACGACGCGCCATATGTACATGGGTGTCATTCCCTTCGTGGCCATGCAGTTGCTGGCGGTGCTGCTGGTATTCCTGTTTCCGCAGCTGGCGCTGTGGCTGCCGAAGGTCATCGGCTGGTAGCGGCTTGACGGCGCGAGCGCGGGGGACCGGAGAATGATCCACTCGACATGCGCCACACGCGGCATGGCCGTTGCGCCCCACGCAGCGGCTGCGCAGTCCGCGCTCGCCGTGCTGCGTGAAGGTGGCAACGCCATCGAGGCGATGATCGCTGCCGCGGCAACCATCGCGGTGGTGTATCCGCACATGAACTCGATTGGCGGCGACAGCTTCTGGCTGCTGCACGTGCCCGGGGAGGCGCCTGGGGCGATTGATGCCTGCGGTGCCGCCGCGCAGCGGGCGTC
>LNFM01007160.1_pt1 | contig 17694 bp, 17 predicted proteins | sample 596031 | NCBI WGS metagenome assembly LNFM01 (sample SAMN04254537, study PRJNA301005) | activated carbon metagenome | isolation source: dual media filters at the Ann Arbor, Michigan drinking water treatment plant | place: USA: Ann Arbor | reverse complement strand
GCCCGCAGGCGGTGACGGATATGCTGGGCGGCCAGGTGGACATGACCTTCAACACGATCAATTCCGTGATGACCGCGGTGCGCGACGGTGCGGCGCGGGCGCTGGCCACCACCGGCGCCACGCGCGACCCGCTGCTGCCGGATGTGCCGACCTTCGCGGAGCTGGGCTTCCCCGCCTATCGCGCCAGCGGCTGGCTGGGCTTCGTGATGCCGGCGGGCACGCCGCCGGGCATCATCGGCGAACTGGCCTCCGCCATTGCGCAGATCGCCGCCCAGCCGGGTTTCGCGGAACGCATCGCCAGCATCGGCATCAAGCCCATCCTCAGCAACCCCGCCGAATTCCGCGCCATCATCGCCCCCGAGATCGCCCGCTGGACCGAAGTGGCACGCCAGGCCGGGGTGCAGGTGGAGTGATGCTGACGCGGGAGACGGTGAGCGGCACGCGCCATGCCATCTCCGCCGGGCATCACCTGGCGAGTGCGGCCGGCTTCGCCGTATTGCAGGCCGGCGGCAATGCGGTGGATGCGGGCTGCGCGGCCGGGCTGGCGCTGGGCGTGCTGCACCCGGACCTGGTGAGCGTGGCCGGCGTCGCGCCGATCATCCTGCGCACCGCCACCGGCGTCGTGGAGACCATTGCCGGAGTCGGTCCCTGGCCGGCTGCGACGGATGCAGGGTATTTCCAGCGCGAGCATGGCGGGACGATGCCAGCGGGCGTGCGGCGCACCGTGGTGCCGGCCGCGCCCTGCGCCTGGATCACCGCGCTGCAACGCCACGGCAGCATGGATTTTGCCGAGGTCGCCGAACACGCCATCCGCTTCGCCGCGGAGGGTTTTGCCGTCTATCCGCTGCTCGCGGAAAACCTCGCCAACCACGCGGCGGAATATCGCCGCTGGCCGCAGAATGCGGCGATCTACCTGCCGGATGACAAGCCGCCCGCGGCCGGCGACCTGTTCGTGCAGACCGACCTCGCGGCAACCCTGCGCTTCATGGTGGCGGAGGAACAGGCCGCCCGTGCGCGGGGTGCGGATCGCGTGGCGGGGCTGGAGGCGGCGCGGGAGGCCTTCTACCGCGGCGACATCGCCCGGCGGATGGTGGATTTCATCGAGGCCGAGGGCGGCTGGCTGTCCCGCGACGACCTCGCGCGCTTCCGCTGCCCCGTCCTGCCGCCAATGGGCGTGGCCTGGCGCGGCCAGCAGGTCTTCACAGGCGGCGCCTGGTGCCAGGGGCCGACGCTGCTGCAGGCGCTGCTGATGGCAGACCGCGCCGGGCTGGCGGAGCTGCCGCACAACTCCACGGACTATCTGCATCTGCTGGCGGAGGTGCTGAAGATGGCCTTCGCCGATCGCGAGCATCACCTGGGCGACCCGGACTTCGTGGCCGTGCCGCTGGCCGCGATGCTGTCGGAGGCGCATATCGCGGCGCGCGTCGCGGCCATCGACACGCGCCGCGCGCATCCGGGGATGATGGCGCCGCTGATCGGACGCGGCCGCGGCACGCCGGCGCCCTCCGCGGCGCTGGACCCGCCCGTGGAAGCGGGCACTTCCTATGTCGCGGTGGTGGATCGCTGGGGCGCGGCCTTTTCCGCCGCGCCGTCCGATGCCTCCTGGTCCAGTCCGGTGGTGCCGGGGTTGGGCTTCGTGCCGTCCAACCGTGGCTCGCAGAACCGCACGGACCCGACGCATCCGGCGGGGCTCGCACCGGGCAAGCGCCCGCGGCTGACGCCGATGCCGGCGCTGGCACTTGGCGCGGATGGCAGCGTGATGCCCTTCGGCTCACCGGGGAATGACGTGCAGCCACAGGCGCTTTTGCAGGTTCTGATGAACCTGTTCGTCCATGGCATGTCGCCGCAGGCCGCGGTGGAGACCCCGCGCATCGCCAGCTACGCCTTCCCCGGCACCTCCGCACCGCATGACCATTTCCCGGCACGGCTGGCGGTGGAATCGCGCATTCCGGTTGCGACGCGGGAGGCGCTGGCGGCGATGGGGCACGACATCCGGCTGTGGCCGGAACGCACCTGGCTGGCCGGCTGCGTCGAGCTGGTGCGGAAGGCACCCGGCGGGCTGCTCTCGGCCGCCGCCGATCCGCGCCGCCCTGCCGCCGCGATCGCGATATGATCCTGGCGCGGTTGCGGCGCATCGGCGCCCTGGCGGCGCCGACGGCGGTGGTGGCCCTGTTGCAGGTGGTTGGCCAGTTGTTCGAGACCTGGCTGGCCGCACGCCAGGGCACGGCGGCGCTGGCCGGCTGGGCCACGGTGCTGCCCTTCGCACTGCTGATGCAAATGATGTCGACGGGCGCCATGGGCGGCGGCGTGGTCTCCGCCATCGCCCGTGCGCTGGGTGGTGGCAGGCGGGAGGAGGCGTCGGCCATGGTGCTGCATGCGGCGCTGATCGCGCTCGCCGCCGGGCTGCTCTTTGCGCTGCCATTGGCCATCTTCCCGCGCGTCATCTTCGGCGCAATCGGCGGGGCCGTGGTTGCGGATGCCGCGGCAACCTATGCCATGTGGCTGTTCGGTGCCGCGGCGGTGCCGATCTGGATGACCAATACATTGGCTTCCGTGCTGCGCGGCGGCGGGCGGCATGCGTTGGCAGCCAGGGTGCTGGTGCTCGCCTGGCTGGCATTGCCGCCGGTGAGCTGGGCGCTGGTTGAACCGCTCGGCATGGGCCTGGCCGGCATCGGCGCGGCCATGGCGCTGGTATTCTGGGTGGCGACGCTGGCCATGGCGCTGGTGGTGCTGCGCGGCGGCGCAGGCTTCGTGCCCAGCCTGAGAATGCGGCCGCAGGCGGCGGTCTTCGGCAAGATACTGTCGGTGGGGCTGGTGGCGAGCGGGCTGGCGGTGCTGGCCAACCTCGCCACCATCCTGGTGACGGCGCAGATGGCGTCCTATGGCGCCGTCGCGGTTGCGGCCTATGGCATCTCCGCCCGGCTGGAATTCCTGATGATCCCGCTGGCCTTCGGCATCGGCTCCGCGCTCACCGCGCTGGTCGGGCGCGCGGCGGGTGCGGGGGATTGGGCGGAGGCGCGGGCGCTGGCCTGGACCGGCGCGGCGCTGGCGCTGCTGCTGACCGGTGCGGCCGGGCTGGTGGTGGCGCTGTGGCCTGTGCAGGTGGCGTCGCTGTTCACCGCGGATGCGGCGGTTGTCGCGATTGCGGCGCGCGGGCTGGCCTATGTCGGCCTGGCCTTCGGCGGCTTCGGGCTGGGCATGGCGCTGTATTTCGCCAGCCAGGGCGCCGGGCGCATGGGCTATCCGGTGGCCGGCGCCTTTTCGCGGCTCGGTCTGGCGGTGGGCGGTGGGGCGCTGCTGGCGGGGCCGCTCGGCATGGGGATCGAGGGGCATTTCCTCGGCGTCGCACTCGGCATCACCGCCTATGGCGCCGTCACGGCGCTCGGCGTGCGCCGGGCGGTCTGGCCGGGCGGCGCCTGACGCGGCAGGATGGCCCCCAAGAATTGGGGGAACGCCGAATTGGCCGAATCAGGCGAGCTCGCCGCCTTGCGCGACACCGTGCGCCGCTTCGCCGAGAGCGAGGTCGCACCCCGCGCGGCGGCGCTGGACGAGAGCGAGGCCTTTCCCGCGGAAATCTACCGCGCCCTGGGTGGTCTCGGCCTGCTCGGCATCACCGTGCCGGAGCGGCTGGGCGGGGCGGAGGCCGGGGTGCAGGCCTATGCCATCGTCATGGAGGAATTGTCGCGCGGCTATGCCAGCGTGGCGGACCAAGTGGGTCTGGTGGAGTTGCTGGGCACGCTGCTGTCCGAACACGGCACGCCCGCGCAACAGGCGCAGTACCTGACTCCGCTGCTGCGCTACGAGACGAGTTGCGCCTATGCGCTGACCGAGGCGGAAGCGGGCTCGGACCTGGCGAATCTGAAGACCACGGCACGGCGCGACGGCCCCGACTGGCTGCTGAACGGCACAAAAATGTGGATCCACATGGCGCCGCGCGCGGATTTTGCCGCGGTGCTGGCGCGCACGGACCCCGCGGCCGGGCATCGCGGCATGTCGATCTTCCTGGTGGACCTCGCCGCGCCGGGCGTGGAGCGGTTGCGGACGGAGCACAAGATGGGCCAGCGCGCGTCCCCCGTCGGCGGTCTGCGTTTCTCCGATCTGCGGCTGCCCAGCGCGGCGCTGCTGGGGCCGGAGGGGCGCGGCTTCCACATGATGATGTCGGTGCTGGACAAGGGCCGCATCGGCATCGCGGCGCTGGCACTCGGCATCCTGCAATGCGCGCTGGAGGAGAGCGTCAGCTATGCGAAGCAGCGCGTGCAATTCGGCAAGCCGATCGCCGAGCAGCAGGCGATCCGCTTCCTGATCGCCGACATGGCGAAGGACGCGCATGCAGCCCGGCTGCTGGTGCGCGATGCCGCACAGGGCATGGATGAGGGCCGCCGCGTGACGCTGGAGGCCAGCTTCGCCAAGTGTTTTGCCAGTGACGCGGCGGTGGCGCGCACGGCGGATGCCGTGCAGATCCATGGCGGCAGCGGCTATATCCGCGGCGTGACGGTGGAGCGGCTGTATCGCGACGCGAAGATCACGCAGATCTACGAAGGCACCAACCAGATCCAGAGGGTCATCATGGCACGCGAGATTTTTTCGTAATGCGCCCCGTTGCATTGGTGACGGGTGCACGCCGAGGCATCGGCCGCGCCAGCTGCGTGGCGCTCGCCGCCGCGGGCTATGACGTGCTCGGCTGTGACCTCGGCGAGGAAGGGTTTGCCGAAACCGGAGAGGCCGTGCAGGCCGCCGGCGGGCGCTTCGCCTGGCATCTCTGCGACGTCTCCGACCTCGATGCGGTGGAGGCCATGGTCGACTGGGCCTGGACCAAATGGGGCGGGGTGGAGGCGCTGGTGAACAATGCCGGCGTCGGCGCCCTGCAGCGCGGCGACCTGCTGGACGTCTCCCGTGAATCCTGGGACCGCTGCCTCGACATCAACACCCGCGCGCCCTTCTTCGTCTCCCAGCATTTGGCGCGGCGGATGGTGGCGGAGGGCGCACCTGCCCGCGGCAACCGCGCGTTGGTCTTCATCTCCTCGGCCAATGCGGCCATGGCGAGCGCCGACCGCACGGAATACAGCGCCAGCAAGATCGCCGTCAGCATGGTGGCGCGCTGCTTCGCCATCCGCATGGCGGAGGAAGGCGTGCCGGTCTACGACATCCGCCCGGGCGTGATCCGCACCGACATGACCGCGGCCGTGACCGCGAAATACGACAAGCGCATCGCGGAGGGACTTTCGCCGATCCGCCGCTGGGGCGAGCCGGAGGATGTCGGCCGCGCCATCGCGGCGCTGGTCACCGGCGCCATTCCCTTCTCCACCGGCGATGCCTTCCACATCGACGGCGGCCTGCATCTGCACCGGCTATGAAAATCGACCCCGCGCTGCTGCGCTACGAGCAGGTGGAACCGGGCCTCGTCATCGAGACCGGCGGCATCACGGTGACGGAGGCGCATATCATCGCCTTCGCCGGGCTGACCGGCGACTTCTTCGACATCCACATGGATGATGATTATGCGCGTGCCCTCGGCTATCCCGGCCGCGTCGCACATGGGCTGCTGGGGCTGGCGCTGTGCGACGGGTTGAAGAACCGCGCGCCCGTACGCTTCGCGGCCATCGTCTCCCTGTCCTGGCGCTGGTCCTTTGCGGGGCCGATCCTGGTGGGCGATCGGATCGCGGCGCGCATCACCGTGCTGTCGAAACGGCTGACGAAGAATCCGGCGCGCGGCATCGTCACCATGGATTTCGCGCTGACCAACCAGCGCGGCGAGGTCGTGCAGAAGGGTGAGAACGACCTGATGGTGCACACGCTACAGGTCGACGAAGGCGCCTGAGTCCGAACTGCGCAGGATCGCCTCGATGGCGCGCAGCACGGGCAGGCCGCTGGCGCCGTCATGGCTGGGCGCACGGTGCTGCGTGATGGCGGCGCACATCTCGCCGATCATGGCGCGGTGCGGGCCGTGGTCGAAGGCCATGGGGTCCGCGCCGCCGCCGCCGGCCATGGCGCCCTCCACCACCTCCACCGGGCGGCCCTTCACATGCAGGTCGAGGCGTTCCGCCACCAGGCATGCGCTGCCGCCGGTGCCGGCGATCTCGATGCGCTCGGGGTAGCCGGGCTCCGCCACCGTGGTCGCATCCAGCGCACCGATGGCACCGCTGGCGAATTGCAGCGCGGCGCAAGCCATGTCCTCCGTATCGATGGCGCGCAGCCCGCTGGTCCTGGCCAGCGCGCCGACCCGCGCCAGCGGCCCCGCGATATGCAGCAGCAGGTCCAGTGTGTGGATCGCCTGGGTCAGCAGCACCCCGCCGCCATCACGCGCCTTCGTGCCGCGCCCCGGCTGCGCGAAATAGGCCGCATCACGCCACCAACGAATGGACGCGGAGCAGGACAGCAATGCGCCCAGCTCACCCGCCTCCACCGCCTGCTTCAGCCGCAGCGCCGCCGGCCGGAAGCGGTGCTGGAACACCACGCCGAGCGTCACACCCGCCTGCCGCGCCACCTGCACCAGCGCCGCGCCCTCGGCCGCCGTCCGCTCCAGCGGCTTCTCCACCAGCAGGTGTTTTCCCGCCGCGGCCGCCGCCTGCGCCACCGGCAGGTGCTGGCCGGGTGGCGTCAGCACCAGAACGAGGTCCAGCCCCGGCGCGGCCAGCAACGCATCCTGGCTGTCGAAGACCGGCGCCTTCCAGCGCAGCGCAAAGCCTTCGCGGCGTTCGACACTCGGCGAGAAACCACCGACCAGCCGCACGGTGCCCGCTCCCTCCAGATCCCGGATCGCCAGCATGTGCGGCTGGGTCGCCATGCCCAGCCCGACAATCCCGATGCCGATCATCGCGCCGTCCCTTCCCGCATGGCCGCCAGGCACAGCACGTTCATCTCATTCTCATAGGCGAGGCCTGCCGTTAGCGGCGCCTCCAGTGATTGCCGCACCGCCGCCTTCACCGCCTGCACCGCCACCGGGCTGAGCGCGGCGAGGCGGGCGCACAGCGCATGCGCTGTGCCCTCCAACGCCGCATCCGGCACCAACTGCTCCACCAGCCGCAGCCGCAGCGCCTCCTCGCCATCGATCGGCTCGCCGGTCAGCAGCAGGCGCATGGCCTGGCCGAAGCCGGCGATGCGGGGCAGCATCTGGGAGGCGCCGCCGCCGCCGACCCAGCCGCGCGTCACCTCCGGAAAGCCGATGCGGCTGGACTCCGCCGCGATGCGGATATCGGCGGCCAGGGCGATCTCGAAGCCACCGCCCAGCGCCCAGCCCTTGATGGCCGCGACGACCGGCTTGCGAATGGTGCGGATGGCACCGGGATAATCGGGGCGGTGGCGGAAGTCCCAGGCGGTGCGAAACGCCTCGATGGCGCGCAGATCCATGCCGGCGCAGAAGGCGCGCGGCCCGGCGCCGCGCAGCAGCACCGCGCGCACCGCCTCATCCGCATTGATGGCGCGCGCATGGCTGGCGAGTTGTTCGGCCATCGGGTTGGTGATGGCGTTGTGCTTGGCCGGGCGGTCCAGCGTCAGCACCGCCACGCCGTCCGCGACCTCCAATGTCACCTGGCCGTCTTCCATCCCGTTTCCTCCCACGCGCCAGCCCGGTAGAGTGGCGGCAACAACGGTTGGGGAAACGCGCGCAATGCGCAAGGTCAGTGCGCCGCAGGCGGCCTCGCTGGTGCGGGATGGGGATACGCTGCTGATCGGCGGCTCCGGCGGCGGCCATGCCGTGCCGGATGCGCTGCTGGCGGCATTGGGCGCAAGGTTTCGCGACTCCGGCGCGCCACGCGCGATCACCGCACTGCATCCGGTGGGCGTGGGGGATGGCGGCAGCCGCGGCCTCGGCCATTTGGCGCAGAAGGGCTTGCTGCGCCGCAACATCGCCGGCAGCTACGTCAACAGCCCACCCGTTGGCGCCATGGCGCTGGCCGATGAGATCGAGGCCTGGTCGCTGCCGCAGGGCGCGCTGAGCCAGTTGATGCGCGAAATGGCCGCCGGCCGCATGGGGCTGTTCACCAAGACCGGCCTGCACAGCTTTGTCGATCCGCGCCTCCAAGGCGGCCGCCAATCCCCCTCCGCGAAGGAGGATCTGGTGGAGCTGGTGACGCTGCGCGGCGAGGAGATGCTGTTCTACAAGCCCTACCAGGTGGATATCGCCTTCCTGCGCGGTACCACGGCGGATGAGGATGGCAACATCGCCATGGAGCAGGAGGCGGTGACGCTGGAAATGCTGTCCGAGGCGCAGGCCACCCGCCGTTGCGGCGGCATCGTCGTGGTGCAGGTCCAGCGCATGGTCCGCCGCGGCAGCCTGCATCCGAAGATGGTGAAGATCCCTGGCATCCTGGTGGATCTGGTGGTGGTGGAACCGGGGCAGGAACAGACCTACCTGACGCCCTATTCCCCCGCCTATTCGGGCGAGTATCGCATCCCGCTCGATGACATTCCCCGCCTGAAGCTGGATGCCCGCAAGATCGTGGCGCGGCGCGGCACGCTGGAACTATTCCCTGGCGCCATCTGCAACCTCGGCTCCGGCATCTTCACCGGCATCGCCAATGTGGCGGCGGAGGAAGGCTGCCTCGATGCGATCTGCCTGACCAATGAACAAGGCAATATCGGCGGCGCCCCGGCCAGTGGCGGCGATGCGGGTGCGGCGATGAACCCGGACGCGACCGTGGACCAGCCCTACCAGTTCGATTTCTACGATGGCGGCGGGCTGGACCTCGCCTTCCTGTCCTTCGCGGAGTTCGATGCGGCCGGCAATGTGAATGTCTCCCGCTTCGGCGGCAAGCTGATCGGGCCGGGCGGGTTCATCAATATCAGCCAGAATGCGCAGCGCGTGATCTTCGGCGGCACGCTGACCGCTGGTGGCAAGCCGAAGGCGGTGGCGCAGGTGGAGGAGATCACCTTCTCCGGCGCCTTCGCGCGCCAACGCGGCCAGCCGGTGCTGTATGTGACGGAAGCGGCGGTGTTCCGCCTGGGTGAATCCGGCCCGGAACTGATCGAGATCGCGCCCGGCCTGACGGTGGAGGATATCTGCGGCCGCATGGGTTTCCGGCCCGCCATCGCGCCCGATCTACGGGCCATGGAGGCGCGGCTCTTCGCCGAGGCGCAGATCGGCCTGGCCGCACATATCGCCGGCCGCCCCGCCAAGCCCGCCTCCCCGCGCCTGGCCGAGCTATGAGCCTCGGCCTCGAAATCGGGGCGGCGGCGCGTTTCACCAAGACGGTGACGGAGCGCGACCTGCTGCTGACGGCGGACATCACAGGCGACCACGATCCGCTGCATGTCGATGCGGCATATGCCGCCCGGACGCCCTATGGCCAGCGCATCGCCCATGGCGCGCTGGTGCTCGGTGTATTATCTGCCACCGCCTCCGAAATCGCCCATCGCGCCATCGCCGCGGGCTGCGCCGGCGTGCCGGTTTCGCTGGGCTATGACCGTGTACGGTTCCTGGCGCCGGTCTTCATCGGGGATGTACTGGAAGCCCGCTACCAGGTGGCGGAGCTGGATCCGGCGCGCGGCCGGATGGAAGCGGATTGCGCGGTGGTGAACCAGAAGGGGGAAACCTGCCTGGTCGCCCGGCACATCATGAAGTGGGTGCGCGCGGCCGGGTAACTAGGCGGTTCCCAGCGCGACGGGACCGGGTTAAACTGGGTTGGTAACCGGGCACATGACCCGCAACCAAAGGGGAAGCTATCCATGGAACGTCGTGCACTGCTCGGCGGGTTTGCCGCCGCGACCGGCCTGCTCGCCACGCCGCATGTGGCGCGCGCCCAGGCGCCAATCACGCTGAACGGCGCCAGCCAGTTCAACGAGGAACATGTCTTCACGCGCGCCATGAAGCACTTCGCCACGAAGGTGCAGGAATATTACGGCCGCCCGGTGAATTTCGTCTGGCATCTCAACAGCTCGCTCGGGCTGGAGAAGCAGTATTTCGAATACATGTCGGCCGGCCGCGCCGTGGATTTCGGCATCGTCAGCCCGGCCCACATGTCCACCTTCAGCCGCGCCGCACCCTTCATCGACGCACCCTTCCTGTTCCGCGACCTGGCGCATTGGAACAAGGTGCTGGACGGGGACATGCTCAAGCCCGTCTCGGACGAGGTGGAGCGCCGCGCGCGCGTCGCGCTGATCGGCTATGCCGGCGGCGGCACGCGCAACATCTTCTCCAACCGCCCGGCGACCAACATGGCGCAGCTGCGTGGCCTGCGCGTGCGGGTGCAGGGCGCGCCGATCTGGTCGCGCACCTTCCAGGCGATCGGCATGGCGCCGCAGGTCATCGCCTATAACGAAGTGTACAACGCCATCCAGAACAACGTCATCGAGGCCGGCGAGAATGAGGCCGCGGGCGTCGAGCAGATGCGGTTCTATGAGGTCGGGCCGAACCTGATCATGACGGAGCACGCCATCACCGTGCGGCCGCTGTGCTTCTCCGTGCAGACCATGGCGCGCCTGCCGCGCGAGTTGCAGGACGCGATCCGCCGCGCGGGGCGCGAGGCCGGCGTCTTCGGCCGCAATGCCGAAAGCAGCGAGGATGCGCAGAAGATCACCGCGCTGGAAGCCGCCGGCCGCCTGCGCAAGATCACCTTCACGCAGCGGGCGGAGATGAACGCCGCGGTGAAGCCGGTGATGGAAGCCTACGCCAAGGAAATCGACGCGGATCGCATCTTCACCGCGATCAACGCCCTGACCTCCTGATCCTCGTGCTCTGAGGTCCCGGGCGGGGCGCCGCATGCGCCCCGCCCCCCCCTTTCCACAACTGCCTATAGGCGAAGGATACCCACCCGCATGCCGCCAGAAGGCGCGCGCGGCCTGTTCCGCCGCATCAGCGCAGCATATGCGCGCTTGCTCGACGTGCTGCTGGTGGTGACGGTCATCGGCATCATCCTGCCCGTCACCATGCAGATCTTCGCCCGTTTCGTGGACTGGTTCCCGCGCTACATCTGGACCGAGGAGATGTCGCGCTTCCTGCTGGTCTGGATGATCATGATCGGCGGGATGATCGGCGTGCGCGAAGGCACCCATTTCAACGTCGACCTGTTCCACAATCTGCGCGGCCGCGCCAAGGCGGCGATGGATATCCTCTCCTCCGTCTTCGTGCTCGGCTTCGCCTCTGTCTTCATCGTCTATGGCTGGGAATTCACCGATACCGCCTGGTTCCGGATCAGTGAGCTCGCGGAACTGCCGCTCTGGACCATCCACATCGCCTGGCCGATCGCCGGCGTGACCTGGGTGATCTTTGCCGGCGAACGTGTGTGGGACGACCTGCAGATCCTGCTGCACGGCGAGAAGGCGGAACACTGATGGGCGGCAATATACTGGCCACGGGCGATGCCGCGTGGATCATGTTCGGCATCTTCTTCGCCCTGCTGGCGCTGCGCGTGCCGGTGGCGGTGTCGCTCGGCATCGCCTGCCTGCCGGCCTTCATCCTGGAAGACCGCCTGTGGCCGATGATCCTGGTGCAGGAGACATTCAACTCCTACAACTCCTTCATCCTGCTGGCCGTGCCCTTCTTCCTGCTCGCCGCCAATCTCATGACGGCGGGCGGCATCACGGACCGATTGGTCACGCTGTCACGCTCCATGGTGGGCCACCTGCCGGGCGGGCTGGCGCAGATCAATGTGGTGCTGTCCGTGTTCTTCGCCGGTATCTCCGGCAGTTCCACCGCGGATGCCGCGAGCCAGGGCCGCGTCTTCATCGATGCGCAGATCAAGGAAGGCTATTCACCGAGCTTCTCGGTCGCCATCACGGCGGTCTCCTCCGTGCTTGCGGTGGTCATCCCGCCCTCGATCCTGATGATCGTCTGGGGTGGCGTGCTGACCACCTCGATCGGCGCGCTGTTCCTGGCCGGCATCCTGCCCGGGTTGTTCCTGGCGGCGTCGCAGATGGGCACGGTCCACGTCTATTCGAAGATCCGCAACTACCCGACCTATCCCAAGGCAAGCTGGGGTGAATTGGCGCACGCGCTGTTCATCTCCATCCCGGCGCTGATGACGCCCTTCATCATCATCGGCGGCAAGATCTTCGGCTGGTTCACGCCCACGGAGGCCGCCTGCATCGCGGTGCTCTATGCGCTGGCGCTGTCGCTGCTGGTCTATCGCAAGCTGGATATGCGTGGGCTGTACGACGCCTTCAGCCGCACCGGCCGCTTCGCCGCCATCACGCTGTTCTGCGTCGGCACCGCCAGCGTCTTCGGCTGGCTGATGGCCTTCTACCAGATTCCGCAAGCGCTGCTGGCCGGCGTTTCATCCTGGGAGATGGGGCCGATCGCGGCGGGCTTCTTCATCGCCGCGACCTTCCTGGTGGTGGGCTGCTTCCTGGATGCGATCCCGGCCATCATCATCGTCGGCACCATCCTCCAGCCGATCGCGGCGGCGGCCGGTATTCATCCGGTTCATTTCGCCATGATCAGCATCGTCTCCCTGGCCTTCGGCCTGGTGACGCCGCCCTATGGCCTTTGCCTGCTGATATGCTGTTCCATCGCGGGATTGCGGCTGATCGACGTGTTGAAGGACGTGATGATCATGCTGGTGCCGATGTTCCTGGTGCTGGTGCTGCTGATCCTGTGGCCGGGCATGGCGCTGCTGATCCCGAGCATCCTGGAGCCGGGCTTCATGCAGTAGCGGCGCGGTTGCGCAACGGCGGAGCGGGGCGCATTTTGCGGGTGTGACACTTGCCCCCTCCCCCCGCTCCTCCGCGCCGGTTCCGTTGCCGGCCACCTCGCCGGTTCCGTTGCCGGCCACCTCGCCGGTTGCTTTGCCGGCCACCTCGCCGGTTGCCTCACTGGGGCTGCTGCTGCCGCATCTGCGGCCCTATCTGCCACGTGCGCTGGCCGCGGCCTTCGCGCTGATCGCCGCCGCCGGGCTGACGCTCGCACTCGGCCAGGGGCTGCGGCACCTGATCGACCGCGGCTTCGCCGGCGGCGTCGCGGCGCTGGACCAGGCGGCGCTGTTCATGGGCAGCGTGGTGGCGTTGCTGGCGATTGCCACCTCTGCCCGCTACTACCTCGTCTCCTGGCTCGGCGAACGGGTCGCGGCGGATCTGCGGCGCCGGGTCTTCGACCATGTGCTGACGCTGTCCCCCAGCTTCTTCGAAACAGCACGCACCGGCGATATCCTGTCCCGCATGACGGCGGATGTGGCGCTGTTGCAGGCGCTGATCGGCTCCGCCATCTCCATGGGCCTGCGCAACATGCTGACCGGCCTGGGCGCGCTGGCCATGCTGCTGGCCACCAGCGCCAAGCTGGCCGGCATCGTGCTGGCCGTGCTGCCGCTGGTGATCGTGCCGCTGGTGGTGTTCGGCCGGCGCGAACGCCGCCTGTCCAAGCTGGCGCAGGAACGCGTGGCAGACCTGGCCGCGACGGCGGAGGAAGCGCTGAACGGCCTGCGCATCGTCCAGGCCTTCACGCATGAGCCGGAGGACCGCCGCCGCTTCTCGGGCGAGGTCGAGCGCTCCGTCGCCGCGGCATTGCGCCGCATCGCCTCCCGCACCGCGCTGATCCTGGTGGTGATCCTGTGCGGCTTCGGCGCCATCACCTTCAGCCTGTGGGTCGGTGGGCATGATGTGGTGGCCGGGCGGATGACGGGTGGGGAGCTGACGGCCTTCGTCTTCTACGCCGTGCTGCTAGCCAGTTCGGGCGCGACGATGAGTGAGCTGTGGGGCGAGATCCAGCGCGCCGGCGCGGCCGCGGACCGGCTGCTGGAGGTGCTGTCCGCACGCTCCGACATTCCCGCTCCCGCCAACCCCGTGGCCCTGCCGCAACCGCCGCAGGGCCGCGTGGCCTTCGAGAACATCCGCTTCGCCTACCCCACCCGCCCCGGCCAGAATGCGCTGGAGGGTTTCTCCCTGGTGGTGGAACCTGGGGAAACGGTGGCCCTTGTCGGCCCCTCCGGCGCCGGCAAGACCACGGTGTTCCAACTGTTGCTGCGCTTCTACGACCCGCAATCCGGCCGCGTGCTGGTGGATGGGGTGGATGCGGCGCAGGCGGACCCGGCGGCGCTGCGCGGCCGGCTCGGCCTGGTGCCGCAGGACCCCGCCATCTTCTCCACGAGCGTGGCCGAGAATATCCGCTACGGAAGGCTGGACGCGACGGATGCGGAGGTGGAGGCCGCTGCCGTGGCCGCCGCCGCGGATGACTTCATCCGCCGCCTGCCGCAGGGCTACGCCACCCATCTGGGCGCCCGCGGCGTGACGCTTTCGGGCGGCCAGCGCCAGCGCATCGCCATCGCACGGGCCATCCTGCGCGACCCGCCGATCCTGCTGCTGGATGAGGCGACCAGCGCGCTGGACGCGGAATCCGAGCAATCGGTGCAGAAGGCGCTGGAAGCGCTGTCCCAGGGCCGCACCACGCTGGTGGTGGCGCATCGCCTGGCCACGGTGCGCAAGGCAGACCGCATCGTGGTGATGGAGGGCGGGCGCATCGTGGCGATGGGCACGCATGATGCGCTGGTGCGGGAAGGCGGGCTGTATGCCCGCCTCGCCGCGCTGCAATTCTCCGAGCCCGGCTGATCAGCGCCGGACCCGGCCGATTGCATCCAGCCGACGCGGCCGCGCGCCAGCCTTGCCCCGGTACAGGTCGGTGGCGGTGCGGCCCGCCGCATCCGCGATGGTGACCTCGAACGCCAGTTCACGCTCCGCCTGGAAGAAGCGCAGGCGGAGACAGCGGAAGACCTCCACCGGCAGCCGGTGCCGCGCGCAGAGATCCGGCAGCGCCAGGTGGCACGCCTCGATCGCCGACCTCAACTGCGCCGAAGCCGTGCCCGCCATGACCTGCCCCGTCAGCAGATCCACCTCGATGGACCCGCCGGGGCTGCGTGCCACCTCCCCGAACACGTCATGCCCATAGCAGCCGGCAAGCAGGCTGGCCCCGCTCGCCAGCGAATGCGCCAGATTATGCGCCACCGCGCGCAGCGTGCCGAAGCGCATCCGGCGCCTCAGATCCCCTCGAACAACCGGGTGGACAGGTAGCGCTCGGCCGAGGAGGCCGCGATGCCCACCACAAGCCGCCCGGCCAGCGCCGGGTCCCGCGCCACCTCCAGCGCCGCATGCAGCACGGCGCCGGAGGAGATGCCGATGGCCAGGCCCTCCTCCCGCGCGCAGCGACGGGCAGCGTCGAGCGCCTCGCGCTCCGAGACGCGAAGGATGCCGTCCAGCGCCTCGAAATCCAGCACGGCCGGGCGGAAGCCGGCGCCGAGGCCCTGGATGTCGTGTGGCCCCGGCTCCTCCCCGGACAGCACGGCGCTCTCGGCCGGCTCCACCGCGATGATGCGCAGACCCGGGCGGCGCGGCTTCAGGGCGCGGGCGATGCCGGTCAGCGTGCCGCCGGTGCCGACGCCGCCCACCACCACATCGACCTCCCCGCCCGTATCGGCCCAGATCTCCTCCGCCGTCGTCGCGGCGTGGATGGCGGGGTTGGCCGGGTTGTCGAATTGCCGCGGCATCCAGGCGCCGGGGGTGGCCGCCACCACCTGCTCCGCCCGCGCGATGGCGCCGGCCATGCCGCGCTTGGCGGGTGTCAGTTCCAGCTCCGCGCCCAGCAGCTTCATCATCTTGCGGCGTTCCAGGCTGGCGCCGTCCGGCATCACCACGATCAGCCGGTAGCCGCGGGCGGCGGCGACGAAGGCCAGCGCGATGCCGGTATTGCCGCTGGTCGGCTCCACCAGCGTGGACCGGCCAGGGGCGATCAGCCCCTCCCGCTCCGCCGCATCCACCATCGCGAGGCCGATGCGGTCCTTCACCGAGCCGAGCGGGTTGAGGAATTCCAGCTTCAGCGCGAGACGGGCGGCCAGATTCTCCGCCGCCTCCAGCCGCGGCAGGCGCACCAGCGGGGTGGCGCCCACCACCTGCAACACGCTGTCAAAGACGCGGCCATGCGCGCGAATCGCGGTCCTGGGAGTGCCATCAGCCATGGCGCGAAGACCCTTCCGGGTTGAATGAATGTGGTTTTGGCGGAGCCGGCGGGCGCTGGCAACGGCCCGGCCGGCCCCATCTTGGCCAACCACACCCGTACCGCGTAGTATTTGGCAAAACACACCAAGGGGAACCGCCTGACATGCTGCTGCGCCAGGACCGCGCCATGACCGCCATCGCCGTCATGCTGGATGTCGCCTTCCATGCCGGCCGCGGTGAAGCCGTGACCGGCGGGGCGGAAGTGGCGGCCCGGCTGGGCGCGGCGCGGCGGGGGATCGAGCCGGTGTTCCAGGCCCTGTCCCGCGCCGGGCTGCTGGACAGCCTGCGCGGACCGCATGGCGGCTACCGCCTGGGCCGCCGCCCGCGTGAGATCCGCCTGGCCGAAGTGGTGGCTGCCGTCACCGAGGAGGCGGAGGTGGAATTGCAGGGCCGGTTGCAGGCCGCGGTGGTGGCGCCGCTCTGGCAGGAGATGACGGAGCTGCTGCGCGACAAGCTGGGCGGGCTGACGCTGGAGGACCTGCTGCGCCGCGCCCAGGCCGCCGGGCTGAAGCGCCCGGCGAGCGAGCCGCTGAACTTCGCGATCTGATCAGCCGTTGCGCCGCCCTCAGGCGATTCGGCCGCGTTGAGGCTGCTTCAATCCGCGCCCGGCGCGGCAAAGGGCACGCCCACCGTCTGCACCAGCCAGGCCAGCCGGTGGCGCTGCGCCGCCTGGGCATGGGCGCGGCTCGCCACCTCCGCCGCTTCGCCGTCCCGGGCCTGCAACGCGGCGAGGATTGCCTTGTGCTCCGCATGCGCCGCTTCCGCCCGCCCAGCCACCGTCAGCAGGCTGGGCAACAGCGCCATGGTGGCGGCAATCTGCTCCAGGCTGCGCAGCAGGTAGCGATTATGGGCGGCCAGGTACAACAGGCCGTGGAAGCGCTGGTTGGTCTCCGCCAAGGCGCGGGCATCCCGGAACAGGGCGGCCTCGCCAGCGATCAGCTCGGCCATGGCACCGATCTCGGTTGGGCTGGCATGCTGGGCTGCCAGCCGCGCGGCCGCGCCTTCCAGCACCTCCCGCATCACATACAATTCCACCACCTGCTGGTGGTCCGGCTGCGTCACGGTCAGGCCGCGGCGGGGTTCGTGGGTCAGCAGCCCCTCCGATTCCAGCCGGGCGATGGCCTGCCGGACGGGGGTGCGGGAGACGCCGAAGCGGGCGGCAAGGTCCGTCTCCGTCACCCGGAAGCCGGGCGCCAGCGACCCTTCGCGAATGGCCGCACGGATGCGGCCATAGGCTTCCTGGCCGAGGTCGCGGGAGGGAGGGGTCTGGTCCATGCCTGCGGGTGTAGCGCAGGCTGCCACCGGAATGGAACAAGCGTCTGGACATCACTGGATACCAGTGGATACAAGACCTGGCGCCCATCGAAGGAGACCCCGAATTGCCGGATTTCGCCCGCCTTTATGACGTGCTGGTGGTCGGCGGCGGCAATGCCGCGCTCTGCGCCGCCATCACCGCGCGCCGGGCCGGCGCTTCCGTCATTCTCTGCGAGGCCTCCCCGCCGCCGATGCGCGGCGGCAATTCGCGCCACACCCGCAACCTCCGCGCGCTGCATCCCGGCCCGACCCAGGTGCTGACCGACAGCTACCTGGAGGAGGAGTACTGGGACGATCTGAACCGCGTCACCGGCGGCAAGACCAATGAGGACCTCGCCCGGATGTGCATCCGGGCTTCGCAGCACGCGCCGGACTTCCTGGCGAGCTGCGGCGTGGTGTTCCAGCCCTCGCTCTCCGGCACCCTGTCCCTGTCCCGCACCAACGCCTTCTTCCTCGGCGGCGGCAAGG
>LNFM01007159.1_pt1 | contig 17694 bp, 17 predicted proteins | sample 596031 | NCBI WGS metagenome assembly LNFM01 (sample SAMN04254537, study PRJNA301005) | activated carbon metagenome | isolation source: dual media filters at the Ann Arbor, Michigan drinking water treatment plant | place: USA: Ann Arbor | reverse complement strand
CACACGCCCGCCACAAGAAGATCCTGAAGCTCGCCAAGGGCTTCCGCGGCCGCCGCAAGAACGTCTTCCGCATCGCCAAGCAGGCGGTGATGAAGGCCGGCCAATACGCCTACCGTGACCGCCGCACCCGCAAGCGGGTGTTCCGTCAGCTCTGGATCGCGCGCATCAACGCCGCGAGCCGGGGCTTGGGGCTCACCTACAGCAAGTTCATGGCCGGCTTGAAGAAGGCCAACATCGACATCGACCGCAAGGTACTGTCGGACATGGCCATCCACGACCCCGCTGCCTTCAGCAGCATCGTCGACAAGGTGAAGGCTCAGTTGGCTTGATTTCCGGCTGCCGGCGCGTCAACGCCGGCAGCACGTCAAGCGTCCGAAGGCCGTCACCTCGTGGCGGCCTTTTTTTGTCTCTCTGCTCCCCATGAACGATCTCGACACCCTGGTGCAAGCGGCCCGAGCCGACTTCGCCGCCGCCCGCCAGGGCGCGGCGCTGGAAGACGCGAAGGCGCGCTTCCTGGGCAAGAGCGGCCGCCTCACCGAGCTGCTGAAGGGCCTGGGTGCGCTGTCGCCCGAGGAGAAGAAAGCGCGCGGTGCCGGGATCAACCAGGCCAAGGCCGCAATCGAAGCCGCGCTGCAGGCGCGCCGCGAACAGCTGGCCGAGGCCGAACTCGAAGCGCAGCTGCAGGCCGAGGCGCTGGACGTCACGCTGCCCGGCCGAGGCCGCGGCATGGGCGGTCTGCACCCGGTCAGCCGCACCATCGAGCGCATCGAGGCCATCTTCGCCAGCATGGGGTTCGACGTCGCCGAAGGTCCCGAGATCGAGACCGACTGGATGAGTTTCACGGCCTTGAACAACCCCGAGAACCACCCGGCGCGTTCGATGCAGGACACCTTCTACGTCGACCTGAAGGACGCCGGCGGCCGGTGGCTGTGCCTGCGCCCGCACACCAGCCCGATGCAGGTGCGGTATGCCCAGGCGCATGCCGCGAAGCACGCGGGCGTGCACCCGATGCCCGAGATCCGCGTCATCGCGCCGGGCCGCACCTACCGCGTCGACAGCGACGCCACGCACTCGCCGATGTTCCACCAGTGTGAAGGCCTGTGGATCGGCCAGAACGTCAGCTTCAAGGACCTGAAATACGTCTTCGTCGACTTCGTGCGCCAGTTCTTCGAGACCGACGACTTCGACGTGCGCTTCCGGCCCAGCTTCTTCCCCTTCACCGAGCCCAGCGCCGAGATCGACATCGCCTTCCGCAGCGGCCCGCTGGCCGGGCGCTGGCTGGAAGTGGCCGGCTCGGGCCAAGTGCACCCGAACGTCGTGCGCAACTACGGCCTCGACCCGGAAACGAACATCGGCTTTGCCTTCGGCATGGGCCCCGACCGTCTGGCCATGCTGCGCTACGGCATCGACGACCTGCGCCTGATGTTCGACGGCGACCTGCGCTTCCTGTCGCAGTTCCGCTGAGCGCCGCGCCCCGACACCGCCTACCCCGAGCACGAGATGCAATTCCCCGAATCCTGGCTGCGCGAGTTCTGCGACCCGCCGCTGAACACGCAGCAACTGTCCGACCTGCTGACCATGTCCGGCATGGAAGTCGAAGAGGTGCGCCCCGTGGCGCCGCCCTTCAGCGGCATCGTGGTCGCCGAGATCCTGACCGCCGAGCAGCATCCGCAGGCCGACCGCCTGCGGGTCTGCACGGTCGATGCGGGCGCGTATTCGAAGGACGGCCCGCTGCAGATCGTCTGCGGCGCGCCCAACGCACGTGTCGGCATCAAGGTGCCGCTGGCCACCGTCGGCGCCGAGCTGCCGCCGGGCGACGATGGCAAGCCCTTCAAGATCGGCGTCGGCAAGCTGCGTGGTGTCGAGAGCCGCGGCATGCTGTGCTCGGCGCGCGAACTGAAGATCGCCGATGACCACGGCGGCCTGCTCGAACTGGCCGCCGACGCGCCCGTAGGCGCCGACATCCGCGGCTGGCTGAAGCTGGACGACAGCGTCTTCACGCTCAAGCTCACGCCCAACCTGGCGCACGGCCTGAGCGTGTTCGGCATCGCGCGTGAAGTGGCCGCGCTCACCGGTGCGCCGCTGCGCACGCCGGCCATCACGCCGGTGACGCCCGCGCACGCGCAGCGCCTGCCGGTCGAAGTGCAGGCCGCCGACCTGTGCGGCCGCTTTTCGGGCCGTGTCGTGCGCGGCGTGAACACGCAAGCCAAGACGCCGGCATGGATGGTCGATCGCCTGGCGCGCTGCGGCCAGCGCAGCGTCACGGCGCTGGTCGACATCTCGAACTACGTGATGTTCGAGTACGGCCGGCCTTCGCACATCTTCGATCTCGACAAGATCCACGACAAGCTGGTGGTGCGCTGGGGCCGCCCCGGCGAGACGCTGAAGCTGCTGAACGGCAACACCATCGAGGTCGACGCGCAGGTCGGCGTCATCGCCGACGCGCAGGGCGTCGAATCGCTCGCCGGCATCATGGGTGGTGACGCCACCGCGGTGTCGGACGCCACGCAGAACGTCTACGTCGAAGCCGCCTTCTGGTGGCCCGAGGCCGTCGCCGGCCGCTCGCGCCGCTACAACTTCAGCACCGACGCCGGCCACCGCTTCGAACGCGGCGTCGACCCGGCGCTGACGGTGGCACACGTCGAGCGCATCACGCAGCTCATCATCGACATCTGCGGCGGCCAGGCCGGGCCGATGGACGACCAGGTGCTCGGCCTGCCGCAGCGCGCGCCCGTCACCTTGCGCGTCGCGCGCGCCGCGCGTGTGCTCGGCATGCCGGTGAGCCAGGCCGATTGCGCCGATGTCTTCCAGCGCCTGGGCCTGGCCTGCACCGAAGCCGACGGCACGCTGACGGTGACGCCGCCGAGCTGGCGTTTCGACATCGCGATCGAGGAAGACCTGATCGAGGAGGTGGCCCGTGTCATCGGCTTCGACAAGCTGCCCGACACGCCGCCCGTCGCACCGGTGACGGCGCGCGTGAGGCGCGAAGCCCACCGCAGCAGCCATGCCGTGCGCCATGCGCTGGCCGCGCTGGATTACCAGGAAACCATCGGCTTCAGCTTCGTCGAGGCGCGCTGGGAACAGGAACTGGCCGGCAATGCCGACCCCATCCGTGTGCTGAACCCCATTGCCGCGCCGCTGGCCGTGATGCGGTCCAGCCTGATGGGCAGCCTGGTGCAGGCGCTGCGCCACAACCTGGCGCGCAAGGCGGCCCGCGTGCGGCTGTTCGAGGCCGGCCGCGTGTTCATGCGTGACGCTGCCGCGGCCGACGGCCCGCTCAGCGTGGCCGGCGTGCACCAGCCGCAGCGCGTCGCCGGCCTGGCCTACGGTGCGGCCGTGCCGCTGCAGTGGGCGGCGAAGGAGCAGGGCGTCGACTTCTACGACGTCAAGGGTGACATCGAGGCCCTGCTCGCGCCGCGCAAGCCCGTCTTCTCGCCGGCCACGCACCCGGCACTGCACCCGGGCCGCTGCGCCAGCATCGCGCTCGACGGCCGCGTCATCGGCCATGTCGGCGAACTGCACCCGAAGTGGCGCCAGGAATATGAACTGCCGCAGGCGCCGGTGCTGTTCGAACTCGATCTCGATGCCGTGCTCGACCGCCCCGTGCCCGGGTACGTGCCGGTGCCGCGCCAGCAACCGGTGCAGCGCGACCTGGCGCTGGTGCTCGGCGAAAACGTCCCGCACGACGCGCTGATGGCCCGCCTGCAGGACGACCCGCAGGGCCTGGTGCGCAGCGCCACGCTGTTCGACATCTACAAGCCGGCCGCCCCCGTGGCCGGCCTGCAGCAAGGCGAGCGCAGCCTGGCCGTGCGCCTGGAGCTGCGCGACGACAGCACCACCCTCACCGACGAACGCATCGACGCGGCTCTGGCCGCGGCCGTGGCGCGTGCGGCCCACGCATTCGGCGCGCGCCTGCGCGCCTGAGAGGACCCCTTCATGGCCACCGACGACACCCCCGTGCGCGAGTCCGCCGTCCTCTCGTCGCTGGACACGCCGACGCTGACGAAGGCCGAGCTGGCCGAACTGCTGTTCGACCGTCTGGGCCTGAACAAGCGCGAGTCCAAGGACATGGTCGAGGCCTTCTTCGAGATCGTGCACGGCACGCTGGTGCAGGGCCAGGACGTCAAGCTCTCGGGCTTCGGCAACTTCAACATCCGGCGCAAGGCACCGCGGCCGGGGCGCAACCCGCGCACCGGCGAATCGATCCCGATCAAGGCGCGCAACGTCGTCACCTTCCACGCCAGTCACAAGCTGAAATCCGTCGTGCAAGGCGACACCCCGGCCGAAGGGGACTTCGAGTAGAGTCTAGTTTTCCCCTTCGATCCCATTGATTTCAATGGAGAAAGCTCTCCCCACCATACCAGCCAAGCGTTACTTCACCATCGGTGAGGTGAGCGAGCTGTGCGGGGTGAAGCCGTATGTGCTGCGCTACTGGGAGCAGGAGTTCACGCAGCTGAAACCGATGAAGCGCCGGGGCAACCGGCGCTACTACCAGCACCACGAAGTGCTGCTCATCCGCCGCATCCGCGACCTGCTCTACGACCAGGGCTTCACCATCAGCGGTGCACGCAACCGGTTGCTGGATGCGCTGCCGCCGGCTTCGTCGGCCGCCTTCGACGATGACGAAGACGACATCCCTTCGACGCCCGCCCCGGTGTCACCGAACGGTGCGGCCGCTGCGCCGCCGCAGCCCCTGGCTCTCGAAGCCAGCCATCTGCGCGCCGAACTGTTGTCGATACGCGAACTGCTCGTCGGCTGAGCCTCGGGCCTCCGGCTATAATTCAAGGCTCAGTCGGGGCGTAGCGCAGCCTGGTAGCGCACTTGCATGGGGTGCAAGGGGTCGCGAGTTCGAATCCCGCCGCCCCGACCATAGTTAGCTTGAGCCCGGTGTCCACAAGACACCGGGCTTTTTGCTTTCCGAGGCCCACGCAGCACCAACCCCGCCAAAAACTGTCTTTTGCGACAAGGGCTTGCGAGTACCTCAGTCTGCGCCGTTGGAACTTCGACGTCGGGTGCGTGCCGACAGCTTGTGGGTCTGGGTGGTGCTGTTTGGGGCACATCGATGCGACAACTCTGCGACAACTGAGGTGCTAGAGGGTGGCCCTCGTCGACTGGGGCCGCGAGCTGCACGATCGCCACGCACTGCCCTTCTACCTGGAGCAGGACCTGCGCGAGGTGCGGCGGGCGCTGGACGCCGCCGGTCTGGGTCTGGGCCCGGCCATCGAAGCTGCACCCCGGCCTGCCCGCCCGGGACCCCGTGCAGCTGAGCCTGCGTCACCCCGCGCTGGCCGGCGAATGCCACGTCGCCCTGCACGAATGGCACCCCGCCGATGGCGACCCGGCGCTGGCGGCGCGCCCGCGTCTGCCGCGGCGTCTCAGTGCCTACAGCCTCGACCTGCGCTGTCTGGCCTGAACCGGGGGCTGCCCGCGGCGGGCGCCGCGCATTCAGGGTTCCTGCATCCAGGGTGGCGGTTGGGTCAGATCGGCGTCGAGGTTCATCAGCACGCTGGCGAGTTCGAGCTTGCGCCACAGCGGCGCGGGCATGCGCCGGATGGCGTCGGGCGTGCGCGCGTGCGCGATCCACGCGCCGATCTCGGCGTGCTGGCTGGGACTCAGCAGCTTGCGGTGCAACATCTCGTCCAGTGTCTGCAAGGCGACCTCTCGTGCGGTGTGCGGACCTTCGTTGCGGCGCCAAGGGCCGCCGCGCGGCCCGGCACCGCGCCACGCTCATTTCTTCTTCGTGGGCGGCGACTTGGCCTCGGGGGCCTTCGGCGCGTCACCGATGACGGTCTTCAGCGGGCACACGGAAACAACCGGGCACTTGGCGCAGCTGGCAACGATGGCGATCGGGCACAAGGTCATGATGTTTCCTGGCTGGAGGTAGGGTGACACGAGCATACGCTGACCTGCTGCGGGGCCGTCGGCCGGCCTTTGGCTACGATGCCGGCTTGTCATTGGCGGCCCGGCCGCCTTCAGGAGCACGAAACGATGTCCCCGTACCGACCTGCCGCAAGGCGAGAAGTGGCTGCAAGCGCGGCGCCGGCTGACCGGATGGGCCGGCGTCTGGCCTTGTGCAGCGCCGGCAGTGCCGCGCTGGCGCTGCTGGCGGCGTGCTCGAAGGGCGTGGGCGACGCCCCCGCGCCCAGCGCTGCCGCACCGGCGCCGTCCGCCGACACGGCGCGCCTGGCCTTCGAGACTGCCGCGAAGGGCACGGGCTTCGTCGTCGGCCAGGCCATGGCCGCGCGCGAGGTGCGTGTCTTCTTCGACCCGCAGTGCCCGCATTGCGCCACGCTGTGGGTGGCCAGTCGGCCACTGCTCGACCGCATCCGCATGGTGTGGATGCCCGTGGCCTTCATCGGGCCGACCTCGGGGCCGCAAGGCGCGTTGATGCTGGCGTCTGCCGATGCCGCCGCCACGATGGACCAGCACGAAAGCCTGCTCGCCGCCGGCCAGGGCGGGCTGGCCGTGCCTGGCCCTGCAGATGCCGGGTTGCTGGCCAAGATCAAGGCCAACACCGAGATCTGGCGCGAGCTGAAGGCCGAAAGCGTGCCCTACATGGTCTACCGCGTCGGCGCGAGCGGGCCCTACGGCGTGCAGCCGGGTGGCCTGCCGACGGCGCAACTGGCGCAGATGCTGCAGCTTTGAGGGGACGCGGCGCGAGCGCAGCACCCTGATGAAAAAGGGCAGGGCGCCACGGCGTCCTGCCCTCTGGGGTGATGTGGCGGGCGCCTGTGCCCGCCGCGTGCCCGTCTACTGCGATGCGGCCGAGGCCGGCACGGGGGCGGTTTCCATCGCCGGGGCCACCGCCGGTGCCGCCGTCGCAGCCGGTGCCGTCACGGCAGCTGGCGCGGCATGCGTCGCGGGCTTGGTGCTGGCCGAGATCGGCAGCAGCGGCACGATCAGCAGTGCCACGATGTTGATGATCTTGATCAGCGGGTTCACGGCCGGGCCGGCAGTGTCCTTGTAGGGATCGCCCACGGTGTCGCCGGTGACGGCCGACTTGTGCGCTTCGCCACCCTTCTTGTGCAGGGTGCCGTCGGCGTCGGTGTAACCTTCCTCGATCAGCTTCTTGGCGTTGTCCCAGGCGCCGCCGCCGGTGCACATGCTGATGGCGACGAAGAGGCCCGTGACGATGGTGCCCATCAGCAAGCCGCCCAGCGCGGCCGGGCCGAGCAGCATGCCCACCGCGATGGGGGCGACGACAGGCAGCAGGCTGGGGACGATCATCTCCTTGATGGCTGCCGTGGTCAGCATGTCGACCGCGGCGCTGTAGTCGGGCTTGCGCTTGTTGGCCATGATCTGGCCGTCGGCGAACTGCTTGCGCACTTCCACCACCACCGCTCCGGCGGCGCGGCCCACGGCCTCCATCGCCATGGCACCGAAGAGGTAGGGGATGAGGCCACCGATGAACAGGCCGACGATGACCTTGTGGTCGCTGAGATCGAACGCCAGGTTCATGCCGCGCGCTTCCAGCGCGTGCGTGTAGTCGGCGAACAGCACCAGCGCCGCCAGACCCGCCGAACCGATGGCGTAGCCCTTGGTCACCGCCTTGGTGGTGTTGCCCACGGCGTCCAGGGGGTCGGTGACGTCGCGCACGCTGCTGGGCAACTCGGCCATTTCGGCGATGCCGCCGGCGTTGTCGGTGATGGGACCGTAGGCGTCCAGCGCGACGACGATGCCGGCCATGCTCAGCATCGACGTGGCGGCCACGGCGATGCCGTACAGGCCGCCCAGCGCATAAGCGGCGTAGATGGCGGCGCAGATCAGCAGCACCGGGTAGGCGGTGGACTTCATGCTCACGCCCAGGCCGGCGATGACGTTGGTGCCGTGGCCGGTGGTCGAGGCCTGCGCGATGTGCTTGACCGGGCTGTACTGGGTGCCCGTGTAGAACTCGGTGATCCAGACCAGCGCCGCGGTCAGCGCCAGGCCCACGAAGCAGGCGCCCCACAGCGCGAAGGCGCTGGTGGTCTTGCCGCCGGCCAGCACGATCGGGTCGGGGAAGACCGCGTTGGTGACGAAGTAGAAGGCGATCAGGCTCAGCACGCCCGCCACCGCCAGGCCGCGGTACAGCGCCGGCATGACGTTGATCATGCCCGGGCTGGCCTTGACGAAGGAGCAGCCGATGATCGACGCGATGATCGACACGGCGCCCAGCACCAGCGGGTAGATCACGCCGGACATCGGCGCACTCGTCAGCATGATGGCGCCCAGCGCCATGGTGGCGATCAGCGTCACCGCGTAGGTTTCGAAGAGGTCGGCGGCCATGCCGGCGCAGTCGCCGACGTTGTCGCCCACGTTGTCGGCGATCACCGCCGGGTTGCGCGGGTCGTCCTCGGGGATACCTGCTTCGACCTTGCCCACCAGGTCGGCGCCGACGTCGGCGCCCTTGGTGAAGATGCCGCCGCCCAGCCGCGCGAAGATCGAGATCAGCGAAGAGCCGAAGGCCAGCCCGAGCATGGGCTTGAGCATCTGCGACAGCGTGGTGTCGCCCGTGGGCATCACCGCGCCGGTGGTCCACCAGAAGAAGAGAACGACGCCGATGAGGCCCAGGCCGACGACCAGCATGCCGGTGATGGCGCCGCCCTTGAAGGCGACATCCAGCGCCGGGCCGATGCCCTTGGAGGCGGCCTGCGCGGTGCGCACGTTGGCGCGCACCGAGATGTTCATGCCGATGAAACCGCAGACGCCAGAAAGCACGGCGCCGAGCACGAAGCCGATGGCGGTCTTGCTGTCGAGGAAGACGAAGATCAGCACCGCGAGCACGACGCCGACGATGCCTATGGTCTTGTACTGCCGTGCCAGGTAGGCCGCGGCCCCTTGCTGAATGGCCCCGGCAATTTCCTGCATGCGTGCATTGCCGGCATCCTGGCTCAGGATCCAGCCGCGCTGCACGAAGCCGTAGACGACCGCGGCCAGGCCGCACGCCAAAGCGATGTACAGCGCCATCATGGTGCTCATGGAAAAGGCTCCTTCCTCGATTGAATCTTCTGCTGGGGTTCGAGCTCGACAAACGACGCGTCGGCACTGCCCGTTGCGGGCCGCGCCGGATGCTACACGCTGGCCATGCCTGCGCCGGCCGGGGTTTGCCTGTGGTCCTTGCGCTGCGTCAGGGGGCGGAAAGTTCGCCGCCTAGAATCCGGCTTGCCCTGCCGTCTGGGCGTGTTTCGAGAACATCCATGAGCCTGCACAACGTGACGCCCGGCCCCAAGGCGCCGGACGAGTTCAACGTCATCATCGAGATTCCGATGAACGCCGACCCGATCAAGTACGAGGTCGACCACGAGACCGGCGCGCTCTTCGTCGACCGCTTCATGAGCACGTCGATGCACTATCCGTGCAACTACGGCTACATCCCCGACACGCTGGCCGACGACGGCGATCCGGTCGACGTGCTGGTCATCACGCCGGTGCCGCTGATCCCGGGCGTGGTCGTCACCTGCCGTCCGATCGGCATGCTGCGCATGGACGACGAGGCCGGTGGCGACAACAAGCTCATCGCGGTGCCGATTCCGAAGATCCTCTCGCTGTACTCGGGGTGGAATAAGCCAGAGGACCTGAACCCCCTGCGGCTCAAGACCATCCAGCACTTCTTCGAGCACTACAAGGACCTCGAGGTCGGCAAGTGGGTGAAGGTCATCGGCTGGGAGGGCCCGGACGCCGCGCGTACCGAGGTCGTGCAGGGCATGGCCAACTGGGCCAAGACGCACCCGGCCTGATCAGGCCGACTTGAACGGGTTGCGTTCGCGCAGCTCGTCGACATAGTTCTCGACGCCCTGGCCCTCGCTGGCCAGGAAGTCCGACACCGCCGCGGCGAAGCGTTCGTCGCGCAGCCAGTGCGCCGAGCCCGTGGCCACGGGCAGCAGGCCCCGCGCCATCTTGTGTTCACCCTGCGCGCCGCCTTCGAAGCGCTGGTAGCCGTTGGCCAGGCACCAGGCCAGCGGCTGGTAGTAGCAGGCCTCGAAGTGCAGGCAGGGCACGGGCTCGACGCAACCCCAGTAGCGGCCCCAGGCGACGCGTGATGCGGCGTCGACGGCGATCAGCGAGGCCGCGATCGGCTCGCCGCCACGGCGAGCCACGAACATCACCCAGTGCTGCGGCATCGCGCTGGCCATGCGCGCGAAGAAATCGCGCGTGAGGTAGGGCGTGCTGTGATGCGCTTCGTAGGTCAGGGTGTAGCAGCGGTAGAAGAAGTCCCACAAGGGTTCGTCGATGGCGTGGCCTTCGTGCGTGCTGAAGGTGACGCCCTGATCCTGCACACGGCGCCGTTCCTGCTGGATCTTCTTGCGCTTGTCGCGCTGCAGCCGCGAGAGCAGGTCGGCAAAGTCGACGACCGGGCGTTCGGTGTCCTGCGTCCAGTGGAACTGCACGCCTTGGCGCAGCATCCAGCCGGCGGCGGCGAAGGCAGCCTGGTCGGCGTCGTCGCCGAAGAGCACGTGCGCCGACGACAGCTGCGCCTCGCGGGCATAGCGGCCGATGGCGTCCACCAGCCTCGTGCGCCAACGCGCGCTGCGTGCCAGCAGCCGCGAGCCGGGCACCGGCGTGAAGGGCACCGCGCCCAGCAGCTTGGGGTAGTAGCGCAGGCCGTGGCGACGGTAGGCGTCGGCCCAGGCCCAGTCGAAGACGTACTCGCCGTAGGAATGGCTCTTCAGGTACAGCGCCGTGGCTGCCATCAGTTCGCCATCAGCCTCCAGCGTGATGAACTGCGGCGCCCAGCCCGTCTCGGGCACGGCGCTGCCCGAGGCGTGCAGCGCATCGAGGTAGCCGAACCGCATGAACGGCGTGGGTGCGGCCTGCGCCGCGAGCAGACTGTCCCAGGCCCGCGCATCCAGCGTGCCGGGCTCGCCGTGAACCCGGATGACATAATCTTTTTCGATGCTGCTGTCCTGCGACATTCGAGGCCCGACGACGTGGAATTGACAAGGTGAAGGCAGCACTCGCGCAGATCAACGCCACCGTCGGCGACCTGGCCGGCAACGCCCGCCTGCTGGCCGATGCCGCCCGTGCAGCCCACCGCCAGGGCGCCTCGCTGGTGATCGCCCCGGAACTGGCGCTGGCCGGTTATCCGCCCGAAGACCTGCTGCTGCGGCCCGCCTTCATGCAGGCCTGTGCCGAGACGCTGGCTGCGCTGGCGGCCGAATTGGCAGACTGCGAGGGCCTGCACCTGGTGGTCGGGCACCCGCACCAGTTCGGCAGCCAAGGGGATGTTAGGTCGAAGTCGCATGCCGTGCAGCGCCGCTTCAATGCGGCCTCGGTGCTGACCGGGGGTCGCATCCTGGGCACCTACTGCAAGCGCGAACTGCCTAACTACCAGGTCTTCGACGAACGGCGCTATTTCGCCTCGGGTCGCGACGCTGGCCTGCCGCCGCTGGTGTTCGAGGTCGGCGGGCTGCACGTCGGTGTGCTCATCTGCGAAGACGCCTGGTTCGACGAACCGGCGCAGGCCGCCGTGGCCGCTGGCGCCGAGTTGCTGTGCGTGCTGAACGCCTCCCCATTCCACCTCGACAAGGCCGACGAGCGCGAGGCCCGCATGGCCGAGCGCGCCCGTGCCGTCGGGCGGCCACTGCTGTATGCGCACCTGGTCGGCGGGCAGGACGAGGTGGTCTTCGACGGCGCATCGTTTGCGCTGGACGCCGCCGGGCAGGTCAGCGCCCGCGCCCCGGCCTTCGAGCCGGCGTTGCTGCTGCTGGACATCGGTGCCGACCACGTGCCGCGTGGCGAGGTGGTCGACGTGCCCGAGGTCGAGGCGCAGGCCTGGGCCGCGCTGGTCACGGGTGTGCGTGACTACCTCGGCAAGAACGGCTTTCCGGGCGCCCTCATCGGACTGTCGGGCGGCATCGACTCGGCGCTGGTGCTGGCCATCGCCGTGGACGCACTGGGCGCCGACAAGGTGCGCACGGTGATGATGCCCTCACCCTACACGGCCGACATCTCGTGGATCGACGCGCGCGACATGGCCGCGCGGCTGGGCGTGCGCTACGACGAGATCGCCATCGAGCCGATGTTCGATGCCTTCCGCGCGTCGCTCAGCGCCCAGTTCGAGGGCCGCGCCGAGGACACCACCGAAGAGAACCTGCAGGCACGCATTCGCGGCACGCTGCTGATGGCGCTGTCGAACAAGCTCGGCGCCATCGTGCTGACCACCGGCAACAAGAGCGAGATGGCCACCGGCTACTGCACGCTGTACGGCGACATGGCCGGCGGCTTCGCGGTCATCAAGGACGTGGCCAAGACGCTGGTCTACCGCCTCGCCGAGTGGAAGAACCGCCAGCCGAACCGGCTGGCCGACGGCAGCGTCGGCCCGGTGATCCCGGAACGCATCATCACGCGGCCACCTTCGGCCGAGTTGCGGCCTGACCAGACCGACCAGGACAGCCTGCCGCCCTACGAGGTGCTGGATGCCATCCTGGCGCGCTACATGGAAGAGGACCAGGGGGTCGACGACATCGTTGCCGCCGGCTTCGACCGCGCCGTGGTCGAGCGCGTGGCGCGGTTGATCCGCGTCAACGAATACAAGCGGCGCCAGGCGCCGGTGGGCATCCGCATCACCCACAGGGCTTTCGGGCGTGATTGGCGCTATCCCATCACGTCTAAGTTCCGTGCTTAAATCTGCGCCAACCCCTCAGCCGCATCCCCGGAGCCCGTCATGAAGCAGATCACCGCCGTCATCAAGCCCTTCAAGCTCGAAGAGGTGCGCGAGGCGCTGGGCGACGTGGGCGTTTCCGGCCTCACCGTCACCGAGGTCAAGGGCTTCGGCCGCCAGAAGGGCCACACCGAGCTCTACCGCGGCGCCGAATACGTGGTCGACTTCCTGCCCAAGGTGAAGGTCGAGGTGGTGGTCAAGGACGGCGACGTCGACCGCTGCATCGAGGCCATCGTGAAGGCCGCCAAGACCGGCAAGATCGGCGACGGCAAGATCTTCGTCACCGCGGTCGACCAGGTGGTGCGCATCCGCACCGGCGAAACCGACGAAGCGGCCATCTGAGGCCAGTGCGGCCGGGGCGCCCCGGCCCTTCTCAGATGCGCGAGTAGTCGTCCTCCGCGCTGGCGCGGCCGGCCTGCGCGGCCAGACGCAGCAACAGTTCCACCGCGTCGGCGCCCACCTGCAGCACGCTGTTCTGCGGCGCCGACAGGAAGCCCTGGTCGACGGCGTGGGCCATGAATCGCAGCAGGTCGTCGTAATAGCCGTCGACGTTGAGCAGGCCGATCGGCTGGTCGTGGTAGCCCAGCTGGCGCCAGGTCCAGACCTCGTAGAGCTCTTCCAGCGTGCCTATGCCGCCGGGCAGCGCGATGAAGACCTGGGCCCGCTCGGCCATCATCTGCTTGCGCACGTGCATGGTGGGCACGACGTGCAGTTCGTGCAGGCCCGCGTGGCCGACTTCCAGCGCCTTCAGCGACTCCGGGATGACGCCGACGACGCGGCCGCCAGCGGCCAGGGTGGCATCGGCCAGTTCACCCATCAGCCCGACCTTGCCGCCGCCGTAGACCAGTTGCCAGCCACGCTCGCCTATGGCGCGGCCCAGCGCACGCGCTGCCGCGGTATAGGCCGGCTGCGTGCCGTGGCGGGCGCCGCAATAGACGCAGATGCTCAGGGGCTGGTCTTGGGTCATGGTCTCAGTTCCGGCGCACGGGTTTCCAGTGGATCAGGCGCGTGCCGCACACCGCGTCGTGCCAGAACTGGCGCTGCGGGTGCAGCCAGGCCAGCGCAGCATAGGCCAGCACGCCGGTCAGCAGGGCGGCGAAGGTGACGCCGCCGCCCTTCAGCCCGCTCCACCACAGCGCCAGCAACGCGGGCAGGAACCACAGCCAGGCCAGCAGGTAGCGGCACAGCGCGCGCAGCTTGCCCACCGGCTGGCCGTCGTGGGTGACGAGCCGGATGTGCCAGGTCTGCATGGCCAGCGTCTGCCCGCTGCGCGACCACAGGAAGACGAAGTAGCAGCCCAGCACGACGAAGGTGAAGACCTGCAGCCCGGTGGTGCCCACCAGCGCGTGCTGCTGACGCGTGGCGATGCCGTAGACCAGCCCGGCGATCATCACGACACCGAAGAGCAGCACCCCCTCGTAGACAAAACACGCCAGGCGACGCCGCAGACCGGGCGCGGCCAGATCGGCCGCGGGCGGGACCGGCTCGCTCACTGCTTGCGGCTGCGGTCTGTCGGCGGCGCAGAACGCACGGCCGCACCCTGCGGGCCGCGCTGCGGCAATAGGGTGTCCGGGTCGACGAAGCCGGGCGTGGCGGCGATCTTGGGCAGGCCGGTCTGGTTGTGCAGTGGCGGCGCGGCGCGTGTCGTCATGGTCGTCGTCGTGGCGCCGGGGCGGGCCTGCACCACGGTGGGCGCCACCACGCGCGCCGGCGCGGCGGCCGGTGCGCCGACGATGTTGCGCTTGCCATGGTCGGCGACGGGCGCCGTTCGCGCCTGCGCCGCAGGTGCTGCACGCGCCGCCGGCTTGGCGCGCTGCGCCAGCCTGCCACGTTCCTCGGGGGAGAGCGCCTGGTAGGCGTTCCAGCGTTCCTGGCGCTCCTCGACGGGCAGCCGCTTGACCTCCTGGAACTGGAGTCGCGCGGTGGCGCGCTGGGCCGGGGTCATGCGGACCCACTCGGCCATGCGGGCCTGCAGGCGCACGCGCTCATCGGCGGGCATCTTGGGGAACTTGGCAGCGACCTCGACCCACTTCTCGCGCTGGCTGAGGTCGATGCTGTTCCAGTCGCGCTGCAGTGGGCTCAGCACCTGCCGCTGCGCGGGTGTCAGCGAGGCCCAGCTCGGCCCCTGTTCGGCGGCAGAAGCCACACCAGTCATCACCAGCACCAGGCCCGCGGCCCACAGCGACCAGTCCCGCAGTCTCATTGCGGCGGCGCCGTGCGCAGGTACTCCGCGAAGCCCGGGTCGCTGTACGCTGTGGGTGGCAGGTTGTCGGCGAGCAGCTGGGCATCGATGTCGGCGGCAGCCATGATGCTCTCGCGCGCCGTCCAGTGGTCGATGGCCAGCAGGCCCAGCACCAGCAGCAGCAGCGGCAGCACCGCGGCGGCGCGCTGCCACCAGGGGGCGGTCAGGCCGGCCAGCACCGCGGCGCCTGCGCCGGTCAGGCCGACGACGGCGGGTGCCTGCCGCGACTCGCGGGCCCGCACCAGCGCCCGTTCGCGCGCGAAGCGCAGGCGTTCGGCAACGTCGTGCGGCACGGCTTGCGCCTGCAGGGTGAGGCTGCCGGCCAGGCGCGCGCCCAGGCGTGCCTCGAGGGCATGCCGGTCTGCGACTCGGTCCCGGCTGTTCATGGCTTGATTCCCTTGATCCTGAGGGCCTTGGCAAGTGCGTGCACCGCCCGCGAGCAGTGTGTCTTGACACTGCCCTGCGAACAACCCATCGCTTCTGCCGTTTCGGCCACGTCGAATTCTTCCCAGTAACGAAGCAGGAAGGCTTCCCGTTGACGCGGCGGGAGCTCGCCGACCTCGGCATCGATGATTTTCAGGATCTGTGCCCGGGAAACCGCGTCGGCAGCACTCTCGGTGCCCAGAGTGTCTTCCAGCGCGTGCAGCGTTTCCAACAGGTCGAAGTCGCCATCTTCGTCGTTGCCGGAAAATTCCGACAGGTTCTGCATCACGGCACTGCGCGTTTTTTCGCGACGGAACCAGTCCATCGTGGCGTTGGACAGGATGCGCTGGAACACCAGCGGCAATTCGGCCGCCGGGCGGTCGGCGTACTTTTCGGCCAGGCGGATCATCGCGTCCTGCACGATGTCCAGCGCGGCGTCGTCGTTGCGCACCGCATAGACCGCCCGCTTGAACGCACGTTTCTCGACGCTCTTGAGAAAGTCGGAGAGTTCTTTTTCAGTGGCCAACGCGGTGGAAGCGGCTTCGCCCTGGTTCGGGCGCCGGATTATCACACCGTGCCGCTGCGGCACTCGCGTGTCAGCGGGCGTGCAGGCAGCCCGATGCATAATGGGGGGCTTCGCACAACGTTCTTTTGGGTCCTAAGCCCGGCCGTCGAACCCCGACGGCGGATTTTCGACCGCGCAGGCACCGAATCGGCCTCACGAGGGCTCGCAGGAGGTGCACCGATGGATTTTCGTCAGAGAAAACCTCAGAGGTTCTTACATGGAAATGTCTGCCGCGGATGTCAAGCGTGCTGCGACCGTCGATGGTCGCGCCCCTTCTGCATCTTCCCCCTCCCAAGCGCCCGGGCCCAACGGCTCCGAGATCCTCGTTCGCTGCCTGCAGGCCGAAGGGGTCCAGTTCCTCTGGGGTTACCCCGGCGGCGCGGTGCTCTACATCTACGACGCCCTGTACAAGCAGGAGACCATCCAGCACGTGCTGGTGCGTCATGAGCAGGCCGCCATCCACGCGGCCGACGGCTACGCCCGCGCCACCGGTGAAGTCGGCGTTGCGCTGGTGACGTCGGGCCCGGGCGTCACGAATGCCGTCACCGGCATCGCCACGGCCTACATGGACAGCATCCCGATGGTGATCATCACCGGGCAGGTGCCCACGCCCGCCATCGGGCTGGACGCCTTCCAGGAATGCGACACCGTGGGCATCACGCGCCCCATCGTCAAGCACAACTTCCTCGTCAAGGACGTGCGCGATCTGGCGCTGACGCTGAAGAAGGCCTTCCACATCGCACGCACCGGGCGCCCCGGGCCGGTGGTGGTCGACATCCCGAAGGATGTCTCGTTGAGCACGACGCCGTTCTCCTACCCCGAGACGGTCGAGATGCGCAGCTACAACCCTGTGCGCAAGGGTCACGGCGGTCAGATCCGCAAGGCCGTGCACTTGTTGCTGCAGGCCCGGCGCCCGTATATCTACACGGGCGGTGGCGTGATCCTGGGCAATGCCTCGGCCGAGCTGCGCCAGCTCGTCGACCTGCTCGGCTTCCCGTGCACGAACACGCTGATGGGCCTGGGTGCCATCCCCGCCAGCGAGCCCAAGTTCCTGGGCATGCTGGGCATGCACGGCACCTACGAAGCCAACATGACGATGCAGAACTGCGATGTCCTGCTGGCCGTGGGCGCGCGCTTCGACGACCGCGTGATCGGCAACCCCAAGCACTTCGCCTCGGTAGAGCGCAAGATCATCCACGTCGACATCGACCCCTCGTCGATCAGCAAGCGTGTGAAGGTCGACATTCCCATCGTCGGCGACGTCAAGGAAGTGCTGCTGGAGCTGATCGCGCAGATCAAGGACGCGCAGGCGCGTCCCGACGCCGCGGCGATGTCGGCCTGGTGGAGCCAGATCAGCGAATGGCGCAAGCGGGAATGCCTGGCCTACAAGGACAGCAGCGACGTCATCAAGCCGCAGATGGTGGTCGAAAAGCTCTGGCAGCTGACCAAGGACCGCGACGCCTACATTACCAGCGACGTCGGCCAGCACCAGATGTGGGCGGCGCAGTACTACCGCTTCGAGGAACCTCGGCGCTGGATCAACTCCGGCGGCCTGGGCACGATGGGCGTGGGCCTGCCCTACGCGATGGGCATCAAGCTGGCCAAGCCCGACAGCGATGTGTTCTGCATCACCGGCGAAGGCAGCATCCAGATGTGCATCCAGGAGCTGTCGACCTGCAAGCAGTACAACACGCCGGTGAAGATCGTCTCGCTGAACAACCGCTACCTGGGCATGGTGCGGCAGTGGCAGCAGCTGGACTACGGCGGCCGCTACTCGCACAGCTACATGGACGCGCTGCCCGACTTCGTCAAGCTCGCCGAGGC
>LNFM01007158.1_pt1 | contig 17696 bp, 15 predicted proteins | sample 596031 | NCBI WGS metagenome assembly LNFM01 (sample SAMN04254537, study PRJNA301005) | activated carbon metagenome | isolation source: dual media filters at the Ann Arbor, Michigan drinking water treatment plant | place: USA: Ann Arbor | reverse complement strand
ACTCGGGACGAGGCGCGCTCATTCCCACCACCTCGGTCGACGAGTACACGGCCACGCTGGCGCGCTGGTTCGGCGTTCCATTGAGCTCTCTGCCCCAGGTACTGCCCAACATCACACGCTTCGCCTCTCGTGACCTCGGATTCATGGGACAGTTGGCATGATCAGGTTGCAAGGGCTGGAACTGCTCTCGTCCTAAAGCTGGGCAAGTCAGTTCCCCAGGTTCCCCCGAAGGCTCAGGCCGCTTGCGGCCTGACCAGCGGCAGCACGTAGCGGTACAACAAGGGCGCAAACACGAGGCTGACTATGGAGCCCAACACTGCGAGACGCCAGAAGGGGTGCAGCTCCGAAACCACGGGCGCCCGCTCTACCAGCCACCAACCGGACAGAGACACCGACAGGAAGAAGGTCAGCATGCCCAATTCAGCCAAGGTGTTTCGCAGCCCCAGGCGCCTCCCGAGAAAATGGCACGCGAGCCAGCGGACCACATCGCTGACTGTCAAAAACAGCGCAGCGATGATGATGTCCAACTCGAATACCGCGACCGGAATCAGCAATAGAAGAAAGGACAGAGCCTTGCTGGCATTGGTGATGGCGGTCCACTTTGGGCGGCCAGAAGCCACAAATGCAGACCCGTACATGTTATCCAAGCACCCAAACCATGCGCCAATCGCCAGAATCGGCAAAAAGGTTCCGCCCAACACATAACGTTGATCGTAGGCGAGCTCAAAAAAGCTTCCCGCGCCACCAAAAAGAAGCGCACACAGAAAGGTCGACAGCAGCAAGGTGGCAGAGCGGCTCTTGCCAAAGGCCATCTTAATGGGCATTCCCTGTTCCAGCATACGTGAATACCACGGGAAAAGAACACTCCACTGAAGATGGCCCACAGTTGTGGGAACAATGATCGCCAGACTGGCAGCAATGGAATAGACGCCCACTTCAGCCAGGGAATACATGCCGGGCAAAACCAGCTTGTCGAGTTGAAGAGCTAGAAAGGTGAGTGCCGTACTGACAAATATCCACTTTCCAAACGAAAACACCGTTTTGACCGTTTCGGTATGCCATCGGAAACTGGAACTCGGTCCCTCAAGCATGCGGTAGCTCAACACTAAATACAGAAGGTTGGACAGGACACTGGCCACCGCCATTACAAACACCGAGCGCCAATTCCAGGCCAGAAATAGTGTTACAGCGGTATTGAAAAGAGTCACAATCAATTCGATTTTACTGACTTCTTTAAGATGTAGGTGTCGGCGGGCCGTCAACACTTTGGCAGATTGAAATCCAGCCAATACCGAACAAAACGCCACAATCGGAATCAGCCACTTCAGATCTTCCGCAGTCTCATCGCTTGACCCATACAGCAACGATAGGGGGAAAGCCAACAACACGCCCACCAGACACAAGCAAAAGCCGCGGATCACCTGTAAAGTCCAGACCGTATTCAGAAAATTGGGGTCATCTCCTTTGGAATTCTGAATAGCGCTAGTGTCTGCGCCGATATGACTGAACATTGCAAGACCAGTCATGACCGCTCCGACAATGGCCATCAGCGCGAATGCCTCTTCGAACAAGAGCGAGGCCAGAACGATGTTCGTGAGCAATCGCAGGGCCTGACTAAAACCAAAGACGGCTCCCATCCAAACAACACTCGAGCGGGCACGCTCACCAAACCCCTGAACAGGGTGGCTGCCTTCGACTTTCGCAGCAGCGGGCTGATTCATGAATTGTTCTTAATCAATTGGTTTAGACATCTCAAAATTATATCCATCTAACAATAACAAGTCAAAACTCTCTTGTAAAAATACATTCAGGTTGTATCACAGTTTGAAACTCTCTGAATCAGACCAATGGGAGGTCAATATTACGGGCGACAGAATGATCAGAAAAGAATTACGGCAGATCGTGCCAGAATAGAACTCCCGCTCAAAACAGCTTCGAGGTCGAAAGCATCGCGTAGAGATCCAGCAGAAACTGCTTCAAACCAAACTCATGCTTGCGCTCAGACAGGTAAGCGCCACCAGCCATTGCTTTAAATAACGACTTCAAACGGCGCAATGCAGCTACTGAATGAAAAGGCATCAGCCTGAGCTCAAGGTGGTGCAAAAGCTGGTTGAGATAAGCCGCATACTCATCCGACCATTGGGCAGGGATGACGCCCATGCCGGAGTTGCGTTCGTACTCAACAAACTGCTTCAGAGCATTCATGGTATGCCGTGATTCATTCAGATAACACACTCTTTGCATCCTCCTCGGTAGCAGTCTGACCCTTGAAAACTCTTTCTTTCCCGCCGGAAAAACAGAGCCAGGATGATACCGAAAATATGTCAGGCCTTGGTCGATCATTTTCACCCCACCAAGAATGCCAGCACTCAGCGGAATCAGCCTGCCCAGATTTCGATAGTAAATCTCAAGCCCAAAGGGCTTCTGGTCAATAAGGAATCTCATCAGTTTCACAACACCAGAAGAAAACACCATCTGGTGACCAAATCCCCAGTAGGTTGAGGGAAAGTATGGCCTGACCCCCTTCACACCTTTAGATACCTCGGGCAAAACAACCCCTGAGGGCGTCAAGTAATTATTGGTCAATACACCGAGATGAGAAACCAGCGCAGTATCTTTTCCCTCTTCAAATGCCCGCAGACACAATTCAAGTTTGTCACTCCTCCAAACATCATCATGATCGCAATAAGCAATATATCGACCGCGACAAATTTCAAACGCTAGCAGAAAGTTCTGAAGCACACCCAACTGTTGTTCGTTTCGCTTCCAAACAACCGTAAAAGTCACACGTGCAGCAAATACACTCACAATTTCTGCGGTCCTGTCGGTTGAGCAGTCGTCACAAACGATCCATTCAATATGCTTTGCTATGGTCTGTTCCGCTATGCTGGACAACTATTGTTCCAAATAGACTTCGCCGTTGTATGTGCAAAGCGCAACAAAATTTGTTGGTTCGGGAAGCACACTATTGCTGTAAATGCGCGCACTTTAGGGTCAAGACGCAATTATTCATATTTGCGACTATTCGCGAACCGGTTCATCGCTTCGATCACAATCCATTGACACGGAGCACGTCATAAACTCCTCTGACGAGATGGCCAGCGACTCTTGGATGTGCGCTACAGGAGAGTTGTCTACGGACTGGATGTTGGATATCATGAGATTGAACCCGCTCTTATGAATCTCAAAGCGACAGAGGAGCCAATCAATAACCAAACGATGCTGGGGATGACTGAAATCATGCTGAGGGTAAACAGGATGGCCATCATGGTGAGCAAGAGGCTACGTTGCACCTGAATGAGCGTCTCCTTTTGACCATTAAACGATCTTTCTTTGGGGTCTTTTGTCGCCATTGATCGAATGGCGGCAAGAAACATTCCCACAAAGAAAAATAGGCCAATCGCACCATAATGCAGCAACACAGAAAGAAATGTGTTCACCAAATCAATAATGCCCTCCCCATTTCTCATTACTTCAAGCTCTGGCGCAGCCATGGCCCGGATATCACCGAACCAGAAATTTCTTTCTATTAAAGGCTGAGCAGCTGCAAACCAGTTGGCGCGGTAGTCAATACTCCCCTGCTCAGCACCTCCAACGTATGGGATCAGATCAATTATAACTTTCCCGGCCGGAAACATGCTAAATACGATGAAAACAAACGCGATTACAAACGCTAATTTGCCAAGACTCCTCACCGCTTTTCTCTGTTGAATGTTAAACATCAGAAAAAGAAGAATTGCGGCGAGCCAGGGCGCACGTGAGAGCGATGCCAACAGGCCAGAGGACAGCAAAATCCACGCCAAGACGACATAAAACCTGTTGCTGACCAAGTCTTTCAGGTAAATCAAGGCCCCCATGGCAAGTACAATTACAGTTCCGAGCACAATAGAATCCAGCACAGCAGCACCTGGGCGCAAAAACGGCCCTCGCATTTTGTATGAATCCTCATGGTGAATCCCCAGGTCTCTGATGGAGGCCGAATACAGTCTCCAGTCTCTGGCCACCTCAAAGATGGCGAGGGCAGAGAGCAGTAACGCACCCAACAATAACGCGGCAAACAGTGCCCGAACATCTTCAATTTGGCGTAAGCCACGGCTGATCACATAGTAGGGCAGAAGCCCATCTATCATCTGGTAGAAGGCCATGCGCATTCCATTGGTGAAACTGGCACCCTGAAGATTAAGTAGCCATGTCAGAACCAGATACCCAATAACCATCCAGTCAACTGGTGATTTGCCGAATTTTGTGGAGTTTCTGTTCTGCAAGAGTGATATCGCATAAGGCAACAGCAGTGTCAATGCGAGTAGGCGATAGTGGTTGATTTCGAAAAAATGGTCAATCAACCCAAATCCGGGGATCGGAGCCAAGGAGTTCGGGGCGGCAAATAGCAAGAAAACGTAGGTTCCAACTAGATAACTCTCTTTCTTGCGCACAGCCGTCAACGCAACGACCATCAAGAACACATAAATCCAGATGCTGCTTGGCAGGAACCATGCGAGCGTGGTGAAGAACCAAAGCCATCGCCACCTGTCAAAGGTAGTAGCAGGAATCACGTAAGTCATCGCCGGCCGTGCAATGACAAAGACCACGCCACTCAGTACCAGAACGACGATGAGTGCGCGTAAATCTTCGGGCATTGGTTGCTACTCGTGTGAAGCTGAGGATGTATGCCTGACCCACTTGCAGCACGTTTTGCAAGCGGAAAAGTGTGCGCAAGCGAACTGGCCTAGGTGCCTCGGCAAGGACCCACCGAGCGGCTTACGTTTCCGTCAGTAGTACGAGGCATTGCCTGGCGCGTCGTCCTTGTTCAAAACAACGCCCAGCACATGAGTCTTTGATAGCCGACTCATGGATTCCTCGATCTCCTTGCGGGTCGACGTGCCGTTGCCGACTACCATCAACACGCAATCGACCCGTGACAGGACAGCCAGCACATCATCAGCAGCCAGCACAGGTGGCAAGTCCAGAACCAAAACCCTATCTTCGTATCGTTCACGCAGTTCTGCCAACAGGGCTGCCACCTTGCTGGATCCCAAAATCTCGGCTGATCCGGGGATTGCCTGCCGGGTGGGCAAAACTACGAATCGCGGAATACCTGGGTTCACCATGGCCTTTTCGACCGATTCATTGCCGGCCAACACTTCGTTGAGCGACACAACCGCCGGCAAACCCAGTGAGATGGCCACCCGAGGTCGCCGCAGATCCAAGTCAACCAACAAGGAGGATCTGTTGGCGTGCTGCGCTATGGCAATGGCCAAGTTGATCGCCACCACGGTCTTGCCTGACTCGGGGGTCGGTGAGGTGACCGCCAGCGTCCGCCAACCGTTTTCATCCATTTTCTGGAGTACCTGCGTGCGCAGCAGGTCGAACGCCCATGAGGTCGGATGCGTTTTCTCATGAGCCACGATGCGCTGCTGCTCCAGGTGCGCCGCATCGAGTTCAATCACAGGCGTATGCCGGTACCGAATTTCTGTGTCGATAGGTTCAGGCGCCTCAGACTCCAGAACCTTTGCCGATCTTTCCAGCGCGTGCACAACCGCGCTTCGGCTGACCGCGTTGTGGGAAGAGACACCAGAAACCAGTCCTTGGGTCTTGGCCTTCTCAATGGCTTCCTTGATACGTTCCATGGCTCGGGTTTTCCTCAGTCCTGTCGGGTAGTTACGGAAGTCAACATGTCCTGGATAGGCATTACCCACAGATGAACAACCAGCAAGACCAGCATGCCAACGACCAAGCCCACCCACACCATTCGTTTCCGCCAAACGGCGTAGGCGTTTGCATCAGCGCTGTTTGCAATGTAGGGAATGACAGCCAGAGGCCGCTGGTTGATCGCTGCGGTCAGGGCATTGGATCCCCAGACACGCGCAAACAGTATTTCGAGTAGCAAGGCCATGCCCAACGCCGCACCCGTAGCCACCACCAAACCCGCGGCGGCGATCTTCCTGCGACTGGACTTGACCGGAAATTCGGGTAGTAGTGCAGGCTCCAGCAACGTGAACCTTTCTACCTGCTGATTACCCTCCAGGTTTTCCACGACTTGGGCCGATGACAACTGCGTACGCAACTCGTTGTACTTAGCCTGCGCCGCCTCATGTTCCCGCTGGAGCCCCGAGAGCTGACGTTCCAGTTGTGGCGCCCTGACGGCCTGAGTGCGCAACTGAACGATGTTGGCCTTCAAATTGGATTGCTGTACAGAGAGCAGTTCCACCCGTGTTCGAGACGCGTCAACCTGCGCCTCCAGCCTTGAGACGACCAATCCCGCCTGCTCCCGCGCAGCCGTTCTGGTTGGCGTCTGCACCGAAGGCGACGTGGCCAACGCCTGCTCCAAGCCTTGAATTCGCCGAACCAAAGAGCGCACATCGGGATGACTCTCCGAATAGACAGCCCGCAGCTTTGCCAGTTCGGCGCGTGCCCGCTCCAACTCCTGCTCAGTCTGGCTCGGACCAGGGTCGGAGAGCACACCCGGGGCCGTCACTCCGCGACGTGCGGCCGCCAAATCGACCTCCAGTGCTCGAAGCTCACTAAGGGCTACGCGGTGCTCCAGTTCGGCTGCACGCAAACTGGCTTCCATGCCTTGAAGTCCACCCGTAGAAAGCGCCAGGTTGTCCGGTATTGCCGCAGCCTGTTGCGACTTGAAGACGGCAATTTGGGCCTCCAACGACTCGAGTTCCTTGCGCACGCGTTCGGCCTCACCCCCAAGGAAGCCGGTGGTTCGGGATGCCTGATCCACGCGATCTTGCCGGTTGCTGGTCAGAAACAGATCCGCCAGTTCGCGGGTGACCTCGAAAGCCTTTGCGGGGTCCTCATGTTGAAAGGACAGGTTGAAAGAAATGGCAGCAGGCCGGGGCGCCCATTGGTTCTCGGCGCCCATCAGGTCGATGCGAATGCTTCTTCGCATGGCATCGACGATGTCCGTCTCCGAAATGGCTTGCTCCGTATCGCTGGAAAAGATCCTGTGCTGATCGGCAATCTTGACCAGGCTCTCACGCGTCATCAGGCGTTGCCGGATCAGATTCACGCGGTCTTCCGGCCGCGGCTGGTTGGCGCGATCACCGACCGCTACCTGGACCTGAGGCCCTTCCACAAGAATCGTCGCGGTGGACTCATAGACCTTTGGCTGCAGCAGGGCGTAAACGACAGCGGTGGTCAGGACCGTGCCGAACATCAGAATCATCACCAGCCCTCGCCGGCGCAGGATGGAAAGGTAGTCGTGCAGACTGAGCTCGTAGTCACCAAACATAAGACTCGCTTTCAGCGGCCGGGGTGGGCATAGAACAAGACCGCCCGGATTGCCATTCCGCTACCCGACGCTGCTCCAACAACCCTGGACTCGCGAGCGTCCAGACCAATCCTCGCAGTCCATTGGGAGCCAAGCTCCTTATCAAGCGCGAGGCTGGACACCTGACCACGCGAGCCACTGGTTCCGTCCGACTGGCTGCGCGTCAGGCTGGCCGACAAAGTGGCTCCCTCCGTCACGCGGTATCCAAGGCGCAGGGCCAAGGATTCGGTTCTGACATATGTGTTCGTGGCCGCGCTGGGTTCCACATCCTGCAACCATTCAAACCCAGAAGTCAGCCGATTGCCGTCATACGCCAACTGTACCCCCCCCACGTTGCCTGTTGCGGACATTGGCCCACTGGTTTTGGCCTGACCGACGAAGGATGTGAGCGCCCAGCCCGTGACCGGTTCCCCTCGCAAGCCTGCCAGCCAGCGTCTTCGAGTCGTCTCGGTCGCAGCACCAGATGCTTCCAGACGCGCAAAAGTCGGCTCGAAGAAGTAGACCAATCTTTCAGAGGCTTCCCAGGAAACCCTGCTGGACACCTGCATTTCACGGTAGTCATCCAACAGGGTTGAGTCGTAACTGACGCGGGTGTTGGACAGGTCAAGAGCCAGCTGAGTACGAGCGGTCAACTCCTGGCTCCACCGGCCACCCACCACCACCAAACGTTCCCGGCTGTCAACCGTGATGCGTCCCAGCTCTTCGAGTTCTGTGTTGCGAGTGGTCGATTCAGCAAGGTTGGCACGCAATTCGAGGCCGGACGTGGGCCAACTGTAGCCCCACGTGTAGCCCAAGCTGGGGTAGTTTCGGCTGGACACCAACGCCGTGTTGCTGGACCGCTCCAACACTGCCCCTAAAGAAAGTCTGGAGCGTGTGCGGTCGCCTTGCGTTTCTAACGCATAGCTCGGCTCTACCCGGAGGATGGTGGCTCCACCAGGGCTCGTGCTGAGCAAAGATGGATTTTCGATCCGTTCAAGGCCTAAAGCCACACCGTATGAGGACTGACCGTGCGCGACGTCCGCAGCCGCAAACAGACCGGCCACCACCGCCAGCATCACGGGGAATTTATTCATGTTCAAGGCACGAGGATGGTGTCATCCGGTAGGAGCACCACGTTGGTCTCAAGAGCGGTACCGCGGATCAGATCATTGTATCGAACCGGTAGCAGCACCGATCCTCCAGCAGTCTGGCGCAGCACCCGAATGGCATTGCCGTCCGCGAAGCGGTCCAGACCGCCCGCCTGGCTGAGCACCTGCAGCACGGTGGTTGAAGGAGAGATCAAGGTCACGGGGCCTGGCTCGGCCACCTTGCCCAGAACATGAACCCGGCTGCCATCGATTCCTGTGACAGCCACCGTCACCACCGCTTCCGGGACAAAGCTCCTGATCTTTTTTGCGATGAGCTCTTCGACCTGAGGCGTCGTCAGTCCTACAACTTCAACCCGACCAGCCAATGGAAAGGTAATGCTGCCGTCCGGGAGGACACGCACCTCCTTGTTCAACGTCTCTTCACGCCAGACCGACACGTTGAGAGCATCCCCGTGGCGCAACTGGTAGGGGGACTTGGGCTGAGCCCAAGCAGGGATTGCTGCCAGAAGCAGACACAATGAAAGAAAGCAACGCGATACGTTTTTCATGCCTGATTCACTCCTTTTTGACGAACCTGTTCTGACTTCGACCCCGGCACAGAACGCCACCCGCTGGTGGAACACAAGAGGCAAGACTACTTCAAGGACTGTGTCACAATTTGTTTCGATCTTAAGCCCTCACGGTGTTTCCAGCGTGAACAACTCATCAACTGGATCACCTTTTTTGCATGTTTCGTCCGAGACTTGCGGCACTGATACTTGAGCAAATCACTGTGCCAGACCATTCGACTGCAGACCGCTGAAATGAATTCTCCACAAGACGACGAGCTAACCAGCGCAACAGACCCAGACTGGCTACGCGAGCGATTGCGCTTTTGCGAGTGGTCACCTGGCAAAAGGCTGATGGCCAGCATCCGAGACTACCAGCGATGGCAGCTCCCCAACTTCTACAGCATCCCTCTTCGGTGGTGGGCTGTACTCCGGCACCGCATCTGGAGTGTCGCGGCTGGCGCCGACATCCCATTGAACTCCATCATTGGTGGAGGTTTGCGGCTGCCACATCCCAACGGGATAGTGATTCACCCCGCTGTCCGAATAGGTCCCAACTGCCTCATTTTCCAGCAGGTTACTCTGGGTACACTGAACTCAGGTGGTACACCAGTGATTGGAGGCCATGTGGACATCGGCGCTGGGGCCAAGCTGCTTGGCCCGATTGCTGTGGGTGACCATGCTGTGATTGGTGCCAACGCGGTGGTGCTCTGCGATGTGCCGGCACACCATGTTGCCGTCGGAATCCCTGCTCGCTGTCGGCCGCGAACGAAAAATGGAGCTGGCGATGCCTGACAGAGCACTTGGTGCCGTCATCATCGGCCGCAACGAGGGGGAACGCCTGCGCGTCTGTCTGGCGTCGGTCTTATCGGGCGTTGCCGCTGTGGTGTATGTGGATTCGGGCTCCTCCGATGGCTCGGTCGAGCTGGCCCAAGTCATGGGCGCCGGTGTGCTGCCACTCGACATGGCCCAACCTTTCACTGCCGCCAGAGCCCGCAACGCCGGCCTGCGTCGCCTGTTGGCACTTCATCCCGAAATCCAGTTCGTCCAGTTCGTGGACGGCGACTGCGAGGTGGTCGAAGGCTGGATGGCGACAGCGCTGCAGCACCTTGAGTCCTTTCCGGACTGCGCCGTGGTTTGTGGTCGCAGACGCGAGCGCTACCCTGAGCGCTCCATCTTCAACCGCCTCTGCGACCGGGAGTGGGACACCCCGGTGGGTGATGCCCTGAGTTGTGGCGGCGACGCGCTGTTTCGGGTCGACGCACTGACGCGGTCGGGAGGCTACCGGGACGACCTGATTGCCGGCGAAGAGCCCGAACTATGCCTGCGTCTTAGGCGCCAGGGCTGGAGCGTACACCGTCTGGACCAAGAAATGACCCGCCATGATGCGGCCATGACACGCTGGACCCAGTGGTGGCAACGGACAGTACGAGGTGGCCATGCGTTTGCGGAAGGCGCGTGGTTGCACGGCGCCTCGGCCGAACGCCACTGGGTGCGCGAAACCGGGCGCGCCGTCGCATGGGGGCTGCTGCTGCCGCTGGGCATCGGCTTGATTGCCCTGTTTGTGTCCCCCCGTGCCGGATGGCTGGCCCTTGTTTACCCAGCGCAATGGATTCGACTGAGTATTCGCGACCGGTCTCCGGTAGAGGCCTTCTTCACTCTGGCGGGCAAATTCGCGGAGGCTCAAGGCATTCTGAAGTTTTGCCTGAACAAACTGATGGGGCGCGGCAGTCGGCTCATCGAGTACAAGTAGGGAGGTAGCCCTCATCATGAAAGACGGATGGATCGGCAACTGGTCGCCGGGCATTGGCGACCCAACGGTGGGGGGCTGGCTGACAGTTGCCCTGTATGTGTGGGCGGCTTGGTTGTCGTTTCATGTGCTGCAGCGAGAACGCCGCCAGCGCATCGTGCTGAACGTCAACGAGAAGACTGTCTGGCGTGTAATGATGGTCGGGATGATTGCACTGGGCATCAACAAGCAACTGGACCTCCAGTCGGCACTGACCGAGGTGGGGCGCATCCTGGCCCATGAACAAGGCTGGTATGACAACCGCCGCCAGGTTCAGGAGGCGTTCATATTCGCCGTCCTCATCTTGGGCCTGACATGTCTCGCTGCCATGTCCCTGCTGATTTGGAGGGCGCCGGAGGCCACGCTGTGGGCATGCGCCGGCGCAGCTGGACTACTGATGTTCATTGCAGTTCGTGCGACGTCTTTTCACGGCATCGACGAAACACTCGGCTGGCGCTTGGCCGGTTTGCCACTGAACTGGGTGTTGGAGATGGGATCCCTGCTGGTCATTGGCTGGAGTGCGCGCAGAAGGGCCAGGGTTCGCGCATGAGGGTTGCCTATTTCATCAACCAGTACCCCAAGGTCAGCCACAGCTTCATCCGGCGCGAAATCCTGGCGCTGGAGCGCCAGGGCGCGGTGGTCGAGCGGATCGCCCTGCGCGGCTGGCAAGATCCTGTCGTGGACGCGGAAGACAAGGCTGAGCAAAGCCGAACCTTCTACGTGCTCAGGCAAGGACTGCGCGGTTTGGCCGGCGCACTGATCGGTCAGGTAATCAGGACGCCTGCAGCCTTCATGCGGGCACTCGGCCAGGCGTGGCGGATGAGCCGGGGCTCCGACCGGCAGTTCGCCTACCACCTGGCCTATCTGGCCGAGGCCTGCCAGGTGCTGGCCCATTTGCGGTCTCACCCGGTGCGCCATGTTCATGCCCACTTCGGCACCAATTCGGCCGAGGTGGTCATGTTTGCCCGCACCTTAGGGGGTCCGCCCTACTCCTTCACCGCTCACGGGCCGGAAGAGTTTGATCGCCCGGTGGCCCTGCACCTGCGCGAAAAGATCGAGAACGCCGCGTTTGTGGTGGCGATCAGCTCCTTCGGGCGCAGCCAGCTCTACCGCTGGGTGGGCCATGAACACTGGCCCCGAATTGAGGTGGTTCACTGTGGCCTGGACCAAGGCTTTCACAAAGACGCCGAGGCGGTGCCCCTGCCCGACCAGCCCCGCCTCGTTTGTGTGGGTCGCCTGTGCGAACAGAAAGGGCAGCTCATCCTGCTCGAAGCCGTTCGCCAACTCCGAGAGCGCGGCATCGACTTTGAACTGGTGCTGGCGGGCGATGGCGAAATGCGGGCCGAGGTCGAGCAGCTGATCGACCAGCACGGCCTTCAGGACCAGGTTCGCATCACCGGCTGGATCACCGGCGAGCAGGTGCGGCAGGAGTTGCAGGCCGCCCGTGCCATGGTCCTGCCCAGCTTTGCCGAGGGTCTGCCGGTGGTCATCATGGAGGCCATGGCCCTGGAGCGCCCGGTGGTGAGCACGACCGTGGCCGGCATACCGGAGCTGGTTCGCCAGGGCGTGGACGGCTGGCTGGTCGCGCCCGGCGACGCGGATGCCCTGGCCGATGCCCTGGCCCACGTGCTGCAGGCCGATGTCGAGGCGCTGCAGGCGATGGGGCGGGAAGCCCGCACTCGAGTGACCGCACGTCACGACATCGATGTGGAAGCGGCGAAACTGCGAACACGCCTGATGAGGTCGCCATGACCCAAGGCCTGAGCATCATCATTCCGGCCAACAACGAAGAGGCCTACCTGGCCGATTGCTTGGAAGCCCTGATGGCATCGGAACCCGCCGATGCCCCGGTGCAGGTGCTGGTGGTGGCCAATGCCTGCACCGACCGGACGGTGCCCGTGGCCCAAGCCCTCGAGCCGTCCGCCCGTCGCCTAGGCTGGAACCTGCAGGTACTGGATCTGCCCGAGCCGGGGAAACTCAACGCGCTGAATGTGGGCGACGACAGGGCCACTGGCGGTTTGCGTCTGTACCTGGACGCCGATGTCCTGGTGAGCCCCTCACTAGTGCGCCAGCTAGTCGAAGTGCTGTCCGCCACCCCCGAGGCCCGGTATGCCAGCGGCACGCCCCGCGTTTCCCCAGCAAAGTCCTGGGTGACACGCGCCTACGCCCGCTTCTGGCAGCAGCTGCCCTTCGCGCGCAGCGAGGCCCCGGGTTTCGGGGCGTTCGCGGTGAACGCCGCCGGCCGCGCCCGCTGGGGCCGCTTTCCCGACATCATTTCCGACGACACCTATGTGCGCCTGCTGTTCACCCCCGACGAGCGGGTTGGAGTGCCGGCTCTCTACGATTGGCCGATGGTCGAGGGCTTCAGCCGGCTGGTGAAAGTCCGGCGACGGCAGGACGAAGGGGTCAAGGAAATCGCGCGCCTTTGGCCAGACCTGATGCGAAACGAAGGCAAGCCACCGCTCGGGTTGGGCACCTTGTTAGGCAACATCGGGCGCGCGCCGCTAGGTCTTTTCGTATACGCGCTGGTGGCGCTCGCGGTGCGCTCAAGGCGGGGCGGTACCCAATGGACCCGGGGTCGCTGAAGGTGATGGCGTGGGCACAGCATCCGGACATGATGCGTTCGTCGTGAAAGCGCTGCCGGTAGAACATTATCGATGCTTAACCCTATGGTGCGCCCGACGCAGACGGGTGTACACGTCAAACCCAGCCATACCCTTGAAGATCCGGGCGGCGACACTGGATGACCGAAATGGCGATGCCTCGTCATCCGTCAGCGAACCCAAGTAGGCTTGTGCCCAATCGAAATAAGGGAATATTTCCTGTGCAAAGCGGAACCGACTTTTTCTCCAGGGCTTGAGGTTCCCCGTGGCATGAACGAAGAATGGGAGAACCTTTCTCTGCATCTGGCTCTTGTTCACGTAACTCGTGTAGGTGGCCTGCAGCATTTCATTGAAGTTGCGCAGCAGACGAACCTGAGTTTCTTCAAACCGGGGTGAACACAACGCCGCCTCCCACACTTCCTGATCTCCGAACAACAGCCGTTGGTGCTCAGGCAGCTGCTGTTGTGCCTTGAATTGGGGTGTCCCAACCCCGCGCTGCCACGCCTCAAGGAGTTCCCAGTGACAACGCCTGACTCCGACAATGGCCGAGCTGATGGTGCTCTGCCTCGGTGAACCCACAGGCAGTCCGAGCAACTCCTGCCGCCGGCTCAAGTCTTGGTTCGGATTGGGATTGGACTCCTCTGCCGACAGCACCCAATCGGCGGGAGTATTGGCCAACTCAGAAAAGTCCCGCATCACGATCATGTCCGTATCGATCCACATCACCATCGCGTCGTCACAGTTTTCCGAAGCCAATGCGTGCAGCAGAACAGCAGGCTTGCAGGCCCAGCCGACCTCCTCGTCCATGGGCACGAGTTGCAGGGCCGGGTGAATGGCGCGCAAACGTGCCCCTTCAACCGCAATGTGTTCCGATTTGAGGTATGCGGAAACTCGAACCTGGGCGCACCGATGTTGTAGGCTGGCCAGCAGCAATCTCAGGCCCGTAAATTCAGCGAGTCGATCCTCGCGGGTAACCACGTGGATTCTGTCACACCGGTATTCTGACTCCGAAACTTCAGGTTCCATTGTCGTTTCTCCAAAGAGTTGTCGAAATGGGCTCCGCGAGGTTTAATCTGGCTGACAAGATCAGCAGGGAATTCGAGGCTTGACCGGAAAAACCCAAAATCACAATCAAATTCCCAGATCAAACCGACTATGGCTCTTCCTCAATCAGCGACAAAAGCCTAGCAGCCAACCTTTTGCTGTCGAAATCTCGCAATGCCCTCGTGCGTGCAGCCTGACTCATGGCCGCCACTCGTGCAGGCTCCTGATCGATCCAGAGCACACGATCCGCGATGGCTTTCTCGTCAGCTTGCTCGACAAGGAATCCATCTTTTCCATCTTCGATCATGTCGGGCGTGCCGCCGATGATCGAACAGATGACGGGCAGCCCACACGACATGGCTTCCATGACCGCCACAGGCGCGGCTTCCCCCAGACCGACACTGGGCAACAGCAATGCATCACTTGACTGCAGCAACGAAAGGACCTCAGACTCGGAACGGGTCCCCGTCATCGACACCTGATCCGTCAATCCCGAGTCCTTGATCTTCTGCAAGATGGCGTCCTTTTCGGGACCGTCTCCAACAATGGTGTAATAAGCCTTTACACCCCGGGATTTGAGTTGTTTCAGGGCTTCCAGGGCGTGCCGGTGACCTTTCACCGCGTTCAGGCGCGCTACGGTGAGAAGCCGCAACGGCTCGCGTTCAACACGCACAGGCTTGTCTACCGGCGCGAACACCGCCGTGTCAACCCCCATCCAGACCAGATGGACGAAAGAAGACGGCAATCTCAGTTTATCCATCACCTGATTTTTCAACGCCGTGGTGACACAAGTCACAAAGCTCGCATGGCGTACCTTGCTGTCATGGTCCTTTCCGTAGACTTCAAGGTCACCGTGCAGGGTCAGACTGTAGGCACAACCTCCGAGTATCTTCGCGAGTGCCGCAACATGGGCTGAGTTCGCAAACGAATGCACATGCAGATGCCGCACGCCCAGGCGCCCTGCCAGCCGCGCCAGCCTGGCAGCTGGCAAAAGCAGTGGTCCTGCTTTCAGACGCTCACCCCAACGGCTCTCCTTCAAGCCGGTCACATACGCGAGCGCATGAAAAATGGCTTTGGGTCTTGTCAACAGATACAGAGAATCCGCCACCCAATCCGGCGGAAACAGATAGTGGGTCTGGTTGGCGGCCTCTTGGGCGAAAGCGTGCCGACAGGCATTCGGTGGTGGCCTGCGAGTCGAGACAAGCACCACTTCGACTCCCAGGGAGCGGAGCCCCATGACCTCGCGCCAGAAGAACGCATGGGTCTGCGAGGGAAACTCAGGAACAAGATAAAGCAATCGCATGGTTTTCTTGCCTTTCACTGCATGGCGTGCTCTGTCGATCGGTCAGGCAACTCGAGACGCTGCCAAAGATCGATAGACGTCCACCACCTTGCGTGCCTTGGCAGGCCAGACAAACTCTTGCTGAACACGCTTGTGCGCTTTCCCGGCACGCCGGTGAACTTCTGTGCGGTCCTCTGCCAGTTGACCCAGTACGCGAGCGAACCCGCTCACCACTTCGGAACGACTGCCTATGGGCACCGCAAAGCCGGTCTCCGGCGTGACCAACTCGCCCGGACCGGCATAGTCGACGACCACGGGCACTACTCCCAGGGCCATGGCCTCCAGCACCACTCCACCCCCGAACTCACGGATGCTGGGAAAGGCCAGGATCTCGCACTGGCACAGGATGTCCTGGACCTTCTCATTCGGTACCCAACCGTGAAGGGTGACCACCTCTGCCAATCCGTGTTTCTGCACGAAGTCGCGTAACTCGGGCATCAAGGGCCCGTCTCCGACGATGTCGATGGTCATAGAACCCGCCTGCAAAAGTTCGAGCGCAGAAGCCAGCAACATGTCTGGCCCCTTGTAGGGCACCAGTCTCCCAACGAAAGCCGCGCGCAGCGGGCCAGTTTCCCGCTTCTCGGCTTCTCGCCAAAACCTGCTTGGATCGATGCCGTTTTCGGGCATGTAGATGTACTTGTTCCGGTATTCGGCAGGCAAGTCGCCCAAGGTAAACTGCGAACCGACCAGCACCTTGCTGGCATACCGGTAGGTTTGCTTGATTCCCGGCATCATGCGATAAACTGCCCGCACGTAGGACAACCACTCCTTCTCTTGGCGCCGCTCCCGATCGAAGCCCTTGGGCCAGGGGACTCCCCCGTTCAGCGGCCCCAGCACAAACGGCACACCCGCCCTGGCGCACCGCCTAGCCAGAGAGCTGGGTGCCGTGGGTGTCAAGGGCGTGATGCGGTGAACGACATCAAACTCGCCGGCCGTGATGCGCGCACCAAAACGCTTCCAGACCAGGTATTCGAAGTACGGGTAAGAGAAGCTGGAAAGTGCTGTCAATGTGGTCCACCCCAGGCCCTGTCCACCCCGCAGCCGGCCCGCCAATTTCCACAGCGGCCTTTCGATGGTCTCGGAATCGATGGCCGTGAAATCCAGACCTTCGAGCAGGCCGGCTCGGACAAAAGCATCCCGATTGCGGATCTGGGTCACGATGTGAGCATCGGTCTCTTTGGCAATGGCCGTCGAAAGGGACCAGCCGACCAGGGGAACACTGGACCACTCGGGGTTGGCGGCTTCTGCAATCAGTAGTGCTCGCAGTCTTGTCATGTGTATCCGTCAGGTGTCAGGTTTTCGGTTGTGCAGCTGAGATTTTCTTAAGACATCATGACTCTAGATGACAGAGTACTTTCCCGTTTCCCATCACATGCCTGCAACGAGGCAATCCTTGATCAACAACCAAATGCCCCGGGGGTAGTTGATGAGATAGCGGCGCCAGAGTCGACCGGGTTCGTTTGCCAGGCGAAAAAACCATTCGAGACCGACGCGCTGCATCCAGATGGGCGCACGACTTCCATCTGGCCCCAGAATTTCGAAAGTACCCCCGATGCCCATCAACACCAGTTGAGGCATTCGCTCACGAAGCTGGACAGCCAACTGGTCCTGCTTGGGAACGCCGAGAGCAATGAAGACCACGCGCGCTTGTTGACGGTTCAACTCCTCACAGAAAAAGGACAGCTGAGTCTCGGAAAGGTCGACCCGTCCGTCATACACAAAGGTGCACCCCTCTTGTGCACGAGGACCATAAAGCTCAATGGTTTTGCGCGGATTCACACCACCGATCACAGCAAACCGGGGCACCCGCTCCAGGCGAAGGATGCCGTCCACCAGATCGACGCCTGTGGTTCGCCCCGCGATCGGGGCCTGTGGGCACTTGAACCGCGAAGCCCAGACCAGCGGCATTCCGTCGGCGGTGATGATGTCGGCCTTTTTGACAAGGCTCCAATAGGCCGCATCTCTCACGCCGCGGGCCAGCATTTCGGTATTGAGCGTCAGAA
>LNFM01007157.1_pt1 | contig 17698 bp, 14 predicted proteins | sample 596031 | NCBI WGS metagenome assembly LNFM01 (sample SAMN04254537, study PRJNA301005) | activated carbon metagenome | isolation source: dual media filters at the Ann Arbor, Michigan drinking water treatment plant | place: USA: Ann Arbor | reverse complement strand
CTCGAGCCCCCCGCCTCCGGCGACGCCCCGCGTGACGCCGACGCGCCCGAGGACGCGTGGCCTCGTCTCCGCCAGGCGATCCTTCGCCGCGAGCCCGACGCGATCACTGCGGCGCTGTGGCTCCTCGCGCGACTCGGTGAGGAGCCTGCGTCCGAGCTAGCCGCCGACGCGCTCGATCGCGCCGTGATGCGACTGGACGCCGCCGCGGACGCCCGCCGCTTCGCCCTGGTCCCCATCGACCGGACCGCGGCGACCTCCACTCCGATCGAGGTCCCGACCAACCTCGCCGACCTCTCCACCAATCGCCCCGCCGCCCCGCCACCCGCGGACGACGACGACGAGGCGACGACGTGGTTCGAGGTGCTCCTGCTCGACGACCTCGGTGATCCCGTCGCCGGGATCGACGTCGAGTTCGTCACGGCGAACATCCAGACGATGGTGACGACGGACGGCGATGGTCGGGCGCGGCTCGAGGGCGCGCTCGGCCAGCACGCGAGCGCCCGCGCCACGCTGCCGCAGGTGCGCGACGTGCTGCACCCGCGGTGGGAGCAGGCGCGCGAGGGCACGCGCCCCGCGGGCGACGACCACGTCGAGGTGCTGGTCCGATCGCCACTCGACGCGGTCGCGCTCGCGGCCCAGCGCCCCGCGACCGTGGTCCTACTCCCGCACATCGTGCGGATCCGCCTCACCGGGATGTACTTCGAGAACGCCAAGGCGTTCCTGCTGCCGGACGGCATGCGGGGCATGACCAAGCTGCACGAGATCTACGCGCAGATCCCCGATGCGAACGTGCTCATCGTCGGGCACACCAACACCGTCGGCGCGCCTGACTACAACGATGCGCTGTCGCTCGAGCGCGCGGCGGCGATCGCCGCGTTCCTCGTCGACGACGTCGACGCGTGGCTGGCGTGGTACGGCGACGATCGATCGTGGGAGAAGCGATGGGGGGCCGCCGAGGATCGGCACATGCTCGGGGCGCTGCCGCACGGCGCCGACACGCCCTACCTCGAGGGGGGCACGTATGCGTCCCTGCGACGGTTCCAGGCTGCGAACGGCCTCCCCGAGACGGGCACGGCCGACGCCGCCACCCGCCGTGCGCTCGTCACCGAGTACATGGCCCACGATCGGACCACGCTACCGGCGGGCGCGTCGGCGACCACGCACGGCTGCGGCGAGAGCTTCCCCGAGGTGGAGCCGGGCGCGAGCGAGCACAACCGCCGCGTCGAGATCTTCGTGTTCGACGGGCCGATCACGCCGCCGCCCCAGGGCGAGATGTCGGGACCGGACGCGACCGACTATCCCGCGTGGCGAGCCCAGACCGTGCGCACGTACGACGTCGCGAGCGGGGCGACGACCGTCGTGACGTCGTCGATCTGGATCCGACTCGAGCTCTCGGCCGACGACGCCGCGCAGTCGTCGGAGACGCTGGTGCTGACCGCGACCGATGGCTACGAGCAGCGGCGCACGCTCGCCGAGGATCACGTCGCGGCCACCGACGTGATCGACGCGGTCGACGTCGAGTTCACCGATGCCCCGGTCGATGGCGTGTTCACGCTGCGCATCGTTGCTCCCGAGGGCGACTACGAGTTGTTCGCGGGGGTGCCGTTCATCCAGCTCGGCGCGCTCGGGCTGACCGGCCCATCGTCCACGGACGACCCGGACGACCACGACGACGGCGCCGCCGGGCACGAGATCGCCGGGATCGTGCAACCAACGGATCCTTCCGCCGTGGCATAGGAGAGCGACCGATGGGTGGAGGAAAGTTCGTCCCTGGACAACCGCTGGCGGGGCCCGTGCGCGCGGGGCCCGTGGTCAGCGCCCGGCTCGGGCCGGTGACGATCGGCCGCGTCTTCGCCAAGGGCGAGACGGGCAAGGTCCACGCCCTGTACCGCAACGCGGACACGCAACCCGTGATCGACGTCGCGACCAAGGCGCCGAAGCACGACACGAAGGGCAAGCCCATCGTCGTGTCGTGCCCCGGGTTCGGCCGCGGCGCGAAGATCACCGAGATCCCGTTCACGCGCGCTGGCGCGGATCCGCAGTCGCAGCAGACGCGCTGCTGCACCCGCGGTTCTCGGGCCCTGGTGATGGTCGAGGTGATCAAGGGCGAGCGCCAGTTCGTCGACGGAACGCTCACCGTCACCCCGATGCTGCGGGATCGCGATGGCAAGATCGTGAGCGCCCCGCTTGTCGCGGCGTCCGTGACGATGAAGGGCGATCAGATCGCCAAGGAGTTCCTCGTCGACGTCGACCTCGGCAAGTACCCCGACCTCGTCGGGCTGTTCGAGCTGTCGTTGGCGTTCGATGCCAAGCCGACCGGCGCGGCGAGCTTCACGTTCGCCCCCAGCACCAGCAGACAGTTCGTGCTGTGCACGATGGACACGCCGCTCGATCCGAGCAACGACACCGCGACGCCCGCCGCGGACACGTTGTCGGGGACCCACCGACGGATGGGCAAGGCGATGAGCGCGCTCGCCCCGAGCTCGGCCGAGGTCGAGGACATCCTCTGGCGGCTGTACGTCGCCGAGAGCAACGGCACGCCGCCGAACTTCCACAACGCGCTGGGCGCCGAGATCACCCACGACGGCAGGACCAAGCTGGCCGGCGGTCTCCCGTTCGAGTTCGTCGAGCAGTGGCTGATGTGGACGCCGAACACGGGCTCGCCCCCGTGGAACCGTGGCGCCTGCGCCGGCTACGTGCAGCTGCTGAAGACCATGGCGGCGACACTGGGCATCAACGTGCGTCGAACGCTCGTGCTTCCGGTGACCAACCAGTTGCCACCGGCGAGGCAGGGCGACCCGAAGCCCCCGGTGATCCCCACCGCCGCGCTGACGCTCGAGTCGCCGATGATCATCGCGCCCGGTGGCCTCGCAGTGAGCGCCAGCCTGCAGAAGGCGACGCTGGTCGGCTGGGACAAGAGGTCGTATCAGGCCATGCCGGCGCTGATGGAACCGGATCAGAAGGGCGAGTTCTTCGAGGCCTGCGCGGTCACGCCGGCGGGCAAGTACCTCCCCGGCGGCTTCTCGACCGCGCGCCTGCAACAGACGGGCGTCCCCGGCTGGACCTCCGGCACCAGCGGCGCGAAGCCGGGCGGCGGCTTCGCCAAGGCCCAGCGCGGCTTCGACAGCGCGGTCGACGTCCTGCGCTGGTGGAGCCAGACCAAGACCCGCAGCGGCTTCCAGCGCTTCATGTGCTGGGTCGCGGTCGTCGACAACGACATGCAGGCGTGCTGGGACGTCGACGGCAAGGCCTACCACCCCGATGACTACGAGCTGATCCGCGACACCGGCAAGCAACTGCCAGCGCCATGATCACGGGTGCGGATCGCCGCGCCCGCGACGAGCAGCACGATCGCCAGCGCGGCGTACGTCACCGTCCAGCCGTGGGCCGCCGCCGTCGCGACGACCGCCCAGGGTGCGGCGGCGCGGGCGAACCCGGAGACGGCCGCGACCTCACCGGCGCGGCGACCGAACGCCGCCGGGCCGCCGCGCTCGAGGATCATCGCAGCGCGCTCCAGGGTCAGCAACCCAGCGCTCGCGCCGAAGGCCACGAGCGCGACGAACTCGACCACCCCCGTCGTCACTCCGATGCTGCACACCGCAGTGACGTGCACGAGCAACACCAAAGGCATGCGCCACGCGGGCGCGCACCACCGCTGCAGCGGCGCGGCCGCCCATCGACCGGGGAGCTGACTCGCCCCCACGAGGCCGACCGACCACGCGGCGGCGTCCATCGACGCGCCGTCGTCGAGCAGGTGCCAGAGCAGCGTCGCGCCGGTACCCGTGGTCACGAACGACTGCAGCGCGAGGCCGGCGACGAGCCACGCGAAGCCACGCGGGCGTCGGTCGTGGTGCGAACGGCTCTCGCGCGCAGCGACGTGCCCCGTGCGCCGCCATCGCAGCGGCAGCGTCACCGCGACCAGCACCCCCGCCACCGCCAGCGCGGCCCCGCGCCAGCCGAGGCGCTCGACCCACGCCGTCGTCAGCGGCACGAACACGGTGCTCGCGAGGCCGGCGATCGTCGTGATCACCACCAGCGCGCGGGCCCGCGCGAGAGGGTCGTCGACCTCGGCGACCACCACCGCGAACGCGACTTCGTAGAGCGACAGCGCCTGCGCGATCCCGAGGAGCACGCAGGCTGCCGCGATCGCCCACGGATCCCGCGCGATCGCCAGCAACAGGAGCGCGAGTCCACCCGTACCCGCGCCCACGACCATCACCACGCCGCCGCGCCCACGATCGACCGCGCGCCCGACCGCGCGCGCGAGCACGGCCGAGACGAGCAGGCTCGCCGACGCCCCCGCGGCGAGGATCTCGGTCGTCAGCCCGAGCTCGACGCCCAGCGGCACGGCGAGCACGCCGTACGCGTAGTACAGCGCGCCCCAGGCGACCAGCTGATCGATCGCCAGCCCGAACGCGCGACGATCAACAGCAGCCACCCTTGGCCGGGGCACAGCACCCCCCGCCCTCGTCGTCGCCCGCACCCGGCAGCGCACTGTTGCACACGCCGGTCTCCGGGAGATCGAGCTCGACGCGCTCGGCCGCCGCGCGGTCGCCCGCGAGCATCGCGACGATCGATCGCACCTGCTCGTAGCCGGTCGCGAGCAGGAACGTCGGCGCGCGACCGTAGCTCTTGGCACCGACCACGTAGAAGTCGGGCTCGGGGTGGGCCAGCGTCGCGGCGCCGTGGGGTCGCACGGTGCCGCAGCTGTGCTCGTTGGGATCGATGAGGGTCGCCAGGGCCGACACGCACTCGAGCGCCGGATCGAACGAGGCACGCAGCTCGCGGATCATCCCGAGATCGGGGCGTTGCCCGGTGGCCGCGATGATCCGATCGAAGGGGCCGACGACGGCCTCGGCGTCGCGCTGCCGGCCGCGGACGATCAGGCGATCGCCGTCGGCGTCGATCGCTTCGATGCGCAGCTCGAGGACCATCGTGAGGCGTCCCGCATCGACCAGCGCGCGCAGCTCGGCGCCGAGCTGGCCGCGCGCCGGCAGACCGTCGGCCGCGCCCCCGCCGAACACCCGCGCCAGGTTGCTGCCTCGGGTCGCCCACGTGATCGCGGTGCCGGGAGCCGTGCGGGCCAGCTCGGCCAGCGCGAGGATGCTGTTGGCCGCCGAGTGCCCTGCCCCGACCACCAGCGTCGAGGCGCCGGCGTACGTCGAGCGATCACGGCCGAGCACGTCGGGGATCCCGTAGTGGATGCGGCCCGACGCCGCGGGCTCGCCCTCGGCCGGCAGCCCCGCGGCCCCGACCGGATTCGGGGACCACCACGTGCCGGTCGCGTCGAGCACCGCGCGCGCGACGAACCGCTCGCGGCGGCCCGCGGCGTCGACGGTGTGGATCGAGAACGGCGCGTCGCGGCGCAGGGCAGTGCGGATCTTGTCGAGGCCGACCCGCGAGATCGCGGTCACGCGGCGACCCAGCCGCAGGTGCGGCTGCAGCTCGGGCACCGCCGCGAGCGGCCGCAGGTACGCCTCGTAGAGCTCCGCGCCCGTCGGGAGCGCGTCGGGATCCGGCGCGCGCCAGCCGTGACGCTCGAGCAATCGCGCCGCGGCAGGATCGACGTCGTAGCGCCAGGGCGAGAACAGCCGCACGTGCCCCCAGTCGCGCACACTCGCGCCGGGGGCATCGCTGGCCTCGAGCACCAGCGGTCGCAGGCCCCGCTCGAGGAGGTGGGCGGCAGCGGCGAGGCCGATGGGCCCCGCACCGAGGACGGCGATCGGGAGTTCGGATGCGTGGTTCATGGTGGGTGGACGTCGGGGGTTCGCACGCGGCAGACGGACCACCACCCCCGAGGGACGCAGGAAATCGGCCGGGGCCCCGGTCCCGATCCACATCCGCTGGGACAACGCCCGACCGAAGGCCGTACAGTGGACCCTTCGCCAAGGTGACCCGCATGACGCCTATCCACTGCTCGACGTCCCCGTCCTCGCGCCGCTCGCTGCGGTGGCTCACCGCCCTCTCGCTCGCGACGGCCTGCGGCGACGACGGCGCGGCCCCAGCCGCCGAGTCCGAGGGCAGCGACGGGACCTCCGCGGGCAGCGGCGGCAACGGCACCCAGGGCGCGGACACGTCGGGCGCCGCGACGAGCGGCAGCGGCGGCGGCGAACAGGGCACCGGCGAGGCCACCACCAACGATCCCGACGAGACCGGCGGCTCCGAGACCGGCGGCACCAACGGCATCGCCTGCATCGACGAGCAGTACGTCGGCGGCATCGGCATCGGCGCCAACTACTCCGACTTCGAGGTGCCGATCGGCTCGCACTGCAACGGCACCAACCAGCAGGACATCACCGAGATCGAGCGGATCGTGTTCATCGGCGACTCGGTCACCGTCGGCACGCCGCCGACCACCGCGCCCGACTTCTACCGAACGATCCTCGCCAACGCCTTGGCCGCGGCGTTCGGGCTCGAGCCGCCGGAGCAGCAGTGGACGCAGGTCAACATCCTGAACGGGACCGCGTCGGTGCAGGAGAGCGGCGCGTTCGCCTCGTGCGCGGTGTGGGGCGCGCAGAACGACGACCTCGCGTCCCAGCTCGAGCAGTGCTTCGCGACCGAGGACTTCGACATGCGCACGCTCGTGGTCTTCACCATGGGCGGCAACGACGGCGCTTCGATCGCGAAGGACTTCCTCGACGGCGCGCCGCTGGCCGACGTGTTCGACGAGGTCGAGACGATGATCGCCCAGCACGAGGCCGCCGTGCAGTGGTTGGTCGGAGATCCCGGCAAGTTCCCCAACGGCGTCTTCGTGGTCAACGCCAACGTCTACGAGTTCACCGACGGCACGTTCGACTTCCTCAGCTGTCCGGCCGCCGGCCTGGCGGGGTTCAACTCCAACCCCGACATGCCCGACATCCTGCTGAGCTCGTTGCGCCACATCAACGAGGAGTACATGCGGATCGCCCAGGAGAACGGCACGGACGTCGTGTTCATGTCCGAGGGCTTCTGCGGCCACGGCTTCCACTCGGGCGACGAGAGCAGCGCGTGCTACCGCGGCCCCGACAACGAGACGTGGTTCGACCTGAGCTGCATCCACCCCACGCCAGCCGGCCACGAGGCGCTGGCCGCGATGTTCCTGGACGTGATTTCCGAGTAGCCCCGCGGTCTCACGCGTCGTCGCGGCACCGGGGGCCGCACGGCACGCACGCCGGGCCGGGCTCGCGGGGCTCGGCCACCGCGATGCCGCCGCGGCGATCGAGCTCGATGCGGCAGCAGCCGCGCAGCCGCTCCTCGAGCTGCCGGCGGCCCCGCTGCACCCGCGACTTCATGCCGGAGATCGAGATGCCGGCTCGCCGCGCCGCCTCGCCCTGCGTGAGTCCGCCGATCTCGGTCAGCTCGATGGCGCTGCGGTAGGGCTCGTCGAGCTCGGCGATCATCGCCGCGAGGCACGACGCGAGCTCGACGCCGACGGGGCCACGCGGCTCGTCGTCGCCAGCGTCGAGCGCGTCGGTGTCCGCCTCGGCGTCGATCCGCGTCGGGCGACGCATCGCATCCGTGATCGCGTTGCGGGCGATGCGATACATCCACGCGTCGATCCGCTCGGTCTCGCGGAGCTCGGGCAGGTGCTGGTGGATCCGCAGGAAGACCTCCTGCAGCAGATCGTCGGCATCGACCCCCGCCGGCACGCGCCGCGCGAGGAAGCCCCGGAGCCCACCCGCGAAGCGCGACCACAACGCCGCCGTCGCGGCGGCGCTCATGTCAGCAGCACCCCGTCTTGCCGGCGCCGCTCGGGCCGCAGCACGCGGGCTTCGCCGCGGGCTCGCAACAGGTCGCCTTGTGCGTCGCGTCGCAGCACGGCGCCTCCTCGACGGGCGCGTCGGCGGCGGTGGCCGGATCGGGGGTCGGTGTCGCGGTGGTGGTCGTGGGTTCGTCCATGCGCCCGGGGCAGACGGACGAGCCACCCGATGGACGCAGGAAATCGAAGGGGGTGGCCGCGACCCACGCGCCGATCGTAGCAGGCGCCGACGCGAGCCGGCCTCAACCGCCGCAGCTGGCGAACTGCGCCGCGCCCGGGGCATCGGCGTCGTCGAGCAACGGGATGCCTGCGTCCTCGAGGACGGCGCCGGTGACGTCGGTGATGCGGAACGACAGCGGCCCCTCGCCCATCCCCGACTCCTGCACGAAGTAGTTGTAGTCGACGCGCGCGACCTCCACCCAGGCGCCGTCCTGCTCGACCTCGAAGCGCGCGATCGCGTTGCGATGGTTGCGGATCTGCACCGCCGTCCAGTACGGGTTGCTCCCGTCCTTGAAGTGGTAGACGACCGGGCCTTCCACGGCGCACGGGACGTACTGCCACGTGATCGGCACGCGACCCGCCTCCACGGGCGCGATGCGAGCGAAGGCGTCGGGGTGCAGATCGATGTCCCCCGCGGGGCACTCGGGGCACTGGTCGACGATGCGCACGTCCACCGATCCGTCGGGACCATCGATGCGCACGCAGCTTCCGCAGGCGGCCGAGCCCGCGTAGTCGGTGTGGTTCATCGCGGCGACGAGCGGGTCGTCGGGCGTCGCCGGGAACCCGCAGTTCCCCGAGCCGTCGGCGAAGTCGTAGTACGTCGCCTCGCCGCCGTGCATGTCGGCGCCCGCACAGGGGTCGCTCGGCGCGGCGCCCTCGGCGGAGCCCGAGTCGGCCGCGTCCTCGGCCGAACCCGACTCCGCCGAGCCGGGCTCGGAGTCGGGGTCGGCCGCGCAGGCGAGCGCGAGGAGAGCCAACACCAGGGTCAGTTCGCGCACGCCATCACGGTACCACACGCCGCCTTCGCCTCAGCGCCGGCGACGTCGCGCCGCCACGAGGCCCAGCATCGCGAGCCCGAACCACGCGGGCGTGCGCTGCTGGCCGGCGTCGCAGCTGCAACCGCCGTCGCCCGAGTCATCCTCGCCCGCGCTGTCGGTCCCGCTGCTGCCCTCGGAGCCAGCGCTCGCCGTCGCGCTGTCGCTCGCCGTCGCGCTGTCGCTCGCCGATGCCGACGCGCTGGCGTCGCCCGACGAGTCGGGGTCGGTGGGATCCGTGCTCGCCGAGGTGTCCGCGCCCTCGGAGCCCGAACCGCCCTCGCTGCCGGTCCCGCCGTCGCCGACGTCGTACATCTGCTCGGCCGAACAACCGACGTTGCCCGACGGATCCTCGGCGCACACCGTGAACACGATCGTGCCCGCGGCCTGGCCCGGGATCGTCACGCGGAAGAGGTCGCCGCCCATCGCGGTCGCGTCGACCTCGGTCGCGGCGCCGCTGGGATCGATGACCGCGTACGCGCGGGCGAGACGCGGACCTTCGTCGGTCACCGTGCGATCGCTGATGGCAAAACGCGCCACGACCTCCGCATCCACCTCGACCGGGCCGTCGACGACCTCGACGCTGCGGACGACCGGAGCGGTGGAGTCGACCGGGACGCCGTCGTTGGCGAAGTAGACCTCGTCCGACGAGCTGCACTCCCCTTGGCCGGTCACCAGATCGATGCGGCCGTCGCCGTCGAGATCGCCGAACTCGCCCCAGAGGCTGCAGTTGGTCGGCCCCGGGAACACGCCGCCGACGAAGGCGAAGTTGCCAGCGCCGTCGTTCTCGAAGAACCGCTCGGCAGAGCCCAGCGCAATGACCACGCCGTCGAGATCCCCGTCGTCGTCGATGTCGGCACAGACCACGCCGTTGTCGTCGCTGTTGTTGGTGCCGCCGGTGACCCGCGCGTCGGTCTCGTCGAGGAAGTTGCCGGCGCCATCATTGATGAGGAGCTGCTCGGTGTAGCCGCCACCGGTGTTGTCGATCCACAGGTCGAGATCACCGTCCCCGTCGACATCGCACGGCGTGACGTTGTAGTGGAACTGTGACCCCGCGCCCGGCGGGTCGATCATCGTCGCCGCGGCGAAGGTGCCGGCGCCGTCGTTGAGCCACAGCGCACCCGTGCCGCCGCTGTGAGCGTTCACCACGAGATCGAGGTCATGATCGCCATCGGCGTCGAAGAACTCGACGTCGTCGATGTCGTCGCCGGTGATCGCGTCCGGGATCGCCCCGTCGAGCTCCTCGAACATGCCGCCGCCGTCGTTCAGATACAGGTGCCCGAACGGCGGCCCATTCGTGCTGTAGCCATCGGCAGAGAAGATGTCGAGGTCGCCGTCGTTGTCCACGTCGCCCATGCGCGCGGCGGCGCCCTGCGGGTAGGTTCCGCCCGGCATCCGGACGTCGGCCTCGTCGGTGAACACGCCGCTGCCGTCGTTGATGAACAGCACGTAGGCGCCGCCCGCTCCGCTGGGTCCGAAGATGTCGCGCGAGCCGTCGCCGTCCACGTCACCGACGGCGACCTGGCGCAGGTTGCCCTCGTAGTCGCCCAGCGCCGACGCCGACGCGTTGGTGAAGCCACCGCTGCCGTCGTTGGTGTAGAGCACCAGCGGCTCGGGGTCTTCGTTCCCACTGAAGAAGTCGGCGTAGTTCGCCAGCAGGATGTCGAGGCTCCCGTCGCCGTCGAGATCGGTCACGCGCAGGTGGTTGGTCCAGCAGCCCTGACCACCACAGGCCTGGGGATCGAGCGCATCCGCTTGCAGGTCGTAGAGCGCTGCCCCGCCCGCGTTGGCGCGGCTGGTCAGCAACGTCGAGGTCAATCCCACGATGGCGATCAAGACATGTCGATTCATTCGTGCGTCTCCCCTGCGCGACCGTGCGTCGACACGGCGCGAGTCGTGGGATGGTACGACCCGCGTGGTCCCACGCCTAGCGGTTCGGGTCGGCTTCGCGGGGTGCGCCTTCCCGGTGACGGACGCGACCAAAGCGGCGCGGGGCGATGTCCATTCGGTCAGGCGGCGCGCTCGCTTCCCGCGTGCTCGGACCCCGTGCACACTGCCGGGGTGTCGACGCCGTTGCCGGTGACCGTGGTGACCGGCTTCCTCGGCGCGGGCAAGACGACGCTGGTCAACGCCTGGCTCGCCGGCATCGCGCGGGGCGATGTCGCGGTGATCGTCAACGAGCACGGGCGCATCGGGATCGACGGCGAGCTCCTCGCCGCGCGGGCCCGCACCGTCGTCGAGATCACGGGCGGCTGCATCTGCTGCACAACCCAGGCGGAGCTGGTGCGTGCGCTCGACGAGCTCGCCGCCACCGCCGCGCCGGGCGGACGCGTGCTCGTCGAGACCTCGGGCGCCGCCTCGCCTGCGGGCGTGCTCCGGGCGATCGCGGCCGGCGGGCCGGAGGGGACGTTCGCCCTCGACGGCGTCATCACGGTGGTCGACGCCAGCCGCGTGGATGCCGTGTGTCGGCACGACCTCGCGATCGAGCAGATCGGCTACGCCGACATCGTCGTGCTGTCGCGGATCGACGCCTGTGACGCCGAGGTCGTCGACCGCGCCAGGGCGGTGGTCGCAGCGCACAACGCCGCGGCCGCCGTCGTCGGTGGCGCGCGGGGTGTGGTGCCCGCCGCCGCGACGCTCGACGAGCTGCTCGCGCTGCGGCGCACGGACCTCCCCGCCCCGCGGCCATCGTCTGCCGCGCACGCGCACTCGCACCGCGTCTACGCCTCGGTGTCGCTGTCGATCGACGGCGAGGTCGACGGCGATCGCTTCGCCGACTTCGTCGACAGCGAGCTCGCGCCCATCGGCGGCCGCCTCTTCCGCACCAAGGCGATCCTCGCCGTCGCCGGCGTCGACGAGCGCGTGATCCTGCAGGGCGTCGCCGACACCCTCGAGTTCACCTTCGGCGAGCCGTGGGCCGACGCGCCCCGACGGAGCCGACTCGTCGTCGTCGGCTTCGCCCTCGACCGCGCCGCGCTGGCCGCTGGCTTCGCGCGCTGCGCCGCAGACGGGGCGAAGGGCGCGTAGCGTCGCGGGTCACCTGCCCCGTCAACGGAGTGCCGCCGTCGCGAGCATCCAGAGCACCCCGGCGTGCACGATCGTCGCGAGGCCCAGCACGACCGCGAAGATCGGCTTGCGGGTCTTGTGCCGCAGGGCATGGCGTCCGATCCACCCGCCGACGACGCCGCCGAGCAGCGCGAGCCCGTGGAGCGTCGACTCCGGCACCCGCCTCGCCCGGCTCGCGCCACCGCCCCGCGTGCCCTTGGCGGCCGCGGCCTTGTCGAGCGCGTAGACGACGAACGTGGTGAGGTTGATCAACACCAGCCACGCCGACCAGGCGAACCACGGCTGCGCGATCCATCGCTCGAGCATCGGCACGAGCTCCTCACGTCGGCGGCAGCGTCGAGAGGAACGACCAGAAGGCCGGGGCCGAGAGCTCGTCCTGACGCGAGTGGTCCTGCCCCGATGTCTGGCACCACACGACCGGAACTCCGTCGTCGCAGCCCGCGTAGGCCTGGCACGGCGACGGGTCCACCGGCGTGGTCGGCATCGCGGCGTCGCAGTGGTTGCGCGCGATGAGGGCGTCGCGGGTGGACTCGCTCGCAGAGATGTTCACCGTCTGATCGTCGGTGTCGTGGATCAGCAGGGCCGCGACCTGCCCGGGGCAGTCGGTGCCCGGCTGACCGCCGGCGATCGTCGCGACGCCGCGGATGCTGTCGCCGCGGACGCACGCCAGGGCGTGGCCCATGAACGATCCGCTCGAGTAGCCCGCGACCAATCGGCGCGCAGGATCGGCGCACCACGTGGCCTCGACATCGGCGACCAGCGCGTCGAAGAACGCCACGTCGGGCCCGGCCGGGTTCGAGTCCCAGCACGACTCGACCGCGCGGCCACGGATCACGATCGCGTCGGCGCCGCTGTGCTCGTGCACGGGCGGGTTGTTGTTCTGGCGGTCCTCGCCGTCGCTGCAGCCGTGGAGCTGGTAGACGATCGGGTAGCGCCGATCCGGATCGTAGGGCTCGGGCAGCCACACCCAGTACTGCCGCGCCGTGCCGTCGACGTCGATGTCGTGCTGGATCCACATCTGCGTCGGGTCGGCCGCCGCGGCGCCGCAGCCCGCCGTCCCGGGGATCTCTCCGGTGCTGCTGCTGCCGCCGTCGCTCGACGCATCGACGCCGCTGCCCGAGCTCGCCGTGTCGTCGCTGGTGGCCGTCGTGCTCGACGGGGCCGTCGTCCCAGCGCCCGACGCAGACGCAGACGCCGACGCCGACGCGAACGCAGTGGTCGAGGCGTCGGTGTCCATCCCGCCGCCGGACTCACCACAGCCGAGGACCACGAGTCCGAGGACGATCCTGCGCATCCCCGCATGGTACAGGCCCGCTCGCCCCGCGGCGGTCCCCGCCCGGGCACGCGGTTGCGCACGCGTCGACACAACCGAGCGGCGGCGTTCAGCCGCACGCGTCCGTGGCGTCCACGTAGCCGAACGCGATGTGGTTCATCGGGTGGCTCGGCGTGAACGTCCCCGGCGCCAGGGTCTCCCAGGTCACCCCGTCGGTGCTGCGATAGAACTCCTGCGACTCGTACCAGACCTGCCAGCCCCCGCGCACCGCGACGAAGTTGCCCGCGTCGTCGCGCGCGACCGGGCCGAGGTTGATCGCCGGTTGCAGCGCCGTCGAGGTCCAGTCGTCGCCGTTGGTGCTGCTCCACATCGCGCCGTTGGCCCAGACGAGGAACGCTTCGCCGGTCCACATCGCGCGCGACTCGAAGTACACGTCGCCGAGATCGATCGCGGTGAACTCGACACCGGCGTCGTGCGAGACGCACAGCTCGGCCCCGGCGCCACCGGGGCGCACGATCACGATCGTGTCGTCGCTGGCGACGATGCTCCGGATCGAGCTGCCGCACTCGATCGGCGCGGCGTCGGGGTGCCACCACGATGCGCCGCCATCCGACGAGACCACGACGTCGCCGACGTCACCGCCCCCGCCGATCACGAAGCGCCCGCCCGCGGTCGGCGCCCAGCCGATGCCGCGTGGGGTCCACTGGGTGAGCCCGGTGTCGACCGGGTCGGCCCACGTCACCCCGAGGTCCGCCGACCGCAGCGCGTCGTGGCCCCCGGTCACGAACACGCCGTCGCCGAACGCGAGCCCGGCGAAGGTCGGGCCCGTGACGACGACGTCCCACGTGATCCCGTCGGTGCTGCGCGCGATGTTCCCCTCGGTGCCCCAACCCCACGTCGTCAAGAACGCGCCGTCGCCGAAGACGAGCCCCGTCCCAGCGCCCTCGTCGTGGTCGCAGTCGATGCCATCGAAGCAGCGCACCGCGTCGTCGAGGGAGTGATCGTGGATCCACGTCTGCCCGCGATCGCAGGAGATCGTCGTGCGGCCCATGTGCCCCTGCGCGACGAACAGCGGCACACCACTGGGCTGGGGGATGCCAGTGCTGTCGCCGCCCTCGCTGCTCCCGGCCTCGGTGCCGCCACCGTCGGAGGAGCTGCCGGGTCCCCCGGGACCCGCGGTCGTCTCGGGGGTTCCGCCCGTCATCGACGTCGTCGGGCCGCCCGTCGAGCCCCCGTCGCTGGCGTCACCACCGGTCGCATCCCCGGTTTCGCCCGATTCAGGCTCCGCGGCGCACGCAAGGGGTAGGAGGACGAGGACGACGGTGCAGCGCATCGGGTCGAAGACACGCCCACGGACGCACGGGAGTGAAAAAATTCGGCCGCGCGAGGCCCAAGGGATCGATCGTGTGGGGGAGCTCGTCGTGCCGCTGCGGCGCGGGCGTCGGGCTCGGCACGCCCGGTGGCTCGCCCATCGGCCCGACCTCCGGCTTCTGATCGGGCGAAGGGACGCCCGGCGGCGCGGGCGACGGGGGCGCGGGACTGTCGGGCTGCGGTGCCATGCCCGAGGCCTCTGCAATGGCCGTTCCCGCGGCAACGCTCGCGATCCTCGACGAGGTCATCCCGTCGGGCGCGCCCGGATCGAGGCGCATGTGCCTCGACGGGCGCACCCGCCCATGCGCCGCGTCAGACCGGCAGCGCGCAGACGCCCACGTCCTCGTAGCCCGGCGGCGCGAGACCCTCGGCGTAGAACGGCACGCACTCGACGCCGACGCCCAACGCCGTCACGCAGTCGGCCCCCGCGCCGAGATCACCGAGGTCGCAGTAGGGCGAGCAGCACCCCGAGGCGCCGAGGCAGCCGGGGACGACGTCGGGCCCGAGGCACGACAGACCGGGGTCGCACACGTTGAGGAACTCGCACGGATCGCCCGCGACGCCCTCCTCCCCGCTCGCATCCGGCACGCAGAGGAAGGCGTCGTTGTTGGCGATGCACACGTCCCCCGGCGCGCAGTCCTGCAGCAGCGGATCGCAGCCGGGCAGGCACAGGATGAGCACATCCTCGTTGGAGATCGAGCAGGTTGCCGTCGGATCGGCGCAGCTCGGTGCGTCCGGCGAGCCGGTGCACATCCCGAGGCACGTGCCGAGGTTGGTCTCGGTGTCCACGCCCCAGCAGATCGCACCGAGCTCGCAATTGTCGATGCCCGAGAGCGCCGAGTCCTCGACCATGCAGACCCCTCCGACCGCGACCGGGGCGGGATCGAGGGGGGTGCAGCGCAGCGCGTTCCAACCACCGGCGCCGTTGTCCGCCCACGGCATGCACTTCTCCCCGTCGGGACAATCCTGCTCCCAGACGTCGCACTCGTTGGCCCCACCCTCGCTGGGATCGATGAACCCGACGCTGGGGTCCCCAGAGCTCGACTCCATCATCGCCGCGCCCGTGCTGCTGCCTTCGCTCGAGCTGCCGGCACCCGTGCTGCTCGAATCGGCGCCCGTGCTGCTCGAATCGGCGCCCGTGCTGCTCGAATCGGCGCCCGTACTGCTCGACTCGGCGCCCGTGCTGCTCGAATCGGTCGTGCCCGAGGTCGTCGCGGCCTCGGTCGTGCCCGCGCCGCCGGAGCTGCTGCTGTCCGCCGGCGTGCCGCTCGACTCCGCGGTCGTGCTCGGCGAGCCGGTGCTCTCGCTGCCGCCGGTGTTCGCCGCACCATCGTCGCTGCACGCCGCGAGCACCACGCCCGCAATGATCCACACACCACCCACGCGTCGCTTCCACGTCGTTCCCATGATCACCCTCGCCTCCTGTGTTGTCGCAACCCCAGTCGACCTGACTGTCCAGTCGACCCGACTGTGATGACGAGGATGCTGCCGATCCCGGCGGGGTTCAAGCGCGATGGTGCGGACTCCTCGGCGGTGCGGCCTCCGACGATCGATCGCGTGGCCGATCGGCCGACACGGGCGGCGCTCGTCACATGCCGGGCCGCAGGGCGCCCACGCACTCGCGGGTGTACGTGGCGAGTCGGCGCGGCGGGCGACCCGTCACCCGCGCGACCTCGTCGGTGACGACGCTCGCCCGGCCCTCGCGGAAGTAGCGTTCCAGGTCGAGCAGACGCCCGGCGAGGGCGACGTCGGCGACGCCGAGAAATCCGACGGCGCCCTGACCGACCCCCCGCGACGCCTGTCTGTCCCGGCGCGACGAGTTCCGTCGCAGAAGAGTTGGTCGACATGACGATGACGTACAAGACGATCGCCGGCGCCTTCGCGCTGGCTGCCGCCGCCGTGGCCTTCATTCCGCGCCCGGCGGAGGCCCTCCCCAACAACGATGTGACGCGCTACTACTTCAGCGACCCCGGGTTCAACAACTACGTCGGCGAGGAGTGGCTGACGAGCTGCTACGGGGTGATGAACCAGCTCACGGGATCCACCGGTCCCTACTCGTACACGGTGTCGGAGCGCTGCCACTAGGCGCCCGCCCCCAAACCCGGCGCGACCGTGCGACGCTGGGGTCCATGCGACGGTCCCTGCAGCTCGTCGTCGCCGGCGTGCTCGCGTGCCGACCCGCCGCGGCCCCCGAGCCCGCCGCGTCGAACGTCGTCGTCGACGACTCGCCGCTGCGTTTCGCGTGGCCCGAGGGCGCCCACGCGACGGTGACCGAGCGGGTGCTGAAGAAGGGTCGCCACGCGACGATGCGCTACCGCATCGTGACCCAGCGCGATGGCGAGGCCGTGCTCGTCTACTACCGCGACTTCGCGTTCGTCGACTTCGAGGGCCTCGACCTCGCGGACCCGGCCGTGCGCGAGCAGCTCGACGCGCTCGAGCGGCAGGTCGCCGGCGCGATCCCGCCGTACCGCATCGCCGCCGACGGCACCTGGCTCGGCTGCGGCGAGCTCGACACCATGCTCGACGGGCTCGCAGGCATCCTGCCGGCCGACGACCTCGCCACGTTCCGCACGATGATGGGCAACGCGAAGATCCGCGCGGTGGTCGACGCCAAGCTGCGCGACGTCTGGCAGGCGTGGGTCGAGGGCTGGCTCGGCCTCTCGCTGCGGCCCGGCGAGCGCCACCAGGGGAACAGCCGGATCGAGATCGCCGGGACCGTCGTGGACCTGCCGTACACGATCGAGCGACTCGTGGGCGACGGCGCGGAGATCCGGCTCCGCGCGACCTCCGAGCTCGCCGGCGATCCGGCGAAGGCGATGATCGGCGCGCTGTTCGACGAGTTCTCCGCGACGCTGCAGACCGGCGATGGGGCCGCGAAGCCGGATGCGTCCGCGGGCATGCGCGCGCTCGAGGTGCGCCGGGTCCACCTGCGCGAGGCGACCCTCGATCCCGTGACGCTGCTCCCGGCGCGTGCGTTCAACCGCGTCACGATCACCGTCGGCGACGGCGCGAAGACCACGGAGTCGATCGAGTCCCACGAGTGGACGTTCGACTGGAACGACGGCGTCAGCGACCGCGGAGCAGCTCGCGCGGCGGCTGGTACTCGTGATCCAGCGCGTAGATGAACAGCACCGCCATGCTGTCCTGGTCGACGCCGCTGGTGTTCTCGTAGATGCTGACGAGCTCGTACTCGTGGTCGTCGTACAGCGCGAAGCC
>LNFM01007155.1_pt1 | contig 17701 bp, 12 predicted proteins | sample 596031 | NCBI WGS metagenome assembly LNFM01 (sample SAMN04254537, study PRJNA301005) | activated carbon metagenome | isolation source: dual media filters at the Ann Arbor, Michigan drinking water treatment plant | place: USA: Ann Arbor | reverse complement strand
GCCCAGGAACTCCAGCGCCAGCTCCTCACCGAGAAGCAGACCGCCTACGCCAAGGTGCGCTCCGTCTCGTCCATGACCCAGGACCTCCAGACCCTCGAGCGCCAGCTCTGGAGCACCATGCCCGCCGGCGTGAAATCGATGCTGGATTTCAGCGGAATCCCGGCCCCGCGCGGCTCGTGACCGATTGGAGAGCGCCGTGTTCGAGATCTACGCCTACGGCAACGTCGACACCCTCACGGGGATCTTCAACGCCATCGCCGCCATCATGGGCGGCGCCGACTACTTCGGCCTGATCCGCACGATCGCCGTCACCGGTGTGCTGGTCGCCGCTTGCGCCGGGCTCTTCACGCCCGGGCGGTTCCATGGCTGGGCGTGGTTCATGGGCTTCATGCTGCTCTACTACGCCCTCTTTCTGCCGAAGGTCGATGTCATCATCGTCGACAAGCTGGGCAGCCAGCCGCCCGTGGCAGTGGGCAACGTCCCGATCGGCATTGCCTTCTTCGGGCACGGCACCAGCAAGGTGGGGGATGTGCTCACGCGTCTTTTCGAGACGGCGTTCCAGGTGATCCCGGCAACGGACTCGCAGCTCCCGAACGAGCTCACCTACCAGAAGAACGGCGTCCTCTTCGGGAACCGGCTGATCCAGGCATCGCGGACCGCGAACATCGCCGATCCGCAGCTGCGGACGGACCTGCTCGCCTACGTCCACAACTGCACGCTCTACGATCTCCAGGACGGCACCATCGACCCGGCGGTCTTCACGAGAAGCGCCGACATCTGGTCCCTGATGGGCAACCCCAATCCGGCGCGCTTCTCCACCTACGGATCCCCGGTCCAGGTGAACATCTGCCCTGCCGTCTACGCCTACCTCGCTGGACGTCTGCCGACAGAGATCGCCAGAGCCCGTGCGGTGCTCGCCTTCCGCATGAACCCGACGCTCGACACGCCGGCGGCACAAGCCGCCATAGACGGCCAACTCGAGCAGGCCTACCAGAAGACCCGCATCGCCAACGCCGCCCAGGGTGCGGCCGACCTGCTGCGTCAGAACATCATGATCAACGTGGTGCAGGACACCGGTGCCCTCATCGGACAGAAGCTGGACGACCCCGCTTCCGTCATGATCGCCACCGCCCGCGCCAACGCCACCGCCTCGACCAACGCTTCGTTCCTCACCATGGGCCGCATCGCCGAGCAGGCCCTCCCCCTGGTGCGCAATGTCATCGAGGCGATCATCTACGCGATTTTCCCGTTCGTTTTTCTGCTTTTCATGCTCGCGCACGGCCGAGGCCTCGGCCTCGCGATCCGCAGCTTCGTGCTCAGCATGGTCTGGATCCAGCTCTGGCCACCGCTCTATGCCGTGCTCAACTACGTGGCCACCCTGGCCAGCGCCAGGAACCTCCAGGCCGCCAGCCGCATGGATGCAGGCACCAACGGCCTCGCCCTCGACACTGCCGCCAGCATCTACCAGGGCGCCATCTCCGATCAGGCGATGGCCGGCTACATGGTGATCTCCATCCCCATCATCGCCACCGCCATCATCAAGGGCGGCGAGGTCGCCTTCCAGGCCATCTCCGCCACCGCCCCGATACAGTCAGCCGCCTCTGCTGAATCGAACCAGACGACGAAAGGCAACATCACCCAGGACGCCGTCTCGCTCGACCAGCAGCAACTCGCCCCGAACCGCACATCGGCTCACATGACCAGCAGCACCGACGCCCACGGCACTACCATCCAGGGCACCGGACCGGATGCCGGTACCTTCCGCTACCAGGCCACCATGAGCCGACTTGCAAGCACGTTCACCGTCACCGAGCGCCAGGCCAACGCGTTGGGCGAGAGCGCCCGAGAGGCAGAGTCCTTCGCCACCACGCAGCGCGAAGCCATGCAGCGCAGCCAGGCCACGGCGCTGACCCGGGCGCTGGGCATCCAGGACAGCTACGAGAAATCCCAGCAACGCGCCGCTGCCACCAGTGCCTCTAAAGGCGGCTCGACCTCGAGCCAGTTCCAAGCGATGAGCACGGTCGCCAAAGAGGTGAATCGCCGACTCGGGTTGAACGAAGAGTCGTCAGTTGGAAAGAGCGTGGCGGCAGCGGCCTCGATCGGCATGAAAATCCCGCTGACGGAGATCGGCGTAGAGGCCAAGGCAGAAGGCCGGGCCGTCGATCAGCAACGCCTGCTGAGCGCCTACGACTACGCCCGAAAGGCAGCCGAAAGCGCTCAGATCTCGGACGCCAGTTCACTGGTCAATGACTTCCGCTCGTCGGACGCCTACCAGTGGGCGCGCGGCAACCGCACCAGCTCCACCGTCGGTTACGACTCGTCGTCGCGCGAAGCCAGCGAGCGGCAATCTTCCAGCGACAGCGCCTATGGCCGTGCGAAGGAACTGGCGCGCACCGCGCAGTTCATGCGCGAATGGAGCAGCGGTACGCAGACCGACTTCACCAACTACGCGGCGCAGCGACTGGCAGAGCGCGGCCTCCTACGCGAAGAAGACCCGATCAAGCTGCAGCGAGCAGTGGCAGAGATCGCGTACTCGTACGCGCGTGGCGGCAGCGCCGCCAGCGGCTACGTCCCCACCAACAGCCCGCTCGGCGTCAGCCAACCATTGCCGGAGGCGATGGCCGGGCAGTCACCATTGCGCGACCAGTACTACAGCCAAGTCCGCGGTGCAGACGGCAACGAGATCACGAACCAGACCGCTCGCAACGACGCCGAGATTTGGGCCCGTCAAGCCGGGGCGCGCGTGCAGCCGGGCAAGGCGGTTGGAAACGACGTCTCTGGCCAGGTCAAACGGGGCCAAGGAGAGGCGGCAGGCGCCGTCGAGAAGGGGCACCGGCGGTTGTCGGAGGACGCAGGCACGCTCAGCGAGAACTACAATGCCACCGTGCGTGCCGGCAAGGTCAGCCCAAACCACGGCGGCAACCGGGCGGTCTGGGACACCGTCGGCTCCAATGCCGCTACACCCGAGATCGGTACGCTACCTACGCACGCACCCATCGGCGAGTGGCACTTCAACAAAGAAGGTGTCCCCATGGCCGGTCCAGCGCCGACCGCCCCCGATTCGAACGCAGGCGACCGGGCTACGGGCAAGCCTGGCTCCCCTGGAAAAGCGTCCCGCGGCGCGTCGGGCGACTGGTGAGAAGCCCGGCATCAATCGTCGTGAGAAGCCCCAATCTCCAAGCTTCCGAGCCCGTTACTGGTCAGGTAGCCTGGGCGATCGTCCGTACAGGAATACGACTTGCCGCTCGAAGCCGGAGCATCTCGCAACTCCATGTTGTCGCTGGAAGCAGCTGCGGACACATCGGCGTGCGCCGCATCCGTCAAGGGAACCGACAGCGCCGCTCGCACCTGCGTCTTCCAGGAACAGCAGCTTTCGAGGACGAGTTTCAGGAGTTCACGCATACGTTTAGCAAAAGGCAATGTTGAGGTTGGCCTCAGGTAGAAAGGAAAGTGAACCACCTGGTGACCACGGCTCCCCGTTCCGGAACCGCCAGTCTTCAAGATCGACGAAGCATCGCAACAGACAATCGCGACAAGGGTAGCGGATTACGGGACACTCCAACGGATGGCAAACGCCATCGGCATAACAATTTTTTGGCTTTGCTGCATGGACACAGGCTAGCCCTAACGCCGAGCATGCCGCATCACCGGGACAGTTGACATAGGTAAACTTAGCCCCGCCTGGCGGCGGCGCTGTCCTCGCTGTTCGAGTATCTGTGTGATCATAACGCCGTGACGCAAAACCCAGTCAAGGGCGTGAGGCGTCCGCCGGTCGAGAGCTACGATGGCAAGATACCGGCGCTCGGCGACCACCAGGCGCGCAGCCTACTGGAGGCCCCCCAGGCTGACGACCTCAAGGGCAAGCGCGACCGCGCCATGCTGGCCACCCTCTGATACCACGCGCTGCGGCGTGAAGAGCTGTGCAAGCTGACGGTGAAGGACTTTCGGCACGATCGGCGCGGCGTGGCGCATCTGAAGATTTCTGGCAAGGGCGGGAAGACACGGTACGTCCCGCTGCATCCGGCGGCCGGCAGGCTCATCACGGATTACCTCAAGGCCGCTGGGCATGGTGGTGATGAGGCCGGCGCCCTCTTCCGGCCACTCCACGCCCACCGAACTGCGACTGGCGCGGTCAAGGCGATCACGGCGGATGCGGTCTACAAGATCGTTCGGGGGTACTCCGCCGCGCTCGGATTCGAGATCGGGCCACATGCGCTGCGGGCGACTGCGGCGACCAACGCGCTCGACCGCCAGGCCGACATCACCAAGGTGCAGGAATGGCTCGGACACGCCAACATCGCTACCACGCGAGTTTACGATCACCGGAAGACGAGACCCGAAGACAGCCCGACCTTCAAGGTAGCGGACTAGTGTGGTGCGCTCGAAGTACTTGCACCTATCGGCGCAGGGCAACGTCAGCTTTGCCGGACTTCGAACTCACGCAGCCGGCCAGTTCCTGACAGTTGCGGTGACGGCGTGGATGACCGCATCAGACTGAGAGCAGCCAGTCCCGTGCAGCCGCTCTATAGCCGCTGTCGGTCCTACAGCGGCTTTTCACTAAGGCGGCCATCATGACCCTGACTCGTTTCCGCGCACAGCAAGAAGTGACACAATGCGAGCGTTTGAACACACCATGAGAAATCTCGCCCGATCAGGCGGGGACGGACGGGACCGAAGTGATGGGAACTAGTAGTGAGGCCTTCCGCTTCGTCGACCTCTTCGCTGGGCTGGGTGGCTTCCACGTCGCCCTCGATGAACTGGAGGGACGTGGCGTGTTCGCTGCTGAGTGGGAGCCCACGCTGAAGGCCCTCTACGCGGTCAACTTCGGTATCGACGCTTGGGGTGACCTTAACGACCTGAGCAGCGACGAAATCATCGCCCAGAGCGTGCCCGATCACCACGTCCTTACCGCGGGTTTCCCGTGTCAACCCTTCTCGAAAGCAGGAGACCAACTGGGCTTCAAGGACACCAATCAGGGTAACCTCTTCTTCAAGGTGCACGACATCCTACGCGTCAAGCGGCCCCGATACTTCATCTTGGAGAACGTGCCCAACATACTCAAGCACGACGGCGGTCGCACCAAGACCAAGATCATCCGCATGCTCCAAGGCCTTGGCTATTCCGTCGACGTTGAGCATTTCTCGCCCCACGAGTTCGGCATCCCGCAGGTGCGGGACCGCGCCTACTTCGTGGGTTCGCTCGAGGGGCTCGATCATTTCAAGTGGCCGGCAAAGCATAAGGATCCCACCGAAATCCGCCGGGTACTACGCCACAACGCACCTTCCAGCCGCGCCATTCCGGAACAGACACTGCGAGCCATCGACATGTGGGGCGACTTCCTGCGCCGCGCGCCGGCTGCGCTGAAGCTGCCTTCCTTCCCGATATGGGCGATGGAGTTCGGGGCGACCTACCCCTACGAGGACGAAACTCCGTCAGGGGTTTGGGTCCGCAGACCTGTGTGGGGTCTTCGCCAGATGGGCTTCAAGGGCAGCTTCGGCCAGTCCCTTGAGTGCACGATCGACGAGCAAATCAAGAGGATTCCGAGCCACGCCAACCGCACAGACGACTTCCATTTCCCGCAGTGGAAGCGCACTTTCATCAGGCAGAACCGTGAGTTTTACCGAGCCAACCGCTCCTGGATCGACCCCTGGCTCGCACGATGGAGCCCTCAAGGCTTCCACTCGAGCTTTCAGAAACTGGAGTGGAACGCACAGGGTGAATACCGCGACATCGACAACTTCGTCCTCCAGGCGCGTGCATCGGGGCTGCGGGTCAAGCGTCCAACGACCTCCCCAAGCCTCGTCGCCTTCACACAGACTCAAGTGCCCATTCTCGGCGCTAACCTGACGGGTGAACGTCGCTACATGACCCCTGCCGAGTGTGCGGAACTTCAGTGCCTCGGCGATATCGAGTTGCCAGCGTCCGACCTTGATGCATATAGGGCCCTGGGAAATGCAGTTAACGCCCGCGTCGTCAAGGCGATTGCAGAACGATTGCTGTGCCGGCTCATCCGTCCTACCGCGAGCATCACCTCTGACCTCGAACCGTTGAGGGCTACTGCATGACCGACCAAATCGGACACGAAGACGACTTCGACGATGAGGATCCGCGAATCCAATTGCTGGAGAGCCTTGCCGATGGGATGGCAACTCTTTCGGAGGCTTCGGACACGCCCGAGGGCGTTTCCCCAGTTTCTTCGATGTTCAGCAGCGGTGACGTTGACTTCGCCTCCGACGCATGGATGAATCAACTTGCTGAAATCCAAGGTTGGCTGAGCCTCAGCGATGACCTCCCGCTCACTGGGGGCATACCCTTCCTTCAGGCACTTGTCGCTGAGTTCGAACTCGATCCCCCCGACCTGCTCGCCCCTGGAGCCGCATACCCGCCGCTGAGTCTCCGCGCGCTGGAACGCCTTAACGAGCGGGTTGATATCTCCGTTCGATTGCAGACCCAGTTCCTCGAAGAGCTTGAGGCCAAGGGGACCAGTCGCGCGACGGCCACCCAGTCTTGGGCTGACGCCTGGGCTGAGATCGACGCGAGTGAGGAAGCGGTGAGTCCGGAACCGGTCACGGCAAAAGCCGCAGTCTGGCCGATCTTCCAACTTACCAAGAAGTCGCCGAACCTAACACCGTCTTACCAGCGAGGTGACGTCTGGCGGAACGGTGACCGACAGTCTCTAATGGAGTCGATCCTCCGCGGCGTTCCCTTGCCCTCTATCATCCTGTTGCGCACCGGGCCCGCCACCCCGCATGAGGTCGTCGATGGCAAGCAGAGGCTCACGGCCATCCTCCGGTTCGTGGGGAAGCACCCCGTCGCCAAACAGAAAGTGGCTGAGGCCACCGCCCGACACAGCGGTAAGAAGTTCAACGAGCAAGGACGGCTCGACGACCACGGCAGCAGGACTCTCACCGATCTGTTCAATACCGACTACCCGGCCTTCCGCCGTGCGTGGAAAGCGCTGGAGGGTTACGCACTCAATGCCAAGCACGAGAACGACTATTACTTCCCGTTCAAGTTGCGGACGACCGGAGAAGGCGGGCTGGTCGGTCCCCTCCTTGAGCCTCTCCGCGGCAAATACTATACGCAGATCAAGGCTAGGGAGATTAACGTCGCCGCCCAGCAACTCACCGTCGAGGCACTGTTCGAGGACGTGGTGGAGTACACCATTCCCGTCATCGAATATACCCAAGCGACCCAGGCCCAGATCCATGAAGTATTCCGCCTCTATAACAAGCAGGGCGTACACCTGAATGCGGAGGAAATCCGTAACGCGGTCTACCACGAAGTCGAACTCACTCGCGCCACCCTTGCCGCCGCCGGTGACGCCGACCCGAACACCAATGCTTCCGAAATTGCCAAGTCGCTGGCCGGTGTTCCGAACATTAGCCGTCTGGGCGAAGCGCTGAAGAATTACGGCTTCGGCGATTCGCGCTACAAGCGCACTAAGGTTCTCGCATGGGTCATCTCGGTCCTGGTGCACGACACCGCAGGAAAAGATCTGGCATCGACCAGTCGCAACATTGATCAACTCCTGATCGCGGTTCAGAAGGACCCGTCTCATCCGCTGGCCCAGTCCTGGAGGTTGACTAAGCTGTTCTTGCTGTTGCTGCGCGCCGTCGAGCTCCACTCATCGCACGATGAACTGTGGTCCGACAAATTCAAGGACGGAGGCAAGGGCGTCAAGTGGCAGGAACTCCAACTTGTCGGCTCCCTCGTTGGCATTTCCATGGCCGTGGCGGTCTCGCCGGATGACATCGAGGATCGCATAGAGGAGAGTGGTGATGCCATCCGCACGGCGAGCGAGACATCCGCGGATTGGAAGCGCCCCGATAAGACACAGACCAGGACTCAGTGGAACTACATCGCCAAGATCAGCAAGAGTCTCCTTGAACTACTTCGCATAGACCCTGCCCAAGCTGCTCAGGCCGTGCGTCAGCAGTTCGGGTCATCCGGATACGATTCGTTGCAGCGGATGCTCATTAAGCCGAAGAGTTGAGACCTGTGTCGGAAAGATCTCCACTCGTCGAGCACGTCTACTTTAATCCGCCCGATCCTCAACAGGCGGACTCGTGGTGGGACCGCTATAGGGCCCAGCTCACGGGCCTGACTGAAACCGCGCGTGCATCAGTTGAGGCAGACTCCCGCTACATTCTCCAGCGCGGAATCCTGGCGGCCGACACCACGAAACCCGAACAGTGGCCGTCCAGACGGGCACGCACCGGACTCGTCATGGGTTCGGTCCAGTCTGGAAAGACCGCTTCCATGCTGGGAGTCGCAGCCCTGGCCATCGACAGCGGCGTTGACATCATCGTCGTACTTGCTGGGACCCGTCTCTCATTGTGGCGCCAGACCTACGAGAGACTGATGCAGCAGTTGGACTCAGGAAAGGACGACGTACAAAAGATCAAGCGCCGCCTTCTGTGCCCACCGCCGGGCATCGCGCTGTCGGAGCAGACGCACCCGCTCGCAGACACTTATCGCCTTCCTCCGGCTCAGGTCCGGCAACGCTTGAGCCTGGGCAAGCCGCTAATCATCGTGGCGATGAAGCAGACCGATCATCTGCACGCATTGGCAGCAAGCCTCCGCACCAATGTATTCCCCGCGGTTCACGAGCTTGGTCGCTCCGCCCACATGCTCGTACTGGACGACGAGGCCGACGACGGCTCAATCCTCGATGCCGTTGTTGAGTCCTCGCAGGACCCCATTTACGGCAGGCTGAAGCAGATCCCGCGCGCGATTGCGAACTTTTGGGACCCACCCCAGGGCTCCCCCGACAACCTGTTCGCGACCTACATCGCCTACACGGCGACACCCCAGGCCAATCTCCTCCAAGAGGACCACAACCCCCTGGCGCCGCGCGACTTCATGGTTGCGCTTCGCACGCCGCTCGATGTCGGCCATCCGATAGACACTACCGATCCCGGCAACCTTGCCGCCCCACGCTCATCCACTTACCCCGAGCCGGTCGGGATCCGCTCCTACTACACCGGCGGTGAGGTCTTCTACCGCCGTGCTGAGGTGGGCGGCCTGTGTGTGCCTGCAACCAACTCCGCTCAACAGGACCTCGCCGACGCGGTTCGGGCCTTCCTGGTCGCGGGCGCGATCCGCCTGCACCGCTCCGGCAAGCTCGGCCCGGCCTCCGCCGTATCAGCCCAGTTCGACACCGAGGACGAATCGCTTGCCAGCGTGACGCCGCCGCATTCAATGCTCTACCACCCCTCAGCGGCGATCTTGGATCACTTCCGGGGCGCTGAGGACATCCTGCTCTGGGCGGGGATCCAGGACCGGGCGACGGCCCGGAAGCTTCTCGACACAGGCAATGCCAGGCTCCCCGACACCTTGGTAATCGACCTGCAGGCAGATCCCGGCGCCTGGGTGCAATGGCTCGACAAGTACGTTGCGTCCGCGCTAGCAATCGAGGACGAGTTCGACATTCTGCCGACGAAGACCTTTCCGGACTGGCAGTCCGTCGAAACCCTGCTCATCAACGAGGTGATCCCGGGGACTAGGGTTGCCGTGGTCAACAGCGATCCCAACGCTGACGATCGCCCTGCCTACGCACCAAGCCAGGACCCGGAAACCGGAAAGTGGAGAGCCCCCCGCGACCTCAGCACGATTTTCGTTTCAGGGAACGTTATGGCCCGCGGACTTACGCTGGAAGGGATGACCACAGCATTGTTTCAGCGTTCGTCGGCCAACCCACTGGCCGATACCCAGATGCAGATGCAGCGCTGGTTCGGATACCGCGGGTCCTACATTGAGTTGTGCCGCGTCTTCGCCTCCAGCGACCAACTGACCCTCTTCCGGGCGTACCACGATGTCGACGAAGCGGTTCGCGCCGCAATCACCGAGCGCATGATGAACGGCGCCCCTGAACCGACTGTCCTGCAAGGCCTAAACTTCGAGGCCACTGGCAAGATCGCGGGCGTCGGCACTCTCCCCCTGTGTCCAGGAGCTCGCCCCTTCGTCACAGTCATCAATGACGGGCAGCAGGAGGATCCCAATGCAGATGTCGTGGCGGCACTGTTTGGACGACCATCCAGCGATGTCACTGTCGCCAACGTGCTGCGAGGCCGGATCCTGGACGTCCCACTCGAACTTACCGAGGCCGCCGATCTGTTAGATCGCCTTCGTTTCGCCGAATACCAGCCGGGGAGCAAGGGTTTGCACGCGGATCTGTGGGACCGAATCGAAGCCCGAGCACACGCTGTCGCCCCACTCCCGGATCCGCCGTTCTACCGGCCGCCAGTGCGGCACGAAGAGGGAAAGCTGCCCCGGCGCGTCTGCCCTTATGCCATCGCTGCCTATTTTCGACTCTGGTCAGCCAGCCTAGCTCGCTCGATCACGGGGCTCTTTGTCACCGGGCACCCCGGCGATCTTTGGTCCTACGCCGACCTCGGCCGGAAGAGAGCTGAACAGCCACGGTTCTGGGTCGGGATTCGTTACGGAGATGGTGCCACTGTGTCCAAAGGTTCGCTGGCACGACTCCCGTTCAATATCTACGCCACCACTAAGAGGGTGGTCGGAGGCGAACTCAAGACGACATGGGGAGCGAGCGACCCCAACGCTGGCCCAGGCCAGTATCGCGGCGACGTCTACTTCGACCACTACCACCGCAACCTTGCTGTGCCGATGAGCAGCAACACGGCGTGGCGCCCCAGCGGGTCCGACGGTCAGATCCTCTTCTACGTCAACCAACATCCGGGCGACCTGTACCCCACGGTCGCAGTTGCAGTCTGCATACCTGCGGGAGGTCCCGAGCAGTTCGCAGCTACCCGTGCTGGGGCGGCCATAGTGACAAGGAGCCTTCCATGACCAACTACGAAGAGGTTCTCGAGCAGATCAACGCCGTCCCAGCGGGTGACACCGGGAATGACCGATCCATCACTTGGTTGACCGACGCGCAGGTGGTCGGTCTCGCCCGGAACAATCGCGGACACCTGGAACTGTTCCTCGCAGGCGACCAGCTGAAGGCCCGGACCAGCACCGTGAAGTCCGCGATTCACTACCACTCGTGGCACCGTGACACCCAGCCGCCGCTGAGCGCGAACCGCATCCTCTTGCCCGCTCTGGGACACTTCGACCAGGTCGGTGCATTCATTGCCGCTGAACTACTGCGTGAGAAAGCTGACGCCAATCTGGAGCGCGCATTCGCCGTCACTGAGCCCCTGATCGAACTCGCCATCAAGCGTTTGGAGATCTCCGAGAACGCCATCCTCGGACTCGTTGGGGAGCTGCTCCTTCTAGACGCTCTGTGCCGCCGCGCAGACGATGTCCACGTGGGGCCGCTTGTCCAGGCTTGGGATGGCTGGCGCCGCTCCGCTAGGGACCTCGCGTGGCACGGCACTGGGGTCGAGATAAAGACCACAACTCGCAGCACCTCAAGTCACACTATCCATGGTGTACACCAGATCGAGCCCGCTCCTGCCACTGATGACGCCCCCGGGGAAGCGCGCCTGCTCCTCGTAAGCGTCGGTCTGCGCCAGGCAGATCCCAACGTCCCTGCCTTGTCGATCCCCTCGCTGGTGGACAGCATCATCGAGCGACTCAGCGCGAGCGGGGCCGGCGGGTTGGTCGACGAGTTCCTAAGGCGCGTAGCCATGTACGGTTCGGAGTCGGGCATCGGATACGAGCATGCGACGATGGCCAACGAGGCGCCGTTCACGACCTCATTCACCGTGACCTTCATCCGCGGCTACGACATGGCAGACCCAGCCGTCGAAGTCCTGCGGCGTGACGACATCGTCGCCCACCAGCATGTGGACGCCCAGTCGCTCACGTTCCGCGTGCAACTTCCCGCGACGATCAGTATCGAAAACCCCGTCGCAGGTGCCCGCCGCGTGGCGGAGGAGATCCTGGGCCTGCATAGTTAGGGACGCTCTGCACAACGCGCTGAAAGGTATTCCAGTGCTCGGTCATGTACCCCACCTACCGCCGCTCCTACGCAACGCTCAACGCTTCTCTGGCGCTAGTCGTAGAGGTGTTGAGCGGCTCCGGAGAGCCCGATCAGAGCTCGAACCAATTAGTCGGAAGGACTCGGCAGGCACTTCGCGACGAACTGCTTTGCCCTCCAAACCCGTCGCCCGCAATTTGGTTGAGATCGACTGCTCAGACGGCTGTATTCATGGTCGACGGCAATCTGCCAGAACTCTAGTCGAACATTTTCGGCGCACCCCTGAAAGGCCTCATTGGTCGTGCTTAAGTTTCCAAGAAACGCCCTTGCCCTACCAATAGAGGGTTTTCTCCAGGAGGTTTGGAGCATGCCCGGGCAGGCGTTGGGCATGCCAATTCGCTTGGACCGTGGCGGGAACCTCGGTGGCGCCGTACACGCAGTTCAGGTGATTGGCGCATGGGCACGAATGGCGGGGTCAAGCAGGACGTTGATCCTGCCGAGCGCGTTCGGGTCGCAACCGAGCACGAGGGAACGATTTGGCTCAACGCTTCCTGGGATGGCAGCCCTGTACTTCGCAGAGACCATCCAGTGTGGCGGGAAGTCAATCAGTAGATTCAAGGCTCTCGAGGACGTCGCCCCGTACGTTGCGGCGATGCAGGCCGGCGCGTTTAGAAACACACTACGCGGACAAGGTGTTGCGCTTTGTTGTTTCATTGGGGCAAAGAGTGAGTTTCTGACACCGCTTTATGCGACTCCAAGCCCTGGGGGCGTCCGCGAGTTCACTGGGTTTCGTGTGTTGCTGCCGCGGATGCTTTCGCAAATTGGCGTCCGCGATGACTCCATGAATGAGGGCCAACTGGACTACCTTACGACGCTGGTTCATCAGTTGTTCTTGAATGCGGATGAACATGGATCGTTCAACGAGGTGGGCGAGCGATACTCGCTGGGGCTCCGCGGAATCGCAATCAGACGGACCGTAGTACGCGACGTTCGAACACTTGTTCAATTCGCGGGGAATGACGGCCCACTGAAATCCTACCTCTACAAGCTGGCAATGAAGGGCGCGAGGAAGGCAAAGGGGGCCGACTACGCGTCGGACACGCCTCAGGATGAGGACAGACCCATCGGTCCCATCCATCTCATCGAGATTTCGGTTTTCGATACCGGGCCCGGTCTTGGTCTACGGTGGCTGTCGGAAAAGGATGGGCGTCGCAGCTACGCAGAAATCTCTGACAAGGAGGAGGAGGACGCGGTCAGCACTTGCTTCACAAAGCATGCGACGACAACGTCAAGCCAGTTTAAGGGCCAAGGGCTGTCCATCGCGTTGATGGCCCTGAAACGCCTGGAGGCTTTCATGACCCTGCGTACGGGACGCCTCAGCCTCTATCAAGACCTGTCGCGCACCGACACGACAGAGTTTAAGCCAAGGAAGCGATTTCAATCACTAAAGACCCTGCCTGAGATCGCTGGTACTGCTTACTCGATTTGCTTCCGAGTGAAACCTAAATGATCGGGCCGACAGGCTTCTTCTGCTTCACTCACCTGGTCAGAGTCACACCAGAGATCGAGTATCGCTATGCCTTTGCCTACAAGCCTCCAGGACCCATGTTGCGAGGCGCCCTGGATGAGCTCATGGTAACGGTGTGTAAGGGCCCACAGGTCCCGGACGTTGTGGTTGTCGTGAGCTTGAGCGAGGAGTTGGGTACAGATCTTCTCGCCGAAATGCAGTCTGATACCGCGTCCCTCGCTCAGCAAAGATTGAAAGCGCGGATTCCTTTGGTGCATGCGAAGCTTGAGCTTGCGACCGGCAAAGCGCGCATGACGCTGCTCGATAATTCCTTCAAGCGGCGTACTGCCGAGATGCGGCGTGTCGTAGAAGCAGGCGTCCAGTCATGGATCACGGCTGGTCTGCGCGCGGTCTTCAACCCTGACGAGGTGATCCTTCGGGCGCCCCCAGGGTACGCATATCAGAAGCCCTCGGGCGCCAGGTCTGAGTTCTTTCTGAAACCAGACCTTGCGTTGAAATCGTCCGCTGCCGTGAGTTTCGTTTCCTTAGGCCTCTTTCACAAACTGTTTTCGGGACGAATCGACGGATTCTCAGAGCTGCAGACAGTGTTTGTCGACACTATGGCGATCGCGCCAGTGGCTTATGGTCTTAGGGAACTGCTCACCTTATTTGGCTTCGAAAGGGCCTTTTACATCGAGAGCTTTCATTCCTATGGCGGGTTTGAGGGTGTCCGTAAACCCCTTCCAGGTACCTCTCTTTGCCTCATTTCTGCATCGTCGTCGATGACTCTCCACAAGCAATGGATGGCTCATAAGGAAGTCTCTCCTCAGGATGTTGTTACGATCGTCACTCTGACCTCTGCGGAGCAGTTCAAGGATGGCGCCTTGCTCGCTATAGACGCCCCGGTCGACACTTCGTCGGCGGGGCCCTTGCAGTTGAGCATACGCATTAAGGGTGAGAGTTTTTTGCCCGAGCAAGAGGCAGCGAAGAAGGTCTTGTTGAACGAAGCGCAGCACCGAAGCGACAGCGAAGTGCGGCACTTCTACCAGTTTTCCGGGAAAGGCGTATTCGACACCTATCGTCGTCCTTCCCATACGGGCTCAAGGCCGAGGGCTCTGTTTGTTGATGGGGCTAGCCTCATTAAGCAGCGGGAGTTCCAAGACTGGCTGCAGCAACACCTTGTGCAGAGTGTGAAGGCTGCAACGAGGCTCGTGGTTTGTCAGGATGACATGCCGTCACGAACGCTGGCCCACCACGTGCAAACGTTCTGCACGAGCAACCTTGCGATGCCCAAGCTGCGGTTGGTTTCCGCCCACGAACTTCCGACCACGCGCCTTGAGGCGCAGGATGGTGTCATCGTGTGCGCGGCTGTGATTGGCAAGGGTTCGCAATTGCTGGAAATTAGCCGCACCCTACGCGACAAACACGTCGGCCCAAGACTCTATCTCGTGGGATACCAGGTCGCCGATACTCGCGGTGAACTCAAAGCCCTCGAATCCAATTTGAAGCACTCGAAGGTTGTGCCCCATGAAGTCGCAAGGTTTGGGACAGCAGCGATCGGTACGCAACTCGAGGCATCGTTCAAGGTGGAGGTAGAGACCTACTACTCTCCATCAAGGGCGTTGAGTCGACTGCCAACCCTCCTGAGGCAGCGGGGGCAACTTCTTGGAACAACGAGCGGCGTTGGGAAACTTGCGCTCTTGCCACACGGCAGTAAGGTCAAGAGCTTGATGCCATTGAGGCCTGGTTTTGCATTTTGGCCGAAAGAGTTTGATGCGCAACCCTGCCACGCTGAGGTACTTGCCACCATCGCGGTACTACTCCAGCGCGCACGCGAGTTTGTCAAGTTGCCCGACGAGCACCGGCTTGCCACGCCTACCTACAGGCACGTGATGCTCGATCCCGAGAACTTCACGCGTTTCAATGACGGCGTGATCCAGGCAGCGCTCTTGAGATGTGCCTATCCGGCGGAATTGGACTATAGAGGTGACCATGCGGCCAGCGATTTCATGAAGGCGGTGATCCTTCGAGCCCTGTCGAGAGCGGAACAGGAGGCAGGTGAGGGAACGCTGGAGTTTCTTCTAGCGCTTGCACAGGAAAGACTCATGCTTAGCGACGGTCACTTCTCCGAGGTCGTTTCGGCGGCTCTTGAACCTCGTGGTAGACCACCCTTGCTGCAGAGCGCCATTCGGTTCGTACTCGATAGTCATGGCAAAACCGCGCAGCGACGTCGTAGAAATCTGCCGTTCTGACTGTGCTTTGGAGAGCTGGCTTTGGCCATGTTTTTTCGGCGTGGCGTCTACCGCTGAGGTATCGCGATTGGGGTGATATTGCAATGAATGGCGCTCAGTAGGGGCCGGTTAAATGTCGAAATAGATCAGTTGATTGTCGGAGTTGAGCGATTCCGGCGGTCCATCACGTACTTCGGCAGATGACACATAACGACTAAGGTTAGATCGTGCGAGCGAAGCGACGCCGCGATCTGAACCGTTTGTTGGACGAGCCCGGCCCACGAGCGACGCGGCTCGGTCTTCACAGAAGATATCTTTCGAGGGAGCAGTCCGGTCTGCGATCCTGACCGGTGCGTGACGCGTTGGATCGATCGCGTCGGAGGCGGCGTGGCATCGAGGGCCACGTTCGAGGGTGGCTTTTGCGCTGACGGCCTGCCATCCAAGACGAGACCTCACCTCAGCTTCCGGACACTGATGTCCCGCCATCCCGCGCGTGGTGATCGGTCACACGATCAGCGCATCCCCCCAGCAGGAATCGGCACCTTCACGGGTGCCGATGTGGTCGATCGAATCCGCGTACGCGCGATCGTCATCACCGCGCCGCAGCAGGCAGACCGAGAATACCGGCTTAGTCTTCAGTTTCTCGACCTGCTCGATGTAGTTCAGCAGGTCGAGTACACGGGGCGCCCCTTCCGCTTTCCCCTCGGTCATCGCTTCGTCCCCTTGGAGCTGTGTGCCTCAACCGCGGGCTCTGCTACGCCATGCCGTTGGCAGTATTCGAAGACAAGCGTCTCGAGCATGTTCGTGAGACTTCGGTGCTCTCGCGTAACCGGTAACCCCGCGGCGTCCTTCCTCCTCGCATAGCCACCGCCCAGAATCTCCCCCGTGATCAACCAACGAGGGAGGTGACGGCCATGGCAGGACGGCGAGGACGCAAGTGGATTCGACGTGACGAGTCGCAGTGGCGCGCGCTGCTGTCGCGGTTCTCCGAGAGCGGGCTCACCGTGGCGGCCTTTTGCGAACGCGAGTCCGTGAGCACCGCGAGCTTCCACCGCTGGCGAGAGCGGATCCAGGAGCACGAGGGTGGGGAGATGATCGTGGCCCCGGGCGCGCCAGCGTTCCTCGACCTGGGCTGCCTCGATGCCACCGCGTCGCGTGCGGCCCCCATCGATCTGCGCCTCGATCTGGGCGGTGGGTTGAGCCTGCACCTGGTGCGCCGCTGATGTTCTTCCCCGAAGGTCAGGTGCGCGTGCATCTCTATGGGCGCCCGGTGGACATGCGTCGTTCCTTCGATGGCCTGAGCGCCTTGACCTCGCACGCGCTGGGACAGAACCCGATGAGCGGGACGCTGTTCGTGTTCATCAATCGGCGCGCCACGCAGATGAAGGTGCTGTACTGGGATCGCACCGGATACTGCGTCTGGGCCAAGCGCCTCGAGCGCGGGCGCTTCGTGTCCGACTGGACGCGCGTGACGAACCGCGAGATGGACTGGACGGGACTGAAGCTGCTGCTCGAAGGCATCGAACCGAAGGTGGTCAGAAAGCGCTATCGGCAGCCCACAACGCAGCCCGCCACTCAGATGCAAACGGTATCATCGCCCCCATGAGTTCGCCCTCCACCGCACGCGTGCTGGGCCTGGAAGAAGCGGCCACGTTCGCGCCCGAACAAGTGGTCGATCTGAGCCGCGATCTGGCCGCCGCGCGGCAGCTGATCGACTGGTTCAAGCGCCAGCTCTTCGGCCAGAAGAGCGAGCGCCGCCCCCAGCCCGTGGCGAGCGGACAGCTGTCCCTTGGCGAACTCGCTGTGCCGGGCACGGGCGACACCGCACAACCCGCCCCCAACGACGCGCGCGACATCGCCGCCCACCGCCGTCGCGCCCCGGTGACGCGACCCGACGCGGACGAGGACGCGGCGTCGTTCTTCGACGAGACGCGCGTGCCGGTGGAATTGGTCAGGTTTCCTTGACCGATTTTGACCGACACCACTGGACGTTCCCGGAGGGTAGCGAAGGTCCCGGGTTTTCCACGGTGCCGCCGCCGGCCCCTCTCAGGCCGGGGGCGAGCGGCGCGG
>LNFM01007795.1_pt1 | contig 17706 bp, 16 predicted proteins | sample 596031 | NCBI WGS metagenome assembly LNFM01 (sample SAMN04254537, study PRJNA301005) | activated carbon metagenome | isolation source: dual media filters at the Ann Arbor, Michigan drinking water treatment plant | place: USA: Ann Arbor | reverse complement strand
ATCCGGACGATGAGGTCATCCCGCCCGTGCCGGAGAGCCCGCGGGTGAAGCCCGGCGACATCTGGCAGCTGGGCGAGCACCGCATCGGCTGCGGTGATGGCCGCGATGTGGCTTTCCTCCAGGCAATCATTGGGGAAGGCAGTTCGGTCGACTGCGCTTTCCTCGACCCGCCCTATAACGTGAAGATCAATGGCCATGCCAACGCGAAGGGCCGCCACCGCGAGTTCGCGATGGCGTCGGGCGAGATGAGTGAAGCTGAGTTCCGAACCTTCCTCGCTGACACGCTGGGCGCCTGCGCCAAGGTATCACGCGATGGCGCGGTGCATTTTGTCTGCATGGACTGGCGCCACATGGACGATGTGACCGCCTCGGTCTCCGGCATCTATGACGACCTGCTCAACATCTGCGTCTGGAACAAGAGCAACGCCGGGATGGGCTCGCTCTATCGTTCGAAGCACGAGATGGTGTTTGTCTACCGCGTGGGCAGTGCGACCCACACCAACAATGTCGAGCTTGGCAAGCATGGCCGCAACCGCACCAATGTCTGGGATTATGCCAGCGTCAACTCAATGAAGGGGTCGCGCCGGGAGGATCTGGCGCTGCACCCCACGGTCAAGCCGGTGGCGATGGTGGCTGACGCATACTGCGATGTAACCCGGCAGGGTGATTTGGTTCTCGATATTTTCCTAGGTTCGGGCACCAGTCTGATCGCGGCAGAGCGGGTAGGGCGCCGGTTCCGCGGGCTTGATATTGATCCGGCCTATGTTGATCTGGCGATGCAACGCTGGACCGACCTCACTGGCAAAGAGCCCGAGCTCGTGCACCGCGAGCCTGGCGCCGAGACTGCGGCATGAGCGCCACCCGGTTCCAGCCCGGGCAGTCCGGCAATCCCAATGGACGCCCCCGCAAACCGCGGCGGCCTGATGTTTCTGCATTCGAGATCGTGCTCGACAAGCGCATGACCGCCACGATTGGTGGGAGGGAGCGAGAGCTGACCGTCGAGGAGGTGCTGCAACAGCAGACGCTGCGCGATGCGCTGGCCGGCAAACGCATGGCAATCAGCAAGGTACTCAAGATGATCGAGAAGCGCGAGGTCGCGCTGGCGAAGAAGAGCGGGTTGACTTCGCGCTCGAAGGTTAAAGTCGAGCGGCACCATTGCGCAGACAATGCCAACGAGGCGATGCGAATTCTCGGCGTCGCAGAACCCGATCCCGGTTTCCCAAGCCGATGGAAGATCCATGCCTGGGCGACACAGGCGGCGCTTAGTAGACCTGGCAATCATAAGTTTACCGGGAAGGACGTGAAGAACATCGAGTTCTTCACCTTCGATGCCGACAAGCTGCGCTGGCCGCGAGGTCGCGGCGAATGAGCCAAAGCGAGCAGGATCAGGTTGGATACAAGCAGCCACCGAAGGTAGCCCAGTTTCGCAAGGGACAGTCCGGCAATCCGCGCGGCCGCCCAAAAAACCGCCACCGCGAGATCCCCTACGACGCAATTCTCGGCCAGAAGGTAACGATCCGCGAGGATGGGCGTGAGCGCCGGGTGACCGCAGCTGAAGCATTCCTGCTGCAGCTTACCCAGAAGGGCTTGGCAGGCGACAGCACAGCTGCGCGGACTTCGCTTGAGGCAATCGAGGCCGCAAGGGCGGCACGCGGCGACGATGTCGAACAATTATCGGTCATCATTCTCTCACCAATCAAATCGGGGGCTGACGCGATCCTTAAGCCGCTCAGCCTCGCCAACCTCAAATACCCTACCGATAAAGCTCGCGTGCGTTGGGAACTCAATCCGTGGATTGTTGAGGCGGCGCTTGCGCGGCTAGGCAGCAGGCGGTTGAGCAAAGAAGAGCAGCGTGAGGTCTGGAACGCTACCCGCACGCCACACAAGGTGACTTGGCCGGAGTGGTGGACTGAGGGGACTTCAAAATGAAGTGCCCCAGCGAGCATTGCCGGGCAGCGAGCCCGCGCCAGCGCATTGCCTATACCTCAGAGTTGAGAAATTTACCTCTCGGGGCGAAAGGTTTCCAAGTTTATTGTTGCATCCATTGCGGGTGCCTTTGGTCAAGATCTGTGGGAGAGATCGCTCAAATCTGGTTTGAACCACCCGTTCGAAGCGGATGACCACTTTGCGCCCTCATCTCGGCCATTGTGGCTCGCCAAACGATCGCCTGAAAGCGGACTAGGTAACCAGTTTGGCTGAATGGCAGGGTTTGGGACATTGTTGCCGTTCCCCGGCGATAAAGCGAACGGCAGGCCTTATCACAAGCCGACATCCAGTGCTTGAGCGACCGGCATCGCTGACGGGCAGGAAGTGGGCCGGTTGCTGAACGGCACGCTGTGGTCAACAAAATTGCCAAAGCAGCATGTCCGCTTCCAGGTTGCCGCCGAAGGGCATTTTATGGCCGCGACCGCGGAAATTTCGAAAGCGCGGCCGCAATCCAATCCGCGCCCACCTTGCTCTCCTTTGCGTTTAGCGAATTCATTGATCCTAACGAGGGCCCAACGCCTGCCTTCTCCCGGCAAAAATCAGCACACAAACCGGCGAACAAACTCAAGCTGTGTCTGAGTGAAGCGGTGCCCAAGAGGATTGTCATCCATGTCGAACCCGTGGATCGCGCCTGCCACTTCTTCGTATGTGACCTCGACCCCTGCTGCCGCAAGCCTGGTGCGATAATCCCTCACCTCGTCGAGAAAGAGATCGCTGGTCCCGACCCCGAGCCACGCAGGAGGGAGTTGCGATAGGTCGGCGCGCCGGGCTGCCACTGCATAGGTAAGGTTTTCGGCCCTTGCATTGGGGCCCAGATAGGCCTTCCAGGCAAAACGGTTATTGCGATTGCTCCAGACCCGGTGGCGCGGCGTGTCGAGCCGTCGCTGCTGGGCGGTTTGATCGTCGAGCATCGGGTAGACCAGCAATTGTGCTGCCGGCTGAATGCCGCCGTGATCGCGAAGTCGGTGCACCAGATTTGCCGCCAGACCCGCGCCTGCGCTATATCCGCCGACAACGACCTTCGCCGGGTCAATTCCCATCTCTGGTGCTGCCGCGATGGTGGTCTGCCACGCGCCAAAGCCATCATCGATCGCAGCCGGATGGGGAGACTGGGGGGCAAGCCGGTAAGCCGGGCAGATCACTGGCACACCCAGCGTGCGGGCAAACATGGCCGCCTTGGCTAACAGATCTTCAGGCTCGCCCAGGACAAAGCCACCGCCATGAAACAGCATCAGGGCGCCGGTGCCGGTGCGCGCTTGCGGAAAGACAATGGCAGCGTGCTCCGCCTGTTCGACTGTTACCCCTTCTGGTTCGAACTTCGGCCGCACCAGCCGTCCGAGGATGCGCAGAAAGCGATAGGTGATGCGATTGACGACAAGATTTCCGGTCCGCTTGTCCAGTTGCGCCAGCACCGGATCGACCTGCCCGGGGTTGGCCGAACTGTGGTCCGCGCGGTCCACCGGGACGCTTCCGGGTGAGTATGCGTGAGGCATCATCTATATCGTCCTAGCGCATCGGTGGGGGTCGCAAAAACAGCGGGCGGACGCCGACGGCGCGCCGCGCCCGCCCCTGAACTGCCAGCATGCCGGGGCTGGCTAGAACTTGAAGCCCACCTCGACGAACACTTGCCGCCCGCGGTTGAGCGTGACGACCTGATCATCGCCAGGCCCGACGAACGGTGCCGGGCCGGAGGTGTTGATCCATTGCTTGTCCGTCAGGTTGCGCCCGATCAGCGACAGCGTCCACCCCTGATCCGGAGCGCCGATCGAGACCGTACCATCGAGAGTCACGAACCCCTCCTGCACCAAATTATTCAACGCGCCGTTGGCATTGCGCACTGAGTTGCTGAAAGTCTCACGCGTGCTGTTTGCTGCAATGTAGGACGAGGTGTAGGCAAGGTTGCCATTGAAACCCAGATCAAGGCTGGAGGTCAGCGGGGTTTTCCAGTCGACCGCGATATTGCCTGAGAACGTGGGCGCACGGGCCGGGCGCCTGCCTTCCAGATCATCGCCCGATGCCGGCACAAAGAAGGTGTCGGTAAACTCGGCATCGAGCAGCGCGAAGGCGCCCGAAAAGCTCAGGCCATCCACCGGCGTGGACCATGCCAGATCTACCTCGATCCCTTGCGTGGTCAGTTCGCCGGCATTTGTTGTGTCGAAATTGAAAATTGCCGGATCGAAGTTCTGCACCTGAAGATTGTCGAACACATAGTAATAGGCGACCGCATTCAGCGTGACCGAACGGTTGGCCAGCTGCGATTTGAAGCCGATTTCGCCGCCAAGCGACGTTTCGGAATCAAACCTAAGCGCGTCGGCCGCGGCCTCCCTCACGACCGGATCGGAACTGACCAATCCTGGCACGACCGTCCCGGTCGGCAGCAGGTTGTTATCAACCCCGCCCGATTTGAAGCCGGACTTGAACGCCGCATAGACGTTGATGTCGTCATTCGGTGTGTAGCGCAGCACCAGTTCGGGCGAGATGTTGCTGTCTTTGAAGGTCACCGGGTCAGTGATGAAACCCGAAGCGACCGCGCCAAAGGCGGTGGTGATAAAGCTATGAACAAAGGGGAAGGCGATAACGGTCGATTTTTTCTCGTCGGTCCACCGCAGACCGCCTGACAGTTGCCAGGCATCGCTGAAATCGATGGTGGCGCTACCGAACAGCGAAATCGCCTCCGCTTCAATCGGGCGGTCGGCGAGCCAGTCGAAGGTGAAGCCGGTGACCGGATCCGGCCCCAATACCAGCGATGGATTGAATGCGTTCTGCGATGTGCTGAGCCCGGATGTGCGGTCTTCATAGAAGGCGCCCAACATGAAGTTGAACGGCCCATCGAACTCGCTGATCACGCGCAATTCCTGTGTGAACTGCTCCAACGTGTTACGGAACGGCGCGACCAGCCCGGCTGCCGCCCCGTTGGGCAATTGCCCGGTGGAATTGAAGGAATCGTTATATTCATTATCCATATCGACATAGCCGGTGATGGACGTGACCTTCAGGTTGTCGCTCAGCTGCGCCGCTAGGGTCAGACGGCCAAAGAAAATGTCGGTATCGTTGAATGCCTGCGAAATATCGGCGCGATCCGCGCCGACGGTGCCGGTCGGCACGGTGTTGATCGCGGCATTGCCATCCGGCGTCGGAAAGCGGCTATCGTTGATATTGCAATCATGCGTCGGTGCAAAAGACACGCCGAACACAGCTAGCACCGATGGATCGGCAATCCCGTCGCCGCCGCAGAAAATGTCCGTGAACCCCAGCAGCGTTTCGCTGCGCTGGCGGTTGTAATCGAGCTTCAGGTTGGCCGAGAAAGCTGAACTCGGCTTCCAGTCCAGCGTTACCCGCCCGATGAAGTTATCGAGACCCTTGTTGCGATCACGCGCGGGGACGTCGTCCTGCAACTGCACATATCTGGCAATTTCCTGATACTCGCCTGCAACGCGCAGGCCCAGCGTATCGGTAAGCGGCCCCGACACATACCCGCCTGTAGTGACGCCGTTTTCCTCGAATTCGTAGCTGGCTTTGCCCCCGACCTGCCAATCGGCGGTGGGTTCAGCCGACCGCAGTGACAGTACACCGGCCGAGGCGGCCTTGCCGAAATAGAGCGACTGCGGCCCCTTCAAAACCTCGATCTGGGCAACGTCGAAGAAGGCGGACTGAAGCAGGCGCTGCGTGCTCACCAGCACCCCGTCGAAATTGAGCGCCACGGCGGAATCGAACGCATTCGAGATATTGCTGGAACCCACCCCGCGCAGCGAAATCTGCGCGCTCGCGCCCGACCCGCCGATCTGCACATTCAGGGTTGGCACACGGCCGACAATGTCGGCGGCCTCGTCAATCCGGGCGGTTTCCAGAGTGGCCGCGCTGATGACCGCCACCGCGACCGGCACCTCCTGCAGGGTTTCCTGCTGGCTGCGTGCGGTGACGACGATCAAATTGCCGCGGGTGGTCTCGCTGCCTTCGGATGCCTGATCGGTCTGATCCTGTGCGGCGAGGGCGGGCGCGAACACGAAGGCCGCCGCGCATACCCCGCAGGCAGAGGCTTTAGTCAGGAAACGCGATTTCTGTATGGTATTTTTGGCCATCGGTTCTCTCCCCTGTTTGTTATCGATGCAAAGTCATCAGCTGCGGCCGGGCACTGGCTCGGATCGGCACGCTGACGGTATCGGGATTGGTGTGGTGACCTGCGGGAGGGAGAGCGCGCAGACCCCTGCCGCGATGATCCGCGTGCCGGGTTGGACTGCGCCGCAAGTGCACCATGCCTTCAACCTCTCGTGTACAGCTCCTGCATGGGTGCCGTAGCGTAAGGGAAGGTGAACGTGCTTTAGTGCGAGCAAAACTCGCAAAAATGATACGATCGTTTAAAAATGCCGCGAAAGCATCTCAAATTCGATACAATATCGCTATATTACAGTCAGATGGCGAATAATCGCATGATGCTGTCCACGTGATTTTCGATCTGCTTTTCGGAAAACACATCCACCCCGAAACTGTGTTCGATCTGCGGGGCCATCATGAAGATGGTCTGGATCGCGCCCATCATCACGTAGACCAGATTGAACGGCGGAACGTCGCGCGGGAAGACGCCGTCGTCCTGCGCGATCGACGTCCAGGCCATCGTCCGCTCGATGAATTCGCGCAGATGATGACGCGCCAACCATTCCATGCGCTCTCCGCCTTCAATCATTTCAAGCACGGTAATTCTGTAGAGTTCGGGGTTCCTCGCCGAAAAAAGGATGTAATCTCGCGTCGAATTGCGGATCAGTTCACGCGTGCTGGGCGCTGTGTTACGGCCATCATTATCGAGGATCGTGGCGGCCAATGACTGGTAGAGGTGGGAAACAACCTCCTTCCAGAAGATCTCCTTCGATCCAAAATGATACTTGATCGCGGCGACATTGGTTTCGGCCAAATTCGCGATATCGCGCAACGAGGCCCCGCGATAACCATGCGCGGAGAATTCCTTGATGCCAGCCTGAAGCAGCCGGGCTTTGGCGCGTGGCTTAGCGATCTTGAGCATGACTTGGTGGATACAGTGCTACCCGACGCTCGGCAATCCGGTCGCAGTACCTCTGAGACCTAAGCTCGCCGCCAAGCCTCAACCCGGCAGTCCCGCTCGCCAGTCCTTCGACCGGGCCCAGTCCAGATGCCGCGTCGGCTCCATCCCCAGCAGATCGCGCGCCTTCTGCGGGTCGACGAGCAGCGGCGAGACCGGCTGCGAGTTGTAGAACGCGTAGAACTTTGCCATCCCATCGTAGATGCTTAGCGGCGTCACCTCCCGGGATCCGGTCACCATTGCGCTCATCCGGGCAGCAAATTCCTCGGGTGCAAGGCTCTCGAAGCGCACTTCGCGGCCGATAACTTCGGACAGGTTGGCCGCAACTTGGTCTCCCAACAACGCCTCCGGCCCCCCGAGCGGCACGTGAAGGCCATCGGCAGCACTGGTCTGGAGCGCGCGGCGCATTGCCTGGGCGACATCCTCAAGGCACACCCAGTTGATCAGCAGATCGGGCTTGGCGGGATAGGCAAAGATCCCATCTCGCATGATCAGCGGCCGATTCCAGATCCGATACTGGTTGTCCATGAACACGGTAGGTTCGATGAACACGCATGGGATGCCGGTCTCCTCTAGCGCTCGTTCGATATCGCGCCGGCCATCATGGGCTGACAGATCGAGATCGTGATCCGCGACAAAACACGCGGTGTTAAAGATGATTTTTTTCAGCCCCGCACGGCGCGCGCCCTCGGCAATCTGGCGCCCGAGATGGGCTGCCTTTTCGCGATCGAATTCGAACGGCAGGTGAAAGGATGCGGCGTCCTGCCCGGCAAAGGCCTGCGCCATCGCGCCGGCATCGGTGATGTCGGCGAACACGGTCGGCAGATCGGGGAAGGGGGTGTCCACCATCGCATCTACGCGCCTCACCCCGGCGGTCACTTCGAAGCCATGTGCGAGCAGTTCGGCGACGAGCGGTTGCCCCTGATCGGCCGGCGCACCGAGCACACAGATCTTGCGAATGGTCACGACGGAGCGCCCCTATTGAAACGCGCAACGCCGCACGCCCCACCGCTTTGGAGACATAGCTCCTTGCTTGCGAGGATGGCAGTAAAGACCGAGCCAGAAAATCCTGTAACTGCAACCGTCACGTGCTCTTCAGTCCGTCGGAGCTGCCGTTTCTGAGGTTCAATTTCGCTGTACCAATTCACAATCTTGAACTCCCGAGCCCATTCACCCCGCTGCTCCTGCAGCCTTAGTGGTTCAATCCGATTAGCTACTGCTGCGGACTGCGGATATTCTTCAAATAGGCAAGACTGCCTGCACTCGGCTGTGCATCCGAACCCCATGAAGGGCCGGTGCGGCAATTGATCTCATCGGGACTTCAGAGGCTGGTTGTTGCACCAGTTTCTTCTGATGAACTTGGCCTATGCCGAAGCTAAATCGAAATAGGTTCAGGCCAGTGTATCCATCGGAGCGACCGCTTTAGGAAATGCGCGGGACTGTCATAGCCCGCTCGTTCCATTGAACCTGTATCCAACTGCCGGCTCGTTCAGAATAAGCGCGGGCGCGGCGGGATCGGCTTCGAGCTTTTGCCGTAGGGCGCGGATCGCGACCCGCAGGTAATCGACGTGATCTTCGTGCGCTGGCCCCCAGACAGTGCGCAACAGGTGGCGGTGGGTGAGCACCCGTCCGGCATGGCGGGCGAGTTCGGCGAGCACGGCGAACTCCTTGGGTGTCAGATGGACGTCTGCCCCGTCTCGCGTAACTTTGTGCCGAAACAAGTCGATCGTAAGCGGGCCGCAGATAATCGGCTCCTGGTCCTCTCCGGGGCCGAGATCGACGAGATTGTCGATGTAGACCTGGAGCTTGGTGGCCTCCGATCCAATGGCCGCAGCAGCTTCTTTGTCGCCGGGGTTTCGCCGCAAGGATCGCGAGCCTGTCTGAATAGCATGCAAGCGAGGCTTAACGTCCTCACCGATTGAGGCGAGCAGCGCGGCACGCATCCGGTCGCGCTCGCGCAAGGCAATTGTGGCTGCCGCGTCGGCCTCCAGCCGCGCGCGTTCGAGTGCCAATGCGGCTTGATCGAGGAGGTTGCCAAGCAGTTCGCGCTGGCTTTCCGTGACGGGGGCACGGCCATCGATGCGCGCCAGCCCGATAGCGGCGTGGGTCTTGCCCTGCCCGATCACGGGATGGAATTGCCAGTCGGCTGGTGAGACCTGTTGCGAGCCTCGCCCGGTGGCCAATCCTAATTCCAGCGCAGCGGCGAGAGCGGCATGATCGTTAGGCGCAAGCGCCGGGGAAGGCGGCGCAGCAGCTAGGATCGCCGGCGGTTCTTCGTTGGCGGCGAACACCACGTGGCAATCGAACAAGCGTGCGAGGTCTTCCACGACTACAGCGGCCACCGCTTCACGGTCGGTGCAGGGAATCAAACGACGCGCAAAGCCCGCAATGGTCGCGTTGCGTGCGGCACTGGCGGCAGCGAGCTGCGTTTGGGTGCGCATAGCACTGGCCAGCTGGCTAGTAACCACCGCTACGAGGAATAGGGCCGCGACGGTCAGGATATCCGCCGGACTGCTGATGCGCAGCGTGCGGTAGGGCTCGGTGAAGAAGAAGTTGAACGCGAGCGTCGCCAACACCGCCACTCCGAGCGAGGGCCACAGCCCGGCATAGCGAGCCGTCACCAGAACGGGGGGCAGATAAAGCAGCACCACCGCGGACGATCCCCATTGCGGTGTGATCAACAGGCCAGCGAGCGACGCGGCAAGGGTTAGCAGCAAACCGAAAATCAGACCGATAGCGCGCGAGGCCGGAGTTGGATCGGAAACGAGGGGTGGAGGCATATGATCGTCCATGATGCCAAGATGCGCTTTGCCACGCCGCGCGTCGAGCCTGATGGCGCTTGCGCACATCAATCCACATGGAAACTTTATGGCATTGGGGTCCACACGGACGGGCATGGAAAAACCTCAATCCGACCCGCACACAGCGGGCCCTGCCGCCCATGTCTCCCCCCGCGAAAGCCTGCCGGTGCTCATGCTCGGCGCGATCGGCGTCGTGTTCGGCGATATCGGCACTTCGCCGCTTTATGCCCTAAAGGAAAGCTTCGTTGGCCCGCACCCGCTCAGCGTTGATCGGCTGCATGTCTTTGGCGTGCTGAGCCTCATCTTCTGGTCGCTCATGCTGATCGTGACGGTCAAATATGTGTTCGTCGCGATGCGTGCCGACAACCGCGGCGAGGGTGGTTCGTTTGCGCTGCTGGCGCTCATCTCGCGCCACATCGAAAATCGCCGAGCGAGCGCTGTGCTGGTGGTGTTGGGCGTGCTTGCTGCCTCCCTGTTCTATGGCGATGCGATGCTGACCCCGGCGATCTCGGTGCTCTCGGCGGTGGAAGGGCTGACTATCGTCAATCCAGCCTTGGAGGCTCTGGTGCAGCCGATCGCGGTGGTGATCCTGATCGCGCTGTTCCTGATCCAGTACTGCGGCACGGCGAAAGTCGGCGCGATCTTCGGCCCGGTGGTGCTGATCTACTTCGCCACGCTGGCGACACTCGGCGTAGTCAATATCGCCATAAGGCCGGAGATCCTTGGCATTCTCAATCCCGTGTGGGCGGCGCGCTTCTTCCTGTACGATCCGAAGCTCGCGTTTCTCGCGATGGGTTCGGTGTTCCTTGCGGTGACGGGCGCAGAGACACTCTACGCCGATATGGGGCACTTCGGTCGGCGAGCGGTAGGCTTCAGCTGGCTGTCGGTCGCGTATCCTTGCCTGATGCTCAATTACATGGGTCAAGGCGCGTTGATGCTGGGTGACCCTTCGACGGCAGAAAACCCGTTCTACCTGATGGCCCCCGAATGGGCGCGGCTGCCGCTGGTCTTCATCGCGACGGCAGCGACTATCATTGCCAGCCAGGCGGTCATTTCAGGCGCGTTTTCAGTAACGCATCAGGCTGTGCAACTGGGCTTCCTGCCGCGGCTCAAGACGCTTCAGACGAGCGCCAAGGCAGCAGGGCAAATCTACATTCCGGCGATCAACTGGGGCCTGCTCGTCATGGTGCTTGTGCTGGTGCTGGGCTTCGGGGAATCAACCCGGCTCGCATCGGCCTATGGCATCTCGGTAATCGGGACGATGATCATTACCACCATGATGCTGGCCTTCCTGGTGTTCCACGTCTGGCGCTGGAACAAGCTGCTGGCCGCTGTCACGATCGCTCTTTTTGCAGCTATCGACGGCATCTACTTCGCATCGAACATTGCCAAGATCCCCGACGGCGGATGGTTCCCGCTGGCCGTGGCAGCGGTGCTGTTCACGCTGCTCACCACCTGGGCCACCGGCCGAAGAATCATGCGCGAACGTATGGCTGAGAGTGAGGGCGGCCTATCCCTCGAACAATTCATCGCCTCCACTGTGAAATCAGCGCACAGAGTGCGCAATACAGCCGTATATCTGTCGGCTGCCGACACCGGGGTCCCATCGGCCTTGCTCCACAACCTTAAGCATAACCAGGTCCTGCACGAACGAGTGCTTATCGTTACCGTGAAGGTGGAAGAGGTGCCGCAGGTTGTCCCGGAACACCGTACCAAGGTTCACGATGCGGGCTGCGGCTTCTACCGCGTCATCATCCGCTGCGGCTTCATGGATGAGGTCGATATCCCGCGCGAGCTATCGGCGCTCGGCTGCCTCGATGGCAGCTTCGACCCGATGGCGACCAGCTATTTTCTCGGCCGCCAGAAGCTGATCCCCTCGGTTGATCACCCGGGCATGGCGCGGTGGCGTGAGGCGCTGTTTGCATGGATGTCGAAAAGTTCGGAAAGCGCGATGGAGAGCTTCAAGCTGCCCACCAACCGGGTGGTCGAACTGGGCAGCCAGTTGCAGATCTGAAGCTTTTTGGGCGCGTGCGTGGCGTCTGAGCGGCAGGTCACCGTCCTGCTCTTCAGAAATTCACCCATCTCCGGTCATGAGCAGGGCTGATCCGCGATCCGCAAATCTGTCCGGCAGCTTCAACCGGTTTTTCGCCTGCAGCCGAAATTCTGCAAACGACCCCGAAGTGGACATTTGCGTCTTCACCCCATGCCGGCACGTAGCTGCTTGGTGCTGCTGGAGAAAACGCGGTGGATCACGTGATCAGAATGGCGCGAATACTGGCCACAACCTTTCTGCTGGCCTCGCCGGCAGCGGCTCAAACACCGATCACGAACACGCCCGGCAGTCCTGATCCGGCGCTGGTCATCGAAAGCGTGACTATCGGCACGCAAGTGTGGATGCAGGAGAATTACGCAGGAACGCGCTTTCGCAACGGTGATCCGATTGCGCTGATGACCGATGATGCCGCGTGGGCCGAGGCAGGGCGAAACGGGGTGGCGGCATACACGACCTATTCCAATCAGATGCCTCCACCAGCCAAGTGGGGGCTGCTCTACAATTTTGCGGCTGTCACCGATGAACGCGGCATATGCCCGGAAGGTTGGCGTGTCCCAAATAATCGCGACTGGCGCACGCTGGAAGATTTCCTTGGTGGTGGAGCTCAAGCTGCGAAGGCGTTGAAGGCTGCTGAAGGTTGGCCCGGAAAAGGCGCAGGGTCGGCCAGCACCGGCTTTGCGGCACTTCCGGCAGGCTGGCGAACACAGGAAGGAATCTTCTATCTGGCCGGTCGTATCGGCTACTTCTGGACCAGCGAAAGATCACCCGATGGGACTGTCATGTCCCATATGGTTTTCGATGTAGAACGACCGATGTTCAGGATTGGCTATGATCCTGGCATGGGCCAGTCGTTGAGATGTATTACCGAATAATCTGACCGCCGAAAACTGATGTTCAGGGATCCACCCAGCTGCAGCCGTTCCCTGTAGTGGCACTCTTTTCCCGAAACCGGACCGGCAGCTTAGGCGGGATTTTGGCCGAAAGCAGAAATTCTGTAATCGTCCCCGTTGCGGAACTTCTGCTTTCCAGCAAGAATACCTTGGGTATGGCTGTATCAATTGAACAGGTTGCGTCTGACTGGATTGCCCTGACGGGCGTGAAGGGCCGCGCTTCCAACGACGAGCATGAACTAGGCTGGGCTCTTTACGATTTGGCGCGCGTTGATCCGGAGCGCGCATGGGAAGCAATCATCGACGTCGTCAGTCGCTATGACGCGGCTGACCTGTTTTCCGAGAGTAATACAGTTGCCAAGCACATTGTAAGCAACATCGCGGCGGGCCCTCTTGAAGACCTACTCACAAATCATGGTCCAGTGGTTATCGAGCGTATCAAAGCGAAAGCTCAACAAGATCGCCGTGTCTTTTGGGCCATGGGTTGCGTCTGGCAAAACTCAATGACCGATGAGATTTGGAGCCGCGTGCAGCTCGCTGCGGGCAGAGCTTCTAGGTAGCGAAATTGACTGCTTCCCACCCAGATGCGGTCGTTCCCGGCGAACTCCGGCGTCCCCGTAACCTGCCGGGCAGCTGCCGTAGGTTTCTCGCTGAAAGCCGAAATTCTCGTTCCTATCCCACAGCGGCCGTCACCATTGATCGCGGCTACTCCTGCAATAACCCCTTGAAGTTGACCATGCGTCAACCGCTACATGGGGGGCATGAGTGATTCGTTTCCCATCGACGAAGTCGTCCGCCGCACCGGGCTGACATCACGCGCGCTTCGCTTTTATGAGGCGCGTGGCCTGATCACGCCGCTGCGCACGCAGTCGGGGCGGCGCTGGTTCGGGCCCGACGAACTGGAACGCATCCACCGCATCATCGCGTTGAAGAAAGCCGGGCTCAGCCTTGGCGATATCAAGCGGCTGTTCGATCGCAAGCCGATCGACCTTGCAGCCCTGCTCAGCGCTCAGCGCAGCCGCCTGGCCGGTCAGGCCAACGAGATTGCCGACGCCATTACGCTGATCGATTCCGCATTGTCCCGCATCGGCCGAGGCGAGCCGCTCGATGCCGCGACGCTCTGCTCGCTTATCCGCGATGGAGAAAATCTCATGACCGACCAGGCACAGGCATGGAAAGAGGTCGTCGATCAATATTACACCCCCGAACAGCAGGCCGAATGGCGCGAGCAAATGACCGGTGCGCCCGAGTTCAGTCAGGGCGCCTATCTCGACAAATGGCGTGCGCTCAGCGCTCGGATCGAGGCAGCGCTGCCGCTTGATCCTGCAAGCGCTGCGGCGCTGGTCTTTGTCAGGGAGTGGTTCACCTTGCTCGAACCCTTCAGCCGTAACGCGACCCCAGAGATGTGGGAAGGGTCGGTGCGGATGTATTCTGAAATGGAGAACTGGCAGGACAAGGTCGAAACCGGCTTCAGCAAGCGCGTGTGGGATTTCATCAATGCAGCATCCCGCAACGCAATGTCCGAGGGCCAGGATATCGGCCCGGTGCCGACATGGTTCCACCACGCGCCGTCACAGGAGGGCTAGACCATGCGCAGGTGGTTCAAACGGCTCGGCATCGCGCTGGGCGTAGTGCTGGCACTGCTGACTGCGGGTGGCACATGGCTGTGGATCGCCAAGCCATGGGTGCCTGCGATCGAACTGGTTGAACCGGGGCCAGGCGGCAAGCCGATCAGGCAACCCGGCCTTGTCGGCAATTTCTACGCTGGCCCAGGTGCGGGGCGACGTCCGGCGATCCTGCTGCTGGGCGGTTCGGAGGGCGGCCTTGGCGGCGCGGTCGACGGGCAGGCGCGGCTGCTGGCCAAGGAAGGCTTCTCCGTGCTTGCGCTCGCCTATTACCGTCTGCCGGGCCAGCCCGAACGGTTCGAACTGGTCCCGCTCGAAAGTTTCACCCGGGCGCTCGATTGGCTGAAAGCGCAAAGCGCGGTGGACCCGCAGCTTGTGGCGGTCATGGGGACGTCTAAGGGCGCGGAGGCTGCGCTGCTGGTGGCAACCCGACGACCGGATGTGGGCGCCGTGGTCGCGGCTGCGCCCTCGCACGTTGTTTGGCAGGGGTTCGACTGGAACATTGCGCCGGTTGAAAGCTCAAGCTGGAGCGAACGCGGTGCGCCGGTGCCGTTTCTTCCGATCACTGATGTGGGCTGGGATGGCAATGTCTATGGCCCGGCGCTTGCCACTGCGCCCATGCATCCCGAGGCAGCGATCCCTGTCGAACGCATTGCCGGGCCGGTGCTGCTGCTATGCGGCGAGGCGGATAGCCTGTGGCCCTCGTGCGCGATGGCGCGCGCCGCCAGGGCCCGCCGCGACGGGAACGGCAGCGGGCAAGAAACGGTCTTACTCACCTACAAGGATGCAGGCCATTTCGGCGTGGGCCCGCCGCTGCCGGAAGGCAAGGATGCGCCTTGGATGCTGACGATGTTCGGCGGTTCTGAACAGGGCAACCTTGCCGCCCGCGTCGCTGGCTGGCCGCGCACCATCGCGTTCCTAAAGCAGGCACTGACCAAAACGGGCAACAAACCCGTCGATCCGGAGACACGCTGATGACAATGAACCCTTGGTTGCTGTTGCTGGGTGCGATTGCGCTCGAAGTGGTCTCGACGAGCCTGCTCAATGCCTCGCAAGGGATGACCCGCTGGGGCTATGGCGTGGCTGCTATGGCGGGTTACGGGGTGTGTTTCTGGCTGCTGGCCTTTGCCATGACCCGGATTCCGATGGGGGTGGCCTATGCCGTCTGGTCGGGACTGGGGATCGTTGCCATTGCCGTGATCGGCTGGGTGGTGTTCCGCCAAAACCTGACGCTGGCGCAGGCCGGCTTCATGTCGCTGATCCTGATTGGTGCGATCGGGCTCAATCTCTCCACGGTTCGCGCAGCGGGCTGACCGCTGGTGGCCGGCGTAGGCACTGGGCATTAGGGGCTCGGCCCTTGAACTCGGAATATGAAAAAGCGGCCATCCGGGTTTCTACCCAATTCCAGCCATTCTCGGTGATGCGGCACGCTCCCGCTACCGGACGGGCAGCTTGAGCGGGATTTTTGCCGAAAGCGGACTTTCAGCAAACGACTCCATTGCGGCCACTGATTTTGTGCACTTTCATCGGCAGCTTTTGGGGCTTGGAGCGATCGTAGGATTTCGGTTGCGCAACGCAGGAAGCTAAAGTTGCGCAACAGTTTTCAGCGTGGTTTGTGTGTGCCGCATTTGCAGACGTTGGTCCTCGATCATTGCGAAGGATCCGGTGTAACCTGCGTGCGTAGCGTCACGAACAGCAACCGAACGCGAACGAGGGCGCCTTTCGATGATCCAACGCAGACAATTCGCGCATCTCTTGTTGGCAGCGCCTATCGCGGCATCCGGCGGTCTCAGCGCAGGGATCGATCTCGCGCTTCGCGTGGTCAGCCGCTATTTCAGCGACTACTTGGCACAGCAGACCGCGAACCGGATGGAGTATATGGGCACCGGATGGAGAGCCTGAGGCCAGGGAGTGCTACCAATAGGCGCCTTCAAAATCGTTTGTATCCGAGGATTAGATGCCTGCTAAAATCCGTATTTTTGCGCTTTTCTTAGCTGCGCACATGTTCGCAACCCCTGCTAATTCGCACGATGAAGTTCCGAATTCTTTGATTGCGACAGAGTGTGCGTTTATCGATGTACCGCTTGACTATGCTGCACCAGGTGCTGGCAAAGTTGAACTCTTTGTCAGGAAGTTTCGAGCCAAAGGTAACGCGCGGGGCCAATTATGGTTGGTTGCAGGAGGACCCGGTGAATCCGGAGCTTCGTTCTACCCGTTCATCGAGACCTTGCGCGCATCTGCGCCGGGTTTTGACCTGCTTATTCCCGATCATCGCGGTACAGGATTCTCGACGAGGCTTTGCCCTGACGAGGAGGGGCCAGCAAGCCAAGATGGCGGCGCTCTAGCCGGAGAGGAATGGGGCACCTGCTTCGGGTACCTCAACGCGCAGGCTGACCGGACAAAAGCCTTTTCGATCACAAATGCGGCGCGTGATCTCGATTTGTTGATGGCTCGTCTCGACACCGGAGGGCGGACATATCTTTATGGCGTATCTTACGGAACACAGCTGGTGCTGCGCCTCCTGGTTCTTGGCGCTCGACCAGAGGTCGATGGCGTAATCCTCGATTCCCTTGTCCCGCTTGAAAGCGACAACCAGCTTGACCTCAGCCATCGATCAGCTGTGACCGATCTCGTCGGCCGCGAGGTGCTGAGCAAGCGGTCATCCGGCTACTGGAGAGGAAAGATATCGAGCAACTCGCAGGTGGAAACCTGAGATACCAATTGTCTGCGCTGCTGGACTTTCCCGAGACGCGGGCGATGCTTCCCAATGTGGTTGCGGGGATGCAGGCCAATGATCCTGCTTGGCTCAAGTTTGCAATCGATCGGTTGGGCGTACTGGGCTCAGTGCTTGCACCTTATCCGCAAAGCGCCTCTTCCATCCCGCTGGTTAGCTTAATCAGTCGCTCGGAAAACAACGCGCGTCCAAACCTGACACGAGAGATTATCGAGCACGAGTCACAGGAATATCTGTTTGCCAGTCCATTGCCGTCTTTATTGTTGGCAGGCGGCATTCCCACCTATCAGCGCGATGCGAATTTTGGCGTGGTTGCCGCTGCTATTCCTTCAGCAATCGTGCTTCACGGGACGCTTGATCCCAAAACGCCTTTTCACGGCGCCGATGAGCACGTCGCAAGGCTGAAGGCGTCGGGAGACATAAAGTTGATCCCGGTTGAAGGTGCGCCGCATTTCATCCTCATGTCGGCGCCGACTGAGTTTACACGATTGGTGCAGAAATTTCTCAGCAAGGACTGAGGTGGGCCAAGCCGCTGGAAGTCGTGGCCATCGGAAAGCAGCCGTTCCG
>LNFM01007154.1_pt1 | contig 17707 bp, 9 predicted proteins | sample 596031 | NCBI WGS metagenome assembly LNFM01 (sample SAMN04254537, study PRJNA301005) | activated carbon metagenome | isolation source: dual media filters at the Ann Arbor, Michigan drinking water treatment plant | place: USA: Ann Arbor | reverse complement strand
CTCGGCGCGGGCGCAGGTGCCAGCGCCAGGGGTGCGGGGGCCAGGGGTGCCGGCGCCTCGCTGCGCGCGGCCGGGGCGGGCTGCACCAGTTGCACCGATGGCGGTGGCGCGGGCGGTGGCGCGGAGCCGGGCATCAGCAGGAAGGCGGCCAATCCCGCCAGCACCGCGGCACCGCCGCCGGCCGCGGCGAACTTCACCCAGGCGGGCGAGGCGGCCGGCGGCGCTGGGGGCGGCGCCACGGGCGCGGTCACGGTCGTCTCCGCCGCGCTGGTCCGGTTGCCGGAGCCACCGGCCCGGCGGGGCGTGGCCTCCAGCAGGGCGGCGGTGAAGGCGCGGGCGTCCTGGAAACGATCCTCCGGCCGCTTCGCCAGCGCTTTCTTCACGAGATCGTCAAAGGCGCGATTGGCGATGACCGAAAGCTGCGAGGGCGGCGTCGGCTCGGCGTTCTGCACCTTCATCTCGATGGTGTCAGCGTCGCCCTTGAAGGGGTTCTCGCGCGTCAGCAGGTGGTAGAGCATCACCCCGGCAGCCCAGATGTCGGTGCGGGCATCGAGTGGCCCGCCGCTGAACTGCTCGGGCGCCATATAGGCGGGGGTGCCGATGCGCTCAGGCTCGGCCGCGGGGCGTGAAGCGGTGAAGACGCGCGTGGCCTCGCCATCATCGGCATGCGTGACGGGCTGGCCGAAGTTCCGCGCGATGCCGAAATCCGCCAGCTTGACCTCGCCCCCCGTGCTCGGCTCGGTGAGCATGATGTTGGCGGGCTTCACGTCGCAATGGACGATCCCCTGGTCATGGCAGAAGGCCAGGCCATCCAGCAGCTGGACCATGATCCGCGCGATCTCGGCCAGGGACAGGGTCTCGGTGCGCTGGAGCAATTCGCGGAGCGACCCGCCCTCGACGATCTCCATGACCATCCAGGCGGATTGGGCATCGGCGCCGAAATCATAGATGCCGACAATGTTCTCATGCCGCAGGCCGCCGGCCAGCTGGGCCTCGCGGCGGAAGCGCTGGAAGGCCTGCTGCTGCTCGACATCGCCCGGTGGCGGGGCGGGGGCGATCTTGATGGCCACGCGCCGGCGGATCGTGGTGTCGAAGGCGGCGACCACACTCCCCATGCCGCCGCGGCCGAGTTCCTTCTCGACCCTGTAGCGCGGCGGAATCCCGCCGGGCAGCTCTGCCGACCCGCTCAATTCATCCTCCTGGCCTCGCCACCCCACGATGGGTGAGGCTGACGATCCGGCGCGGCCTGGTCAACTCCCGAGATTGAGGATTTGCACGCGGCGGTTGCGCTGTTGCGGCGTCTCGTCCGGCGTGGGCACCAGCAGGCGGCTTTCACCCAGGCCTTCCGTCACCAGCCGCGTGGGGGCGATGCCAAACCGCTCCACCAGATAGTCACGCACCGCATTGGCGCGGCGTTCGGAGAGCAGGCGATTTTCCTCGGCGGGGCCGACCGTGTCGGTATGGCCCTCGATCCGGAAGCGGAAGGCCGCCAGGTCAGTGGACACCAGCGCCCGGCCGAGCGGGTTCAGCTGCTCCATCGCCGCCGGGGTAAGCACAGCCGAGCCCGAGCCGAAGACAATGGTGACGCTGACCGAGGGTACACCCGGTGGCGCGGTGGTGGCCGGGGGGGTGGTGGCCGGGGCTGCGGGTGCGGCGGGGCGTGCCGCCGCCGGCGTTTGCGGCGTGACGGCGGGGCGCGCGGCTGAGGCCGGGGCAACGGGGGCGGGCTGCGGCTCGGCCACGGCGCCGGCTTGCGGGCGGACCATGCCGCGCGTGGCGCCGCTGAAGCGCAGCTGGTCGATCAGCCGCTGCGTCGCCGGGTCGGCCTGGGCCATGGCAGGGCGCGCCGGCTCACCAATCCCGAGGACCAAAAGGGCGGCCGTTGCGAGAACAATGCCGGTCGAGCTGCGCATCCGAACGCTCCTCCATCCAATATGCAATCACAGGTTGCATCTTCCGCCTGATGATCCAATCCTGGTTTCTATTAGCCAGCACACTGATCAGCGGACAAGTTTCATCAATACCGGGGGCAGTTTGACTGTGACTTATATGTAGTCGCCGTGAAAAACCTGCCTCGCCAGTGTAGCCGAGGTTGACGCCAAGCGGCGGCATTGTCAATGATTTGGCAGCTATCGGGGGCCGCAATGAAACGTTCACTTTGTCTCGGGCTGGGCCTCGTCCCCCTAGCCTATGCCAGCCCCGTGATCGCCCAGCCCCTGCCGCAGCTGCAGCAGAATATCCAGCTCGCCCAGGCGCAGGGCCTGCCCGGCCTTCCGCCGCCGCAGCAATTCCTGCGCGAATTGTCCCCGGACCCCCGGCCCCGCCTCTCCCCCGGCCTGCGTGGCGTGCCGGTGACGCCGCAGCCCACCGCCCCCGGCCTCGCGGGCGTCACCGTCGTGGAAGCGACCGTCACCGGAAACGAGGCCTTGCCCGCGGCCCAGCTCGCGCGGCACCTGGCGGGCCTGGCCGGCAAGGCCGCCACGGCCGAGGAGATCGAGGCCGCGCGCGTCGCCATCCTCACCGAGTACCGCAATGCAGGTTACCCATTCCTCAGCGTTGTCGCCGCCGCGCAGCCCGTGCCGGGCGGCAACCGGCTGGTCTTCACCGTGCAGGAAGGCCGCATCGCCCGGGTCCGGCTGGACGGCAATATCGGCCCGGCCGGCACGCAGGTGCTGCGCTTCCTGAACGGCGCCGTCACCGAAGGCGCCGCCACGGCGTCCCGGCTGGAACGCGCCCTGCTGCTGGCCGGCGATGTGCCGGGGGTGACCGTGCGCGGCATCCTCCGCCCCCTGGAGGGCGGCGGCCCCGGTGAGCTGGAGCTGGTGGCCGAGGTCTCGCGCCAGCCCTTCAGCGGCTTCATCACCGGCGACAATCGCGGCTTCCAGCGCGCGGGACCCGTGCAGTTCCTGCTGGTCGGCCAGGCCAATTCCTTCACCTCCTTCGGCGAGCGGACGGAGGCGAGCTTCTACACCTCCGCCCAGGCCGAGGCGGTGTTCGGCCAGGCAGCCACGGAATTCTTCGTTGGCGGCTCCGGCCTGCGGGTCCGGCTTTATGCGGGCGCGGGCTACACCCAGCCCAGCGGCACACTCGCGACCATCGGCTACAACGCCTTCACCCGCATCGCCGGCGGCGCGATGACCTATCCGATCATCCGCGCCCGCAGCGCCAACCTCTTCGCCGCGGTGCAGTTCGACATGTATGACAACACCGTCGAGACGGGGACAACGCAGGTGCTCCGCACCAGCAAGGATTATGTCCGCGTGTTCCGCGGCGGCTTCGACGGGCAGTACCTGGACAGCTTCCTGCCGCTTGGCGGCCTCGCCGTGAATTCCGGCAATATCCGGCTGCACCAGGGCATTACCACCCTTGGCGCCTCGCAAAACGGGCGCACGCCTTCGCCCTCGCGCCAGGGCAGCGATTTCGGCTTCACCAAGATCACCGGCGAATACCAGCGCACCCAGCCGCTCCTCACCTACCGCAACATGCTCTTCAGCTTGCAGGGCACGATCGGCGGGCAGTACAGCAATGACATCCTGCCGGTCTCGGAAAAGTTCTTCCTCGGCGGCACGCGGCTGGGCCGCGGCTTCTATGCCGGCCAGGTCAGCGGCGACAGCGCCTACGGCTTCACCGCCGAGGCGCAGCTCGACCTGCTGAACCTGCCGAGCTTCACCCTCACGCCCGATGGCAGCCGCGCGGCCGAGCTGCGGCCCGCGGTGCAGCTCTACATGTTCTATGACACCGGCCGAACCTATGAGAACCTGCCGAGCGACCCCAACCGCCGCATCGAATCCTGGGGCGGCGGCATCCGCACCAATGTGAACAACCGGGTCTTCCTCGACATCGAGGGCGTGAGCCGCGTGACGCGCTCGGTGGATGCGGCGGGCTCGACGGTCAGCCCGCTCGCGGCGACCGCCGGCTATATGCGCCTGATGACGCGTTTCTGACTTCGCCCGCCCAAACCGGCTTCCGGAGACGACCCAAAATGGCCCAGTTCCCAGTGGTGACCTTGCCCGGCCTTCTGCGGCGGCTTCTGCTCGGCACCACGGCGCTGCTGCCGGCCACCATGGCCCAGGCCCAGGCGCCCAACGCGGTGCCGACCGGCGGGCAGGTCAGCGCGGGCCAGGCGACGATCACGCAATCCGGCACGCAGACCCAGGTGACTCAGGGCTCCAACCGCGCGGTGGTGGATTGGCAGCGCTTCGATGTGGGCCGCAATTCGAGCGTCAACTTCACCCAGCCCAGCGCGCAATCCTGGACGCTGAATCGCGTCCAGACGCCTGATCCCTCGCTGATCGCCGGCCGCATCACGGCCAATGGCGGGGTCGCCATCGTCAACCAGTCGGGCGTGGTGTTCACGCCGGGCTCGCAGGTGAATGTGGGATCGCTGATCGCCTCCACCGCCAATGTCACCAACCAGAATTTCATGGCCGGGCGGATGGATTTCGACCAGCGGGGCCGTGAGGGCGCGCGCGTCGAGAATCATGGCTCCATCACCGTGGCGGATCGTGGGCTGGCCGCCCTGGTCGGGCCCGGCGCGGCCAATACCGGCACCATCCGCGCCCGGCTGGGCACGGCCGTGGTGGCGGGAGCGGAGACCTTCCGCCTCGACCTCGCCGGCGATGGCATGCTGTCGCTCGAGGTGACGGAATCCGTACGGCGCACCGCCAATGGCAATGCCGCGCTGGTGACCAATAGCGGCGTGATCGAGGCGCAGGGCGGGCAGGTCATCCTCTCGGCCCATGCGGCGAGCGGCCTGGTGGAATCCGTGGTGCGCAACACAGGCCGCGTCGCGGGCCGGAATGTGACGGTGACCGGCCAGGGCGGCAATGTGGAGATCGCGGCCGGCAGCGTCACGGCGCGCGGCGGTTCGGTCAGCATCACGGCACCGAATGCGGTGGTGGTGGTGGGGCCGCAGGCGCGCGTTTCGGCGTCCTCGCGGCAAGGTGCGGGCCAGGTGCAACTGGGTGGCGCCACGACGGCGGCGGTGCGCGTGGAAGGCCGGGTTTCGGCGCGCGGCACGGGTGCGGGTGCCACAGGCGGGCGCGTGGCGGTGCAGGCGCGTGATTCCGTGACGCTGGCGCCGACGGCCGTCGTGAACGCCTCAGGCAGCGCGGGCGGCGGCACGGTGCTGCTGGGCACGACCGGCGTGGGCCGGGCGCAGACCATGGCGCGCGAAACGCGCGTGGAAAGCGGCGCGGTGGTGCGTGCGGATGCGACGACGAGCGGCAATGGCGGCACCGTCGTGGTGAACAGTGCCGAGAGCACGGTGATGTCGGGAACGCTCTCGGCGCGTGGCGGCACGTTGGGCGGGGATGGCGGGTTCGTCGAAGTCTCGGCGATGCGAAATATTCGCCTGGATGGGACCATCCTGCTGAGCGCGGCGGCGGGCCGTGTCGGTACCTTCCTGCTCGATCCCGTCAACATCATTATCCGCGACACGGGCGTGACGCCGGTGGCGCCGCCGGGCGAAGGCGCGGAGGCCGTGCCTGGCGCCGGCAATTTCAGCTTCAACGCGAATACAGGCGGCAACCCGACCGATGCGGTGATCAGCACCGCGGACCTCAATGCCAGCACGGGCAACATCATCCTGCAGGCGCAGAACAACATCTCCGTCGTGAGCACGGTTTCCAAGGCCGTGGGCAATCTGACGCTCATCGCGGATGCCGGCACCATCACCATTTCCGCCGGGCTGTCCACGACGGCGGGCCTGCTGACCCTGACCGCCACGGGCGGCGCCATCACCACCACCGGCAATATCTCGGGCGCCGGCGTGACGATGAATGCGGGCCAGGGCATCACGCTGGGCGGGAGTGTGGCGGGCAATGCCGGGGCCGTGAACATCACGGCGGCCGGGAACCTCGTGGTGAACCAGGCGGTCAGCAGCACGGGCGGCGGGGTGAGCCTGACCTCCACCGGGGGCGGCATCACGCAGGGCGCGGCCGGCACGGTGACGGCGACGGGCCAGACGGTGACGCTGATCGCGGATTCCATGGATCTGGGGGCCGCCATCACGGGAGATACGGTGATCCTGCAACGCAACTCCGCGGGCAGCCTCAGTATTGGGGCGGGCGGCAATACCGTACTGAACCGCGCCCTGGTCGAAACGCGAATCACGGCCAGTGTGTTGCGTCTGAACGCGACGGACACGGTGACCGTGGCGGAGAGCTTCGCATCGCCGGCGGCCTCGTTGCTGCTGGCGGGCATGAATGGCGGCGTCCTTGCCACCGGCGCCACGTTGTCGGGCGTGACATTGCTGCGCAATCCGGCGGGTGCATTGGCCCTCGATGGCACGGTGACAGCGGCGGCGCCGACCGAGATCCGCGCCCTGACCAACCTGGCGCTGGCTGGCGCGATCAATGGCGGGGCGAATGACCTCGCGCTTTCGGCGGCCGGGACGATCACGGGCGCGGGCGTGGTGACGACGGCGGGCACGCTGACGGTGCGTGGCGCAGGCGGCACGGGCAATGCGGGGAGCCTGAACCTCTCTGGCACGCAGGCGGTGGCGACGCTGGATGCACGCACCACGGGGGACCTGACGTTCCGCAGCGATGCCGCCGGCTTTGCCGTGGCCGGCGCAGCGGCGAGCGGAGCCGCCTCGATGGTGACCCTGACCGGCAATGCCCAGATCGCGCTGATCGGCGCTGTCAGTGGCGCATCGGTCAACCTGAACTCCAATGGAGCCATCACCGGAACGGGCGGGGTCACGACGGCGGGCACGCTGACCGTGCGCGGCACGGCCGGGGGGACATCGCGCGCCGGCAGCCTGAACCTCGCTGTTGGCAACGCCATTGCCATGCTGGATGCGCGGACCAGCAACAATGGGCTGACCTTCGCGCAGAACAATGCGCTGACCGTCACCCAGGCCGATGCCGGTCTCGGAGCCGTCACGCTCGGCTCCAGCGGTGCGATCACCGGTGGCCAGGTCGTGGCTTCCACCCTCACCGTGCGTGGCGCCGGCCTGGGCGCGACCCGCGCGGGCAGCCTGAACCTCAACACCGGCAACGCCGTCAGCAGCCTCGACGCGATGGTGAACAACGCGGCGCTGAGCTTCGGCCAGGTCGCCGGGCTCTCGGTGATCCAGGCGAATGCCGGGACGGGCAATGTCTCGCTGTTTTCGGATGGCGCCATCACCGGCACGGGCGGCGTCACCGCGACGACCCTGACGCTGCGCGGCGCGGCGGGGGGAACGAGCGGCGCCGGCAGCCTGGACCTCACCACCGGCAATGCCATCACCAACCTGGATGCCCGCACCAGCGGCGCGCTCACCTTCGGCCAGGCCGGCGCCATCATCGTGACCCAGCTGGACACCGGCACCGGCAACGCGACCCTGCGTTCCGACGGCGCGATCTCCAACACCGGCCCGGTCAATACCGCGCTGCTCACGGTGCGCGGCGCCGGCGGCGGTTCCACCGCGGCCGAGAGCCTGTCGCTGGCCGGCGCCAACGCGATCGGCGCGCTGGATGTGCGGGTGCGCGGCGCGCTGGGCCTCAGCCTGGCCCGCGCCACCTCCATCCAGCAGCTGGGCAGTTCGGCCGGGTCGGTGGAGGTCACGGCCGATGGCGCGCTCTCCGTCACCGGCCCGGTCAGCGCGGCGCAGGACATGACGCTGCGCACGACCAGCGGCGATATCAGCATCGTCCCGGGCGGCACGCTGAGTGGTGGCCGCACGACAACGCTGAGCGCCGCCGGCGATATCCTGCAATCCGGCGGCAGCCTGAGCGCCGGCGCCGCTCTCCTCCTTTTCGCTGGCCAGGATGCGATCCAGACCGGCGGCACCACCAGCGCGGCCTCGCTCGGCACCAGCACGCAGGGCGTCTCGGCCGGGCGGGACTTCCGGTGGAATGGCGGCAACGTGACCTTGCCGACCATCTACGCCGTCACCGCCGGGCGCGATCTCGGCCTGCGCACCACCGGCGGCGCGACGACGGTGCTGGGCAACCTCACCGCCGGGCAGAACCTGGCGGTCGAAACCACGGCCGGCGCGCTCACCCTGCAAGGCAATACGGTGCGGGCCAGCGGCGGCACGCTGGACCTGCGGGCGGCCGGCAATCTCGGCGTCTTCGGCGCCACCCTCTCGGCCGGCGGGGTGATGGCGCTGCGCGCCACCGGCAGCCTGACCAGCAACCCCAGCGGCTTCACCGCGGACACTATCAGCCTCGTCTCCGGCGCGGGGCTCAGCTTCACCCAGGGCACGCTCACCGCCGCGCAGAACCTGACGGTGGAGGTGACGGGCGACATCACCTTCCAGAACTCGACCCTCCGGACCAGCACCACCCCGGCCGACAATGCCGCCGCCTTCCGTGTGCTCAGGCTCTCGGCCACCGGCAATCTCTCGCTCCGCAACAGCAGCGTGACGGCCGACCGCGTGGAATTCGTGGCCGGCGGCGCGATGACCACCGTGGGCTCCGGCTTCAACCTCGGCACCGGGTTGCTGCTCTCGGCCCGGGGCGGCGTCGGCCAGGCGAATGAGGCGCTGACCACGGTGGCGGCGCTCAACACCAGCCGCCTGCCGCTGGTGATCTACGACACGCGCGCCGGCATCTTCCTCACCAGGCTGCCTGACCTGCTGACCAGCGCCACGACCGACCAGCCCAGCCGCAGCTTCAACACGCAGAGCTGGCAGGTGCCACAGGTGAGCGCGACGGGTGGCCAGCTCTTCTTCGGCGTGAATGACGGGGCCCCGGCTGCGCCGACCAATGCGGCGGCGGGCGCGGTGCAGATCAACATCAATGCCGGCAGCTCGCCCGTCTTCATGCTGCTCAATGGCGGCACGGCCGCCGGCTTCATCACCGCGGCCCGGCTCGGCGTCTATGGCCTGCCGGGCAGCACGCCGCTGCCCGATGGGCGCACGCTGAACCTGACCGGCACGCTGAGCGGGATCGGTGGCGAGGGGGCCGCGCGCTTCGGCATCCTCGGCAGCGCCACCGGCAGCCAGCCCTCGCCGCTGGCGCTCGATCTCTACCGCTTCAACAATTGCGTGATCTCCAGCGTGAACTGCGTGGTGCCGACCTTCCTGCAGATCCCCACCATCCCGCTGGTCAATTCGGTCATCCTGGGCCTCCAGCAGCCCGGCTTCGATGACCGGGACGTGCTGCTCCCCAACGTCGCCGAGAAGGATTTCTGAGCCATGAACTCGCTTCCGAAGCTCGGCGCCGCCCTCCTCGCAGCTGGCCTGCTCGCCGCCTGCCAGAGCCCCCCGCCCGAGGCCTATGTCAGCGGCGGCTCGGGCCGCACCGCGACGGAAACGCGCGCCGTGGGCAACAACACCCGCGGCGAGGCCTGCCTCGCGCAGAACGGCACGGCGCCCGCCCTGGAACTCCCCGTGGCTCGCGCCGAGGAGGCCTTCTGCGGCGGCTGGACCCAGCCTTCCGCCCGCGTCTTCCAGCTCTCGGGCCAGGCGGATCTGGACCAGGTGACGGCCGCCGGCGCCTGGCGCAGCTGGATCGACCAGCGCTACCAATGCGACGCGCCGCAGCGCACCACCGTGGCGGGCGGTGCCCAGGCCCGGCTGCTCGGCTGCACGCGCCGCTCGAATGGTGCCGCGCATCTGGCGCTCGCCATCGCCGGGCCCAATGGCACGGTGCTCGCCGATGGCCTGCCGGCCAGCCTGCCGGTGATCGAGGCCCTGGCCACCGGCAATGTCTCGGCCGGCGGCCCGGTCGCGCGCTCGCAGGCGGTGCAGCTCGCCGTTTCCCGCTACGCGGCGGACCGCGTGGGCGCGGCGGATGAGGCGCGGTTCGAGCACCTGATGCTGCTGGGCCGTGAGCTGAACCAGACCGAGAATTTCGCCGGCGCCGAGGATGTCTATCGCCAGGCGCTGGCCATCCGCGTCGCGGCGCTGCGGTCGGAGACCGATCCGAACCTGGCCAACCCGCTCATGCATATCGCCCTGAACCTTTCGAACCAGGGCCGCTTCGTGGAGGCCAACCGGATCTTCGCGCGGGCCGAATCCCTGGTCACCGGCTCAGCGGACCGCAATGCGCCGGCGCGTCTGCAGCAATACCGGGGCATGCATGCGCTGAACCAGAATGACCTGCCCGAGGCGGCCCGGCGCATGGCCGCCGCCGAGGCGGGCTTCCGCGCCCTGGTGCCGCCGGCCGTGCTGAGCGGCCAGCGGTCCCGGCCGTCCGGCGCAAGCCTCATGGCCGGCGGCGCCGATGACGCCCTGGCCCAGGCGGGCGGCGGTGGCATGAGCGGCCCCACCGGCGCGATCATCGGGCTGGCGGTCACGCTCGACCCGCAGACCCATTCCGCCGTGCTGGGCCTCTCCGAGACCATTCGCTATCGCGGCGTCATCGCCTCGCGGGAGGGGCGGGCGGCCGATGGCTCCAGCGCCATGGCGGAAAGCCGCACGGTCCTGCGCCAGGCGGGCCTTGCCCCCGGCGCGCTCGAGGGCCGCACGCTGCGGGCCGAGGGCATGGTGCTGACCCGCCAGGACCGCAGCCGCGCCGCGGCCGAGCGGCTGAGCGATGCCGGCGTGCGCCTGGCCATCAGCCTGCCGGGTGAGCGCCCGGTGGCGCAGACCCAGTTCCTGGCCGGCCGTGAATGGCTGGCTGCCGGCCGCGCCGATGAGGCGGTCACCGCCTTCCGCACCGGCGCCCAGGTGCTGCGGGAGCGGCGCATCGGCCTGAACGTGGCCGAGGTGATCCCCTATCTCGACGCGCTGGAGGCCTCGGCCGCTGCCAATCCCGCCGCCCGCCCCGCATTGCGGGCGGAGGCCTTCGCCGCCGCGCAGCTCGCGCAGCGCAGTGAGACGGCGCGCTTCCTGGCGCAGTCCAGCGCGCGGCTGGCTGCCGCCGGCGGCAATGAGCGCGTGGCGAATTCGCTGCGCCGGCGCGAGGATCTGGACCTGGAAATCCGCGGCCTGCTGAATGAACGAGACATCGCCCTTTCCGTGGGCCGCGGCACCGCGGATCTCGACCGCCGCATCACCGAGCGCCGCGCCGCGCGTGAGGAAGCGGAGGCCGATGTGCTGGCCGCCGCCCCCGAATACCGCGCCCTCAGGGACGAGGCGATTTCCGCCCAGGACGCGTCCAACCGCCTCGGCCCGCGCGAGGTGCTGGTGCAGATCGTGCTCGGGCCGCAGCACAGCTATGCCCTGGCCCTGCGCCGCGGCCAGCCCGTGCAGGTGGCCCGCCTGGCGCTGGGCGAGGTGGAGGCCGGCCGCATGGTGCGCGCCGTGCGCCGCGCCATGGACAGCGAGCTGCGGCCCGATGGCACCCCCGCCCCTTTCGACACCGCCGCGGCGGCCGAGCTCTACAACCGCCTGCTCCGCCCGGTCGAAGCCAGCTTCGAGGGCACGGACAGCCTGGTGGTCGTGCCTGATGGCGCGCTGCTCTCCCTTCCTTTCGGCCTGCTGCTGACCGGCGCGGTGGAGGGCGGCAACCTCGCCACCGCGCCCTGGCTGATCCGCCGCCAGGCCATCGTGCATGCGCCCTCGGTCCAGGCGTTGGTCACGCAGCGGGCGCGGGCACCGGCCAGCCCGGCCAGCCAGCCCTATATCGGCTTCGGCGACTTCATCCCGGCGACGCAGGCCCAGCTGAACCGCAGCTTTCCGCGCGACCGCTGCGCCAATGACGCGGCCCAGGCCGCGCTGCTGGGACGGCTGCCCGGCTTCGCGCGCGAAATCCAGCTCGCCGCCAGCATCATGGGCCCGGGCTCGCAACGGCGCCTGGGCCGCGAATTTACCGCCGAGGCGGTGCAGCAAAGCCAGCTGGACCAGTTCCGGATCGTGCATTTCGCGACGCATGGCCTGCTGCCCAACGACCTCTCCTGCCTGACCGAGCCCAGCATCATGGTCTCGAACCCGGCCAACCTGCCGGATGCCGGGCGGGCCTTCCTCACCTCCAGCGCCATCCTGCGGCTGCGCATGGATGCGGACCTCGTCATCCTCTCGGCCTGCAACACGGCAGGGCCCGAGACGGCCGGCGGCTCCGAGCAATCGGCCGAGGCGCTGTCCGGCTTGGCGCGCGCCTTCCTGGTGGCGGGCGCGCGTGGGCTGCTGGCCACGCATTGGCTCGCCAATGACGTGGCGGCGACGGTGCTCATGGCGCGCATGCTCGCCATCCAGAACGGGACGGAGCCGGGCACGGCGGGGATTTCCAGCGCGCAGGCGCTGCAGCGGGCGCAGATGGGCCTGATCGAGGCCTCGGCCGGCGGCTTCAGCCTCGCGCATCCCTATTACTGGGCGGCCTTCGCCCTGATCGGCGATGGAAAGCGGCCAGCGCCGGAGCGCATGGCCGAGGCGGGCGGCGCGGCGCGGGGGGGCTGAGGGAGAGGCTTGCGCCTCCGGCCCGGAGGGGCCAATTCTCCGGTATGACGCCACAGGATCAGCTCGCCCGGAAGAATCGCCGCCTTGGCATCGCCGCCTTCGGCTTTGTCGGCTTCATGGTGGGCGTCAGCTTCGCCGCGGTGCCGCTGTATGACCTGTTCTGCCGCGTCACCGGCTTCGGCGGCACGCCGATGATCGGCCAGGCGGCCCCCGCCACGCCGGGGACGGCGATGGTCACGGTGCGGTTCAACGCCCAGACCCAGCCGAACCTGCCCTGGCGCTTCGAGGCGCAGCAGCCCTCCATGCAGATGCGCGTGGGCGAGGAGGCGCTGGCCTTCTACGTCGCGCGCAATACGAGCACGGCGCCCGTGACCGGCATCTCCACCTACAACGTCACGCCCGACATCGTGGCCAAGTATTTCCACAAGACCGCCTGCTTCTGCTTCGAGGAGCAGACGCTTGAGCCCGGCCAGTCGGTGGACATGCCGCTGGCCTTCTGGGTGGACCCCCGCATCGCCGAGGACCCGGCCACGCGCGGCATCCGCACCATCAGCATCAACTACACCTTCTTCCGCAGCCTGAACGATGCGGAGCGCGCGGGCGCCCTGGCCAATGCCGGCCCGCATGTGGGGGCGCGCCGCTGAGGGCGGGCCGGCGCGCTTTCCTGGCGCGCCACCCTTGATCCGCCCCGCGTTTTCCGGGATTGTGCGCCGCAACGCCCGGGCGAATTTTCGCGCCGCGGGGAAAAGACGCAGGACGAGCGATGGCCAGCAATGCCGCGGGCGCAAGCCCCTACAAGCACCCCTATCATCTGGTGGAGCCCTCTGCCTGGCCCATCCTGTCCGCCTTCGCGGCCGGTTTCATGCTGTTCGGCATCATCGTGCTGGCGCATGGCGGCAGCAAATGGATCCTGGTGGGCGGCACGCTTGGCGTGCTGGCCTGCATGTTCGGCTGGTGGCGCGATGTGCTGAAGGAAAGCCGCACGGCCGGCCTGCACACCCCGGTGGTGCGCCTGGGCCTGCGCTACGGCATGATCCTGTTCATCGCCTCCGAGGTGATGTTCTTCGTGGCCTTCTTCTGGGCCTATTTTCACTTCGCCCTCTATCCGGACCATGTCTCGGGCGCCGCTACCGCCATCTGGCCGCCGGCCGGGGTCAAGACCTTCGATCCCTGGGGCCTGCCCTTCCTGAATACCATGATCCTGCTGCTTTCGGGCTGTACGGTGACCTGGGCGCACCACGCGCTGCTGATCAATGACCGCAAGGGGCTGATCGCGGGCCTCGCGCTCACCGTTCTCCTGGGCATGGCCTTCACCGCCCTTCAGGTCTGGGAATACACCCTCGCGCCCTTCGCCTTCACCGGCGGGATCTATCCCTCGGTTTTCTTCCTGGCGACGGGCTTCCACGGCTTCCATGTGGTGGTCGGCACCATCTTCCTGGCGGTCTGCCTGTTCCGCGCCATTGCCGGGCATTTCACGCCCGAGAAGCATTTCGGCTTCGAGGCCGCCGCCTGGTATTGGCATTTCGTGGACGTGGTGTGGCTCTTCCTCTTCGTGTCCATCTACATCTTCGGCGCGGGCGAGATCGCGCACCACTGAGCGGCGCGGCGGGGGTCATCCCCTCCGCCGGATCGACCAGGCTTGCCCGATGAGGCCCGCGCCATGGCGCGGGCCTTTGCGTTTCAGCGCCCCCGCAGGATGGCGTGCCCTGCGCTGGCGCAGCGACGCATCCTCCGTTATCCCTGCCTGTGACGCCTGCGAGAGGAGACGGGATGGCCCTGCGCGGCCGCATGGACGGTGTGCTCGACGGCATGTTGCGCGGCTGGCTCTGGGATCCGGACCGGCCGACCGAGGCGCTGCTCGGCGAGGTGCATCTGGATGGCCAGCCCGTCGGCCAGGTCCGCGCCGATCTGCCGCGGGCCGATCTGGAGGCGGTCGGCTTTGGCGCCGGTGGCGCCGGCTTCGCATTCCCCCTGCCCGCCGCGGCCCAGGATGGCCAGGCGCATGAGATCACCCTGATCGCCGAGGAACGCTGGCTGCCCATCACGGTGGACCGGCTCTCCCTCGTCATCCCGCCCCGGCTGCACATGCTGCGCGGGCGGATCGAGGCGGTGGCGGCCGGCCAGTGCCAGGGCTGGGTCTGGGATCCGATGCGGCCCGGCCAGCCGATCTGGCTGGATATCCTGGAGGAAGGCCGCCTGCTGGGCCGCCAGCTGGCCGATCAGCCGCGCCCCGGCCTGCGCGCCGCCGGCATGGGTGAGGGCCGCCACGGCTTCACCATCAACCTGGCCGCGCTCAAGCCCCGCCCCGCACCCGGCAGCCGCCTCGAACTGCGCTGCCTGGGCGCCGATGGCGAATGGAGCTGGACCCTGGGTGAGGTGGTGATGCCCGCCCTCGCCGCGCCGCGCCGCCCGGCTGCGCGCCTCTCCCGCCGTGACATCCTGGCCGCCGCCCGCAAGGCTGAGGGCGAGCGCGACCACGCCCAGGCGGCGCGGCTGCTGGAGGCGGGGCTGCTGGATGACCCCGAGGATTTCGACCTTCTTTCCATTCGCGCCCGCATCCACCTGGCACAGCAGGAATTCGAGCCGGCGGAGCGGCTGGCCCGTGCGGCGCTGCGCAGCAGCCCCGGCCATCCCCGCGCCCTGCTCACTCTCGCGCGCGTCACCACGGCGCTTGGCCGGCATGAGGAGGCGGCGGGGTTCTGGGCCGGCATCGGACCGGAAGACAGCGCCTTCCGCGAGCGCCTGACCCGCCGGCCGCGCAACCTGCTGGCGCTCGGCCGCCCGGGGGAGGCGCTGAACGAGCTCGCCCTGGCCCAGCTCAGCCGGCCGGAGGATGCGGAGCTTCCCCGCCGCATGGCCGAAATGGCCGAGGCCGCCGGCGCCCCCCGCGCCGCCCTGGCGCATTGGCGCCGCGTGCTCCGCCTTGCCCCCGAGGATCGCGCGGCGGAGGAGCGCGTGGCGGCGCTGCTGGCGCAGCTGGCCCCGCCCCCGCCCGATGCCCTGCCCTCGCCCCTGGCCGACCCGCATTTGCGCGACTGGCGCGGCCCGCTCCTGGGTCTCGCCCAGGCCGAGCCGGTCTGGCCCAGCCCGGGGGTGACGCTGCGGGCGCTGGGGGGGCGGCTGCATCATTCCCCCATCGCGCCGCAGCAGCGCCGCCCGGGGGAATTGCCGAGCTACGGCCTGCAACTCCGCGCCGAGGGCGGCGGCGGCGAGATCGGTTTCGCGCTCTCCGCCGAGGCGGCGCGCCAAGCGCTCCGCATGGGGCTGGAAATCACGCCGGAGACGGCCGGGCTCCGCCTGGTCCTCGCGCTGCGGCGCTTTGGCCCGGATGGCAACCCGGCGGGTGAGCGCGTGCTGCGGCAAACCCGGCTCGCGCCCCGCCCCCGGCTGTTGCGCTTCGACCTGGCCCTGGACGAGGGCGAGGCCAGCGCGCTGCGCTCGGCCGGAATGGAGCTGGTGGTGCGCCTGCCCGACCCCGGCGCCTGCCTGTTGCATCCGCCGCGCCCTTTGGCGCGGCTGCCGGGACCGATGCAGGCCCAGGGCGGCTTCGAGAGCGAGGGGCTGCCCTTCGCCCTGCCGAGGCGCGACGCCCGCGAGGACGCGCTGTCCGAGCTCGCCTGCCCCTTCACCTCCATCGCCATTGCCGCCCCGCCGGAGGCGCTGACGGCCACCATCACCAGCGTGCTGCGCGGCACGGCCGCCCCCTTCGAATGCGTGCTGGCCGAGGAAGCCGATTGGCCGGCCGAGCTGGCGGAGCGCCTGCGCGGCCTGGCCGCGCGTGACCCGCGCTTCCGCCTGGTCCCCGCCGCCGCGCCGCCGGCCACGGGCTGGGTCGCGCTGATCGAGGCGCCGCCCGCGGGTGGCGCCGATTGGCTCGCCAGCCTGCATGAGGCGGCGATGGCCGGGGGCCGCGCGGAGGCGCCGGGCGTGCTGCTCGAATGGTGCGCGCCCACCGCTTGATGGGGCCGATTGACGGAGCGCCGCCGCGGGCGGAAAAGCGCCCGGCATCCAAGGAGAATGAGCATGGCGCTTTCCGCCGCCACCAAGGCCAAGCTTGAGAAGATCACCACCGCGACGCTGACCACCGTGCTGCTCAAGAAGGGCCTGCGCAATGTGTGGATGCGCAAGGCCGCGCCCTTCACCCCTGCCGCGCAGAATGTGCGCCTGGTGGGCGAAGCCTTCACGCTGCGCTTCGTCCCCGCGCGTGAGGACCTGGCCACCCCCGCCTCCTGGTCCAGCCCGATCAGCACCCGCGCCGCCATCGAGGCGATGCCCGAGGGCGCGATCGCGGTGGCCGACGCCATGGGCGTGGCCGATGCCGGCATCTTCGGTGACATTCTCTGCGCCCGCCTGGCCAAGCGCGGCGTGACGGCGCTGGTGACGGATGGCGCGGTGCGCGATGTGGCGGGCGTGAACGGCACGGGCCTGCCGGTCTGGTGCGCCGGCGGCGCGGCCCCGCCCTCCGTCGCCGGCCTCACCTTCGTCTCCTGGCAGGAGCCGATCGGCTGTGGCGGCGTGGCGGTTTTCCCCGGCGATGTCGTGGTTTGCGATGCCGATGGCTGCGTGCTGATCCCCCAGGCCATGGTGGACGCCGTGACCGAGGAAAGCGTGGAGCAGGAGCGGCTGGAAGGCTGGATCATGACGCAGGTGGAGGCGGGCATGGCCCTGCCCGGCCTCTACCCCGCCAATGCCGAGAACAAGGCGCGCTACGAGGCGGACAAGGCTGCCGGGCGCGCATGAGCGCGCGGGGCCACCGGCCGGGCGTGAGGCGCGGGCTCGCCCTCGCGGCGCTGCTGGGCCTGGCCGCCTGCGCGGCTGAGGCTCCGCCGCCGTCCAGCCCGGCCGCGCCCCGCGCGGCCGCGGCCTGTGACGGCAATTTCCGCATCAGCAACGCCAGCTCTCGCCCCGTGCAGCGGATCTTCTGGCGGGATTCCGCGCTGACCGCCTGGGGCAGCGACCAGCTGCGGCGCGATGTGCTCGATGCCGGCCGCAGCGCACCCTTCCGCGTGGCGACGCCGGGCCTCTACGACATCCGCATCCTGTTTCCCGATGGGCGGGCGATGGAGCGGCGGAACATCAACATCTGCTCGGGCCAGGTGGTCACCATCGGCAATTTCGCGATCAATGCCCCCTGACACGCCCCTCGGGGATTTTCCGTTCTGGCCCGATTTTCCGTTCTGGACGGAGGAAAAACTCCGCATCCAGGACACCGACCTGAACGGCCATGTGAACAACGCCTCCATCGCGGCGTTGTGCGAGGCCGGGCGTGGCGAGATCATCAGCGCCGTCGCCGGTACCCCGCGGGAGCGGGCGCTGGGCTCGGCGCTGCGCCGCGTCACCATCGAATACCTGGCCGAGGTGCACTACCCCGGTCTGGTGCGGATCGGCAGCCGGATCGCGAAGGTGGGCAACAGCTCCATCACCATCGCCCAATCG
>LNFM01011802.1_pt1 | contig 17709 bp, 15 predicted proteins | sample 596031 | NCBI WGS metagenome assembly LNFM01 (sample SAMN04254537, study PRJNA301005) | activated carbon metagenome | isolation source: dual media filters at the Ann Arbor, Michigan drinking water treatment plant | place: USA: Ann Arbor | reverse complement strand
TCGGTCAACATGCGGCGGATTTCGTAGGGCTGGCGGCTGTAGGATCGCTGGATCGTCTCCCACACCTCCATCTGCCGCGCATGGTCGTGCGACACGGTGAAGGCCATGAGTTGGTCGAGCGCTATGCCGTCCTCGGCATAGACGTCGAGCAGCGCCGGGGCAACCGAAGCGAGGCGCAGCCGCTGACGGACCACGGCCGGGGTGACGTAGAAGCGGGCGGCGATATCCTCCTCGCCCATGCCGCGTTCGATCAGGGCCTGGAAGGCTTTGAACTGATCGAGGGGATGCAGCGCCTCGCGGTGGACGTTCTCGGCGAGGCTGTCTTCCTCGGCGGGGATCGCGGAGCCAGCGTCGCGGACGTTGCAGGGGACCGGCGCGGTCTTGGCCAGTCGCTTGGCCTTGACCAGTAGTTCGAGCGCCCGGAACCGGCGACCGCCGGCCGGGACCTCGAAGATGCCGGTTTCCACACCCTCGCCATCGAGCACAGGGCGGACGTTGAGGTTCTGAAGAAGGCCGCGGTGGCCGATATCCTCGGCCAGTTCGGGGATCGAGACGCCGGCCTTGGTCTTGCGGACGTTGGCCTGGCTCAGGATGAGCTTGTTGAAGGGGATGTCGCGACGCTCGCCAAGGGACGCGATCTTCTGAACAGCGGTTGCCATGTCGGGATACTCCACGACGGGCGGCCGAAAGACTCTCTCTCAGCCTCCAACCCGTCACAAAGCGAAGCGCCGCCCTCTTCCTCTAAAGGGGGCAGCGCCACGGACCGGCAAACCGGAAAGAGACGGAAGCGCAAAGCCGGAGACACGGAAAACCGCATCCCCGGCTTCGCGGAAATCAGGCCGCTCGATCGAGCAGCTTCTTGGCCTTGCCTTCCATGTCGAGGCGGGCGTCCTGATGCGGCTTGTCGCGCGCGACGGCAGTGATGCCCTGCACGAAATCGAAGATGCTCTCGGGCGGACGGCCTTCCTCTGCCAGGACTGTGTCGATGATCTTGCCGGTCTCGGCCTTGGAGAAACCGCGTCGGCGCAGGAAGTCGGTGCGGTCTTCGTCCGTCCTGGCGACGATCCGCTCGCGGGCGGCCTTGATGCCATTGACGAAAGGCAGGGGTGAGGAATTGGCGAAGTTCGCCAGCGCTGGCGCCGCCTCATGGGCGAAACGGTTGGCTGCATATTTGCTGTGGCGGATGGTGATCTCCTCGAAGTCCTCCACGCCCCACAAATTCCGATTCTGGCAGACCGCGCGGAGATAGAAGCTCGCCATGCCGAGCGTCTTGGCGCCGACCTCGGAGTTCCAGCAGTAGAAACCCCGGAAGTAGAAATCCGGCGAGCCGTCTGGCAGGCGCCCGGCCTCGATCGGATTCAAGTCGTCGACCAGGAACAGGAAGACGTCGCGGTCGGAGGCATAGAGGGTCGTCGTATCCTTGGTGATGTCCACGCGCGGATTGTAGATGCCGGTCGACCAGTCGAGCACGCCCGGCACTTTCCAGCGGGTGTCGCCCGTGCCGTTGCCGGCGATGCGCTGCACGGCCTCGACCAGCTCGTGGTCGAAGATGCGCCCATAATCCGGCCCGGTGACGGCGCGCAGCTCGACCCGGCCGTTGTCGGTTTCGAGTGTCTTGATCTGCTCGGCCCGATTGGAGGTAAGGCCATACTGCAGGTTGATGGCGGCAAGTGCGGCAGGGAGCTGTCGCAAATAGGCGGCGGGCGCACCGACCAGGCTGGCGAGCTGGCCGAAGGACCAGTGTGTAGGCGCGATTGCCGCATCGGTGCCCGGCAGGATCAGCGCCAGCCGCTCTGAATCGTTGCGGTTCGCCTCGACGTGGATGAGCGCGCTCTCCACCACCCGCGTCCGGCTGCGTTCGGTACGGTCACGAACCGTATGGGCCAGCTCCGACAGGGAGAGGTAGCGCTCGTCGGCCGGACGCGAGAACCACTCCGAAGAGACGCGGCCGATCCGCTCCCCCCGGCTGACATCGACCTTGTAACCGCCGTTCGAGTCGCGGCGAGCGTCGAGGACTTGCATGTTCATGGGATCAATCTCCATGACGGGCGTCGGAGACCTCTTCTCCAACCTTCCACCCGTCACGGAAAACCGGTCCACTCTCTCACTCTCAGCGGGGCGTTGCGGGGCAGCCGCCCCGCAGAAGGGGTCGGCCGAGACCGAGGGCTCGGACGCAGGGGAAGGCTTTCCCCCTTCGGCCGCTTCGAAAAGCTGATCGTTCAGATTGCAAAGGTGGCTTGCGCCGATTTTTCCCGCAGCTGCGAAACGGCGAAAGCCCCTGCCGGCAGCGGCTTCAGCAAGTCCTCTTCCCGCGTGGTGAGATCGAGCCAGGCCAAGCGCTGATCGCGTCGTAGGACGGCCATCTGCCGATCATGATAGGGCGCGACATCGTCGTTCGCCGTGGTCGTCAGGATCGCATAGGCCTCCGGCCAATCCTGCGTCACCGGCCGCCAGATGCCCGCGAAATAGAACCAGTCGCCACTCGTCAGCGAGAAACTGTAGTGCTTACCCCGGCTGCGATGGCGGAATTCGGACGCAGGGATGAGGCAGCGATGGCTCGGAAAGTCCGACTCTCCGCCCGGGTGACGGTGAACGGCCGCCCGCCATTCTCGCGGGGCTGAAGTCCCCACGGCAGCTCCACCATCTCAACATCGCCGCCGTCGCGCCTTATGATTACCCGGCGTTCGCTGAGGGATGCTTCGGAATCGAATACCGTCGCGCTCATGATCTGTGAACATAGCCAGAACACAGCGGCCGGACAAGAGCGGTCGAAGCGGAGGACACATGTGCAATGACTACCGACTTATGGTGGACGTGGCGTCGATCGTTGAGGACTTCGCCGACCTCAAGATCAAGATCCGCTTCGGCGAAGGCACGCCGAACATTGAAGCGCGTGAGGACATCAAGATCACCGACATGGGTCCGATCGTCCGAACGGTCGAGGGCGTTCGGGGTGACGGCGACATGCTGCAGCGGCGATGGAGCTGGCCAGGCCAGAACAAGCGCCCGGTCTACAATTTCCGCTCTGACGACCGCGAATTCACCTCGAACCGCTGCCTGATCGTGGCTGATGGCTTCTACGAGTTCACGGACCCCGCCGAGAAGGGAAAGAAGCGGAAGGACAAGTGGCTGTTCACCAAGCGCGGCCAGCCGATCATCTGCATCGCCGGCATCTGGCGCGCCACGAAGGATGTCGGCGAGGCCTTCACCATGCTCACGATGGAGCCCGGACCCGACATCGCGCCCTACCATGATCGGCAGATCGTCATCCTCGAACGCGACGCCTGGGCCGATTGGCTTGACCCCTCGGTTCCGGCTCAATCACTGATCCGTCCGTTGGCGGCCGGCACGCTGCAAGTGGAGCAGGTTGGATGACGCGTTCTACCGGAAATCCCGTGTCTTCACTTTGATCGAGTCGATGTGGAGGTCGGGAATGTAGATGTCGCGCGTGCGCAGGCCCTTTGGCGCCAGTCCACGCGGATCGGGCGTCGGCGAGCCGTGATGGAATTCATCGCCGCGTCCGTGCGGCAGCGGAAAGGCCGCATCCCGATCACCGACGCTGGCCAGGTCGGCCGAGAGATCGGTGAGGCGCTGCGCGACCAGATGCACGACTTCGCCCTCGCGCTGGATGCGTCCGCGCACGGCGAACATTCCGGCCGACAGGATGATACGGCGGTTCTTCTCGAAGACCTGCGGCCAGACGACGAGGTTGGCGATGCCGGTTTCGTCTTCGAGGGTTATGAACATCACGCCCTTCGCGCTGCCGGGCCGCTGCCGGACCAGCACGATGCCGGCGGCCTCCAGCCAACGGCCGTCGCGGGCATCCATCGCCTGCTGACAGGTGAAGATTCGCCGTCGGCGCAGATCGTCGCGCAGGAAGGCGACCGGGTGGCTGCGCAGCGACAGCCCGATATGGCCGTAGTCCTCCACCACCTCCGAGCCTGCCGTCATGGGCCGAAGGCTGACGGCGGCCTCGCTGATCTCGGGCACGAGCTGCTGTTCATGGGCGGTGGCGGCCGCGAAGAGGGGCAAGGGTTCATCGCGTAGCGCTTTTATTGCCCAGAGCGCCTCACGCCGCGCCATGCTGAGTGACGGGCGGAAGCCGTCGCCCTCGGCGATCTGCACCAGGGCGGCGACCGGCACGCCGGCGCGGCGCCATAGATCGTCGATCGAGGCAAAGGGCGTATCAGCCCGCGCGCTGACGATGGCGGCGGCGTTGGCGTTCGCCAGCCCCTTGACCATGCGCAGGCCGAGACGGACCGCGAAGCGGCCATCGTCGCCGGTCGGCTCCAAGGTGCAGTCCCAGCGCGAGGCGTTGATGCAGACCGGCCGGACCTCGACGTGATGGTCCTGGGCGTCGCGCACGATTTGAGCGGGGGCATAGAAGCCCATCGGCTGGGAATTGAGCAGCGCCGCGCAGAAGATGTCGGGGTGCCAGCATTTGAGCCACGCCGAGGCGTAGGCGATTAGCGCAAAAGAGGCTGCGTGGCTTTCCGGAAACCCGTAACTGCCGAAGCCTTCGAGCTGCTTGAAGGTGTGTTCGGCGAACTCCGGTTCATAGCCGTTGTCGACCATGCCGTTGATGAGCTTGTCCCGGAAGTGGGAGACGCCGCCGGTGAACTTGAAGGTCGCCATCGACTTGCGCAGCATGTCGGCCTCGCCGGGCGTGAAGCCGGCGCATTCGATCGCGACGCGCATCGCCTGTTCCTGAAACAGCGGGACGCCGAGCGTCTTGCCGAGCACCTTCTCCAGTTCGGGCTTGGGATAGTGGACCGGCTCCAGCCCCTCGCGGCGGCGCAGATAGGGATGCACCATGTCGCCCTGGATCGGGCCGGGCCGGACGATGGCGACCTGCACGACGAGATCGTAAAAGGTCCGCGGCCTGAGGCGCGGCAACATCGACATCTGCGCGCGGGACTCGATCTGGAAGGTGCCGAGGGTGTCCGCCTTCCTGATCATCGCATAGGTGCGCGGGTCCTCAGCCGGGATGGTCGCAAGATCGAGTTGGACCCCCTTGTGGTCGGCCAGGAGGTCGAGGCCGCGCTTCATGCAGGTCAGCATGCCCAAGGCCAAGACGTCGACCTTCATGAATTTCAGCGCATCGATGTCGTCCTTGTCCCACTCGATAACCTGGCGATCGACCATGGCGGCGGGTTCGATCGGCACCAGCTCATCGAGTCGGTCATGGGTCAGCACGAAGCCGCCGGGATGCTGGGAGAGATGGCGTGGCGCGCCCATGAGCTGGCGGGCGAGATCGAGAGCGAGGCGAAGCCGGCGATCGCCGAGGTTGAGGTTCAGCTCTTCGACGTGCTTGGGCTCGACGCCTTCCTCCGACCAGCCCCAGACCTGCGAGGACAGGGTCTTGATCAGGTCCTCGGTGAGGCCGAGCGCCTTGCCGACGTCACGCAGCGCACCCTTTGAGCGGTAGCGGATGACGGTCGAGCAGAGCGCGGCATGGTCGCGGCCATAGGTCTCGAAGACCCACTGCATAACGATCTCGCGCCGCTCATGTTCGAAGTCGACGTCGATGTCGGGCGGTTCGCGCCGCTCCTCGCTGACAAAGCGCTCGAACAGGAGGTCGTTACGGCCGGGATCGATCGAGGTGATGCCGAGCACATAGCAGACGGCCGAATTCGCGGCCGAGCCGCGGCCCTGGCACAGGATGTCCTTGGAGCGCGCGAACCGCACGATGCTGTTCACCGTCAGGAAATAAGGGGCGTATTGCAGCTTCTCGATAAGCCTCAGCTCGTGCTCGAGCGCGGCGCGGACGCTGTCCGGCAGGCCCTCGGGGTAGCGTTCTGCGGCACCTTCCCAGGTCAGCTTGGCCAGCGTCTCTTGTGGCGTCAGCGCCGGGTCGTCGCGTTCCTCGGGGTATTGGTAGGCCAGCTCGTCGAGCGAGAAGCGGCAACGCTCCGCGATCTGCAACGTGCGGGCCAGGGCCTCGGGATAGCGGCCGAACAGCCGGTGCATCTCCTCCGGCGGTTTGAGGTAGCGATCGGCGTGCCGCTCACGCCGTTCGCCCAGCGCATCGATGGTGACGTTGTGACGGATACAGGTGACGACGTCCTGAAGGATGCGGCGGTCGGGCGCGTGGAACAGCACGTCGTTGGTGACGATGGTCGGCACCCGCATCCGGGTCGCGAGGTTGGACAGTTCGTGCAGACGGAGCTGGTCGTTCGGCCGGCGGCGCAGCGACAGTGCCATATAGGCCCGGTCGCCAAAGGCCTCGCGCAACCGCCGCAGGCGCAGGCCGCATCCGTCGTCGGCGTGGTCTGGCAAGAGAACGGCAAGTAGGCCCTCGCGATAGGCGACGAGATCAGCCCATTCGAGATGACATTTCGCCTTGCCGCCGCGCTTCTTGCCGAGCGACAGCAAACGGCAGAGCCGCGAATAGGCTGGTCGGTCGGTCGGATAGACCAGCACCGACATGCCGTCGGCGAGGTCGAGACGGCAGCCGACGACGAGGCGTACGCCCGTCGTCTTTGCCGCCTCATGGGCGCGGACGATGCCGGCCAGCGAGTTGCGGTCGACGATGGCCAGCGCCTCGATGCCGAGCAGGGCTGCGGTGGCGAACAGCTCGTCGCAGCCGCTCGCGCCCCGCAGGAAGCTGAAATGGGAGGTGACCTGGAGTTCGGCATAGCGGGGGCCGTTCATCCGAACACCCCATGCAAGAACCAGCGGTGCGATCCAGTGGCCGCATCCTCACCATCGCCGGCGCGGTAGATCCAGTAGCGTTCGCCGGCGTCATCCTCGATCCGGAAATAGTCCCGCACGGCGACCAGTTCGGCGTCGCGCTTCCACCATTCTCCGAACAAGCGCTCGGGGCCGTCGGCGCGCTTCACGCGTCGCCGGACACCGCGCCAGGTGAAGGACACCGGAGGATGATCGGGCAGCAGCGCGACGATCTCGATCAATTCGGGACGATCGAGCAGACGCGGCGGTCGCGGCCAGTCGCCGGACCATGTCGCCCCGGTCTCGGGCGACATGGCGGGCACGCGACAGACGGAGCGCTCGGGGACGTCGCTGGCGACCGGCGCGGCGCGATAGATGCGACTGCCGCCAACCCGGTTGGCGAGCGTATCGACGAGATCGGAGACGTCCGGCACGGTGTCGTCGATAAGGGAGGTGATGGTCTGCTTGCCGTCGATCGGTTCGGCGATTGTCGCTGTGAGCGTCAGGATTTCGATACCGAAGCCGGGTTCGATGGTCTCGATCTTGTCGCACAGAAGCCGGGTCAGGCGCTTGACGTCGCGCACCGGCAAGGCCGTGCCGACGCGGACCGCCTGCATGATGTTGTCGACGCGATGGCAGAGCAGGTCGAGGCGCCGCGCGCCGAGGCCGCGTTCTTCGAGCGCCGCGCAGAGCTGGACCACCAGCTTGCCGATATAGCGGGCGATGGTCTCGGCCGCGCCGATCGGTTCAGGAAAGCTGCGGCGGACCTCGATCAGGTCGTCCGGCCGGATCGGGTCGATGAGTTCGGGCGCGAGGCCGAGCGCCTGGTCGATCCGGCGGCCTAGCTCGGGTCCGAAGCGAAGCGTGAGCGGGGCGCGCGGCTGCGCGACTAGATCGCCAATGCGGTCGAAGCCCAGCGTCCGCAGATTGTGGACCAGGGCCGGCGGCAGCCGGAGCGCCGCGATCGGCAGCGGCGCGATCGCGGCTTCGACGGCTCTCGGCGGGGAGATCAGGGGCGACCGGCCGGCGTATCGCGCGAGGGCGTGCGCCGCGCCCCAGGTGTCGGCGACGGCGGCGCGGGCGACGATCCCCGAGCCCGCTAGGCGGTCGACCATGCCCGACAGCATGGCGTGTTCGCCGCCGTGCAGATGATCGGCGCCGGTCGTGTCGATGACGATGCCGTCAGGCAGGCAGGTGGCGACGATCGGGGCGTAGCGTTGCAGGACCCAGAGCGCGAGGCGGTCGAGCGCCTCGGCGTCGGCCGTGGGAGCGGCGTCCTGAACGAGGAGGCCCGGGACGAGGACCTGGGCCCTGGTCGCCGGCATCCCCACGCGCAGGCCGGCGGACTGGGCCGCGGCATCGGCCGCGACCACCACCCGCCTTCTCCCGTCATGGCCGATCAGGACGAGCGGCGCCTCAGCCGGAGGCGCCGCGTCGCCGGCCGTCCTGCGCACGCGATCTGTCGACCATGTGGGCAGGAAGAGCGAGACGACCCGTGTCATCGCACGCCTCCAATTCGAAATCAGCACTCTCGCCCGCGCGAGCGCGGATCAGCTCGACAAGCCAGCGGTGTCGGCCGACTCCCGGAACGGGCAAAGTGGGTGAAGGCAGGGCCGAGACCCGCCAGCGGGTCATGGCGGCGGTTGGCTGGCCGAAGTCCGTGGCCTCCGTTTGTCGCCGCCAGCGGCGTAGCGCCAGGCCGATTGCACCGGTGCCCTCGGCGGCGAGTTGAAGGCGACGCGAGGCGGTCATCGACAGGCGGCCGATTTCTGCGACGACGGCGCCGAGTCCGCCATGACGCAGGCCTTCCTCGACACAGGCCAGGACGGTCTTGTCGTCCCCGGCCTCAACATAGATCACGCGATCTGGCGGGAGGCCGGCTTGGGCCAACGCCGGTGCGAAGAGGTCGGGACGGGTGATGCACCACAGCACCTTGCCCTTGGTGCGCGCAGCAATTCCGGCGGCAAAGAGCGCGGCGGCGGCACCGTCGATCGCGCCGTTACCGCCGCCCGCGATCTCGTGCAGCGCGCCGAGCGCCAGGCCTTCGCCGGGGAGTCGTGAATCCACCTCGGCAATTCCAAAGGGAAGCACCGATTTGACGCGCCGGCTTTTGCCTTCGATCTTCTCGATCTGCGCGCGCAAGGATTCTATGGCGGGCTCGGGCCGCAAGTTCGTTCCTGACCTCCAAGGGCGGGTTGACAAGCATGTTCGCTATTTGTTCTACTTTTCGATTGGAAGAGTCAAGGTGGTCGCGGATTCGATCACGTTTCCGATCACGGGTGAGGGAGCTATCCCAGACCGACCTTATATCGGGCAAACAGTTCGCCGAGACGGTCGCGGTTTGATAGTATGGGCGTGGAAGCGATCACAGCCAGACGGTCGTGCGCCCGCTCGAACAGCGCGACGCAGAGTTCCCCGTTGTCGTGGTTGGAGCGGTAAACGACGCCATCGGCGCCAGCCGAATGATCATGGATGGCGCGCGACCACTCCTGCGCAACCGAGTGCGGACCGCTGGTTACAATGCCTGTAGCACCGATGCGAGCCAGGCCAGGGCCGTGAACCGAGACGACCCGCAAAGGCGATGTGACCTCGATCTCGCAGAATGATCGGGCCTCAAGAAAGCTCAGTGCAACGAAACGGGCGCCGATAGAGCGAAGGCACGTTTCGGCGAACGCGCCTTCAATCGTTTGTGAGAGGTAGGAGACGCCATACTGGCGTGTCGGATCATCAAAGCGGTTGCCGCCAGAGGACCCGAAAAAGATCGGGCTAAGTTCCGTGCGATGGATGCGGACCAGCCGAGCGCCTTTATCGATGATCTCTATGGGCAGATCGCGGGCGGCGAAATCGGCGGGCGGCAGCGGTCTCGGATCAGGCGGCGCCATGTTCGCCGTAAGCCGCTGCCGCCCTGACAACCTCATCTGTCTGACCTTTGCGGAGCAGATCGATCGGTCGCTGGCCTTCGAGCCTGGCGTCGCCAGTCAGCATGAAGTTGACTCGCATCCAGGCATCTTCGACGGTGAAGGCGTCCAGCACGTCGCGGATGCCCCGCAATAGCCCATTCTTGCCGATCTGAAACGCGGGGTAGACATAGCCGTCGCCTACATCGAGCCAGAACACTTGGCTGCGCTCGCGCTTACGGCCGAGACCCTGCGGCGTGATGCCAAGGTGCTCAGCGAGCTGCTGCGCGGAAAGAACACCGCCTTCGGCTTTGAGCATTTCCCGCTTCATTTCGGAGCCGCGCAATAGCGCTTCGGTCAATGGGTCGGGCCGATCGGGCAGAATCTCGGCGCCGATGGCTGCCGCCTCGTGAAGTGAGCTGAAGAGAACGTCCGTGTCCGTTGACGCGCCGACCGCCGCCAGGAGCCGATCACGCGGCATGCGCTCGGCGATGCGCGCGAGGGCCCTGCCGCTACGCAGCACGAAAGCCGCTACGAGATCCTCACTTGATCCGGGTTCGGGGCGCCGGACACGCGTCGACGCGGCAGAGGTTGGTTCGCCGGTGAAGTTCGTTGCGCGGCTGCGACGACGCTGAGTACCGGCTGAAGCGGGAGGCGTCATGAGATGAGATCCCTTGAGAATGTTCAATTGTCCTGCTATATATATCTCATGAAAATGGAAACTTCAATCACCGACGCAGACCGAGGCCAAACGTCGCCGATTCTTGGAATTTGCACTATTCCAGAGCCCGAAAACGACGGCAGGCGTAACCGCATGGCGTCCGGAGTATCCAAATTCCCGATGCTAAGAATGCCAGTAAATCATTGATATCGGTGAAGTTTAGATAGGAGTATGCGATTATGCGCTTATGTCAAACGAAAGAGAACATCTGGCATCGGCCATCATCGTCAGTCTCCACGACTACTATCCTGTTGGTTCTGACGACGTCGAGCCCAGGAAGCGGCGCCGTTCGTCGGCCGCCGCTGTTCGCCGCCCGCGCGCTCTGGAGCGGAATACGAAAGTCACCCACGACTGGACCGCAGGGATGCCGGTCACGGAGGCCGAGCTGGATGTGTTCGAAGCGCATTTCGGCCCGTTCCTTGATGATCTGCTGGGGCCGCAAGACTGAAATCTTGAACGGAGGATTGTCATGAACGCCAACGCGACACCTGCCTTGGCGTCGACAGGACGCGCCGCCTTGTATTTGAGGGTTTCGACGGGGCGGCAGGCCGAGAATGACCTTTCGATCCCGGACCAGCGCCGGCAGCTTCAGTCGTATTGTCAGGCGAAGGGTCTGGCTGTCGCGGCGGAGTTCGTGGAGCCGGGGGCCTCCGCCACCGACGACCGCCGTCCCGAGTTCCAAAAGATGATGGACGCAGCCACGCAAAAGCCGGCGCTGTTCGATACGATCATCGTCCACTCCTTCTCCCGCTTTTTTCGCGATCAGTTCCAACTGGAATTTCATTTCCGCCGTTTGGCGAAGAACGGTGTCCGCCTCGTTTCGATCACGCAGGATCTCGGCGACGATCCGATGAGCGTGATGATGCGCCAGATCATGGCGCTCTTTGACGAATATCAGTCGAAAGAGAACGCGAAGCATACGCTGCGGGCGATGCGTGAGAATGCGCGGCAAGGCTTTTGGAACGGCTCACGTCCTCCGTTCGGATATCGTATTGTCTCCGCGGAACAGAGAGGCATCAGGGTCAAGAAGCGCATCGAGCCCGATCCCATGCAGTTGGAGACGGTGCGGCTCATGTTCCGGCTGGCGCGCCTCGGGGGAGAAGACGGGCCCATGGGGTCCCGGCAGATTGCGGACTATCTCAACATTCGAGGGATACGCACCCAGACGGGAGGCCGCTGGGGTGTTGGCGCAGTTCACCAGATCCTGACGCGCGAGACCTACATCGGTCGGCACCGCTTCAATGTATCCGGAAAGCGTCGGGGAGAGCGCAAGTCGGAGGACGAGATCGTCGATGTCGAGGTCGATCCGATCATCGATGCCGACGAATTTGCCGAAGCCCCCAACTGAAGGCTCCGCGCTTTGTAGCGGCCGGCACGCTCCTGGGCGGCGTTTGCTATTGCGCCGACTGCGGTGGAGCGATGACACTGCGGACGTCAGGCAAGGGGAATCAATACCGCTACTACACGTGCTGCACGACCGCCCGACAGGGGAAGACGGGCTGCAAGGGCCGAACCATCCCGATGGACGTCCTAGATGACAAAGTTGTGGGCTGCCTAGAGGAGTTGCTTCTTGAAAAGGGGCACCTCGAAAAGCTGCTCGCTGGCGTGCTGGAGCGTCGGGAGGCGCACGCCGACAATCTCAAGGATCGAATCGTCGCCCTTCGGAAGCAGGCTGCGGACGCTGAGGCCAAGCTGACCCGTCTATACGAGGCCATCGAGAACGGACTCGCGGAACTGGACGATTCCAACCTCAAGGGACGAATCGCGGAATTGAAGCGGATGCGAGACTCGGCGCGCGCCGACGCCGACAGGGCTGAGGATCGCGGCGAAGGAAAGACGAACCAGATCACACCTGAGCTACTGGAAGCCTTCGCAAGCGAGGCCCGGCGTCAGATCAGGGCGAAAGATGGGAGCTTCCGACGGCACCACGTTCAGACGCTTGTCCAGCGTGTCGAGGTCGGAGCTGACGAAATAAGGATCAAAGGCTCGAAACCCACGCTCCTCCAGACGCTCGTGGCGTCTGGAGGAAACCGTAGAGTGGAAACTGCGGGAATCGGCTTTCGCAGTTTCAATCCGAAATGGCTCCTCAGGTAGGATTCGAACCTACAACCCTCCGGTTAACAGCCGGATGCTCTGCCATTGAGCTACTGAGGAACTCGGGTGGGTCGCGCCGGCACTCCGGGGAGCGGGGCGCGCACTGCCTGTCGCGCCAGACCCGGCCGCGACGAAGCGACAGTGTACTGCGCCGCCTCACCAGAGGTCAACGGGGCCGGTGGCGCACCACGAGGCCGGCGGAGACGCCCCACCACGGCTCCACCGCGTTCAGCCCCCGATCGAGCGAGACGTCCAGCTGCACGTCGGTCGCCAGGCGGAATCCCGTGCCCGCCTGCGCCAGCCACGGCACGTCGCCCTCCACGTGCACCGGCCGCCACGCCACGGCGACGAACGGCGTCCACCGTCCCGCCGCGGCGCCGAGCGAGACCCCGTGCCCACTGCGCACGAAGCCACGCGCGTCGTCCTCATCGTGCACGCGTGTGAACAGGTAGTTGTACGAAAGCTCGAAGAACGCGCCAAGCGAGCGATCGGCCTGCAGGATGACGAGGGGATCGACGAATCCGGACGTCAACGCCGTGGCGCCCGTGGGCAGGGACACGAGTCCCGTGGCCGCCAGGGCGACGCCGAACGGCTCCCGCGGCAGGCGGGCCCGCGTGCCGACGGCAACGTCGGTGCCGTGCCACTGGCAGTCGGCCACGCATCCGGCCGCCAGGCCGGCGCTGGCCACCTGCACCTCGACGAGTCTCGCGACACCCACACGCAAGAGCGGTTGCGGCCCGATGCTGCCGTAGGTGCCATCACGCCACCGCACGGTGGACCATCCGAGTTCGACCTGCACCACGCCCGCGCCGACGACCGACGCCGGGGCGTTGAAGCCGGGACGATCGGCGACGAGATCGGCGGCCTCGGCGGTGGATGCCGGTGGCTGTGCCGAGACGGGCGCGGCCACGAGCATCGCGGCGATCCACCCGCCCAGCCGCCGCCTGCTCCCCATGGTGGACATGTCGTCGCTCGCCTCGCTGACGTCGACTACCAGCGCGGTCGGAAGTCGTGGCTGTAGGCCACGGCCGCCGACACGCCCCATCCGGGTTCGGTGCTGGTGAGCCCGCGCGTGAGCGTGAACTCGTACTCGATGGCCGTCGAGGTCCGCATCCCGGTCCCGACCTCGACGAACCAGGGTGACGCCACCGAGGCGGCGGTCACCGCCGCGCGGCGGCCGAACCGGGCCAGCGGCACCCAGCGTCCCTCGCGCGCCCACACGACGCCGACGCCTTCCCCATGCCGGATCACCGCCGTCGCCTCGTCGTGCAGGCGGGCGACCTCCACGTTGAACGTCAGCAGCACCGCGTTCGACAGCTCGCGATCGACATGCAACAGGAAACTGCTCTCGATCAGGCGCGGCTGGGTGTGATCGGTGCGCGTCGGGTAGTAGAAGAGACCGGACACCGCCGTGGTGAAGCCGGCCGTCTGCGTCGGGAGGGAGGCCCGCCATCCCGCGAACGCCGTCGTCGGCGACCAGGCGCAGCGACCGAAGCAGGCCGACGTCCATCCCCCCGACCCGGCGAGGACCTCGACGCCCGGCAGTACGCCGACGCGCACGAGTGGCTGCATGCCGGCCGTCGATCGCCCGTCCTGGGCATCGAGGCTCGTGCCGGCGCCGACCTCCACCACCAGCTGGCCCACGGTGAGCACGTCGCCCGGCTCGGCCCCCGGTGTCATCTGCCCCCACGTCGGCGTCGCCACCAGCAGCGCGGCGACGAGGACCTGCCCTGCGCGTCGATACATGGTCCCGTTCTCCACGACACTCAGGCCGCCTGGGCGACGGCCCGCAACATCCCCGGTGCGATGCGCGACAGCGGCAGCACCTCGTCGACACCGCCGGCGGCAATCGCCTCCTTCGGCATGCCGAACACCACGCACGACGCCTCGTCCTGCGCGATGGTGAAGGCCCCGGCGGCGTGCATCGCCTGCAAGCCCCGCGCGCCGTCGTTGCCCATGCCCGTGAGAATCACGCCGATCGCGTTCGGCCCGAGATAGCGCGCGCAGCTGTCGAACAGCACGTCCACCGAGGGTCGATGGCGATTGACCGGTGGACCGTCGACCAGCCGCACGGCGTACGTCGCGCCGCTGCGCATGACCTCGAGGTGCAGGTTGCCGCGCGCGATCAGGGCATGACCGGGCAGGATCCGGTCGCCGTCCTCGGCTTCCTTGACCTTGATCTGGCAGAGACTGTCGAGCCGCTGGGCGAACGACTTGGTGAACGCCTCCGGCATGTGCTGCACGACGACGATGCCGGGGCTGTCGGCGGGGAGCACCTGGAGCACCTCGCGCAGCGCCTCGGTGCCGCCGGTGGACGCCCCGATGGCGATGACCTTGTGCGTGCTGTTGATCAGCGCCTGCGAGTTGGGCAGCACCTGCACCGGCGCCACGGCCGACGACTCGCGGCGCCGCACCTTCGCGCGCGCCGCCTCGTGCACCTTCGCGAGGATCTGCTCGCCCAGTTCCTCGATGCCGGCCCGCACGTCGATCTTCGGCTTGGTCACGAAGTCGACCGCGCCGAGCTCGAGGGCCCGCAACGTCGTCGCGCAGCCCTTCTCGGTGAGCGACGACACCATGAGGACGGGGATGGGCCAGGCGCGCATCAGCTTCTCGAGGAAGGTGATTCCATCCATGCGCGGCATCTCGACGTCCAGCGTGATCACGTCCACCGTCGCATGCTTCAGGCGCTCGACCGCCGCCAGCGGGTCGGCCACTGCGGCGACCACCTCGATCTGCGGGTCGGTCTGCAGGATCTGGGTGAGCAACTGGCGGATGAGCGCCGAGTCGTCCACGATGAGCACACGGGTCATGGCCACTTTTCTCCGGCGTCAGAACAGCGTGATGTCGTCGTCGGCATCCGACCGGACGGGGCGGATGAGGGCGGCACTGTAGCGGTCTTCGTCGCTCGCCAGGTGAGCCAGCGATGGCAGCGCCAGTTCCTTGACGAAGGCCCGGCCGCTGTCGGTGGCGAACATCACCTCGAGCGGTCGCGGCCCGCCGAGCAGGCTCTTCTCGAGCGTGATGCCCTCCACGTCGAGGAAGTGCCGGATGAACTCGGCGTTGCGGCGCTGCACCGCGCGGCTGAGGACGACGTGCTTGATGGCTTCGCTGGCCCCGAAGGCCTTGGCGCGCAGACGACGACGATCGGCGCCGCGATGCATCAGCTCGTTGATCAGCACTTCCATGGCGTGTACGCCGTAGCGCGTGCTCTCCGCAGCGTCGTGCTCGGGTCCCTCGGGCAGCAGGAAGTGATTCATGCCGCCGATGCCCGTCTGCGGGTCGTAGAGACAGGCCGCGACGCACGAGCCGAGGATCGTGCGCACGATCGACGGCTCGGCCGAGGCGAAGACGCCCCCGACGTTGATCGAATGCGTGTGCGGCATGTGCGCCGCGGACTCGATCGCGCCGTGCTTCAGGCGCCGATCGACGCCGGGCCGCTGGCGCCTGGCGGGCCTCGGGCCGAGGCGCGACTCGAGGCGGGCCAGCCGTGACTCGGGCGCGCGGGCGGCGGACGACCGAGGAGGCGACACGGCGACCGGCGCCGGTGCGGGTGCCTCGAAGGTCGCCGACGGCGGCCGCAGATCGCGCGCGCCCGCCGTGGCGAGGCGATAAGCGGTCGGCACGCCACGCACCTGCGCGAAGGTGCCGGTGAGCCAGCTCAGGGTCTCCGAGTGGCCGATGATCAGGTGCCCGTCCTTGCGCAGCAGGGTGGCGAACCGCTCGAACAGGACGGCCTGCGTCTCTCGATCGAAGTAGATGATGACGTTGCGGCAGAAGATGACGTCGAACGACGTGTGGATGGGCCACGCCGGTTCGGCGAAGTTGATCCGCCGGAAGACGATCAGGCGCCGCAGGCGGTCGTCGATGTCGAAGGCGCCGCGCTGCGTCGGCGACGGCGCGAAGTACTGCTCGCGCAGGTGGGCCGGCACGACATCGAGCCGGTCGGCCGGATAGGTGCCGGTCGCCGCCGTCTGCAGCACCGTCGTGTCGATGTCCGAGGCGAGGATTTTGATGTCCCAGCTGGCCAGCGCGGGGCCGAGGGCATCGGCCAGGGCGAGGGCGATCGTGTACGGTTCCTCGCCCGTCGAACACCCGGCACTCCAGATGCGCAGACGCCGCCCGCCGATCGGCCGGGCCTGCACCAGCGGCAGCACCTGCTGCTGCAGGAAGGCGAAGTGGTGCGGCTCGCGGTAGAAGTCGGTCTTGTTGGTGGTGACGCAGTTGATCATCTCGACGAGTTCGGGCGTCCCGGGCTCGTCGAGCCGATCGATGTAGCTGGAGAAGTCCGCCAGCCCGAGCGCCCGCAGGCGCCGCTGGAGGCGCGACTCGAGGAGCGTCCGCTTGGCCGGAGCGAGCGCGATCCCGGCGATGTCGTGGATGAGGGCACGGAGCGCATCGAACTCCGCGGCCCTCAGCTCCACCGTGCCGGGCACCGAGGCCAGCAGCGACATGGCGTGCTCCCCTCGCGAAGCGGCCTACGCCGCTTCCGGGGCGGCCTCGGGTGACGGCTCGTCGACCATCCCGACCACGCGGTCGATGTCGAGCAGGCTGATCAGTCCATCACCGGCCTTCGCCAGGCCCGTCATGAACGACGTGTCGACCGACGCGTCGAAGATAGGCGGCGCGGCGACGTCGCTCGCGCCCAGCGTCAGGACGTCGGAGACCGCGTCCACCACCAGACCGACGACCTTGCCGTTGAGCGTCACCAGGATGATGACCGTGAACTTCGTGTACTCCACCGCCGGCATGGCGAACTTGAGCCGCAGGTCCACCACCGGCACCACCGCGCCGCGCAGGTTCATCACGCCCTTGACGTGCGGGGGGGCGTTCGGAATCGGCGTGATGGCCGAGTACCCCCTGATCTCCTGGACTCGCAGGATCTCGAGCCCGAACTGTTCGTTGCCCAGCCGGAATGTCAGGAACTGCCCGCCATCCGCGCGGGCCTGGTCCACTGCCTGTGCTGTCGTCATGGCTCAGCCCTCCTCTCGAATGCGGGTCTCAGAATTCCTGGAACTCGTTGTCGAGCGCGAGAGCCGCCGTCCCGGCCGTCTGCGGCGTCTGGGGACGACGCGCCTGGCCCGCGGCGGGTTTGCGGTGCATCATCGAGACGGGCTTGCGGGCCGCGGGACGCGGCTGCGCCTCGGCGTGCGCTTCCTCCCCGAGCTTGAAGCGACGCACCAGCCCCTGCAGCTTGCCGGCCTCGCCGGACAGCGACTCGGACGTGCCCGACATGTCCTCGGTCTGCGACGCGTTGGCCTGCGTGACCTGATCCATCTGCGTCACGGCCTTGTTGACCTGCTCGATGCCCGACGACTGCTCGCGGCT
>LNFM01014337.1_pt1 | contig 17710 bp, 15 predicted proteins | sample 596031 | NCBI WGS metagenome assembly LNFM01 (sample SAMN04254537, study PRJNA301005) | activated carbon metagenome | isolation source: dual media filters at the Ann Arbor, Michigan drinking water treatment plant | place: USA: Ann Arbor | reverse complement strand
GCGCCAGGCGTGCGCTGCGGGCGGATCCTGCGCGCCATCCCGCGCGTGGGCCTGTACGTGCCCGCGGGCAGCGCCCCGCTGGTATCCACGGCACTGATGTTGGGCGTGCCGGCGGTGCTGGCCGGCTGCGACGAGATCGTGCTGTGCACGCCGCCGCGCGCCGACGGCAGCGCCGACCCGGCGGTGCTGGCGGCGGCGCAGCTGTGCGGCGTGCGCCGGGTGTTCAAGCTCGGCGGCGCCCAGGCGATCGCCGCCATGGCCTTCGGTACCGACAGCGTGCCGCGCTGCGACAAGCTGTTCGGCCCTGGCAACCGCTACGTCACGGCGGCCAAGCAGCTGGCGGCGATGATGGCTGGGGGCCCGGCGATCGACATGCCGGCCGGTCCCTCGGAAGTGCTGGTGATCGCCGACGCCGGCGCGCCACCCGTGCACGTGGCGGCCGACCTGCTGTCGCAGGCCGAGCATGGTCCGGATTCGCAGGTGGTGCTGCTGACCGATTCCGCCGCCCTGGTGGACGCCGTGGAGGCCGAGGTTCGGCGCCAGGTCGCCGAGCTGCCGCGCGAGGCCATCGCCACGCGCGCGCTCGAGTTCGCGCGGCTGGTGCAGGTGGATTCGCTGGACGAGGCGTTTGCCATCAGCAACGACTACGCGCCGGAACACCTGATCCTGGCCTTGCGCGAGCCGCGGGCCTGGCTGGCCAAGGTCAGCTGCGCGGGCTCGGTCTTCCTCGGCGATTTCGCGCCCGAGGGCCTGGGCGACTACTGCTCGGGCACCAACCACGTGCTGCCCACCAACGGCGCCGCGCGCGCCTGGAGCGGCGTCAGCGTGGCCAGCTTCCAGAAATCCATCAGCGTGCAGGAGGTCAGCCGCGCCGGCCTGGCCGCGATCGGCCCCTGTGCGGTCGAGATCGCCCGGGCCGAAGGCCTCGAGGCCCACGCGCAATCGGTGCTTCGGCGCCTGGAGACGACGACGTGAGCGCCATCCTGTCCCTGGTCCGCGAAGACCTGCGTGAGTTCGCCGGCTACAGTTCGGCCCGCCGCGCCGGCGTCACCGGCAAGGTGTGGCTGAACGCCAACGAGAGCGCCTGGCGCAATCCGGCCGATGCCGGCCTGGGCGCCAACCGCTATCCGGATCCGCAGCCGGCCGCGCTGCGCGAGCGGCTGGGCGAACTCTACGGCGTGCGCGCCGACCAGGTGCTGGTGGGCCGCGGCAGCGACGAGGCCATCGACCTGCTGGTGCGCGCGCTGTGCGTGCCGGGCCGGGACGCGGTGGTGGTGTCGCCGCCGGTGTTCGGCATGTACGCGGTGAGCGCGCGGCTGCAGGGCGCGCCGCTGGTGGAGGTGCCGCTGCGCGACACCGAGGCCGGCTTCGCGTCCGACCTCAATGCCATGGCGGACGCGGCGGTGTCGTCCGGCGCCAAGCTGGTGTTCGTCTGTTCGCCGGCCAACCCGACCGGCCAGGCCATTGCGCCGGCCGACCTGCTGGCGCTGGCGCGTCGCCTGGCCGGGCGTTGCCTGGTGGTGGTGGACGAGGCCTACGGCGAGTACTGCGACCAGGCTTCGATGGCGGCCTTCATCGACCAGCAGCCGAACCTCGCGGTGCTGCGCACGCTGTCGAAGGCGCATGCGCTGGCCGCCGCCCGGATCGGCTGCCTGCTGGCCGCGCCCGAACTGGTGGCGGTGCTGCGCAATTGCCAGGCGCCGTACCCGCTGCCGTCGCCCTGCGTGCAGCTGGCGCTGGCCGGCCTGTCCGAGCCGGCGCTGGTGCAGACCCGCGGCCGGGTGATCACCGTGCGCGCCGAGCGCGAGCGGCTGCAGCACGAGTTGCCTGGCTTGCCCGGGGTGCGGCGGGTGTATGCGTCGCAGGGCAACTACATCCTGGTGCGCTTCGAGGATGCCGGCGCGGCCTTCGCGCGGCTGCTGGCGGCGGGCGTGGTGGTGCGCGACATGCGCGCTTCGCCGCAGCTGGGCGACGCGTTGCGCATCAGCGTCGGCAGCCCGGCCGAGAACGACGCCATGCTGGACGCGCTGCGGGCGGGGAGGGCGGCGGCATGAGCGGCCAGCGCATCCTGTTCGTCGACCGCGATGGCACGATCATCGAGGAACCGGCCGATTTCCAGATCGACGCCTATGAAAAGATCCGCTTCGTCGAGGGCGTCATCCCGGCGATGCTGAAGCTGCGCGACGCCGGCTTCCAGTTCGTGCTGGTGACCAACCAGGACGGGCTGGGCACGGCCAGCTTCCCGCGCGAGAGCTTCGTGGGGCCGCACGCGTTGATGGTCCAGGTCCTCGCGTCGCAGGGCATCACCTTCCGCGAGGAGCTCATCGACGAGAGCTTCGAGCACGAGAACAAGCCGACCCGCAAGCCGGGCCTGGGTTTGGTGATGCACTACCTGCGCGACCGCGGCATCGACCTGGCCAACTCGGCCGTGGTCGGCGACCGCGACACCGACCTGCAGCTGGCGGCCAACCTGGGCTGCCGCGGTTTCAAGCTCAAGCCGGGTCCGGATACCTGGGCGTCCATCGCGCATGAGCTGGCCGATGCGCCGCGCGTGGCGAAGGTCGAGCGCGTGACCAAGGAAACGCGGGTGCGCATCGAGCTCGACCTCGATCGCGCCGCCGATCCGGTGGTCGCGACCGGGTTGGGCTTCTTCGACCACATGCTCGAGCAGCTCGGCAAGCACGGTGGTTTCGCCCTGCAGCTCACCTGCAGCGGCGACCTGCACATCGACGAGCACCACACGGTCGAGGACAGCGCGCTGGCGCTGGGCCAGGCGCTGAAGCAGGCGCTGGCCGACAAGCGCGGCATCGGCCGCTATGGCGATTCGTCCGGGCAGGGTGCGATCACGCTGCCGATGGACGAGACGCTGGCGAAGGCCGCGGTGGATTTCTCGGGGCGGCCGTACTTCGTGTTCGAAGGCAGCTTCCCGCGCGCCGAGGTGGGCGGGCTGGCCACCGAGCTGGTGCCGCACTTCTTCCGTTCACTGTGCGAAACGGCCGGCCTCAACCTGCACCTGTCGGTGCAGGGCGAGAACACGCACCACATGGTCGAGGCCTGCTTCAAGGCCACGGCCCGGGCGCTGCGCCAGGCCATCCGCCGCGAGGGCCGCGAACTGCCGACCACCAAGGGCGCGCTGTGAAGGTCGTGCTGGTCGATTCCGGCGGCGCCAACATCGGCTCCGTGCGCTACGCGCTCGAGCGCCTGGGCGTGTCCGCGGCAATGACCGCGGACGCCGAAACCATCCTTGCCGCGGACCGCGTGATCCTGCCCGGCGTTGGCGCCGCCGCCCCCGCCATGGCCCGCCTCCAGCAAATGAACCTGGTTCATTTGTTGCGTGGGTTGAAGCAGCCGTTGTTGGGGATTTGCCTGGGGATGCAGTTGCTGTTCGAGGGGTCGGAGGAAGGCGACGTAGCGTGCCTTGGCTTGGTGCCCGGGCGCGTGCGGAAGATGCCGGCCTCGGCCGGCGTTCGAGTGCCGCACATGGGCTGGAACCGGTTGCGGCCGACCCAGGCCGACCCGCTGTTGGCCGGCGTCGTCGACGGCGCCCAGGCCTATTTCGTGCACAGCTTCGCGGCGCCCGTCACCGGGCACTGCATTGCGTCCTGTGACCACGGCGCGCCCTTTGCGGCCATGGTCCGGCGCGGCAACGTCGCCGGCGCCCAGTTCCACCCCGAACGCTCGGGCGCCGTCGGCGCGCGATTGCTCCAGAACTTCCTGCAGGCCGATCCGGCATGAGCGACTTCACCCTTTACCCCGCCATCGACGTTCGCGACGGTCGCGTGGTGCGCCTGCGCCAGGGCGACTACGCGCAGGAAACCCGCTACGCCGACGACCCGCTCGAGCTGGCCTCCCGTTACGCCGCCGCGGGCGCACGCTGGCTGCACCTGGTGGACCTCGACGCCGCCCGTGCCGGTGGCTACACGCTGGCGCCGCTGCTGGGCGAGCTCAAGCGCCGCACGCGCCTGAAGGTGCAGACCGGCGGCGGCGTCCGCGGCGAAGTGGACGTGGAGTCCTTGCTCGCGGCCGGCGCCGACCGCGTGGTGGTCGGCTCGCTGGCCGTGCGGGAACCGGGGCGCGTCGCCTCCTGGGTGGCGCGCTACGGCGCCGAGCGCATCACCGTCGCGCTCGACACCCGCCGCGACGCCGAGGGCCGCTGGCGCCTGCCCGTGCACGGCTGGACCGAGGAGGGCGGGCGCGAGCTCGACGTACTGGCCGCCGCCTACGACGAGGTCGGCCTGCGCCACCTGCTGTGCACCGACATCAGCCGCGACGGCATGCTCAGCGGCCCGAACTTCGATCTCTACCGCTACCTGTGCGAACGCTTCCCGCGCCTGCGCGTGCAGGCTTCGGGCGGCGTCGCCGACGCGGGCGACGTCGCTGTCGCCAAGGCCAGCGGCTGCGGTGGCATCGTGCTGGGCAAGGCGCTGCTCGATGGCCGCTTCACCCTGGCCGACGTGATCGCGGAGCAAACGCCATGCTGAGCCGCCGCCTGATCCCCTGCCTGGACGTCAAGGACGGCCTGGTCGTGAAGGGCGTGAAGTTCCGCGACCACGTGGTGATGGGCGCGATCGAGGAGCTGGCCCTGCGCTACCGCGACGAGGGCGCCGACGAACTGGTGTTCTACGACATCACCGCCAGCCCGCAGGGCCGCGGCGTCGATCGCGCTTGGGTCGAGCGCGTAGCGCGCATCATCGACATCCCGTTCTGCGTGGCCGGCGGCATCCGCTCGGTGGCGCAGGCGCGCGAGGTGCTGCTGGCCGGCGCCGACAAGATCTCGGTGAACACGCCGGCGCTGGAGCGTCCGGAGCTCATCAACGCGCTGGCGGCCGAGTTCGGCGTGCAGTGCGTGGTGGTCGGCATCGACAGCCTGCGCGACGCCGACGGCGAGTGGCGCGTGCGCGCCTACACCGGCGACCCGGACCAGACCCGCGCGCTGCCGCGCCGCACCCTGGACTGGGTGGCGGAAGTGCAGCAGCGCGGCGCCGGCGAGATCGTGCTCAACTGCATGGGCTCGGACGGCGTGCGCACCGGCTACGACCTCGAGCAGCTGCGCGCGGTGCGGGCGATCTGCGGCGTGCCGCTGGTGGCCTCGGGCGGCGCCGGCACGGCGCGCCACTTCGCCGAGGTCTTCCTGGATGCCGACGTGGATGCGGCGCTGGCCGCCAGCGTCTTCCATTCCGGCAGCGTCCGGATCCCCGAACTCAAGACCGCCCTGCGCGCGCAGGGCATCGAGGTGCGCGATGTCGCCTGACCAGATCCAGGCCCTGGCCTGGGACAAACAGGGCGGCCTGCTGCCCGCCATCGTCCAGGACGCCGGCACCGGCCGCGTGCTGATGCTTGGCTACATGGACCGTGCCGCGCTGGACGCAACCCTGGCCAGCGGCCGCGTCACCTTCTTCAGCCGCAGCAAGCAGCGCCTCTGGATGAAGGGCGAAACCAGCGGCGACGTGCTCGAGCTGGTGCGGCTGGAGGCCGACTGCGACGCCGACACGCTGCTCGTGCAAGCCCGCCCGCGCGGCCCGACCTGCCACCTCGGGCGCGAGAGCTGCTTCCCGGAAGCGCCGGGCAGCTTCCTGGCCGAGCTCGATGCGCTGGTGCAGGCCCGCGAGCGCGGGCGGCCCGCCGGCAGCTACACGACGTCGCTGTTCGAAGGCGGCGTTCGCCGCATCGCCCAGAAAGTGGGCGAGGAGGGCGTGGAAACGGCCCTGGCCGGCGTGGCCCAGGAGGACGACGCGCTGCTGGGTGAAGCCGCCGACCTGGTCTTCCACCTGACGGTGCTGCTGCGTGCCCGCGGCCTGGGCCTGGCCGACGTCGAGCGGGTGCTGCGCCAGCGCCACGCCGCCAAGCGCTGATCCGCTGCGGCGGGTGATAATCGGGGCCTCGCCGGAGGACCCCATGCCCGTCATCGCCCGCGTCCTGCTCTGTTTTGCCCTGGTGTTGCCCGTCGGCGCGCAGGCGCTGGCGCCGCCCTGCAACGGCGGCCGCGTGTTCGAGGATCGCGACGGTGATGGCCGCTGGTCGCGCGGCGACCGGCCGCTGCCCGGCGTGCTGGTCTCCGATGGTTTGCAGCTGGTGCGCAGCGATGCGCGTGGCGGGTACACGCTGCCCTGGGACGACGGTCGCACCACCTTCGTGGTCAAGCCAGCCGGCTATGCGTTTCCCACCGGCGCCGACGGCCTGCCCGTGTTCTGGCGCCACCAGCAGTACCACCCGGGGCCCGCGCTGGCGTTCGGCGGCATCCCGGCGGCCTCGCCGGACTGCCGGGACTTCGCGCTGGTTCGCGGGAAGCCCTCGCGCGCGCCTCTGGACGTGCTGGTGTTCGCCGACCCCCAGGCCAAGACCGCCGTCCAGGTCGACTACTACGACCGCGACATCATCGCCCCGCTGGTGGCCGCCGCGAACGGCCGGCCCGCGGCGGCGCTGGGCCTGACGCTGGGCGATGTCGCCAACGACGACCTGTCGCTGTACCCCGCGCTGAAGGCCGCCACCGCGCGCCTGCGCACGCCCTGGCTGCACGCGGCCGGCAACCACGACCTCGATTTCGACGCCGCGACCGACGAAGAGTCGCTGCGCAGCTTCCGCCACGCCTTCGGCCCGGACACTTTTGCCTGGGAGGAGCATCAGGCCAGCTTCATCGTGCTGGACGACGTGATCTACCGGCCGGGGCAGAAGCCGGCGTATATCGGCGGCCTGCGCGAGGACCAGTTCACCTGGCTGGCTGCCTACCTCGATACGCTGCCGCGTGATCGCCGGCTGGTGATCGCGGCGCACATCCCGTTCTTCGACGAACCCGGCCGCGAGACTTTCCGCCGCGCCGACCGCGAGCGGCTGTTCGCGCTGCTGGCCCCGTTCGGGAAGGTGCTGCTGCTCAGCGGGCACGGCCACGTGCAGCGCCATCACTACCACGACGCCGACGACGGCTGGCACGGTGCCGAGCCGCTGCACGAATACAACGTCGGCGCGGCCTGCGGCGGCTACTGGGGCGGTGCGCCCGATGCCGAAGGCCTGCCCGATGCGCGCATGTCCGACGGCACGCCCAACGGCTACGCCCGCCTGCGCCTCGATCGCGATGGTAGCTATGCCCTCCACTGGCACGCCGCGCGCGCCGGCGACGAGGCGATGTCGCTGCATGCGCCCAAGGTGCTGCGCCGCGGCCACTGGCCGGGCGTGGGCCTGTTCGCGAACGTGTACATGGGCGAGGCAGGCACGCGCGTGGAGGTTCGCATCAACGGCGGCGACTGGCAGCCCATGCGACGCGTGGACGCCCCCGACCCGGCGCTGGTGGCCGAGAACGTGCTGGATGATTTGGCGACCGCGCTCCGAGGCTACGACCGCCTGCCGGAAGCGGAGGCCTCGACGCATCTGTGGCGCTTCAACCTGCCGACCGACCTGCCGGCCGGCGAACATGGCTTCGAGGTGCGCGCGTTCGACCGCTGGCGCGGTGAGCTCAGGGCTTCGGGGTCTTATCGGCTGGTGGAAGCAGCGGAGTGAGCACCGGGGCCTTGGTGTTGCCGTTCGCCGGCGGGTCCAGTTCGAACGGGTAGGGCAGGACCGGGCCGGGCTCGAAGCCGGCGCGCCACGCCGCCAGCCGCTCGCCGATGCGCGCGCCGCGGTTGATCTGCGGGCGCGAGGGCTCCAGGCCCTCGGCCAGTTCGCGCGCTTCGATCGCGGCGGTGGCCTGCACGAAGGCGGCGTCGAAATCCGTGGTGGCGTTCAGGCCTTCCACCAGCCAGGCGCGCCCGAAGAACGTCGCCACCGAATCATTGCCGCAACCGAAGGAGGTGCGCTCGCGGTGCGCCGCCATCAGCAGCAGGGTGTCCGGCCCGCGCAGGGCCTTGGCGAAGCCGCCCGAGTAGCAGGCCGAGATCACCAGCACGCGGTGGCGGATGCCGGCGGCGTCGAGGGCCTCGCGGAGTTCCCGTGGCTCCAGCAGGCGGTCGCGGCGGCCCTCGCGACGCAGCAGCAGTTCGTGCTCGGCGGTGCCGTGGGTCGTGAAGTAGGCCAGCAGCAGGTCTTCCTCGGGATCCATGCGCGCGGCGATGCCCTCCAGCGCCTGCCGCAGCGTGTGGGCGTTGGCTTCGGGCAGGCCGCGCACCGGCGGCGCCTCGACGTGGTTGGCCAGCAGGATCACGCGGCCCGCGGCGTCCAGGCGCTGCGCCGCGAGGTCGCGCAGGTAATGGACCTCATTCCGGAATACCTGCTCGCTGCCGTCGCCCGCGAAGCCGAGCACGAACAGGTCGGGATGGCCCGGCCGCTGCGGCGCCAGCCGGGCCAGGTCGGCGGCCAGCAACGGGTCGGGGGCGCGCGGCTTCGGCGCGGGCTTGTCGAGCGATTTGGTGGCCGCGCCACCGACGCTGGCCGCGAGCAGCAGGCCGGCGAAGACCAGCGCGCGCGCGGCGACCCGGCGACTCATCCCGCGACCGGATCGATCGCGTCGAAGGCCTCGACGCGGCGGTGGCCACCGGTGTCGGCGCCCAGACGCGGCTGCGGATAGTCCTCGCGGCGATCCACCAGCACGGTGCCCAGGCCCGCCTCGCGGGCGGCATCGAGCTCCTCGACCACGTCGGACAGGAACAGCACGTCGGCGGCCGGTACGCCGAGCGCGGCGACGATGCGGCGATAGCTGCCGGCGTCGCGCTTGCCGCCGACCTCGGTGTCGAACCAGTGCGAGAACAGCGGCTGCAGGTCACCCGCGGCGCTGTTGCCGAAGAACAGCTTCTGCGCCGGCACCGAGCCGGAGGAATAAACGCTCAGCGCATGCCCGGCGGCGTGCCACCGGCGCAGCGCTTCGGCCGCGTCGGGATAGATGTGCGCGCGGAAATCGGCGCGGCCATAGCCGTCCTTCCACACCATGCCCTGCAGCGCCTTGAGCGCGGTGTGCTTGCGGTCGGCGTCGATCCAGCCCTGCAGCGTCTCGACCACCAGGTCGTCCTGGCAGGCCCCGCCGATCTCGCTGGCCACGGCATCCAGCCACCGCCGCACCTCCGGCTCGCGCCCGTGCGCCGCCACGAACCCCGGCAGCGCCTTGCGCGCGTACGGGAACAGCACGTCCTTCACGAACGAAATGCTGCTGGTGGTGCCTTCGATGTCGGTGAGGATCGTCTGCATCACCCCGCCTGGCCCGGTTCGTAGCGCGGGAAGCGCCGGGCGATGTCGGTGCCGGTGAAGTGGCCGACCCAGCCGTCGGGCTCGGTGAAGAAGCGGATGGCGACGAAGCTCGGCTCCGGGCCCATGTCGAACCAGTGGGTGGTGCCGTCGGGCACGCCGACCAGGTCGCCCTGTTCGCAGCGGATCTCGTAGACCTTGTCGCCCACGTGCAGGGTGAACAGGCCCGAGCCGGCGACGAAGAAGCGGACCTCGTCCTCCTTGTGGAAGTGCTCGTCCAGGAACTTGGCGCGCATGGCGTCCTTGTTCGGGTTATCGGGCGCGATCGACACCACGTCCACGGTCTTGAAGCCGTTCTCGGCGACCAGCTTGTCGATGTCGGCGCGGTAGGCGGCCATCACCTCGTCGGGCCTGGCGCCCGGCAGCACCGGCTGCGCGGCCTGCCACTGCTCGAAGCGCACGCCGATGTCGCGCAGGCGCGCGGCGATCGTGGCCAGGTCCTCTGTGGACGAGATCGGGGTCGACGGATCGGCTTCGTCGAAGATGCGGAGGCGGCTCATGCGTTCAGTCTCCTCAGGTCGAGCTCGCAGGCGAACAGGAATTCGGGCCTCGGCCATGGTGCGGCCCCAGGCGTAAAGGCCGTGTCCATCGATCAGGTAGCCCCACATCGGCTGCTGGTCGAGCAGGGTCTCGACCCTGGCGGCCAGCTCGGGCATGTCCTGGGTGTTGGCCAGCACCGGCACGTCGATCGCCATTTCATGCGTGTGGTTGCCGTGGAAGGCCTTCAGCAGCTCGTAGCCCTCCAGGTGCAGGTGGCCCTGCGGCGCGTACAGGCGCGAGGCCACCGTCTGCACGTGCGAATGCGTGTGCAGCACGCAGCCGATCTCCGGGTAGCGGGCGTAGATCTGCGTGTGCAGCAGGGTCTCGGCAGACGGGCGGTGCGGCGTGGCTACCGGCTGGCCCGCGAAATCCACGACCATGATGTCCTCGGCCACCAGCCGGCCCTTGTCGCGGCCGGAGACGGTGATGGCCGCGTGGCGGTCATCCATCCGCATCGAGAAATTGCTGCTGGTGGCCGGGGTCCAGCCCAGGGCCGACAGTTCCCGGGTGTTGGCGACGATTTCGGCGGCGCAGGCGGCCAGGCGGGCGGGGTCGAAAGGCAGGTTTTCCATGCCCGGAAGTCTAGCCGATGACGCCGCCGGCGTCGGCTTGACCGGCATCAACGCTGCATTCACCGCCGGGGACTACACTGGCGTCAGCCATCGGAATCCTCCGTAGCCAGACGAGACCGCCATGAATACCCAGAACCCGTCCCGCCGCCGCTTCCTCGTCCACGCCGCCGTCGCCGCCGTCGCCATCCCGTTCACGGGTCGCTTCATCAGCACGGCCCAGGCGCAGGCCCTGCCCAAGCTGTCGCTGGACGACCCGACCGCCAAGGCCCTGGCCTACGCCGAGGACTACACGAAGGTCTCGCACCCGAGCTTCAAGCCGGGCAGCAATTGCGCCAACTGCCAGTTCTTCACCGCCGCCACCGGCGCCTGCACCCTGTTCCCGAAGAACTCCGTGCCGGCCACCGCCTGGTGCAGCGCCTGGGCCAAGAAGGCCTGATCCCCGCCGCCGGCCGTCTCGGCCGGTGAGACCACGGGGCCGTTAGAATCCCCGGCAGTGTCCTTGCCGGGGTTTGCCTTGTCCGCTTCCGAATCCGCCTTCCTGCTGCTGGGCCTGCTGGCCGGCCTGATCCTGGCCGGCGCCGCCTCGTTCTGGGTCGCCCGCCGGCGCCTGGCCGAGGCCCGGGCCGCCGGCCGTGCCGAGCGCGAGCCCGAACTGGCCCGCGCCGCGGGCGAGCTGCAGGCCGCCCAGGCCCAGGCCGCCGACCTGCGCGGCCGGCTGTCGGCGCTGGAAGCCGAGCACCGGCAGCTGGGTGAGTTGCGCGCGGCCGGCGACGCCCGCGCGGCCGCGCTGGAGGCCCGCTTGCAGGAGCAGCAGCAGGCGGCCGAACAGCGCTACCGGGACCTCGAGAGTTCGCGCGAACGCCTCAAGGCCGAGTTCCAGGCCCTGGCCGCCGAGATCCTCGAGGACAAGTCCAGGCGCTTCGGCGAGGCCAACGTGCAGCAGTTGGGCCAGCTGCTCAATCCGCTGCGCGAGCAGATCGACGGCTTCCGCAAGGTCGTCACCGATTCCTACGAGAAAGAGAACAACTCGCGTGTTGCGCTGCAGACGCGCCTGGACGACCTGGTGCGCCTGAACCAGACGCTGGGCCAGGAGGCCCAGAGCCTCAGCCGCGCGCTCAGCGGCGACAACCGCAGCCAGGGCTACTGGGGCGAGCTCAAGCTCGAGCGCCTGCTGGAAACCGCCGGGCTGGAGAAGGGCCGCGACTACCTCACCCAGGAAAGCTTCAAGGACGGCGACGGCGACCGCTACCGTCCCGACGCGGTGCTGCGCCTGCCCGAGGACAAGAGCATCGTCATCGACGCCAAGATGGTGCTGCTCGACTACCAGCGCGCCTGCGAGGCGGCCGACGAGGCCGAGCGCGAGCAGGCCTTTGCCCGCCACGTGCTGGCACTGCGCAGCCACGTCAAGGAACTGGGCGACAAGGACTACAGCCGGCTGGAGGGCCTGACCAGCCCCGACATGGTGCTGATGTTCGTGCCGGTGGAAGCTGCCTTCCTCGAGGCCCTGCGCCGCGACCCCCAGCTCTATGCCTATGCCTTCGAGCGCAAGATCATCCTGGTCGGTCCCAGCAACCTGCTGGCCTCGCTGCGGCTGGTCGCGCAGATCTGGCGCACCGAGCACCAGAACGCCAACGCCAAGGCCATCTCCAGCCGCGCGGCGGTGCTGTACGACAAGTTCGTGCTGTTCACCGAGGACCTGCTGAAGGTGGGCGAGGCCCTGCGTCGCGCCAGCGACCTGCACGCGTCGGCCGTGTCCAAGCTGTCGCAGCAGCGCGGCAACGTCGTGCGCCAGGCCGAGATGCTGCGCGAGCTGGGCGTGGCGCCGTCCAAGCGGATGCCGGCCGCCTTGCGGGACCTCAGCGACGACGGGGCCGACGACGGGTCGGGCGAAGCCATCGACGGTGACGCCGGCGCGGGCACGGATGCCGCGGCGGGCGAGGGTGCCGACGACCCGGTGGGTTAGCCCTCGGCGGCCCCCCGGGGCGGCCCGCACCTGCGGGCCGGATTAGGTAGACTCCGGGGCTGGTATCGGGGAGGAGCACCACGGATGTTCATTCGTTTCTGCATCATCAGCCTGCTGTGGCTGGCCACCGCGGCCGGGGTCCAGGCCCAGGACGTCGCCGCCGCGCCCGCGGCCGAGCCCACCATCGCCCAGCAGATCGATGCGGCCGTCAGGCCCGTTGCCGACGCGGTGTCCGGCGCGATCTTCTATTCGGTCCGTGTCAGCGGCACTGACGAGGCGCCGGTCATGTTCCCGCTGATCGTCGGGTGGCTGATCCTGGCCGCGCTGATCTTCACGCTCTATTTCCGGTTCATCAACATCCGCGGCTTCAAGCACGGCTTTGACCTGATCCGGGGCAAGTACGACGACGCCAGCTCCGCCGGTGAGGTCAGCCACTTCCGCGCGCTCACCTCGGCCGTGTCCGGCACCGTCGGCCTGGGCAATATCGCCGGCGTCGCCGTCGCGATCACCATCGGTGGCCCCGGTGCGACCTTCTGGATGATCCTCGCGGGCCTGCTGGGCATGTCCTCGAAGTTCGTCGAATGCACCCTGGGCGTGATGTACCGCCTGGAGAAGCCGGACGGCACGATTTCCGGCGGCCCGATGTACTACCTCAGCCGCGGCATCGCCAAGAACTATCCGAAGGCCGCTGGCTTCGGCATGGTGCTGGCCGTGGTGTTCGCGGTCTGCACGATGCTGGGCGCGATCGGCGCCGGCGCGATGTTCCAGGCCAACCAGGCCTTCGCGCAGATGTCCAACGTCGCCGGCAGCCTGATGCCCGCCAACGGCAGCCTCTGGTTCGGCCTGGTCTACGCCATCCTCGGCGGCATCGTGGTCATCGGCGGCATCACCCGCATCGGCAGCGTCACCGCGCGGCTGGTGCCGGGCATGGCGGCGCTGTACCTGGTCGGCGCGCTGTTCGTGATCCTGACCAACCTGCCGCAGGTACCCGGCGCCTTCATGGCCATCATCGACGGCGCCTTCACCGCCGAGGGCGTGGCGGGCGGTGTCGTCGGAGCCCTGATCCAGGGCTTCCGCCGCGCGTCCTTCTCGAACGAGGCCGGCCTGGGTTCAGCGGCGATCGCGCACTCGGCGGTCAAGACCAAGGAGCCGCTGAGCGAGGGCTTCGTCGCGCTCTGGGAACCGTTCATTGACACGGTCGTGATCTGCACCATGACCGCGCTGGTCATCATCATCACCAACCAGCATGTCGTCGGCGGCGCCGACGGCGTGCAGCTGACGTCCAATGCGTTCGCGACCGTCTCGCCCTGGTTCCCGTACGCGCTGGCCTTCGTGGTGCTGCTGTTCGCGTTCTCGACCACGATCACCTGGGCCTACTACGGTGCCAAGGCCTGCAGCTTCCTGTTCAAGGAATCCAAGGTCGCGCTGTACGGCTTCAAGTTCTTCTACCTGGCCATGGCGGTCGTCGGCTGCACCATGCCGCTGGCCAGCATCGTCGACATCGCGGACGGCCTGCTCTTCATCATGGCCATCCCGAACCTGATCGGTGTCTACCTGCTCATGCCGGTGGTCAAGCGCGAGCTCACCAGCTACCTGGCCCGCATCCAGTCCGGCGAGATCGCCCGCACCGACGGGGCTGCCGCGCGGTAAGCCGCGCGCCAGGCAACACCCCGGAAACGGCGCGGACACCCTCCGCGCCGTTTCGTTCTGCAGCAGGGCCGCCAGGCCCGAAGCGCTCGCCGCAACCCAAGTCCCGCCCATGACCCACGAACTGCCGCTGCCCCCGCCCGCGCTTTCCCTGGGTGAACAGCTCCAGGCCATCATCGACCAGTTGCCGGACGAAGGCGTCAGCCTGGGCAGCCTGGTGGAAGTGATAGGCGACGAGGGCCTGCTGCTGTTGACGGCGCTGATGGTGCTGGTCTTCCTGGTGCCCGTATCGATCCCCGGGGTCAGCACCGTGTTTGGCGCGGCGATCGTGATGGTGGGCATCAGCCGTCTGACCGGACGTCCTTTTTGGCTTCCTCGCCGGCTGCGCGAACGGGTGTTGCCAGGCGCGCGCGTACGAAACGCGCTGGCGGCTGGCCTGCAATGGGTGCAACGGTTCGAACGGATCAGCCGTCCGCACCGGCTGCGCCGGCTGGCCGAGCAGCGTGCCTGGCTTATCACCGGCAACCTGGCCTACATCACCGCGGCGCTGCTGCTCATGGCGCCGCTCAGCTTCCTGCCCTTCAGCAACACCCTGCCTGCGATCGCGCTGCTGCTGTATGCCATCGGCTTCATCCAGCGCGATGGCGGCGCAGTGCTCGCCGGGCACGCGGCCCAGTTGGCGTCGCTGGTCTATTTCGGTGCTGTGCTCGCTGGCGGCGGCGCGGCCCTGCGTGCCCTTTGGGGCTGACCAGGGGCTCGCCGGCTGCGGTGCTCAGGCCTTGCGGTAGTTGTCCTGGACGGGATATCGCCGCGCATAGGCGATGAAGGCCAGCGCTGCGGCCGCGGCGAAACCGGCGAAGAAGAACATCAGGAAGGCGTTCTCGCTCCAGCCCTGGCCGTTGATCCAGGAGATCACGCCCGGATGGCGCACCGTCGCGTTGGTCAGCAGCACCCACAAGCCGCCAAACGTGCTGGTGAGATACCAGAACGCCATGATCACGCCCTTCATTGCATGCGGGGCCTGGCTGTACGCGAACTCCAGCGCCGTGGCCGACACCAGCACCTCGCCGAAGGTCAGCAGCAGGTAGGGCCAGGTCTGCCAGCCAATCGACAGGCTTGCGCCGGTATCGAGCTGCAGCTGGATCACGCCGGCAAGGACCCAGGCCACCGCCGAAAAGGCGATGCCCCAGCCCATGCGGCGCAGCGGCGTCGGGTTGAAGCCGAGTCGGCGCAGGGCGGGGTAGAGCACGAGGTTGTTGAACGGGATCAGCATCATCACGAACAGCGGGTTCAAGGCCTGCATCTGCGAGGGCGAGGCGAACCAGCCGCGCAGGAAGGCGGCGATGCCGTCGGGCAGGGACGCGAAGGTCGGCATCACCATCTCGCCGCCCTGCAGCACCCAGGTCGAGGCCTTCTGGTCGAACAGGGACCAGAACGGCGTGACCAGCGCGAACACGACCAGGATACGCAGCACCGCCCTTACGCCTTCGATCGCGGCCTCGGGGTGGCTGTCCCGGGCCCGGTCCAACTGCAGCGACGCGCCCCAGCCGACGCCGCCAATCAGCGTTCCCAAGGCCAGGCAGGCCGTGATCACGAAGCCCCAGCCGGCGGGCCAGATCGGCGCACCCGTTGCCCACAGCGCCAACATCAAGCCGGCCACGGTGATCGCCGCGCCGGCGATCAGGCTGCCCACGCCGGGCGCGCCGTGCGTCAGCGCGGTCTTGACCACGCTCAGGAAGGAATCCGGATGGGGACCCGAGGGCGGGACATTGACGTACTGCTTTCGGCCCAGCCAGAAGATCAGCGTGGCGATGAACATCAGCAGGCCCGGTATGCCGAAGGCCCAGGCCGCTCCCCAGTTGCGCAAGACCAGCGGCATCAGCAGCGAGGCGAAGAAGGAGCCGAAGTTGATGATCCAGTAGAACGCATCGAACACGACGCGGGCGCGGCTCTTGTTGGTCTGGTCGAACTGGTCCCCGACGAATGACACCACCAGGGGCTTGATGCCTCCGGAGCCAAGCGCGATCAGGAAAAGGCCGGTGAAGAAGCCGGATCGGCTGTCCTCGAACATCGCCAGGCAGGCGTGTCCCGCGCAGTAGACCAGGGAGAACCAGAGGACCGTGTTGTACTTGCCGAAGAAGCGGTCCGACAGCCAGCCGCCGAGCAGCGGGAAGAAGTAAACGCCGATCACGAAGGTATGGAAGATGTCCTTGGCGTAACCCTGCCTGTCCAGGATCGGCAGCGCCGCCAGCAGCACGCTGGCCGCCAGGAACTCGACCAGGATGTTGCGCATGCCGTAGAAGCTGAAGCGCTCGCAGGCCTCGTTGCCAATGATGTAGCGGATCTGGCCGGGCAGGGGCGCAGGTGCATCTGCACCCACCGCGCCAGGGGCCACGCTGGGGGAGGTCATCGGGAGGTCCTTGGGGCGGTCGTCGCGGGTGGTGGAGACGGCCGTTGCGCGAATCCCGCGCAGCGGCCAGGGTTGGTCAGCCGAGGATCTTGGCGGCAAGCACGATCAGCACCAGCACTGGGGCGATGATGCAGATCAGGAAGCGCCAGGCCCGGTAGCCGCCGTCGGTGAGGTGCGAGAGCTCGCGGCGGGTGATGTCGCGGCTGAGCACGTAGCCCGCGAACAGCGCGATCAGCAGGCCGCCGACCGGCAGCATGATGTCGGAGGCGACGAACTCGATCGCGCCCTGCAGGTCGCGGCCGAACACCCGCACGCTCTGCCAGACGTTGAAGCCCAGCGCCGTCACCAGGCCGATGCCCCAGATCACCAGCGCCGCGATCAGCGCGGACGACTTGCGCGAAACATTGCCCTTCTCGACCAGGAAGGCCGTGGGCGGCTCGAGCAGCGAGATCGACGAGGTCCAGGCGGCCACGAACAGCAGGCCGAAGAACGCGATCGCATACGGGATGCCGAAGGCCATGTCGTTGAAGGCCAGCGGCAGCGAGGTGAAGATCAGGCCCGCGCCACCACCGGCCGGGTCGAGGCCGAAGGCGAACAGCACCGGGAAGATCGCCAGGCCGGCGAGGAGGGCGATGGTGGTGTCCACGCCCGCGACGGTGACTGCCACCCGCGGGATGGAGATGTCCTTGGGCAGGTAGGCACCGTAGGTCATGATGCCGCACATGCCCAGGCTCAGCGAGAAGAAGGCCTGGCCCAGCGCGGCGAGCAGGGTGTCGCCGGTGACTTCGCTGAAGTCGGGCTTGAACAGGAACTCGAAGGCCTGGCCGATCTTGCCGGTGCTGATGCCGTAGGCCAGCAGGACCAGCAGGATCAGCAGGAGCAGCGGCATTAGGAACTTCACCGCGCGCTCGAGGCCCTTCTCGACGCCCATCGCCACCACGCCCACGGTGACCAGCATGAACATGCTGTGCCAGAAGATCAGGGTGCTGGGGCTGGCGAGCAGGGCGGTGAAGGTGGCGCCCGGGTCGGTGATCGGCGCACCGCCGAACAGCTGCGCGATGTACAGCCAGGTGTAGTGCAGGGTCCAGCCGCCCACCACGCTGTAGAAGCTGAGGATGGCGACCGCGGCGAGCATGCCGATCCAGCCGATCACGGTCCAGGCGCCGCTGTGGCCGCCTTCGCGGGTCAGCTTGCGCAGCGTGTTCACCGGGCTCATGCGGCCCTGCCGGCCCATCAGGATCTCGGCGGCCATGATCGGCAGGCCCACCAGCAGGATGCAGCCCAGGTAGATCAATACGAAGGCGCCGCCACCGTTGTCGGAGGCCAGGTAGGGGAAGCGCCAGATGTTGCCCAGGCCCACCGCCGAACCGCTGGCGGCGAGGATGAAGGCGAGGCGCGAGGACCACATGCCGT
>LNFM01020609.1_pt1 | contig 17712 bp, 16 predicted proteins | sample 596031 | NCBI WGS metagenome assembly LNFM01 (sample SAMN04254537, study PRJNA301005) | activated carbon metagenome | isolation source: dual media filters at the Ann Arbor, Michigan drinking water treatment plant | place: USA: Ann Arbor | reverse complement strand
GCCACCCTCGCCGACCTGCAGGCCTTCCTTCTGGGTGCCTTGGCGCCACGGTTAACGGTGCCGCGCCGGCTGTACCGTCACCTCATCGCGGAAGTGGCCTGCGGCACCGCCTGGGTCGTGCGTCGCACGCCCGAGGAGCCGCCGCTCGCGATCGGCGGCGTGTACCGCTTCGACGACGGGCGCCCGGGCCAGGCTTGGCTCATTTGCGTGCCCGCCTTTCGAGCGCACGTCGCCGGCGTTGCGGGGCGAGCCCGAGCCGCCCTCCGGGCAGCGCGGGAAGCCGGGCCGATCGTGGCAGTTGTGCGGACGCAAGCCGGGGGGCGCATGGCGCGGGCCCTCGGCTTTGCGCCTGTCGACGGCGGGCCGGTCTGGAGGATGTGATGGGCAACATGGTCGAAGGCATGTTCGGCGGCGGCAAAAGCGAAACCCGCGCGCTGAAGAAGCAGCAGGAGGAGCAGAAGGCCCAGCTCGAAGCCGAGCGTGCGCGGCTCGACCGCGCCGAGGAGGGGCGCAGCAAGCTCCGCTCGTCGCGCCGCGGCCTGCTCGCCTTCCTCGACAAGGACCCCGACACCACGACGACGCTCGGCGGCGAGGCCGAGACCGAGGAGCAGAAGCGCCGCCGGCGCGGCGAAGGCGGCAGCTCGTTCTACGACAGCTCGATAGCGAACGCATGAGGGCTTGTATTCATCGCGGCCTATCGGCCGGCGGCCAGTCGGCCGCTCATGAAGTGGGCGTCCTGAGCGCGCGACTGCGCGCCGGCGCGAGCGCCGGAGCCAGAACATGAGCGACGCGATCAAGCTCAAGAAGCGATCGGCCGAGAAGATCTGGCAGGACAGCAGCCGCTACCGCGCCGAGCTCAACGAGATCTACCGCTACTTCATGCCCTGGCGGATGCCGACAACCGAGCGCGCGCCGCAGAGCGGCGGCCGCAGCGAGGGGCAGCCCATCACAGACGTGCTGTTCGATGCGAGCGGCATGGAGGGCGCGATCAACTTTGCCGGCCAGGTGCAGGCCGACTGGATGCCACACGGGCAACCCTTCATGGCGCTCGAGCCCGGGCCACTGGTGCCGGAGGGCGATGCGAAGAAGCAGCTCGCCGAGGACCTGCAGAAGGTGTCGAACGTCGTCAACGACGTCGTCGGCCCTGTCATGTCGACGCAGCTCAATGAAACGGGCTTCGATCTCTTCGCCGGCACCGGCAACATGCTCATGCTCAAGGGCGACGCCTACCAGCCGCTCCGCTCACTCTCGGTGCCGACGAGCGAGCTGGGCCTGAGAAACGGTCCCTACGGCGAGATCTGGCATCACGTCTGGAAGCGCAACTGGGATGCGAGCGACATCCCCGTCATGTGGCCGGGGGCGAAGATCTCCGACACGCTCAACCGGCGCATCAAAGATGACCCGCACGGGCCCGTCGAGGTGACGCAGTACACGTTCTTCGACCCTGCTGCGCGCATGTGGGTGCACCACGTATCGTCGGCGCTGGACGACAGCGATGGATTGCTCGCCGAGGATGGCTTCCGCGTCAAGCCGTGGATCACGCCGCGCATGTTCGTCATGCCCGGCGAAACCTTCGGCCGCGGCTTCGGCCACCTGGCGCTCCCGTTCGTGAAGACGGCCAACAAGGCACGCGAGCTCGCGCTGACCGCGGCCGCGTTCGCCATCATGGGCATCTTCACGCGGCGCTCGGACAACGTCTTCAACCCGCAGACGGCCGTCTTCCAGCCGCTGGCCTTCTGGAACGTGGCTTACAACGGCGGACCTTTGGGGCCGACCATTCAGCGTCTGCCGATCCCGGCGGACTTCGACGTGTCCTCGATCGTGCAGCAGGAGGAGCGCGAGCAGATCCGCCGCGTGACCATGAACGATGAGCTGCCCGACGCCGAGAAGGCCGTGCGCTCGGCAACGGAGGCGGCTGGTTGGATGCGGCGCTACTCGCGTCGCTGGGGTGGCGCCAACGTGCGCCTCGGCACCGAGCTCATCGGTGCGGCTTCGGCACGCGCGATCGACATTCTCGAGGACGGCGGGCTTCTCGCCGCCGCGCTCGGCGGGCGGAGCTCGAACATCCGCATCGATAATCTGCTGACCAAGGTGACGGTGCGCAGCCCGGCCATGACGGCGCTTCGCGCCGATCGCGTCGAGCAGGTCGTGAGCTACCTGCAGATCGTGATGATGCTGTTTGGACCGCAAGCGGCGATGCTCGCGGCCAAGGTCGAGAAGCTGCTGCCGCAGATGGGGCGCTGGATGGGCGTCGAGGAGCAGTACCTCCCGACCGAGACCGAACAGAAGCAGTTACTCGAGCTGATGGCGCGCATGGTCGCGCAGCAGCAGGAGCAGGCGTCGATGCCGAAGATGCCGACGCCGCAACCTTCTGCGCCCTACGTGAATGGAGCTACCCCATGATCGCTACCGCCGACCCGATCGCGCGCGCGCTCGATGGCATGAATGCCGAAGGCTGGGACAAGTTCTCGGCGCCGCTGATCCGGCAGAGCTTCCAGACGCAGCTCGAGCGCCAGCGCGACGAGGTGATGAAATCAGCGAACCTCGTCGCCCAGACTTTCGCGACCGAGGCCGGCCGACAGGTGCTCGACATGCTTGTCCGCCAGGTCCTCCTCGCCAACCAGATCCGCCTGCCGGATGAGCGCGCGACGCTCGAAGAACAGGCCCTCTATGCCGCGCGCCGCGAGGGCCAGAACAGTGTGATTGCAATGTTGCTGAACGCGGAGGCCATGGCGCGCGGCGCTCCGCCGACGATCAAAGAGGGCACGTAATGTTCATCTGGAAACTGATGCTGGAAGGGCGGTTGTTCAACGCTGACGGCGGTGCTGGCGCTGGCGCCGGCGGCGGTGACGGCGGCGGTGATAAGGGCGCAGGCGCTGGCGCCGGCGACAAGGGTGCTGGCGCGGGCGCTGGCGACAAGGGCAGCGCCGGCGACGATGGCAAAGGCGGCGGCGACAAAGGTCTGCGCGGCCTGATCGACAAGGGCGCCGGCGGCGGCGATGGCGACAAGGGCGGCGGCGATAAAGGCGCTGGCCCGCAGCCGTACTATCCCGAGGGCATCCCGGACAGCTTCAAGGGCAAGACCGACAAGGAGACGATCGACGCGCTCGCGAAGGGCATCCGCCAGGCGCCGGCGAAACCGGAGGACTACAAGCCCGAGTTTGCGCCCGAGGTGGCGAAGGCCTTCCCGAACCTCGACAAGGATCCAGCGTACCTCGTGGCGGCGAAGATCGCGCACAAGCACGGCCTCGATAACGCGCAGTTGTCGGGCATGATCGGCGAGCTCTACGCCGAGCTCGCGAAGGAAGGCATTCTCGAGCCGGCGATCGACATGGAGGCCGAGGTCGCGAAGCTCGAGCCCAAAGAGGGCAATCCCGCGCGTCGCCAGGCCGCGGCGGCGCAGCGAATGAATGCCGCCGAGGCCTGGATCAAGGGCATGGTGACGAACAAGCACCTCTCGCAGGACGAAGCGGCGGTGCTCGCGGCGGGCATGACGATCGCGGCCGGCACGACGCTGGTCGAGAAGTTCATCGCCATGGCCAGCAAGGGCGGGATCACGATCGAGAACAGCAACCCGCTCAATGGTGGCGGTCGAGCGCAGACCGAGCACGAGAAGGCCCTCGCTGCGTTCTACCCGAAGTCCAACCACAAGGTCTGAGCGCCACGGTTAACGCCCCCCGGGGCGGCCGTAACGTCTGCCGCATCTGACGAGATGACCGGCGAGCCCGCCACGGTGGCGGGCTCCCTCTCAGGAGGTGGACGATGTCTGTTTTGCCCAGCAACTATTCGACGCTCGCCGATTGGGCCAAGCGGCTCGATCCCGACGGCAAGGTCGCCAACATCGTCGAGATGTTGAACCAGACCAATGAAATGCTGCTCGACATTCCCTGGGTCGAGGGCAACCTGCCGACGGGTCACAAGTCGACCATCCGCACCGGCATTCCCGAGCCGACCTGGCGCAAGATGTATGGCGGCGTGCAGCCGCAGCGCTCGACCACCACGCAGGTCACCGACAACACGGGTATGCTCGAGGCCTACCCGGAAGTCGACAAGGCGCTCGCCGATCTCAACGGCAATACGGCGGCCTGGCGCCTCTCCGAGGAAAAGCCTCACATGGAGGGCATCAACCAGGAAATCCAGCGCACGATTATCTACGGCAACGAGAGCACGACGCCGGAGAAGTTCACGGGCCTGGCCCCGCGCTTCAATACGCGAAGCGCTGCGGTCTCTGCTTCGGCAGATAACGTGCTGCATGGTGGCGGTTCAGGATCGACGAACACTTCGATCTGGCTGATCGTCTGGGGCCCGGACACGGTGCACGGCATCTTCCCGAAGGGATCTCAGGCCGGCCTGCAGCACGAGGACAAGGGCCAAGTCACGCTCGAAAGCGCGCCCAATGGCGGCGGCCGCATGGAAGCGTACCGCTCGCACTTCAAGTGGGATGCTGGCTTCACCGTCCGCGACTGGCGCTACATCGTGCGCATCGCCAACATCGACGTGACCGCGCTTACCAAGGATGCCGCCTCCGGCGCCGACCTCTTCGATCTCATGTCTGACGCGCTAGAGACGGTGCCCAACCTCAGCGCCGGTCGGCCCGTCTGGTACTGCAACCGCAAGATCCGCCAGTTCCTGCGCAAGCAGCAGAAGAACGCGAAGAACGTGCAGATCGCCATGGGCGACGTGGCCGGCCGGAAGGTCCTGCACGTCGACGAAGTGCCCGTGCGCCGCGTCGACGCGATCCTCAACACCGAAGCGACGGTGCCGAACAGCTAACCGCTGGTCGGCGCGGCGCTCGTCGTTCTCTCGCAGTCCCAAAGGCAGGAGCCTTTCATGATCATCGACAGCATGTTGCAGGTTTCGAGCAACCAGGCTCTCACCGGCACGTCGCTCGTGCGCTCGACGAGCCACATCGATCTCGGCCACACGGCCTTCATCGGCCCGGGCCACCCACTCTGGTGGGTGATCATCGCCAAGGTTGGCCTCGGCGGCACGGATACGCCGACCATCGCGATCTCGCTGCGCACCGATACGGTGACCGGCTTCGGCACCGTCGAGACGTTGCTGACCATGCCGGCGCTCGGCGCGGCCGCATTTGCGACTGGCGCGCGCATCGTGATCCCGGTGCCGTGGACGAACAAGCGCTTCATGGAGCTCGGCTACACCATGACCGGCACCTCGCCGACGGCGACCGTCGACGCCTTCCTGACGGGCCAGGAGCCGGCCTCGTGGAAAGCCTTCCCCGACGGCATCTGATCGCTCGCCTTTGTAGGCGTCTTTTGAAGGAGGGCCGGTCGTGGCCGAGAAGGAAGAGAAAGTTCGCTACCGCGTGACGGGGCAGTGCTTCGTCGGCGGCAACTTCGTCGACCCGAAGGGCCGGACGGACGTTTACGTGTATGACGCCCCCGGCCTCGCCGGCCCGAGCCTCGTGCTCGCGCCGGAGGCGGCGCCGGCTGCGCCGCAAGGCGGTGCGCCGTTGCCGGACGTGCCTGGGCACACATTCGCCGTGCTCGAGCGGCAGCTCGCGGCCGAACGCGAGAAGGTAGCCGCCGCAGCCGTGAACGCGGCGACGGCCGACGCAGCGATCCACGCCCTCACCATGGAGCGCGACGAGCTCCTGCAGAAGCTCGCCGTCGCGGACGAGCTTATCGCCTCGTCCGTGGCGAAGATCGAAGATATCGAGAAGCAGCTCGCCGCGGCCCAGGCCGCGGCTGCGGCCAAGAACGGCGCGAAGAAATAACCCGGACCAGGCGCGACGAGCTGAACCGTCGCGTCTGCCTGGCCGGGCTCGGGTTTGCCCTCTTCCCCGTGCCCGGCCAGAAACTGAGAGGGCCTGATGTCCACGCGCCTCGCCATCATCGACGAAGCCCTCGTCTCCATCGGCTGCCTGCCGCTGCAGTCCGAGACGGCGCCCGGCGCCGACAGCCGCATCAAAGAATACGAGACGATCAAGAACGCGATCCTCGCCGGCCATCCCTGGACGTTCTCGACGCCGACGCGGCGCCTGACGCGCCTCACGCTCGTGCCGGACATCGCGTGGCAGTACGCCTATGCCCGCCCGGTCGAGATGATCGGCGCGCCGCGCGCGGCCTACAATCAGAGCGAATGCCGCCAGGAGTTCCTCGACTGGGAGCTCATCGTCATCATCGACGGCGGCGTACGCACGCCCGTGCTCGCGACGAATGCTGAGCAGGTGTGGCTCACCTTCACGTCGTCGATCGACCCGCAGTGGTGGTCGTCGATGGTGTACCAGGTGATCGTCAAGGCCTGCTCGGCGCAGTATGCGCTCTCGGTGCGCGAGGATGCCCAGCTCAGCACGAAGCTGCAGCGCGAGGTCGTCGGCGACGAGCGCACGCCGGGCGATCTCGGCCTGCTCGGCGCGGCCAAGAACCTCAACGACAGCGGCAAGCCATCGCAGGTGCTGAGCCAGGCCTCGATGAACAACCCGCTGATCATGGCCCGGCACGGCATCACCTCGATCCCGTGGTTGCGCAATGCGTAAAGCGAAGCTCACAAACGCGCTGACCAAGGGCGTGCTCGACATCCTGCTGCGCGAGCGGCCGGATCTCGCGCACTACTACGCGAGCCTGCAGCGCGGCTACGAGGTGGAATTCCTGCCGCAGGGCGGCTTCACGCGCCGCGCCGGCAGCGATCTCGCGCGCACGACGCGCATCCGCCGGCGCATTGAGCCGATCGCCATCGACGCGGCCTGGATGACGGCCTCGAATGGCGGCACGAAGGCGAACCTGATCGACCAGTCCTCGGGCGTGTTCACGACCAGCTCGGTCGGTGCTTCGCCCTTCGTGCTCATCGAGGTGAACCTGCAGACGGCGGTGCCGGTCTGCTTCGTCGATGTGATCGGCTTCTCGTGCGCGAGCCGAGCTGGGTGGCGGCGGGCGGCGCCGAGGATGCGAGCCTGCCGCCACGCTTCAACATCCGCCAGGCCGTGCGCACGCGCCGTTTCGGTGCGGCACCGGGGAGCGCCATCACGGCGCAGGTGTTCCGCCTGGTCGTGTACGGCGGTGTCGGCCTCGGCGCCATCACCATCAATGAAATCCGCTTCTGGCGCGAGCAGGCGCGGCTCACGGGCCAGTACGCGGTTCTGCCCTTCAACTACTCGTCGAAAGAGGTCTATCAGCTCGTATGCACCGACCGGAATATCGATGTGTTCGATCGCGGCGTGTACCTCGCCTCGATCCCAATTCCGCACGCGGGCTCCGAGCTCGACGAGATGGCCTGGTATAAGTCGGACGACAGCCTGTTCCTGTTCCACGAGGACGTGACGCCGCCGCAGATCATGCGCCAGGCCGGCGCTGATGAGTGGGATCGCGCCTATCCTACGTGGACAGACGTGCCGGCGCTCTCGCGCGTCACGGCCTTCGCCGGCGCCGAGGACGAGATCCAGTCCCTGGCGCTCCCCGACCTCGCCGCGAGCGACCAGTTCGTGCTCTTTCTCGGCGATCTCATCACGGCGCCGATCACGCACACGGGCACGCCCGGCGACTTGCCTGCGCTCGTCTCGGCCGCGCTCGAGGCCCTGCCGACAGTCGACGCGAGCAATGTCGATGTGTCACTGACGAGCACCAGCCCGATAACGCTGCGCATTGCCTTTGTCGGCTCGAACGGCGGCCGCCGGTCGAACCCGCCACCACGATCGTGCAGGCCGGCGTCAAGGTGGATGGCTTGCTGTGGTCCGATGAGACGGGCTGGCCGCGCTGCGGCCGCCTGCACCAGGGCCGGTTCATTCTCGGCGGGATGCGCGCCGCACCCAAGACGCTGGCCTTCTCGCGCGTCGACACGCCCTTCAACTTCGACATCGAAGCGGGCACCGAGATGGATCCGATCTTCCCGGATACGGCGATCGTGCACACGCTCGAAAGCGACGTCGACGAGATCATCCACGAGATCGCGATCGGCAAGAACCTGCAGGTCTTCACGAGCGAGAGCGAATGGTGGAGCGACAATCGGACCTTCGACGCGACGCAGCCGATCAACTTCATCCGCGCGACCGGCCATGGCGTGGCGCCGACCGTGCCCGTGGTCTTCGCCGAGGAGGCGACGCTCTTCGTGCAGGCACCCGAGGAAGACGACCAGAAGACGTTCGCCGACGATGGCCAGGTCCTGCGCGATTTCGTGTACCAGGACGTCAACCAGAACTACGCCGCCGAGCCGCTCTCGCTGCTCAATCCGCCGCTCATGAAGGACGTCGTCGACATGGCCGCGAGGAAGTCGCGCAGCCAGCGGACGGGGGCGCAGACCTTCATGCCGCGAGCGAACGGCGAGATGACGCTGCTGACCCTGAACCGCTCCCAGGAGGTGATCGCGCTCTCGCCGCACCGCACGGACGGCATGTACCGCGCCGTGGCCGTCGATGCCCGCAATGATGCCTGGTATCTCGTCGAGCGCGAGAATGACGATGGCGCCGAGATCTACCTCGAGCGCCGCGCGCCAGGGCGCCTGACCGACGCCTCCATCCACTATTCCGGCCCGGCGACGACGACGATCACGGGCCTCGAGATCCACGAGGGCAAAACCGTGTGGGCGCTCGGCAATGGCGACATTCTGGGGCCGCACGTGGTCGAGGGCGGCGAGATCGAGCTCGAGCAGGAAGTCACGGAATGCTGGGTCGGCTTGCCCTTCTTCGTCGATGTCGAAAGCCCGCCCATGCGCGACCGCCTCTCCGAGAGCCAACCGTTCCGGCCGCCGGCGCGCATCTACGCGGCCGAGATCTCCGTCGTCTCGACGGCGCAGCTGCTGTTCGGCGCCAATGGTGGGCCACTCGTGGACGTGCCGCTGCGTCATTTCGACGGCGGGCCGCTGCCCGGCGTGACGACGGGCGAGGAGCCGACCACCGACGAGCTCGACGTGCCGCTGATGGATCGCCTGTTCACGGGCCGCGTGCGCGTCGAGGGCATCGAAGGCTTCACGGAGAACTGTACGTGGCGCATCGGGCAGAACGTGCCGGCGCCGCTGACCGCGCGCGCCGTGCTCTCTGAAATCGTGCATCGGGGGTAGGTGATGGAGATGGTGATCGGTCTCTTCGGGACCCTGGCCGCGGGCACGGCAGCCACCGGCGGCACGGCGCTCGCCGGCGCGACGGCAGGCCTCGCGACGGGCACCGCGGCGGCCGCCGGCGCCGGCTCGACGGCGCTCTCCATCCTGCAGGGCGTGATGACGGCGGGCTCGATCCTCACGACCGTGATCGGCGGCGTCGGCAGCTACCAGGAAGGCCAGACCAAAGCCGAGCTCGCGCGCCTCGAGGGCACGCAGGCCGAGCTCGCCGGCGAGGAGAAGGCGCTGCGCATCAAGCGCGATGCGCTGATGAAGGCGGGGGCGGCGCGGGTGGCGTTCGCGGCCTCGGGTGTCGAGCTCACGGGATCCGCGGATGCGCTCGAGGAGGACATTTTCAACCAGGCCAAGTTCGAGACGGGCATCGAGAAGTCGAATGCGGTGCAGCGCGCGCTCATGGCCCGCATGAAGGCTGACCAGTACGAGCGCTCGGCCACGCTCGATCTTGTCGGCGCCGGCGCCAAGGCGGTCGGCCAGGCCGGCAACTACGGGCTCGACTTGAAGCGGAGGGGGTGATGGCACCTAACCGCCAGCGCGGCCTCGTCCGCATCGCGACGGACGTCAAGGAGGCGCACGTCGATCCCGGCGCGATCAGCTCGAACCTGCCCTCGTCGGGCATCGAGCAGACCATGGGCCAGGTCGCGAGCGAGTTCGGCAAGATCGGCGACCGCATTGGGCGCCTCGCCGACCACGCCGCGCAGATCGAGGGTGCCGAGGCCGGCAAGGTCGCCGGCATGGATCCGCATTTCCGCACGACGCGCGATCAGACCATCCGCGGCGAGGCCTATGACAAGGCCGGCCTCGAGACGTACATGGCGCGCACGCGCCTCGCGATCAGCGAGGACCTGGCGGCCGTCTACGACAAGCACGCCGGCGATCCCGTCAAGCTCAATCAGGCCATCGGCGAGGCCGCGAGCGGCTACATCCGCAATGCGCCCCAGGAAGTGCAGGTCGACCTGCAGCTCATGGTCGAGGGCAAGCGCAAGGCGTACAATCGCCAGGCCGCGCTCGCGCAGGCAGCCCGCATCGCCGCCGAGCACAAGGCCGCGACGACGGCCGAGCTCGAGGACCTGCTCAAGACCTCCGAGCAGATCGTCGGCCGCGCCGGGCTCGACCAGCAGGCCGACCAGATCGCCGCCGACCAGATCCGGCGCATTGCCGAGGTGACGTCGCGCAAGGGACCCGACGGCAAGCCGCTCTACACGCCCGACCAGCGCCGGCAGATCGTCAGGGGCGCCGAGCAGAACATCACGACGGCACGCGTGCACGCCGCCTTCGATGCCCAGCCCTCGCTCGCGGCCAAACAGAAATTCATTGCCGACCTCGAGGAGGAGTGGAAGCAGGGCTCGGGCCTCGGCGGCGTGTACGACGCCAAGGGCCTGCGCGCGGTCACGGGGCAGCTGCGCGCGGATCTCTCGGCCTCGCGCACGCAGACGGCGGCCGCCGGCAAGGAGGTGGCCGAGCGCATCAGCCTTTTCCAGCAACGGCTCGACAATGGCTACACACAGGGGCCGCAGGAGTTCGCCGCGATCAAGTCGGCCGCGGCCGCGACCGGGGATCCCCAAGTCATCGCCGGCGCCGAGGTGGCCGAGGAGTTCATGCGCATCCAGGGCGAGGCGCGGCGCCTGCCGCCCGACGCGCTCGACGCCGCCATCCGCAGCGAGGAAGCGCGCCTGCGCGCGCCGGACGCCAAGCCGGCCACGGCCTTCGAGATGGACCGGCTCGATATGCTGCGGAAGATCCGCAAGAGCCAGGGCGATGCCCTCGAAAAAGACCAGGTCGAATGGGGCGCGCGCACGGGCCTGATCAAGCCGGCGCCGATCGACTTCTCGAATGGCCAGACGGTCGTCGCCTCGCTCGGCAAGCGCATTGCCGACGTCGACGCGCTCGGCGAGGAGCTCCGCATTCCCAAGGACAAGCGGCTCTATCTCTCGGGCGATGAAGTGCGCCAGTTCTCGCAGGTGGCGGCCGAAGGCGGCAGTGCCGGCCTTGCCTTGTATGGCGTCGCGACGGCGGCCCTTGGCGAGCGGGCGCCGCTGCTGTTCGCGCAGGTGGCCAAGGAAGGCTCGCCGGCGGCGGCCATGCTTGGCGGCCTCGTCGCCAAGACCGGCATCGTGCCGGCGGCCCGTGATGCGGCCGATGGCCTGGCGCTGCGCCGCCAGCCCGATTACAAGCCGAGCCTGACGCCGCAGGGTGCCAAGGTGCGCGAGGCGACGCACGCAGCACTCGGCGGCTCACTCGCGGGAATGCCCGAAGCCGAGAATGCGGCGATCACGCTGGCGAACGCGATCTACGAGGTGCGCGCGCGCCGCGCCGGTCTCACTGAGTTCGATGCGGACGTGTGGAAGAAGGGCTTGCGCGAAGCTCTCGGCGAGCGCGAGCTCGGTCTCGAGCGGCCAGGCCGTGATCGTGCCGCCCAACATGAAAACCGACATGATCGGCACCGTGCGCGATGCCATCCGCATGGAGGACCTGATCTCGGCGCACGGCGATCGGCCCAAGGATGAGCGCGGCCGCGATGTCTCGATCGCGACCGTGCGCGGCGCGCAGCTCGTGACTGCCGGCGACGGTCGCTACCGCCTGGCGACCGGCGACCCGCTCTCGGACGAGCCGCGCTGGATCCTCGACAGCGCCGGCCGGCCCTTCATTCTCGACCTCAACGCGCTTGAGCCGAGGCTCCGCCAGCGTGTTCCCAGTGCCTATCTCGGCGGGGTGCGCTGATGCTCTACGGCAAGCAGACATTCCGCGACGAGAGCGGCGCGCTTGGTGATGACGTCAGCTGGCTCGATGTGTGGAATGCCGGCTTGCGTAATCAGCGCGAGGCCGACAACGTCATGGCCCGCGACAAGCTCCTCGAGGAGGCCTACGACGACCGCATCAGCCTCTGGAAGCGCCACGCGGGGCAGGATCTCGAGAACCCCATGCGCCGGCGCGTCGAGCGCATGGGGAACTACGGCCCCGCGCGGCCTGGCTACGACCCCGAGGGCGATTTCGACCGTGCCGAGGAGCGCCTGGCGCAGCAGTTCCCGGATATCGCGGAGATCGTGCGCAAGGGCGGCAGTCCGCGCGAGCTCGCCTACAAGCGCGCCCAGGGCGCCGAGCGCGGGCTCAGCGAGGCCATCCAGCGCTCGCCTCTGACGGTGAACCTGTTCGGCGTGCCGCTGAACCCGGCGGCCCTCGGCGGCGCCCTGCAGGGCTCGTTCTACGATCCCTTCAACGCGGCCGCGAACCTGGTCGGCCCGGCGGGCTCTGCCGGCCGCGGCATCATCTGGAATGCGCTGCGCCAGGGTGCCGTCGCCGGCGCCAGCCAGGCGGCCCTCGAGCCGGCCGTGCAGGCCTGGCGCAAGGAGGCCGGCCTCGAGCATGGCGTGCTCGATGCCTTCCGCAACATCCTGTTCACGACCGTGGCCGGCGGCGCGATCGATGCTGCAGGCCGCACAGGTGGCCGCCTGGCGCTCGGCAGGCCGCTCGCCGGCACGCCGGAGCCTGCAGCCGCCGCGGCCGCTCCTGCACTTCCTGAGGCCCCTGACGAGGCCTTGGCGGCCGCTGCCCGCCGTCTTCCCGAGGACAGCCCCATTCGCCGGGCGGCCGATGGCGATGACGCGGCCCTCGCCGAGCTCGCCCGTCCGCTCGCGACTGAGGATCCGGCCGTCCGAGGCGCCGTCCGCGAGCTCGAGGTCGAAGCGGCCCAGGCACACACGGCCGTGCGCGCCGACATCGACGAGGCCGAGCACCTCATTCGACTTGCAGAGGCCCTGCGCAATGGCGAGGCGCCGGACCTGGCGCCGCCTGCCGGCGATGCCATTCGCCAGCCCGCGCCGCGGGTGCCGAACCTCGCCGATGATGCGCCGGCGCCGGCGCGCATGGGTGAGAGCTTCAAGGTCGAGGGCAAGCCCGTGGCCCTCGCGGCCGTGCGCGCGCGGGACATCACGACCGATGCCGCGACATTCCAGTTCAAAGGCGGTGGCGATGCCGCCGGCGCGACCTCGCGCCTGCAGGGCGTCGGGGCCTGGGATCCGATCGCCGCCGGCCGCGTCGTGGTCTACGAGCGGGCCGACGGATCGACGATCATCGCCGATGGCCATCAGCGCCTGTCACTGGCGAAGCGCCTCGAGGCCGGTGGGCACGAGCCCATCGAGCTGCAGGCCTTCGTCTTCCGCGAGGCCGATGGCTGGCAGCCCGGCGACGTGCGCGCGCTCGCTGCGAAGAAGAACCTGCAGGAAGGCACGGGCAGCATTCTCGACGCGGCGAAGATCCTGCGCGAGCGGCCGGACATCCTCGACAGCTCCGTGCCCATGTCGAGCCAGAAGATGCGCGAGGCGCGCGCGCTGGCCCGGCTCTCCGACGAGGCCTTTGCCATGGCCGTCGCCGGCGTCGTGGATCCGGCATGGGGCGCGATCGTCGCCGATGCCGTGCGCGATCCCATGCGCCAGGCCGGCATCCTGGCCGAGCTCGCCCGCCTTGATCCGCCGAACCGCACGCAGGCGCGGATGCTCGTCGCCGACATGGTGCAAATGCCGGCGGCCATCGAGACGCAGATGACGCTGCTCGGCGAGCTGACGAGCGTGCGCCCGCTCATGGCCGAGCGCGCCAAGATCCTCGAGGCGGCGCTGAAGCAGCTGCGCAAGGACGAGCGACTGTTCTCGACGCTGGCGCGCGAGGCCGACACCATCGAAGCGGCGGGCAACCGTCTCGCCGGCGACATCAATGCCGAGCGCGCGCTCATGGCGGAGGCGACGCTCGCCTATCTCGAGGCGCTGGCGCTGCGTTCCGGGCCCGTGTCCGATCTTTTGTCCGAAGCCGCGAAGTCCGTGAGCGCCGGCCGGCCGATCGCGCGGGCGGCCGAGGATTTCGCGCGCGCGGTGCAGGCGCTCTCCGACGAGGGTGGCTTGCGGGCGCTGACCGAGACGGGGCCGCAGGCGCGGCTGACCGGTGATGATTTCGCCGAACCGCTCGGCGAGGGAGCCAAGCGCCAGCTCGAGCAGCTCCGCGGCTTCCAGGACCGCCAGCAGGCCATGGGCGACCTGCTGCTGAGCATCCGCGAGACGGCCGCCAAGAAGGCCGAGGAAGCCGCAGCCGCGGCGGAGAAGCCGCCCGCGCCCCTGCTGCGCTCGACCGAGCAGCTGCCCGGCTATGGCACGCCGGCGTACCAGGCCAAGCGCGTGTTCGTCGCCGACGGCAAGGAGATCGTCGGCTACGAGGCGGCGATCAAGCATCTGCGCACGGTGGCGGCGAAAGAGGCCGGCGGCACGCTGCGCAACGAACGTCGCGCGGTGATCATTCTCGGCCCGCCGGCATCGGGCAAGAGCACATCGAGAAAGGCATTTGCCGAGCATTACGGCGCAGCCACCGTCAGCGCTGATGACGCGAAGTTCATCATGCCCGAGATGGACGAACTCGGGGCGCCGGGCGTCCACGAGGAGAGCTCGCTGCTCGCCAAGATGGTCACCAACGAGCTCGCCGACGAGGGGGCGAACCTGGTCATCGAGAAGCTCGGCGACAACCCCGAGAGCATGGCCCGCATGATCGCCAACATGCGCGCTGACGGGTACGCGGTGGAAGTCGTGGCCGTCGGCGGGGTCGGTCGCGACGAGCTCGTCGCCCGCGCCGCCAAGCGGGAGGCGCATTCCGGCCGCGCGGTGCCGGTCGCGGTCATCGACGGTGCGCTCGAAGGGGTGCCGAAAACGCTGGCCAGGCTGCGCCAGGATGCATCGGTCGAGCGCATTGTAGAAATTGACAATTCGGGCGAACGGCCCCAGATTATAGGTGGAAGGGAGACGCTAGATGAAACCCTCCAAAAATCCCTCGAAACCGTTCGGCAGCGACCCCTGGATGCGGGAGGTCGAGGAGAAGGCGATCGAGGACCTCTGGGCCGAACGCGCCCAGAAGGCCGCCAAGGCCAAGAAGGCCGAGAAGCCGGCCAAGGATCCCGACCAGTAGAAATCGCCGCCGGCCGCCTCCCGCGGCCCGGCGAGCCCTTCATCGTCTACCGCGTCGGCGCCGGCAATGACCTGGCCGGACACAACGCCGGCAATCTCGACGCCGTCGCCAATCATCTTGCTCGCAATGACGACGCCATGTCGCCCGCCGTCGCCGGCGACGTCGGCCAGCGCGTGACCGCCTACGAGGTCGTCCTGCAGGAGGCGCCGGGCCGCTACGAGGCATTCACCGGCCCCCGCGCGCGGAGCGCCTCCGGCCAGGTCGGCCTTGCCGTCATGGGCGAGCGCGTGTCCCTCTCCTTCCCGCCCGGCGGCAAATGGTCGGCGCGTCCGCTCGGCGAGATCCCGCTCGATGATGTGCGCGCGCGGCTCGCTGAGGCCGGTTATGCCGATTTCGACGAAGCGGGCTCGCGGCTCGGCGCGCGTGTCATCCGCGAGGCCTTCCAGTCGCTGCCCGGCGTGCTCCCGCGCTTTCGCGATACAGCCTACGCGCCGGAGTTCGTCGCGCGCGAGAGCGCGATCAGGGCCGATCTCGCCGCGCTCGCGAAGCGTCTGCTGCCCTCGAGCGTGGCGCTGCAGGTCGAAGCGCGCCTGCAGATCGGCGCCTACGAGCTCGACGGTTTCTTCGATCGCCGCGACAACCTGCTCGCCGTCTCGCTCGCGCACGAGAACCCCGTTGCCGTGCTGCGCCACGAGGCCATCCACGCAACGCGGAACGCGGGGCTGTTCACCGACCGCGAGTGGGGGCTCCTCGTCGAGCGGGCGCAGAAGGTCGCGCCGAAGCTCACGCCGGAGATGGAGGCCTTCTACCGCGACCAGCTCATGGTCTATGCCGTCTCGGAGCAGATGGAGAAGCGCGGCATCGACACGCGCGGCCTCGACTGGGACGACATGCAGGCGCTGCTCGTCAAGGCCAAGCTGCTCGACCCGAACGCGCCGGAGGCCTCGCTCGAGCGAGCGGGTCTGTTCTCCGAGGCGCGCCGCCAGTCGCTCATGGAGGAGGAGCTCGTCGCGCGGCTCGCCGAAGGCTACATGGCCGGCCGGCGCTATGGCGCCGCGATCGACGGCGTGATCCAGCGGATCCTCGAGTTCTTCGAGGGCGTGCGCAACGTGCTCAAGGGCCACGGCTTCGATACCGCCGACGCCGTGTTCCGCCGCATGGAGAGCGGCGAGATCGCCATGCGCACGCCGCGCGAGGTGACGCTGCCGGGCGGCGCCAAGGTGATGGGCATTCCGCTCTTCGCGATCCGCGCGTTCCACGGCTCGCCGCACCTGTTCGATCGCTTCTCTCTCGAGCACGTTGGCGCCGGCGAGGGTGCGCAAGCCTATGGGTACGGCCTCTACTTCGCCGAGAACGAGAAGGTCGCGCGCCACTATCGGGACGCGCTGGCGGCCCAACAGTCTCGCTATACGGCGTACTGGCCGAAGGAGATCCTGCGGGATTATCTCGACCGGTCGGCAGCGCTCACGGAGAAGAAATTCGCGCTACAAGAAGCGGCTCGACGAGATCGGCGCGGAGCTTGAGCGCCTCGAAGAGATTGACATGAACCGGCAGCGCAACCCGCGCACGTTCCTGTCGCCTGAGCAGCGCGCGGCCGTCGATCGGCGGGGGCACCTCTACGAGGTGTCAATCGACGCGGAGCAGGAGCACCTTTTAAGCTGGGACATCCCCATCGGCGATGATGCAGCAGGACGTGCGCTGCTTGCAGGCATTGAGCCTGAGCTTCGAGCCAATCTAGAGGAGCTTCTCGACGAGGCGGGCTTTAACCCCGAGCTCGACGTGCTTACCGGAAAAGAGCTGTATCAAATCTTGCAAAAGTGGGCATCGGAAGAAGCGCTCCCAGGGGTCGAGACTGTGGGCGATAATCTGAAGCAGGATGCGGCGCTATACCTTCAGAAAAAGGGAGTGCGGGGCATCATCTATCCCGATCAGCTGTCGCGCGGCTCGGACGGGAGCGGCACCCGCAACATCGTGGTTTTCGACGACGCGCTGATCACGATCGTGGCGCGCGACGGCCAGGCCATCGTGAGGCCCGAGCTCGCGCGCGCCGAGGCCGACGCCGACGGCGCCAAACTTGTCGAGGCCTGCAAGCTATGAGCACCCACTGGCACACCTTCGAGCGGGCGAGCGGACAGAAAGTAGAGGTGCAATATCGAGCCCGCAACTATAGCTGCCACACCGAAGTCGAGATCGAGAAGTCCTGGGACGAAAAGACCGGCAAGCCCGTGACGCTCAGCACCTACGAGCGCGAGGACTACGAGGACTTCATCGCTGAGCGCCACCTCGAATGGACCGGCTGGGGAGCCTACGAACCATGAGCATTCGTCATTGTGTGGAAAGCGCCGTTTCCCAGCAGCAGATCTCGCGCGACTACGCCGACGAGCTCTACGAGATCTACGAGCGCTACCGGCGCCAGTTCACGCTGCAGTACGGCGATGCCGAGGCCCGCCGGCGGGCGCAGGAAGCGACGGCGCAGCGCCTGGCTGCCGAAGGCGAGCAGCGCCGGCGCGCCGCGCTCCTGCAGGGCGAGGTCCTCGAGCGCCTCGAGCGCGATGTGTTCTCCTTCCGCAATGCCCGCGGCGAGATCGATCCGGCGGCGGCCCTCGTCGCACTGCTCGAGACGCACGGCGAGCGCGACGTCGGCATGAGCTCGGGCTCCGTCGATGGCCGCCGCAAGGCCATCCTCGGCCTGGCGCACGCCGAGCT
>LNFM01007152.1_pt1 | contig 17712 bp, 13 predicted proteins | sample 596031 | NCBI WGS metagenome assembly LNFM01 (sample SAMN04254537, study PRJNA301005) | activated carbon metagenome | isolation source: dual media filters at the Ann Arbor, Michigan drinking water treatment plant | place: USA: Ann Arbor | reverse complement strand
ACGCCAAGGCGCTGCGCACGGTGAAGACCTGCGTGGGCAGCGAGTGGTGCCGCTTCGGCACGCAGGACAGCACGCAGATGGGCAAGGACCTGGAACGCGCGCTGTGGCGCATGTACGCGCCGCACAAGGTCAAGCTGGCGGTGAGCGGCTGCCCGCGCAACTGTGCAGAGGCCGGCATCAAGGACGTGGGCGTGATCGGCGTCGATTCGGGCTGGGAGATCCACATCGCCGGCAACGGCGGCATCAAGACCGAGGTGGCGCAGTTCCTGGTGAAGGTGAAGACAGCCGCCGAGGTGCTGGAGTACAGCGGCGCGTTCCTGCAGCTGTACCGCGAGGAAGGCTGGTACCTGGAGCGCACCGTGCATTACGTGCACCGTGTCGGCCTGGACGTCGTCAAGCAACGCATCCTGCAAGACGCCGAGGGCCGGCGTGCGCTGTGGGAGCGGCTGCAGTTCAGCCTGGACGGCGAGCCCGACCCGTGGTTCGAGTTCGAGCGGGCGCGCGTGGACATCCGCCAGTTCGAACCCGTGGCCGTGGTCAGCGGCGTGAAGGAGACGGCGTGAGCACGATCGAATGGACGCCGATCTGCCGCGTCGAGGACATCCCGGTGCTGGGCTCGCGCCGTGTCACCCGCGCGCAAGGGCTGCCGGTGGCACTCTTCCGCACCGCTGACGAGCGGGTGTACGCATTGCTGGACCGCTGCCCCCACAAGGGCGGCCCGCTGAGCCAGGGCATCGTCTTCGGCGACGGCGTGGCCTGCCCGCTGCACAACTGGACCATCAACCTGGCCGACGGCCGCGCGCGTGCGCCCGACGAAGGCTGCACGCCGTCCTTTGCCTGCAAGGTGGAAGGCGGGCGTGTCTGGCTGGATGCCGATGAGCTGGCAGGCAAGGCCTTGGACCTGCCGGCGCCGGTTGCGGGCCCCTGTTCCAAGATGCCCGCCTGAAGGCTGCCGCCGTGGCCGAGACGCGATCCACCTGCCCCTACTGCGGCGTCGGCTGCGGTGTGGTGATCGAGCACGATGGCGCGCAGATCACCGGCGTGCGCGGCGACCCCCAGCACCCGGCCAACTTCGGCCGCCTGTGCACCAAAGGCCAGACCCTGCACCTGACGGCGGCCGCCGGCATCACGCGCCAGGTGCGCGCGCTGCAGCCGATGCGCCGCGCGACGCGCGGTGGCGATCTGCAGCCAGTGGCCTGGGATGCGGCGCTGGACGAGGTGGCGGTGCGCTTTGCTGACACCATCACCCGCCACGGCCCCGATGCCGTGGGCCTTTACCTCTCGGGCCAGTTGCTCACCGAGGACTACTACGTCTTCAACAAGCTGGCCAAGGGGCTGCTGGGCACCAACAACGTCGACACCAACTCGCGCCTGTGCATGAGCAGCGCCGTGGCCGGCTACAAGCAAAGCCTGGGCGCCGACGCCCCGCCGGCCTGCTACGACGACATCGCGCTGGCGCAGACGTTGTTCGTCACCGGCTCCAACATGGCCTGGGCGCACCCGGTGCTGTTCCGCCGGCTGGAAGACGCGCGCCGCGCCAACCCGGCGCAAAGGCTCATCGTCGCCGACCCGCGCCGCGCAGAAACGGCCGCCGCCGCCGACCTGCACCTGCAATTGCTGCCCGGTACCGATGTCATCCTGCACCATGCGCTGCTGCACCTGATGCTGTGGGAAGGTCTGGTCGACACCGCGTACATCGCCGCCCACACACAGGGCTTCGATGCATTGCGCGACCGCGTGCGCGAAGTCAGCCCGGCATTGGCCGCCAAAACTTGCGGGCTGAAGGAAGCCGACATCGTGCAGGCCGCCCGCTGGTTTGCCGGCCTGCAGGCCGACGGCACGCGTGCGCCCACGCTGTCGCTGTACTGCCAGGGTCTCAACCAGAGCAGCAGTGGCAGCGACAAGAACAGCACGCTCATCAACCTGCACCTGGCCACGGGCCAGATCGGGCGGCCGGGCGCCGGGCCCTTGTCGCTGACCGGCCAGCCCAACGCCATGGGCGGGCGCGAGGTCGGCGGCCTGTCCAATCAACTCAGTGCACACCGCGACCTGGCCGACCCTGCGCACCGCGCCGAGGTGGCCGCGCTGTGGGGTGTGCCCGACGTGCCGGCCACGCCGGGGCTGAGTGCGGTGGAGATGTTCCAGGCTGCGGCCGACGGCCGCGTCAAGGCCTTGTGGATTGTCTGCACCAACCCCGCGCAAAGCCTGCCGGACCAGGCCCTGGTGCAGCGCGCGCTGCAGCGTGCCGAGTTCGTGGTGCTGCAGGAGGCCTATGTCCACACAGCCACCGCCGCCTACGCCGACCTGCTGCTGCCGGCCAGCAGCTGGGGTGAGAAGGCCGGCACGGTGACCAACAGCGAACGCCGCATCAGCCGCGCGCGCGCCGCCGTTCCTGCGCCGGGCGAGGCGCGTGACGACTGGCGCATTGCGGTGGGCGTGGCGCGGCGCCTGGAGGCGCGCCTGCCGGCGCGGCGCGCCGACGGACTCACGCTCTTCCCATACGACACACCCGAGAGCATCTGGAACGAACACCGCGACAGCACGCGCGGGCGTGACCTCGACATCACCGGCCTCAGCTACGCCCGGCTGGACCAGCCGCAGCAATGGCCTTGCCCCGAAGGCTCCACAGCCGGCCGCGCGCGCCTGTACGAAGACGGCCGCTTCGCCACGCCCGACGGCCGCGCGCGCTTCGTCGCCCCGGCCGCGCGGCCCCTGGCCGAGCCGCGCGACGCGCGCTGGCCGGTGTCGCTGAACACCGGCCGCCTGCGCGACCAGTGGCACGGCATGAGCCGCACCGGCACGCTGGGGCGCTTGTATGCCCATGCATCCGAGCCGGCGCTGGAGCTGCACCCGCAAGAGCTGGCGCGGCGCCACTGGGCCGCGGGCGACCTGGTGCGCGTGGCGTCGCGCCGCGGCCAGATCGTGCTGCCGGTGCAGCCCAGCGAGGCCGTGGCGCCGGCCCAGGCCTTCGTCGCGATGCACTGGGGCGCCGAGGTCATGGCCGGGCTGGGCGTCAACGCGCTCACCACCGCGGCCTTTTGCCCGCAGTCGCGCCAGCCCGAACTCAAGCACACGGCGGTGCGCCTGGAAGCGGCTGATCTGCCCTGGCAACTGGTGGCCGCGGCCTGGCTGCCGGCCGAGCAGGCGCTGGGCCTGCAGCAGCAACTGCGCGCGCTGTTCGGCCGCTTCGGCTACGCCGTGTGTCTGCCCTTCGGCCGCGAGCCCGAAGGCCGCGTGGGCCTGCTGTTCCGCGCCGCAGCGGCCACGCCCGACCCCGCGGCGCTGCCGCTGCTGGAAGCCGCGCTGCAACTGGACCAGGGCCGCGTGATGCGCTACGCCGACGCGCGCAACGGCCAGCACCGCGCGCTGCGCCTGCATGAAGACGGCACGCTGCAGGCCTTCGTGCTGGCCGGTGACGCCAGCGCCCAGGCCTGGGTGCTGGAGCTGCTGCAGCAAGGCCAGCCGGCAGCCGCCTTTGGCCGCGCGCTGCTGGCCGCCAGCCGTCAGCCGCCGCAGGCGCTGCCCGCGCGCAGCCGGCAGGTCTGTGCCTGCCATGACGTGCGCGAAGACCGCATCAATGCCACCCTGGCGCAGTGCACCGGCGACGACGCGGCGCGCCTGCAGTCCCTGCAAGGCCAGCTGAAATGCGGCACGACCTGTGGCTCCTGCCTGCCCGAATTGAAGAGTCTGCTGCGGCGCTGCCCGCAGCCGGAGGCCCTGGCATGAACGAGACACCCACCGTCACCCTGCTGGGCGCCGGCCCAGGCGACCCCGAACTGCTGACGCTCAAGGCGGTGAAGGCCTTGCGCCGCGCCACGGTGGCCCTGGTCGACGACCTGGTGCACCCCGGCGTGCTGCGCTACCTGCGGCGCAGCGCGCGCGTGCTGCACGTGGGCAAGCGCGGCGGCTGCCCCAGCACGCCGCAGGCCTTCATCCACCGGCTGATGGTGGCCGAGGCGCGGCGCGGCGAGCGCGTGGTGCGCATCAAGGGCGGCGACCCTTTCGTCTTCGGCCGTGGCGGCGAGGAATGCGAGGCACTGCGCGCCGCCGGCATAGGCGTCGAAGTGATCGGCGGCCTGACCGCCGGCATCGCCGCACCGGCGGCGCTGGGAATACCGGTCACCGACCGGCGCTGGACGCGCGGTGTGGCCCTGGTCACCGGCCACGCCGGAACCGAGGGCGGCAGCGAGCCCGACTGGGCGGCGCTGGCGCGCTCGGGCCTGACGCTGGTGGTCTACATGGGCGTGGCGCGCCTGCCCTTCATCGTGCGTGCACTGCGCGACGCCGGCCTGGCCGACTACACGCCGGCCGCGGTGATCTGCCATGCGCACACCGCAGACCAACGCCAGGCCTTGTGCACCTTGGGAATCCTGCAGCACACCGTGGCGCAGCAAGGCCTGGGCAGCCCGGCCATCTTGGTCATCGGCGATGTGGTGCAGGCGGCACCGGCCTGGCAGGCGTTGGGTCAAGGCACAACGGGCAGCCAGGCTGCCCGTTGCTGAGTTCACGGGGCGGTCAAGCCGCCCTCGCTGGCCCTTACGGCGCGGCCAGCCGCAGGGTGTAGCTGCCCGTGCCCGACACTCGCACCACGCGCGCATAGGCCGTGACGGCCGTGGTGCCGTTGTTGACCACCGAGATGGTTTCCACCAGCCCGGTGCCGCGGCGGCTGCGCGTGACCAGCAGGCCGGCGCTGTTGTAGATGTACAGGTCGAAGTTGGCCGTGGCCGGTGGCGTGAGCGTGCTGGTGAGCGTCTGCCCGGCGCCCACGCTGACACGGTAGTAGTCGGTGTCGGTGCTGGACGCGATGCTGCCGTTGACGGTGGTGGGCAGTGGCGACACCAGTTGCGCCGTGGCCAGGCTGTTGTTGCTCTCGACTTCGGCCACGCCCGTGGGCGGCGGGGGCGGCGGAGGCGGCGGCGTGCCGCCAGCCGCGGCCACGGCTGCAGCGGCGTTGACGATGCCGGTGCCGCACTGTGAGCAGGTGGCCGGGAAGGCGCGCGCCGTGCTCTTGATCATGCTTTCGACCTGGTCGGGCGTGAGGGCCGCGTTGCGCGCCAGCATCAGCGCGGCCACGCCCGAGACGTGCGGCGTGGCCATCGACGTGCCCTGGTAGTAGGCGTAGGTGTCGGTGCCTGGCGTGGTGCTGCCGCTGTTCAGCGTGGACAGCACGCCGTTGGGATCGCCGGCAAAGCTCATCTGCCCGCCTGGCGCGGCCACGTCGACCACGGTGCCGAAGTTGGAATAGCTGGCGCGCCCGCCGCTGCGGTTGGTGGCCGCCACGCTGATGACGCCGGCGCAGCTGGCGGGCGAAAAGTTGGCGGCATTGGCCGCGCTGTTGCCCGCGGCCACCACCACCACGGCGCCGCGGCTGCGCGCGCTGTTGATGGCCGCCTGCGTGGTGATGTCGCAGGCCCCGCCGCCGCCCAGCGACAGGCTGATCACGCGTGCCGGCGTGGCATTGGCGGGCAGGCCGGCCACGGTGCCGCCCGAGGCCCAGACGATGCCGTCGGCGATGTCGCTGGTGTAGCCGCCGCACTTGCCCAGCACGCGGATGGGCTGCACCTTGGCGCCGAAGGCCACGCCGGCCACGCCGCTGGTGTTGTTGGTGACTGCGGCCACGGTGCCGGCCACGTGCGTGCCGTGCCAGGAACTGCTGCTGGCCGGGCTGCCCGGGCCGCACTCGCCGGCCACGGTCCAGTCGCCCGGGTCGAGCGCGCTGCTGTCGCGGCCGTTGCCGTCATTGGAGACCGCGGTGTCGATGATCATGTCGTAGCCGGCCACGATGTTGCCTGCCAGGTCGACGTGCGGGCGGTAGCCGGTGTCGATCACCGCCACCACCACGCCGGCGCCGGTGCTGGTGTCCCAGGCCAGGGGCGCGTTCAGGCCGCCCACGGCTTCGTAGTAGTGCCATTGGTCGAGGTAGCGCGCGTCGTTGGGTGTGAGCTGGATCTGCATCAGGCGGTCGGGCTCGGCGTACTCGACGTCGGGGTGGGCGGCGATCTCGCGCGCCAGGCGTTCGAGTTCGGCGCCATCGACGCGGCGGTCCAGCTTCATGACCTGCGCGCCGCGGGCGTCGCGGCGCAGGGCGCGCATCTGCAGCCCGGCGCTGTTGACGCGGGTGTGTGCGTCGGACATGGACTGCAGGTCAGGCGCGGCCTGGGCGGCGCTGCCCTCGCGGTACTTGATGATCAACCGGTCGCTCTGGGCCGTGGCGGCGCGTGCGGCCTGTAGCGTGGGGCCTTGGCCGCCGGCCTGGGCCGGTGCGGCCAGGCCCAGGGCGGCAATGGCTGCGGCGACAGAAGCGAGCCGCAAGGCCCGTGCAGGTGCTTGCATCATGGGATTCTCCAAACCTCCGTGGGTGGACGTAGGACGGGCTGCTGCGGGGTGGCTTGCCGCGGCCGCCGGCCTGCTCAGCGTCTGGCGCCGGCGGTGGCCGGTCGCGACGTTGCGGGAGCGATGTTGATGCTTGCCCGGCGTCGGCGCAATCGGGTGCCGCCGGCTACCCGGGGAGCTGAGCGGCGCTTCCTCAGCCGGGCGGATGACGCGGCTGGCCGCGCGGTGGTGCCGCGAGCCGCTGGCATACCCAGGCGGTGAAGGCTTCTTCGGCGAGCGTGGTCGCCACGCCGTGTTGCACGTGCCTGCCGCCGGGCGTCCATTCGCACAGGAAGGCTTCGCCCGCCAACCGCCCGGCCTCGAGCGTGAAGCAGTGCGCCGTGGCCGAGGGTTGGCCGAAGGGCGTGGTGTCGTCGTGGCGCCGGCACAGGGCGATGAAGTGGGTCTCGCCCGCAGCCTTGGGCGTGGGCGTGCGCAGGGTCCAGACCATGTGCTCGTCATTGCGCGTGGGCTGGCAGTGCACGGCCTCGGCCAGCGGCCGCAGATAGGCGGCAAAGGCCGGGTCGTCGCCGCGCGCGGCCGGCCACAGCCTACTGTCTTCGCACAGCACCAGGCTCTTGAACCACAGCTGCAGGAAGTCCATTCCCGCCGTGGGCACCGGCTGCAGCGCGCGCAGCAGTTCAGGGTGGTTGATGCGCAGGGCTTCGGGCAGCACGTTGTGCTCAAAGGCCTGGACCAGGGGGCGCAACAGGCGCGGCCCGGAGGGCAGGCCGTCGTCCTCTATCGACTCGAAGGGCAGGTGGGGGGCGTGCAAGGGCGTCTGCTTCATCAAGGGGGCCGGCGCCGGGCGCAACACCGGCTGCACCCGCAGCCCTGAGTATCCTCAGTTCGACTGCAGGATGCGCCGCCCCGCCGCCGACTGCACCGGCCTGGCGTTCATCGGGTAGATGCGCGCGAACAGCTCGATCTGCTCGGCCGCTGCCGAGACCGGCTGGCGCATCACCACCCATTGCACGCCCTCGGTGCAGGGCGGCGTGGTGAGCGAGCCCATGTAGGTGTAGTAGCGCCGGTCCTCGGGCAGCAGTTCGTTCACGTCCAGGGTGCTGCGTGCCTGGTTCTCTTCGTGGCGCTCCAGCGGCAGGTTGCTCCACACGCGCTGCAGCAGCGCGTGCTCCGGGCCCTTGTCGAAGAGCAGGGTGACCACGGCCAGGCGGCCTTCGGGGTCCTTGTGCACCAGGTGGAGCGACATCTCGAACTGGCGGCCGTCGATGCGCTCCTCGGACGGCCGGTGGAAGTGGAACTGCTGCAGCTCGAAGCGCCGGCCGTTGACCTCGATGGCATTGCCCGACTGCAGGTTGACCTGCACCGTGTGGCCGTTGTCCACCACGCCGAAGCGCGTGGGCTTGTAGTCGAACTTGACAGGCTCCAGGTCGACGGGCAGGCCGCCGCGGATGTCGATGGGGCTCTGGCGCTGGCCGTTGGCGCACAGCGCAAATTCGGGCCGCAACCCGCCCCAGGTCTGCGGGCCGGCCGGCCCGATGTAGCCCCAGTGTGGCGCGGGGAGCGCGGGCTCGCCGGCCTTGGACGGCGTGGCCCTGCCGCCGTTGCCGGTGACCACCCCTGCGCGGACCGGCGCGCGTGCCGCAGGCGCTACGCGCGCCACCACGCGCATCTCGCCCGGGTGGGCGGGTGAGAGGGTGCGCGCCGACAGCTTGTCGGCCAGGCGCGTGCGCAGGCGGTCCATGGAATCGGCATCCGACAGCGGCGCGGCCGTGGCGGCGGCCGCCACCGGGCCTTTGCCGGCGGCCTCGTCGGCCGGGCTGGCACGCACCGGCTTGGCCGCCAGCAGCGCGCGCGCCGATGGCGCAAGCGGGGCGGCGGCGGGGGCGGCATGCCCGGCGGCGGAGTCGGCCGCAGTGGCCGGGCCCAGGGCCAGCAGCAGGGCGGCCAGGGACGTCAACAGGGGAGGATGGAATCTCATGGCTCGTGCGCTCCTCGGTCTTTATCGGCCCGGCGGGGGCGCGACTTGAAGCCGTCGGCGTGCGGCTTGTCACCGGGCGCGGCATGGGCAAGCGCGGCCCGCGCCTCGCGGGCCGGCCGCGATGCTCCAATGCCGCCATGAAGACCCTGCGCCGCCACCTGCTGCTGGCCGCCGCTGCGACTCTGGCCGCGCCCGCGCTGGCCAGTTCGCGGCGTGCGCTGCCGCCCATGACCGATGGCCCCTTCTACCCGCCGCGCGCCTGGCGCGAGCGGCTGGCCAGCGACTGGGACGCCGACCTGACGCAGGCCCAGGGCCGCCCCGCCACGCGGGCGGCGCTGGGCGAACACCTGGGGCTGGAGGCGGTGGTGGCCGACAGCGACGGCCGGCTTGTCGACAACGCCGAGGTCGAGATCTGGCAATGCGACGCCATGGCCGCCTACCACCATCCAAACGGGGATCTGGTGCCCGGCCGCTTCGATCCCGGCTTCCAGGGTTTCGGCGCGGTGCGCAGCGACGCTCAGGGTGCGCTGCGCTTTCGCACCATCCGGCCGGTGCCTTACCCGGGGCGCACGCCGCACATCCACCTGAGGCTGCGCCACGCCGGCTTCGGCGAGCTCAGCACGCAGCTGTTCGTGCTGGGCGACCCCGGCAACGCGCGCGACTTTCTCTGGCGCGCCTTGCCCGCCGCCGGGCGCGTGGCGCTGGAGCTGCGGCTGCAGGCCGCGCCCGCGGGCAGCGGCCTGCGCTGGGTGGCGCGGCACACGCTGGTGGTGCCGGCCTGACAAAAAGTGTGAAGCAGGCCGATAGGCCGGATTCTGTGCGGCCCCCGGGCTTGCGCCCGGCAGCCGTGACCGCCATTCCTCTGGGCCGGTGATCGCCCACCGGCTCGGTGCCACCTACCCGCACACTCCCCGGGCCAGGTCAACGTGTGCCTACTTGGTGTTGCTGCGCGTAGAGATTGCCCGTTTCACCCGAACTGAATCGGCTCGTCTCTGTTGCTCTGATCCTCACCTCACGGTGGACAGCCGTTAGCTGCTACGCCGCCCTGCGCAGTCCGGACCTTCCTCCAGTGCCGTGTTTCCACGCTTGCACCAGCGGCGGTCTGGCCTGCTTCACGGGGAGTGATTATCCCCTCGGATCTGCCGGCCCCCCGCCGCATCGGCAAGGGCCGCGCGCGGCATGCCGGTGCGGCATGGGTTCATGCAGGCGAGCCATTGGCGCGGCCCCGAATGTGCGGCGTGCATCACCGCATGCGCAATCGGCTGGAGGCGACCCTGACGCGTTGATGTCCCGCAACTGCGGGGCTGCCCCGCTGCCCAGAATGACCAGCAACTCAACGACGGGGCAGTTCCATGGACATGCGAATCGAGCGCGACTTTCTGGGTGAACGCGAGATCCCTGCAGACGCCTATTACGGCGTGCAGACGCAGCGCGGCATGGACAACTTCCGCATCACCGGCGTGCCGATGTCGGCCGAGCCGGAGTTCGTGCGGGCCTTCGGCTACGTGAAGAAGGCTGCGGCGCTGGCCAACCGCGACCTGGGCGTGCTCGAGCCGCGCATCGCCGACGCCATCGTCGCCGCGTGCGACAAGCTCATCGCCGGCGAGATGCGCGACCAGTTCCTCACCGACTTCATCCAGGGCGGCGCGGGCACCTCGACCAACATGAACGCCAACGAGGTGATCGCCAACCTGGCGCTCGAACGGCTGGGCCATGCCAAGGGCGAGTACACCGTGGTCAGCCCGAACGACCATGTCAACTACGGGCAGTCCACCAACGACGTCTACCCCACCGCGTTCCGCCTGGCGCTGATCCTGCGCCTGATGCGCTACATGGAGGCGCTGCGCCGGCTGCAGCAGGCCTTCTTCGACAAGGCGGTCGAGTTCGACCGTGTGCTCAAGATGGGTCGCACGCACCTTCAGGATGCCGTGCCGATGTCGCTGGGCCAGGAATTCCACGGCTGGGGCACGACGCTGGGCGAGGAAGTGCAGCGCATCGCCGAGGTGCGCCAGTTCCTGCACGAGATCAACCTGGGTGCCACCGCCATCGGCACCATGGTCACCGCGGCGCCGGGCTACCCGGAGCTGGCCACGCGCCACTTGTCCCAGATCACCGGGCTGGACTTCATCCTGGCCGGCGACCTGGTCGAGGCCACCTCCGACACCGGTGCCTACGTGCTGCTGTCGGGCGTGATCAAGCGCACTTCGTCCAAGCTGACCAAGATCTGCAACGACCTGCGGCTGCTGGCCTCGGGCCCGCGTTGCGGCTTCAACGAGATCAACCTGCCGCAACTGCAGCCGGGCTCGTCGATCATGCCCGGCAAGGTCAATCCGGTGATTCCGGAGGTGGTGAACCAGGTCGGCTTCCTGGTCATCGGGCTGGACCTCACGGTGACGCTGGCGGCCAGTGCCGGCCAGTTGCAGCTCAACGTGATGGAGCCGGTGATCAGCTATGCGCTGTTCACCTCGATCGCGACGATGGAGAACGCGGTCGACAGCCTGCGCGTGAACTGCGTCGTCGGCATCACCGCCAACGCCGAACGCACGCGCGACATGGTGCTCAACTCGCTGGGCATCGTCACCGTGCTCAAGCAGCAGCTCGGCTACAAGCAGTGCGCCGAGATCGCGCGCGAGGGCTACGAAACCGGCAAGTCGCTGCACCAGATCGTGGTGCTCGAGCGCAAGCTGCTGACGCAGGCGCAATGGGACGAGACCTTCTCGTTCGAGCGCCTGATCAACCCGCAATCCGAACGCTGAACCAGGAGCATCGCCATGACACTCGTGATTGCTCTTCAATTCATGGTCGTGCTGGCCGCGATCTGGATGGGTGCCCGCTCGGCGGGCGTCGGCCTGGGCCTGTGGGGCGCGGTCGGTCTGCTGGTGCTGGTGGTGGGCTTCGGCGTGAACCCGACCTCGCCGCCCATCGACGTGATGCTGATCATCCTGGCGGTGATCATGGCCGCATCGGTGATGGACGCTGCCGGTGGCATCGACTTCCTGGTGCGCATCGCCGAGCGCATCATCCGCGCCAATCCGAAGTACGTGACCATCGTCGCGCCGCTGACGACCTGGACCTTCACCTTCCTGGCCGGCACCGGCCACATCGTCTACCCGCTGCTGCCGGTGATCTACGAGACGGCGCACCAGAACGGCATCCGCCCCGAGCGCCCGATGGCGGTGGCCACCATCGCGTCGCAGCAGGCCATCACCGCCAGCCCGGTGGCGGCGGCCACCGCGGCGATGATCGGCCTGTTCGCCGAGAAGGGCATGGGCGACTGGGGTCTGGCGCAGATCCTGATGATCTGCGTGCCCGCCACGCTGACCGGCGTGGTGGCGGCGGCCGTGATCTCGATGTTCATCGGCAAGGACCTCAAGGACGACCAGGTCTACCAGGCGCGGCTGAAGGCCGGCCTGATCCCGCCGCCCAGCACGCCCGAGTCACGGCCGCCGCTGAAGCCCGCGGCCAAGCTGTCGGCGCTGATCTTCCTGAGCGGCGTGGCGCTGGTGGTGCTGTTCGGCTTCTTCCCGTCGCTGCGCACGCTGCCGGGCGCCAAGGCAGCGCTGGGCATGCCCATCGTGATCGAGATCGTGATGATGTCCGCGGCCGCGCTGATGCTGCTGGCGACCCGCGTCAACGTCGACGACGTGCCCAAGACGGCCACGCTGCGTGCCGGTGTGGTGGCGGTGATCGGCATCTTCGGCCTGGCCTGGCTGGGCGACAGCTTCATCGCCGCGAACAAGGACGTCATCGTGCCGGCCATCGGCGACTGGGCCAAGGTCGCGCCCTGGACCTTCGCCTTCGGCCTGTTCTTCGCGTCGGTGCTGCTGTACAGCCAGGCCGCGACCACCCGGGCGCTGATGCCGCTGGGCATCGCACTGGGCATCCCGCCGCAGTTCCTGATCGCGATGTTCCCGTCGGTCAACGGCTACTTCTTCATCCCCACCTACGGTTCGCTGATCGCCGCGATCAACTTCGACCTCTCGGGCACGACGCGCATCGGCAAGTACGTGCTCAACCACTCGTTCATGATCCCCGGCCTGGTGGCCACCAGCGTGGCAGTGGTCACCGGCCTAGCACTGGCGCGCGTGGTGTTCTGATCGCGGCCGGCTGCGGCCGGCCCTTCAGATCGACATGCGCTGGCGCACGCCGTCGGCTTCCATGTCCTGGCCGCGGCCGCGCTGCACCACCTCGCCGCGCTCCATCACCAGGTACTGGTCGGCCAGCTCGGCGGCGAAGTCGTAGTACTGCTCGACCAGCACGATGGCCATGGTCTTGCGGTCGGCCAGCATGCGGATGACGCGGCCGATGTCCTTGATGATGCTGGGCTGTATGCCCTCGGTGGGCTCGTCCAGCATCAGCAGTCGCGGCCCCGCGGCCAGCGCGCGCGCGATGGCCAATTGCTGCTGCTGGCCGCCCGAAAGATCGCCACCGCGACGGCTGATCATCTGCTTGAGCACCGGGAACAGCTCGAACAGTTCCGGCGGGATGGCCGTGCCCGCGGGGCGCGAGGCCAGGCCCATGCGCAGGTTGTCCTCCACCGTCAGGCGGCCGAAGATCTCGCGCCCCTGCGGCACGTAGCCCACGCCCTGGCGCACGCGCTCGTAGGGCGTGGCGCGGGTGATGTCGGCGCCGGCCAGCGTGATCTGCCCGGCCTTGACCGGCACCACGCCCATCAGGCTCTTGAGCAGCGTGGTCTTGCCCACGCCGTTGCGGCCCAGCACCACCGTCACCTCGCCCAGCCGGGCCTCGAAGGACAGGCCGCGCAGGATGTGGCTGCCGCCGTAGTACTGGTTCAGGCCCTCGACCTGGAGGACGGGCGCGCTACCTTCCAAGGTACACCTCGACGACCTTCTCGTTGGCCTGCACTTCAGACAGCAGACCTTCGGCCAGCACGCTGCCTTCGTGCAGCACCGTGACCTTCTTGCGGCCCTGCGTCAGCTGGTCGACGAACTTCATGTCGTGTTCCACCACCACCAGCGAATGCTGGCCTTCCAGCGTGAGGAACAGCTCGGCCGTGCGCTCGGTTTCCTCGTCGGTCATGCCGGCCACGGGCTCGTCCAGCAGCAGCAGCTTGGGGTCCTGCGCCAGCAGCATGCCGATCTCCAGCCACTGCTTCTGGCCGTGGCTCAGCAGGCCGGCGGTGCGATGCGATTCGTCCTTGAGGTGGATGAGCGTGAGCAGTTCGCCCAGGCGGTCGAGCTGGGTGCCGTTCAGGCGCGAGAACAGGCTGGCGCCCACGCCGCGGTCGGCTACCAGCGACAGCTCGAGGTTCTCGAACACGCTGAGCTGCTCGTACACCGTGGGCTTCTGGAACTTGCGGCCCACGCCCACCTGCGCGATCTCGGGTTCGGTCAGGCGCAGCAGGTCGATGTTGGAGCCGAAGAAGACCTTGCCCTTGTCGGGCCGGGTCTTGCCGGTGATGCAATCCATCATCGTGGTCTTGCCGGCGCCGTTGGGGCCGATGATGCAGCGCAGCTCGCCCACATTGATGGTCAGCGACAGCGCGTTGAGCGCGCGAAAGCCGTCGAAGCTGACGGTGATCTCGTCCAGGTACAGCGCCACGCCCTGGCCGAAGTAGGGCTGGGCGCCGGCCATCACGGTGCCGGCGATGCCTGCGCGGGCCTTGTGCTCCGCCAGGCGGCGTGCGCCTTCTTCCATCAGGTCGGGCGTCATGCCTTGCGCTCCTTCAGGCGCCGCACCAGGCCGACGATTCCATCCGGCAGGAACAGCGTCACGCCGATGAACAGCGCGCCCAGGAAGAACAGCCAGAACTCGGGGAAGGCCACGGTGAACCAGCTCTTGGCGCCGTTGACGAAAAAGGCGCCGACGATGGGGCCGATGAGCGTGCCGCGCCCGCCCACGGCGGCCCAGATGGCGATCTCGATGCTGGCCGCGGGGCTCATCTCGCCGGGGTTGATGATGCCCACCTGCGGCACGTACAGCGCGCCGGCCACGCCGCACATCACGGCGCTGAGCGTCCAGATTGCCAGCTTGTAGCGCACCGGGTTGTAGCCGCTGAACATCACGCGCGTCTCGGCGTCGCGGATGGCCTGCAGCACGCGGCCGAACTTGCTGTGCACGATGGCGCGCGCCATCAGGTAGAAGCCGATCAGCACCAGCGCCGACAGCACGCACAGGAACACGCGCATGCCGTCGGTGTTGAGGGGGATGCCCAGGATGCGCTTGAAGTCGGTGAAGCCGTTATTGCCGCCGAAGCCGGTTTCGTTGCGGAAGAACAGCAGCATGGCGGCGAAGGTGAGCGCCTGCGTGATGATGCTGAAGTACACGCCCTTGATGCGCGAGCGGAAGGCGAAGTAGCCGAAGACGAAGGCCAGCAGCCCCGGCACCAGCAGCACCAGGATCATCTGCGCGGCGAAGCTGTCGCTCAGGGCCCAGGTCCAGGGAAACTCTTTCCAGTTCAGGAAGACCATGAAGTCGGGCATGTCCGACTTGTACTGGCCGTCGCGGCCGATCTGGCGCATCAGGTACATGCCCATGGCATAGCCGCCCAGTGCGAAGAACAGGCCGTGGCCCAGGCTCAGGATGCCGGTGTAGCCCCAGATCAGGTCCATGGCCAGCGCGCAGATGGCGTAGCACAGGATCTTGCCCAGCAGGCTGACGTAGAAGTCGCTCAGGTGCAGGGCGCTGCCCTCGGGCACCACCAGGTTGAGCAGCGGCACCAGCACGGCCAGCACCAGCACCGCGGCCATCACCGCGGTCCAGCCGCGTGTCCCCAGCAAGCCCTTGTTCATGCCTCGGCACTCCGGCCCTTGAGCGCAAAGATCCCTTGCGGCCGCTTCTGGATGAAGATGACGATGAACACCAGCACCATGATCTTGGCCAGCACCGCGCCGCTCCAGCCTTCCAGCAGCTTGTTCAGCACGCCCAGGCCCAGGCCGGCGTACACCGTGCCGGCCAGCTGGCCCACGCCACCCAGCACCACCACCATGAAGCTGTCGACGATGTAGCCCTGGCCCAGGTCGGGGCCCACGTTGCCCACCTGGCTGAGCGCGCAGCCCGCCAGCCCGGCAATGCCGGCGCCCAGCGAGAACGCATAGGTGTCCACGCGCGCCGTGTTCACGCCCATGCAGCTGGCCATGCGCCGGTTCTGCGTGACGCCGCGCACGAACAGGCCCAGCCGCGTGCGGTTGATGAGCAGCGTCATGCCGATCAGCACCAGCGCGGCAAAGGCCAGGATCGCCAGGCGGTTGTAGGGCAGGGTGAGGTTGGGCAGCACCTGCAGCCCGCCCGACAGCCAGCTGGGGTTCTCGACGCCCACGTTCTGCGCGCCGAAGATGGTGCGCACTGCCTGCATCAGGATCAGGCTGATGCCCCAGGTGGCCAGCAGGGTCTCGAGCGGCCGGCCGTAGAGCCAGCGGATCACGCTGCGTTCCAGCGCCGCGCCCACCAGCGCCGCGGCCAGGAAGGACGCGGGGATGGCCGCCGCGATGTACCAGTCAAAGGCATCGGGCAGCCAGGTGCGGAAGAGGTTCTGCACCACGTAGGTGGCGTAGGCGCCGATCATCATCAGCTCGCCGTGGGCCATGTTGATCACGCCCATCAGGCCGTAGGTGATGGCCAGGCCCAGCGCCACCAGCAACAGGATGGAGCCCAGGCTGATGCCCGAGAACAGCGCGCCCAGGCGCTCGCCCCAGGCCAGGCGCCGCTGCACCTTGTCCAGCGAGGCGACGATGGCGCCCTTCACCTCGGCGTCGGTCTCGGCCGCCAGGCGTTCGATCAGCAGCGAGCGTGTGGCCGGCTGTTCGCTGTCGGCCAGCAGGCGCGCCGCGTCCAGGCGCTTGGCCTTGTCGGCCGAGCCGATCATGGCCGCTGCCTTGAGCAGGGCCAGCCGCTCCTTCAGCCCGGCGTCGGTCTCGGCCGCCAGGGCCTTCTCGATCACGCCCAGCTTGCTTTCGTCGGCCTGGTCGCGCAGGCCGGTGATGGCCCGGTCGCGCACGGCGCGGTCGGGTGAAAACAGCGCCAGCGCGGACAGCGCGGCCTCGAACTCGCGCCGTACGCGGTTGTTGTTGATCACGTCTTCGGCGCCATCGGGCAACTGTGCCGCGGCTCCGCTGCCGGCCTCGGTGACCTTGTCACCGCGCACGATGTAGGCACGGCCGCCGGCGACCTTGACCTCATCGTCCAACAGCGCCTGCACGAAGGGGCCCACCGCCGTGTCGGCCGCCGCCACGGCCTCGTTGAGCGCGGCGATGCGCGACTCGCTGTCGCCGCTGGCGATGCGGTGGGCCTGGTCGGGGGTGAGTGCCCAAGCGGGCTGCAGGCCCAACAGCAGCGTCAATACAAGGAGGAGTCGTGTCAGCACAGCCGTGTCGAGCCAGCAAGCAATGGCAGGGAAGCGGGTCACGCGCGCAGCGCGCAGACCCTCATCAAGCGGACGCCGCGGAACCGGCTCTGCCGGGCCGCTGGCGCGCCTTGCAGGCCGCGCCGGGCCAGTGGCCCGGCTCCTCGCCAGGCACGAAAGGTCCACTGGACCTTTCGTGTCCGGGCTCGGCCCCCCTCGGGGGGAGGTGGCCGTCAGGCAACTTCGGGGGGAGCCTACTTCGTGGGCTCGTCCTTCTTGCCCTTGTTCTCGGGGATGAAGGGGCTCCAGGGCTGGGCCTTGACCGGGCCCGGCGTCTTCCACACCACGTTGAACTGGCCGTCGCCCTTGACCTCGCCGATGAACACGCTCTTGTGCAGGTGGTGGTTCTTCTCGTCCATCTTGGACGTGATGCCCGAGGGCGCCTTGAAGGTCTGGCCGGCCATGGCCGCGATCACCTTGTCGGTATCGGTGCTCTTGGCCTTGGTGACGGCCTGCACCCACATGTTGAAGCCGATGTAGGTGGCTTCCATCGGGTCATTGGTCAGCGGCTTGTCCTTGTGGCCGGCGATGTTCTTGGCCTTGGCGTAGGCGCTCCACTTCTTGATGAATTCGTCGTTGGCCGGGGCCTTGATGGACATGAAGTAGTTCCACGCGGCCAGGTGGCCTTGCAGCGGCTTGGTGTCCACGCCGCGCAGTTCTTCCTCACCCACGCTGAAGGCCACCACCGGCACGTCGGTTGCCTTCAGGCCCTGGTTGCCCAGTTCCTTGTAGAAGGGCACGTTGCTGTCGCCGTTGATGGTGGAGACCACGGCGGTCTTCTTGCCTTCGCCGGCGAACTTCTTGATCTTGGCGATGATGGTCTGGTAGTCCGAATGGCCGAAGGGGGTGTACTCCTCCATGATGTCGGCCTCGGCCACGCCCTTGCTCTTGAGGAAGGCGCGCAGGATCTTGTTGGTGGTGCGCGGGTACACGTAGTCGGTACCCAGCAGCACCCAGCGCTTGGCGCTGCCGCCGTCCTTGCTCATCAGGTATTCCACCGCGGGGATGGCCTGCTGGTTGGGCGCAGCACCGGTGT